>TARA_R110002073_G_scaffold336547_1_pt1 | contig 83030 bp, 68 predicted proteins | sample TARA_R110002073 | Tara Oceans TARA_R110002073 (sample SAMEA4397174) | marine metagenome | biome: Polar Biome; feature: [DCM] deep chlorophyll maximum layer (ENVO:01000326); material: water (ENVO:00002006), including particulate matter (ENVO:01000060) such as... | depth 40 m
ACCCCTCCCGCTGCTCGGGCGGGGTTCTTAAGGCGTCACTGGCACAGTACTTAAAAACTGCACGACCTCTTGTAGAGTGAGGTAGCAGGGCTGAGAGAGATCCTATTCAAGTCAGCATATTTCAATCGGCGGTCGAGTTTGTTTGCGTCGATTCGCGTGTGATGATCGGCGATGTCATCGGTTCGCCTTTTCGCGGCATGCCGCCGTCGACATCGACTTGAATGCTGAGGTGACAACGCCAGTTCACATCGTCCGGTTGGGGGAAGTCGCTGCGAAGATGAACGCCGCGTGATTCGGTCCGAGCCAGTGCTGACGAGGCCATGCAGTGAGCGGTCAGCAAGAGGTTCTGTAGTTCCCAACCTTCGACGCTGTTGAATTGATGTCGCATCACGTAGGCGGCCAACGAACGGATTTGCCCGTCGGCTTGGCGAAGTCCCTCGGCGTCTCGTTGAACGCCGACCAATCGGCCCATCAGGCTTTTCAGTGACACACGGACGTCGGCGACATCGAACGATTCGTTGAGCGTGTGGTCGGCATGTTGGATGCGACGAGCAACCATTTTGTGCGGTCCTTCTGCCGCGGAACGACTGGCCGCTTCTCCGGCGTGAGCACCGTAGACCAGCCCTTCGAGCAAGCTGTTGCTGGCCAATCGATTCGCACCATGCAGTCCGGAGCTGGTTGCTTCACCCGCTGCCCACAATCCGGGAAGACTGGTTCGTCCCAGCATGTCGACTCGAACGCCGCCGATCATGTAGTGAGCACCAGGACGAACCGGGATACGATCGGTGGCGATGTCCAAACCAAACTTGCCGCAAGTCTCCGCGATTCCTGGGAAGCGAGCTCGAACGTGTTCCGCGTTGAGGTGGGAAAGGTCCAAGTACACGCACGGATGCGCGGTCTCGTTCATTTGGTTGACGATCGATTGGCTGACCACATCCCGAGGCGCGAGTTCACCGCGAGAGTCGTAGTCGGGCATGAAACGATGGCCGGTCGAATCACGAAGGTAAGCGCCGTCGCCACGGACCGCTTCGGTGATCAATGACCGAGATGATCCGGCGATGTACAAAACAGTCGGATGGAATTGAATGAATTCCATGTCTCTCAGTTCCACGCCGGCTCGATAGGCCAGCGAGGTTCCGTCACCGGTGGCGACTGGCGGGTTGGTCGATTCGCGATAAACCTGGCCGACTCCGCCGGTACAAAGAATTGTTTCCTTGGCCCACACCATCGTCGGTCGTCCATCGCTGGTGACGATAATCGCGCCGTGGCAGCGACCTTCTTGGCTGAGCAAATCGACCGTGAAAGCATTTTCCCAGATGTCGATGTTGGCGGCTTCGCGTGAACGTGCGATCACGGCTCGCATCACCTCGCGTCCGGTTGCGTCGCCCATGGCGTGGACAATGCGCTCGTGGCTGTGCCCGCCTTCTCGGCCGAGAGCAAGTTCGCCTTCGCTTTTGTCAAACTGGGTTCCCCAATGGATCAGTTCTTCGATCCGCCTTGGGCCTTCGTGAATGACTCGCGCGACGACGGCGGGATCACAGAGATTGCCACCCGCGATCAATGTGTCTCGGATATGATCGTCGAAACAATCTTCGGGATCCAAGACGCCGGCGATGCCGCCTTGTGCGTAGTTACTGTTGGACTCACGAAGCTCGTCTTTGGTCACAACCAGAACAGACAGGTTCGGTTCCACCGCGTTGGCCGCTCGCAAACCCGCCAAACCACCGCCAATGACCAGGACGTCTGTGAAACGATGAAGGGCTCTTCGCGAATCAAACGGCAAAAGATACCGGGGTGTGATCATCGTCCATCCAACGGGGTAACAAATTCGAGTGCGAGTGTTCTCGACAATTTCACAGTGTAACCAGTACGCTTCACGCTGACCGGCCCCCTGCCAAGCCGTCGTTTTTGGCTTTCATATTGAATTCATGGCCAGCTATTTGTCCTCCAACGCTTCCGTCCCGCTCAACGATCCAATCCCGCCGTCTTCTGATGCGGCGATGTTGGACGAGCCAGCCATGGACCCAGCGCTGAAATCGATCCAGCCCGGTGGCGGAGTGGTGATGACAATCGAGTTGGCGTGGGGCAGGCTCCGGCGAGCTTGGTTGAACGCGGTTCGCCCCAAGTACGTGGCGAAAATGCGGGATCGCCGCCAAGGCCATCGCGGCGAGCTGCCGTTCGAACCGGTCGATTCGCGAGACATGAAATACTATCGCAACCAAGACAGTTATTGGTGGGCAGACGCCGACGACCCGTTCCTGTGGCGAGAATCGCTTCCGTTTGTACGGGTTGGGTTAGCCGAACTGATCATCACGACAGCGGTCTCGCTGGTCTTGGCTCTCTTCGCCGGGTGGTTCTGGTGGCCCCTGGCCGTTCCGTTCGTTTTGGTCGCTGCCTTGGTGGCTTGGTTCTTTCGAAATCCGAGACGCAAAGTGCCTGAAACGATCGGCACCGTTGTCTCGCCCGCGGATGGAAAGTTGGTGGAGATCGTCGAAGTCGACGACCCGATTATCGGTGCGGCGGTGCGATTTGGAATCTTTCTGTCAGTGTTCAACGTGCACGCGAATCGGATCGCGATGCCTGGCAGAGTCGTCCGGGTTCGCTATCGTCCGGGCAAGTTTTTGAACGCACTGCGTTCCGAATCGACCAAAGAAAACGAAAACATGGACGTCGAATTGGAATGTCCGGAAATCGGAGGCCGAATCGTCCGGATTCGGCAGATCACCGGCCAATTCGCGAGAAGAATTGTTTGCTGGGCTCGCGTGGGCGACGTTTTACAGCGCGGAGAAATGTTCGGAATGATTAAACTGGGTTCGCGAACCGAGTTGGTGATTCCTCGCGACGAAGCCCTCGAGATCGTGGCGCAAGTCGGCGAAAAGGTGTGTGCCGGCTCGACGGTGTTCGCCCGATATCAACAAGGTTGATCGAAATGAGCGAACTGAAACCAAGACTGCCAATCCAAGACGACGACAGTGTCGATGACGAATCGGACCTCATCCAAGAGGATGGTTTCGTCGAACGGAAAAAATTTGGTCGTCGACGCCGACGCGGCAAGAAACGTCGTTTGACGCTGGCGGTGTTGCCAACGTTGTTGACGCTCGGAAACGGCGTCTGCGGTCTAGCTGCAATCGCGATTGCCGTCAGTACGGAATCGCTGGATTGGACGCCCGAGTCCAAACTGTTTGCCGCCGGTTTGTTGATCTTTGGCGGCATGTTGTTTGACGCCCTGGATGGCTCAGCGGCTCGGTTGACCGGGCAAGCCAGTCGGTTCGGCGCGGAGCTGGATTCGTTGTGCGATGCGGTCACGTTCGGGGTCGCCCCCGCGGTGATCGTGTGGCGAATCAGCGATGTGTTGCTGCAACGATTGACTTGGGGCATCGGAGTGTTGTTCGCCTTGTGCGTGCTGATTCGATTGGCACGTTTCAATGTTGAAACGCCCGAGGATGATGACCACGAAGGTTTCGAAGGTTTGCCTTCGCCGGCCGCGGCAGGAACGATCGCGGCGTTTGCGATTGCGATTCCGGATTTGGCCGACTTCTCGGTCGGCGAAGCCTATCCCGAATGGATTCATTCGATGGCTGGGCTGGCACTGGATGCATCGCACTATGTGATTCCAACTTTGGCATTGGTGCTGGCGTTTTTGATGGTGTCTCGATACGAGTACCCACACGTGTTCGCACAATTGGTTCGTGGACGTCGGGCACCGCACCAGATTGGACAGGCCTTGTTTGCGGTGGTGGGTTTGTTCCTGCTTCACTGGGTCGCGCTTCCCGTCGTGTTCTGCTACTTCGCGTTCATGTCGCCGATCCGTTCGTTGCTGCAACGCAATTCAAAACCCGCGACATCGACTTCGTCGGTAGAAGGCGGATGATTGCTCGCTGGTTGATCGGTCTGTCGTTGGGCACCCTGATCATCGCAGCGACATCGCCATGGTTTGTGCGCAGCTATGTGCCACGCACGTTCGATGATGTTCGGCAACGTGTCGTGGTCTCACCGGGCGAAGCCTATCGATGGCGAGCGGAAGGTTATGCCACCACGTCAGTTGGTCCGCACGGGATGATGGGCAGGACCGACATGCCCGAATCTGATGGCACGCGAGTTCTGACCCTCGCACTTTGGGGCGATTCGCAAGCGGAAGGTGTCAGTGTCGCCGACGCGGACAAGTTGTGGTATCAGCTCGAAAGTTCGCTTGGCCAACGGGCGGTGAATGGCGAGAAAAGCGGTGTGGACGTGCGAGTTCTACCGTTGGCCAGCAGCGGCGATGACGCGAGCTCGTGGAGGCGGCAGATGCCGTTGGTTGAGCGAGAGCTAAACGTGGACGGGCACGTCCTCTTGCTCTGCGAAATGGTTGATTTGATGGGGACGGTTGAATCCTTCGATGCGCCAGCCTCGGTCGATTCAGTGGACCTTTCCGCAACCAATAGCCTGGCGAATTGGGCGCCGGACTTTGCCATTAATGCCGGACGAAACTTGTTGACTGATCCGCAGACAACCGAGCGTCGTCGACTGAGGTTCCGCGTTGGCCCGAATCCAATGCCCGCGCAGCCGACTCGCGTGACCTTTCAAAAAGAAACGGATCGAGTCGCGGCGGAAGGCTGGATTGTTGAAAACCTCAACGCGATTCGCGCTGCAGCAACAAAGCCCATTTGGATTGTCTACGCACCTCGGTGCCCATTGGTCATGGACGGCAAGCTTCGCGTGGATGATCCAGACGGTTCTCTGTGGGGCATTGTCGAGCGGAACGCGGATTCAAATTCGTTCGAAGTTATCGATTGTCGTGACACGTTTCGAGATTCGGTTGCGAGTGGGGTATTTCCACACGGCTTCCACAATGGCCGGTTTGGAAACGGGCACCTCAACGCGGTCGGATACCAACTGATTGCGATGGAGTTTGCGAGACATTGGCGCGATGCGGGATCGGGAAAACTCCCGGATGAATCACCCGGAGTGGCCGAGTGAACTTCACGCAGTTGGAATTCCTATGTTTCTTGATACTGGTGGTGTCAATTGCGTGGACGCTTCGCGGTCGCGTCGCACGCAACGCGTTTTTGTTGCTGGCCAGCTACTACTTCTACGCGTACTGGGACATTCGTTTCTGCGGGTTGTTGTTGCTTTCGACAGCGGTGGACTTTGTCGTCGCCAAGAAGATCGCGGCGAGTGAAGTTCACGCGATTCGCAAGCGTTGGCTGATGTGCAGCTTGACCGTCAATCTCGGCATGCTGGGCCTGTTCAAGTACTTCAATTTTTTCTTGGAAACCGCCGAACCGTTGGTGCGAGCGATTGGTTTGGATGCGTCAACGTTGCCCATCGTATTGCCGGTGGGAATATCGTTCTTCACCTTTCAAACGCTCAGCTACACCATCGATGTCTACCGTCGAAAGATGAAGCCAACAAGCAGCGTGCTCGATTTCGCGTTGTACGTTTCGTTCTTTCCGCAGTTGGTGGCTGGGCCAATCGTTCGTGCGGCGCACCTGTTGCCGCAATTGGCGGTGACTCCGAGTTGGAACTCCAAGCGGATGTACAACGGAGCCCAGCAGTTGCTAAGAGGTGCGGTGAAGAAGGTCTTGATCGCCGATCATCTGGCCGACTTGGTCGATGGCGTTTTCGCGGGGCCGGAACTCTATCACCCGGTGACGGTTTGGCTGGCTGTGTTGGCTTATGCGGGGCAGATCTACTATGACTTTTCCGGCTACAGCGACATGGCGATTGGAATCGCAAAGATGCTCGGGTATCGGTTCCCGGTCAACTTTCGGCATCCATACCTATCGACGTCGGTCAGTGAGTTCTGGCGTCGCTGGCACATCACCTTGTCGAGTTGGTTGCGCGACTATCTCTTCATTCCGTTGGGCGGATCACGCGGCACGACTTGGAACACCAATCGAAATTTGTTGATCACCATGACTCTCGGTGGGCTTTGGCACGGTGCCGCGTTGACCTTTGTGAGTTGGGGCGTTTGGCACGGAATTGCACTCATCGTGGCTCGATGCAGTCGACTGCGGCTACCGAGATTTGCAGGATGGTTTGCGACAATGAGCGTTGTCTTGTTCGGCTGGGTTCTTTTCCGCGCGACATCGTTTGAGAACGCGATGGTGGTCTATCGCGGCATGATTGGTCACACGACGCCGCTAGCTGTTCCCGGAACCGAATCATGGTCGGTGGCAGGGGCAATCCTGTGGCTGCCGCCATTGCCGCTGTTGGCGTTGGCGTGCATGGTCGTCGATCACCTGGTCTGGCGAACTCACGGACGTCGGTGGATGCGATTGCCGGCGGATCGGTGGTTCAGTCCCGTTGCGACCGCGATGATGATTTGGGCGTTGGTGCTTTATGCCCCTCGGGGATTTCGGCCGTTTGTCTACTTTCAGTTCTGAACCAGACATCCCGAACGGCTAGCGTTCAATCCGATGCCGTTTGGGTTACTGTAATTTTCACCGTTTGAGCCAATCGATTCCCGAAAGATTCGCGATGGCGAGTGCCAAGGCGTGCGTTCCGTCACGTCCATGCCCTTGTGCCGCAACGGCCTGATAGAGCTGTTCTGCCAGAGCCAATCCCGGCATTGAAAGATTCATTGCTCGGCACTCGGCGAGTGCGATTCCCATGTCTTTGATGAAGTGTTCGACGTAGAAGCCGGGATCGAATTGGTTGTCGATGATTCGCGGCCCCAAGTTGTTCAGTGACCAGCTTCCCGCGGCACCGGATCCGACCGATTGCAGAACCGTCGGCAAGTCCAATCCGGCTTTGTGTCCGTAGACCAACGCCTCGCAAACACCGATCATGTTGGTTGCGATCAAGATCTGATTGACCATTTTGGTGTGCTGGCCCGCACCGGGGCCGCCCTGATGGACGATGGTCTTGCCCATCAATTCCAGGCAAGGCTGCACCTTTGCAAGTGCTCGGCCACTGCCGCCGACCATGATGGATAGCGTTGCATTTTTTGCACCCGTGTCACCGCCGGATACGGGAGCGTCGAGCGAGTCGACTTCTCGGCGAGCCGCTGCTTCGGCGATTTCAACGGCCAGCGATGGTTGGCTGGTCGTCATGTCAACGATCACATTGCCTGGATTGCAGCCCGCCAGGACTCCAGTTTCTGGATCCAAAATGACATCGCGAACGTCGTGGGGGTAACCGACGATCGTGAAGATCAAATCGCTGCTTTCCGCGACCGCCCTGGGTGTCTTCACCCAAGTTGCCCCGCGAGTCAGAAGCGGTTCTGCTTTCGCGAGTGTTCGAGTTGTCAGGGTGACTTCATAGCCGGCGTCGAGCAGATGGCCGCACATGCTGGCCCCCATCACTCCCGTTCCAACCCATCCAATTTTCGGGAGCGATTTGTCGTCGGCCATTTGCTTTCACTTTGCTGGAAGAGGAATTCGCAAGATGCGGTGATTGAAGCTGTCAGCAATGTAAAGTTGATCGCCGCGAACGCAAACACCGTGCGGTCGACGAAGTGTGTAATCGCCTAGATTCAGCGTCTGCACGACGTCGGTTTCTGGATCGTAAACCCGTACCAAATGGTTGACATCGTCGGCGATGTAAACGCGTCCATCCGGGGCCACGTCCATGTGTTTGGGCCCGTTGAAGCTGGCCTGTTTCGCATCCCCGTCGGCGGTTCCTTTTTTGCCACTGCCAGCGAGCGTCGTGATGTCGCCGTTTGATTCGACGCGTCGCAAACGGTTGCCATTGCGTTCCAACACTAGCAGTTTACGCTCGCCGTCCAAATCCACCGCTCGCGGATCTTTGAGCTTGGAGTTTTGGCCAGCGATGATGGATACCATTCCCGACGATAGGTCGAGCGACCGAATGACTTGGTTTCCGATGTCAGCAATCAGCAACCGATTGTCTTTCACATCGAGTGTGACCGAGATTGGTTCGTGAAACGTTGCGTCGCGGCGATCAACATTGTCTACGGCTGGACCGCGTTTGCCATTTCCAGCGTAAGTGTCGACGACCCACTTACCGTCCTCGCTTTCCATCAATCGTCGAACCGAGTGATTGGCGTGATCGGACAGATAGAGCACGTCGTTTGAGTCAATCACCAAATTGTGCAGCTTGTTGAATCGCGCCGATCGGGCGGGGCCATCAACGTATCCAAGTGCGTTAGGTTCGGTTGCCGATTCGGGACCAGCGATCACGCGAGGGTTGCTAAAATCATTGGGTTCGCAACGCAACACGCGTCCGCCATCGAACTCGACGATCCACATGCGATTTTGCGAGTCGAATTCGACAGCAAAAGGTGTCCGCAACGGTCCAGGATCGGGCGCTTCCTTGGGAGCGGGGTCGGTTGGACCGATTAGGACCTCAACCGGTAGTGAAGGCATCTCACCAGCTGTCGAGTTGTTGGCAAACAATACCAGCGTGTAGACGGTCACCACCAACGAACAGCTACGAAACGGAAACGACGTCATGAGAATCTCGGCGCAAGAAAGGAGGCTTTTGAGGAACGGCAATGAAACAGGTGTGACGGAAGATTGGCACGGTCGTTAGTTTAGCGACTGTGTGTTGAATAGTTGACTCCAGCACCGAAGGAGGCAGGCCTTCATCGAGATGGAGGACAGTTCAGTGGTTTGTTGATCGTAAATCGCGAGGATGGCTGCAAGGAGTTCCACAACCACCGAAAGCTGTAGTAAAACGTAGGCCAACCGGTAACTATTCGCTCTCATTCATCAAAACAGGCGGCCCCAGTGTCAGATACACCTCAAGATTCAGCGAACCAACCTTCTTCACCTAAGCCCAAGAGCAGTGGAGGTGGCCACAAGGGGCTGTTCATCACACTTATCGTGATTGCCGTCGTACTTGCGGCATTCTGCTATGAAACCTTCCTCGCCCCAGCGAACCTTCAAGCTGGCTTTGACAAGGTCGCCGAGGCACAGTTTCAAAGTCTGGCGGACAACAAGACTCTTTCAAATCTCGACGTGCGAGAGGTGTTGGGAAAAGAACCTTCTAATACCTATGAAGAGGGCGACGAGTACGTCGAGGTGTTTCATTGGATGGGTGGCATGATTGTGAATTCGCATAAACTGTATGCGGTCTATCGAAAGCAGGGTGAGGATTGGTTGTTTGTTCGCCACTCGTTGAAGCCCAAGAAGGTGACTGATGAGCAGACCATTGTCATTGAACCGGACGCAATCGAGGGAGATTCGGAAGCTCCCATGGATACCGCGGACGGTAGCGGACCGGCTGACGAACCGAACGGAGAAGATGATTCCTCCGCGGCCGACCAACCCGTCGATGACGACAACAGCGAATCTGGAACCGATTCGGAGCCCGTAACTTCAGAGGAAGTTGAAAACCAAACATAGTGGTTTTGCACAACGGATCGAAGTCCGGGCCTGTTACGCTGTCATGGTCATCGGCAAATCGGTCAGACGAGCAATGATTCGATGGGTTTGCCGTTGTCAGTGATTGGAATGGGACGGTCGCCGTCATAAAGCAGTTTTTGGGGATCGATCCCCAATGAAGCGTGAACGGTGGCGAATAGATCCGGAACGCTGACGGGCGATTCGACGATGTTTTGCGAGAGTTCGTCCGTCAGTCCGTAGGCTCCGCTGTGGTTCAGGCCGCCACCGGCCAGAACGCAGGTGAAAGCCTTGCCTTGGTGGCCGCGACCGCCGCCCGCGTCGAAGCCTGGTGGACGTCCAAATTCAGACGAAACCATGATCAGGGTTTTGTCCAGCATCGAGTGCTTTTCCAAATCATCGATCAACGTGGACATAGCGGTATCGAGGTCGCGAATCAGCTCGTGTTGTTTGTTGATGCCATCGTTGTGGACATCCCAACCCGTGCCGTTGATGAAGTTCAGGTTGTGAGACACTTCCACAAACCGAACGCCTCGCTGGACCAAGCGTCGAGCCAGCAAACATCGTTGACCAAATTCGCTGCCGTATTGATTGCGAAGTTGGCCGCTCTCATTTTCCAGTTCGAACACTTCTCCGAACTCCGGACCTGACAATCGCAGCGACTGTTCGATGACCGAATCGTAGTTTGCGACAGCCGAGTCATTTTCGTAGCGTCGTTGTGCCGATGCTCTTGTGGCGCTGAGCAGTTGCTCGCGTCGAGATTGACGTTCGGCATCGATCCCGTGCGGCAGTGACAATCCGGACGGACCTTTGCTGGTATCCGTCAGATATAGGTAACCACTGGATGCACCCAGGAATCCCGGGCCACGAGTCACATTGGGATAGCCGATCAAGACATACGGAGGAACGCTGGAATCTGCTGCACCGAGTTCGTGTGCAACGACGCTGCCTAGTGATGGGTAGGTGACTGTTCCTGTCACGACACGACCGGTGTGCATTCGGTTGGTCGCGGCCGCGTGTTCATCAATCACGTCATGGTGAACCGTTCGCACGGCCGTGACGCGATCCATCCGTTCGGCAAGTCGTGGCAAGTGTTCACAAACGGAAACTCCGGGAACCGCCGTGTCGATCGATTTGTACAGCGAACCCGGTTTTCGAGCCTTTTGGTCGCCCAATCGTTTGGGATCAAACGTGTCGATCTGCCCCATGCCGCCACCAAGCCAAATCGAGATGACGTGTTCGGCTTTTCCGAATGGCGTGGCGGCCTTTGATTCATTGGCTCGCAACAATCCATTCACGCCAGCGGATGACGCGGCAATGGCGGTGCCGCCTGCTGCAACGTTTTGCAGCCAACTTCGTCGAGATTGCAACATCAGGGGATCCAGATGAATTCGGGGGAATTGAGCAACGACCAAATGACGTCTTCGTAGTTTTGACGCCACGTCGAACGCAAACGTGAGTCGGGGGCATCACCGTGAACGGCTCGCTGTTCTAGTTCGAGTTTAATGCTGTTGGCACGGTCGGCCAAATGGTTGGACCAAGAGACATGCTCGAGTTCCGGGAGTGGTTCTGCGCGTTGACGGTGAGCCATTGGAACGATCCGGTCATCAAAGCCATCACTCAGCACATTCGCGAAGAGTTCACGTTCGTCTTTGGTAGGTTGGCGTGACAAGAACCGAACGAACAGTGATTCGGTCAGCGAATCTGGAGAATCGGATTGCACGGCCAAGTCAGCTAGTTCGCTGTCTTCCGAGGCCGCGACCGTCCAGGATGCAAAGACGGAGTTCCCAACCGCTCCGGGTTGCAACACGTTCGGGGCTTCGTCTCGGCGATCGATGGCCGATTGCCGAGAACCGGTCCAGCCGAATGTTTTCATCACATCCACGATCACACCCGCACGCGGAAACGCGAGGCTGGGACGATCCCGTTCATTGGACAACGTGGTGAACTCCCACGCTCGTTCGGGAGCTTCCAAATGAATCATGGTTTGTGGCGGTCGGCGGGCTTCGGGATCAAACGTCAGTGGTTCGACGTCCAAGGGACGCCCTGACGAAACCACCATCGAATCGATGATTTGTTCGGACGACATGCGACGACGATCGGGGGCCGCGAAGAAACGGTTGGCCGGATTGACAGGATCGTTTTGGCCGACGGCTTCGCATTGATAGACCTCGGTTTGCATGATTGTGCGAACCAACTCTCGAAAGTCATAGCCGCTGGCAACAAAATTTCGTGACAACCATTCCAGCAATTCCGGATGGCTGGGTGTCGCTTTTTCCCAATCACCGAGAGGCTCGACAAAACCGGTACCGATCAGTCGTTGCCAAACGCGGTTGACGATGACCTTGGCGAAGCGAGGGTTCTCCGGAGTCGTCACAGCGACCGCCAGCTTTTCACGGGCATCGGAAGGTTCCCGCATCCATCGATCCAGTCGCGAGGTATCGACGAGATCGCTGAAGGGCCAATTCGGTTCAACCGCTTCGCCGGGTGGCAAAGTGACCTGGATCAAGGAGGCTCGGCCAGGATGGTCCTCAAAGAATGCAGCTGGAACGCTGCTGCTAGCGGGGACCTTCAGTTCCTTTCGAGCCAACATGGCGGCCAGTGAGTACAAGTCTTCCTGGGTCGTGGAGTGATAAGGTGAATCGTGGCATCGTGCACACTGCAAATTCATCCCCATGAAGGCTGAAGCGGCGACGATGCAACGTGTTGCTTCGGGAGCATCATTGTCGGCCGCCATCCCGAATCCGGCGCTGCCGCCTTCGTAGCGACTGCCATGCAGCATCAACAATTCCGTCGCCATTCGATCGATTGGTTTGTTGTCGATCAACGAATCGTGCAAGAAGAACCGGAACGGCCCAGTGTTGTTGAGCGAAGGTTTCAACAAGTTGGGGTTCTCGGCGAGCAAGTCTTGCCAGAAGCTGACCCAGTGATCGGCGACCTCATCTCGCTGCATCAAAACTTTGATCAGACGCTGACGTTTGTTTTCGGCGGTGTCAGTGACGAATGCGAGATACTGCGATTCCGTTGGCGGCACTCCGATCGAGTCCAGATAGACGCGGCGGACGAATGATTCGTCATCGACCAATTCCGCATCCGCGATTTCGACGGTGTTTGTTTCGTTGGACCAAGTCGCACCTGCGGAGATCCAACGGCTGAGGACCGCGATTTCTTCGTCGGGAAGGGCCTCCGATGGTGGCATCCTTTCTGATTCGTCGGTCGAGCGAATCCTTCGCATCAATTCGCCAGCGTGAGGGTCGCCGGAAACCAGAAGCGTTTCACCTGAATCGCCGCCCGCACGGATCGCTTCGGCGGAACTCAATTGCAAACCGCCTTCGCTGTCTTCGTCATGACATCGGAAGCAACGTTCTCGCAAAATTGATTGTGCTTGCAGCGACAATGCTTGGGTTTCAGTGTTCGCGTCGATCGATTTCGCGTTGTTTCGATACGCTTCGATCTTTGCGGTCAGGAATCGGTCAATGAAGTGAGCAGCCTGCTTGGAGTTCTTTGGAGCGGTCGGAGCTTCGACTGCGGCAAGTGATGCGATCCACTCATTCGCTCTCGCGTGACGTTCGTCCCAATAGTCATTGTGTGCAGCGGCACGACGCCGCCGAGTATCGATGTCGTGTGCATCGAGAATCGATTCGACTTTTGCCAATTGCTTGTCGATGACTGCGTCGGTGATCGGTTGACGCGTTTTTTCGTTTGCGAAGTCGGATGAAAGCAACCAGAACGGCCCCGTTCCGTTCAACTGCACGGCGACCATGGTTTCATCGGGTTCCGCTCGATATCGAGTGCCGCCAACGATCGTTTCGAGAATGAGTCTTTTGTTGCCATTCTCTTTGACAGAGTGCTCGGCAATTGTTTCTTGCACCCCATAAGCCAGACGCCTCAACCCGGCCCCCGGTCGTTCCGGCAATGGTTCGACTGGGTTGTGCCCATCGGTACGTCCGTTCTGCGGGCCGATCGCGGCGATTTCCTCGTCGTTCATCCAAAGCCGAGACAAACCTCGCGTGCGAACGAGAAATCGATGGTCGCCCGCGGGAATCGACAGTTCAGTTCCCACACGCAGGTAGACGGCTTTCGAATAGGAATCGCGAATGCCGTGCGAGTCGTACTTCTGCGGCAATCGCGAAAGCAGCATGGGAGCTTCGATGGAAAGCAATTCAGCTTCGTCGGCTTTGACGACGGGCCATTTCGTGTGCGTCGGGATGTCATCCTTCCACCACCAAGTGACTTTGCCAGGGGACAGCAACATTTCCGGTGGTTTGGGACGCGGTGGAGGCGGAGGATTCCAGCAACCCTTCAGGTCCTCGTCGCGAAGCGGCTTCCGAGAGACGGTCAGTTGATCGATCCAGCCTCGGAAGCTGGATGAATGCTGACCTCCCATGGACGATCCGATCCAAACCGGAGCGTCATCAACGACAGGGTTCTGCTTTGTCGGTCCGCCCATGTCCCACTTCCCAGCGACCGGCTTCCCGTTCAACCAAGCTCGGACACTTTTGGGTTCGCCGAATCGGTAAGTGACAGCAATGTGGTTCCAGGTCGCGGTCGATTCGATGCCTTCGCTAGACGTCCAGCGGTGCCAAGGTGTATTGCCAGAGACTTCCGGTGTTGCGAAAAGTAGGCTGATCCGGCTGCTGCCGTTGAGTTGCCGCAAACGCATCGCCCAGTTCTGGTTGTTGGATGCGTACTTCTTCTCGTGAGTCCGTCCCTTGCCGATGATGTAGACGTTTTGGCCTTCGCCGATTTCGTCAATCTTGACGATGGCTTGAATCGACAACGCGTCTCCGTTTTCAAAATCCCACTGCGAACCGCTGCCTGGATCATCGATGACCAAGCGTTCGCCTTTGCCATGAAATTGAGCCGACAGGTTGCCGGGTTGAGCTTCCGCGTATTCGGGAGGCACCGGTCCAGGGACGTTCCACTTGATGGAACCATGAGCGCGGATGTCCAGCTGGGAGGTTGGAGTTGATTCCAGCTTGGTGAAGTCCAGTGCTGCCACCGTTTCGCTTAGGCTCGTTTGTTGAGCAAACGCTGACACGGAAAGAAGCTGTGCCGCGATCAGGGCAGCGAAACTGGCAACGTTGATACAACAGCGGCGCACGTTATTGCGCGACCAAGCGTGATCACACGCTCTCGTTGTGATTTCAAACGAAAACATGGCAATTCGGGGTGGGATGGGGAGGCGGGAGGGGCCGATCTGTCAGATCGACGCACCCACTATAGACTATCCGGTCCCCCCGTGCGCACTCCAGCGTGATGATCACCGCCACTACGTCTCGATGACGCGATCGCATCGGGCGCATCACAGATGCGGCTTAATCCGTCAGCAATTAACTCGCTATTGGTAGCGGGCTCGTACTTCAGGCAATGGATAGTCGGTGACGTCTCGGTCGCCTTCTTCCGAGTTGATTTCCCACAAGCGTTGATAGCCTCGCGTCACCAAATCGATCATCTCTTTGGAATGATCAGGGTCGAGTTCGGACAGAGCGAATGGTCCTTCCAATTCGATTGGTGGAATACGAGCGTCACGGATGCACTGAGCAAGGATCGGATTGCAGCGAATGTGGCGTTCGGGCGACACGTGAAGTTTCTCGGGATCCAAGTGCCCGATGACGTAGCGAAGATACAGATCGCTGTCCACGATCGACATTACATCTTCGCCGCAGACTTCGCAGCGATACCCTTCATCACACTTAGCCAAACGAACTTCCTGGACTGAGAGAATTTGGAATCAGTTGATATTCAACAACGCCATCAATTCTCCCGACGTCGGCGGGTCACACAACCGGAATTTTGTCATTCGACCATCGGAATCGTCGTACAAAATCATTGTTGCGGCCGACAGATCCGCTGCGGCGGGCGAATCGATTAACATGGATGAGTCGCCAGCGTTGAGAGCTCCGACCAAACGCAGTTCCAGATCGTGATGACTTTGACGCGGTAACCAACGATTGAGTGTCTCGGCGGACGGAAGGCTTACGACGACGAATATGTTGACTGCGGGGCCTTCTCGCAAAACAGATTGAAAAGCGTCGCAGCCGGATATTTGACTGGCAGCATCCAACGAGAAATTCATCGATTCAGGCTGACGCAAATCGCGGAAGCGGTCGAGCCCATCGAGGACGACAAGTATCGGTGTCTCGTCGTTGTCAGGTAGCTCCGCGATCGGTGGTTCCTCCGTTTTGTCACTTTTCGCTGACACCAACGTTCCGCCGGAATCCAAACTGAAGGCAGTTGCGGTGGACGAGGCGTCGTGATCTTCAGGCGAGTCGGCGGGCGTCTTGCCAAGTCGTGCGTCCACCAATTGCGAGAGCTGGATCATCGCCGCTTCGGCGTCGCGCGTTCGCACGATTTGACCGCCGAGTTGTGGGTTGTGCTGTATCCAATCGGCCGTCGAATCACCCTCTTCGGCACGTGAACCATCAAAGTGGATCAGCGACATCTCGGGTCGATGAGCCTTTGCCGACGCGATGATGCTGACCAAAATGCTTGGGCGATTACGAGCCGACCCGACCAGCACTGCGTTGCGACCGGTGTTGGCTTGCAACCGCAATGCGCAAGGAGGGCCGAGTTCGACCGCTTCCCCGAGCAATCCGACCAGCGTGTCGGAGGGACTTGATTCCGCGATGACTTCTCGTGCCATTTCCGCCGTGAATCGTCCGGGGCGGTTGCCTTCGAAGACGACCGAAGCGCCGAGTTCTTGCGTCCACGATTCGTCACGTTCGGCTAGCTGATTGAGCAGTCGGACTTGTTCCGCACTTTCCAGGTAAGCGACTTGGAAAGGTTGGTTTCCTTCGACTAGGCCACTTTCGTCGTTGTAGATCGCTTCGCCAGGACGCGAAATCAAGCGGGCGGCTGTGTTGTCGTCGGACAAGATCAATGCCGCGTCCGCTTCGCTGCATTGCATGGCGATACGAACGGCCATTTGGCCCAACGTTGCACGCGGAAGACTATTTCCACCTGCCAGCGATTGACTGCTGAGGACAACGTGAATGCCAAACGAGCGACCTTGCCGAACCAATCTGTCGAGCAACGCGGTGCAGTCGGCCGCCAACGAATCGTCTCGCGTGAACAATTCTTGGAATTCATCGACGACCAGCATCAACCGTGGCATCAACTTGTTTGGGCAAGCCCGACGGTAAGATCCGACCTCTTGCACACCAGCCGCACGAAACAATTCGCCTCGCGTGGTCATTTCGGAATCCAAACGTTGCAACACGCTCCGTCCAAATTCGCGTTCACTCTCAATCCCGATCACTCGAGCGTGTGGAAGTTTGGCGTCGGCGTAGATTTTGAATTCCACACCCTTTTTGAAGTCCAGCAAATAGAACTGCAATTCATCGGGTTGGTACATCGCGGCGCCCGATGTCACGATGCTGTGCAGCAAGGTGCTCTTTCCCGAGCCGGTTTTACCTGCAATCAAAACATGTTGGCGAACGCCTTCGCCCAGATCCAAGGATCGATTGCGTCCCGCACCAGAGCTGCCGATGATCACTTCCAAACCATCCGCAGAGCTGGAGGTGTTGTCCGCAATGGGCAGTTGTTCGCCGGGGAGCAAGGAAGTCAAAGGCACGATGACTTGGGAAGCTTCCTGTGCGAGACGTCCGATTCGGTTGATCAACGCCGAGCGGTCTTGAGGCATGGGTGGCGGGGCAGGCCAGAACTCGAATTCGTCCAGTCCAGCGTTGAGCAATCGCCAATGACCGGCTGTGATGCCTTCGTCGAGCAAGCGAACTCGACGTTTGGACCCAATCGGGATGATTCCGTCTTCATCGGCAGCCGGCTTTTCACCGGTCAGAGTCGATCGATCCAGTCCATCGAACGCCACGGACGGATCTTTTCGAGCGGCTTCTTCGCCTGAGTCCAAGCCTGCTTCACCGTACTTCAGTCGCAGTAAATTTGGATGATCAAACATCGGCATGTCTGCCGGCCATTCGTGTTTCTCATCAACGACCAGAATGACGAACACACCGCATCGGATGCCGCTGCGAATTAAAGAACCCAGATGCGAGTAGGCTTCTCGGGACAATCCATCGGGAAAGCCGACTGCTGCGATGGCTTCGTATGGTTGAGCAAGCGAACCGGCAACTTGGTTGTAGTCTTCCAGACGTTCGTATTGATCGCGTAGGCAAGACTGCAAGAGATTCTCGGCTTGATGTCCGATGTCAGCGATTCGTGCCGTGATTTGGTCACCTTGAGTCCAAACGCGGTGATGGATCAGGCTCGGATCATGGTCCGCCAATGCAAGGAAGCTGGAAAAATTCTGACCGCGGCCGGCGGGATCGATCAACGTCACACGAGCTTTGCCGGGTGGGGCGGCACTGAGCAAACGCCAAAGGATTTGGTGGGCGATCTTGATTCCATCTTCGATGTGTGCCGTCGGTGCCTCGATGATCACGCCGGAATGCTGACGGCGATGCATCGCAATCGGCATCGTATCGGGAACGTTCAGTCGGTTGAGAATGTCGGCTTCTTCGTTCGCGTGCCCATTGTTTGCGGCGCGGTGCTTGGCGTTGTATCCAAGTGCCGAATCGAATTGCTTTTTCAAACGATTGCCCAATCGGAGCGATCCGATCGGCAGAAAATCAATTCCGGGATGCAGTGGTGGAGGATCGGAGAGCAATTCATCCCAATGAGGATGTCGATATTCGACCAAGTCATTGGCCGCCAAAATCCGTGTCATGCCGCGGTGCATGCCAGTGTTCAAACGTTGGGCCAACGATTCCAACGTATGCTGGTGTTGCTGCACGACGGCTTGCAGAGTTTGCCCCGCCGCGGCATCGGATTGACTGAGTTTTTGCGAGATCGCGTCAGCGGTTTGTTCCGCACGTTCTCGCATCGTTTGCTGTAGCTCGTTGAATCCCGTTTGAAACTGTTGCTCGATACGTTGCAATTGTTCGTTAAGCCGGGTCTCTTCTGCGGCCTGCTTCGCCGCGAGATCTTCACGCAGAGCCTTCAGTTGGCTTTCTTGCCATTGATGAGCCTCTTTGATGTGAGCGTCGCGTCGCCGGACGAGCTCTTGACTGGCCTTCTTCGCCGCCGCCGTAGAAATCCGTTTGGCTTGAACAACCGCGTCTTGCGATGACAACCGAATTCGTTCCGTGGTCGGATGCAAGGAGCGTGTCATCCGACGCAACGGCCACATCAGAATCAGATAGCAGGTGAAGCCAATCAATCCTGAGACGATGACCGAACCGATCAAGTAGTGAAGTAGCGGTTCCGCTTTCAACAGAATCGATGCGCCCGCGAACAAGACCAGCAACACCGCGACCAGAGAAGGCAGGTAGTAAACCGCGTCGACGACGTGAGCGGCAAAACCCGTTTGCATGTCTGCAACGGTTGATTTCAAGCGACGGTTTTGCCGGCGAATCAGATCCAGTGCGTCTTCGACACTGGCCGGTTTCGACTCACCAAATTCCGCGTAAATGTCGTTTGGTGTTTGAATGTCAAGCAGGCGGTTCAAACGGCGAATGGTCAGAGCACGTGCCCACTCGATGTCTTCGTTCGATTCCGCGAGAGCGGTGTCGAGTTGGTGATGTTCCTTCGTTGCGATCTTTTTCGGTTGATCTTTGCGAGCGTCGTATTGGTTCTTGACCGCGATCAATCGCTTTTCGACTTTGTTGTTGATAACCGCTTCTTCCTCAGCCAACTGGCGTCGGAATCTTGCCGAGCACCGTCGCAGTTCGTCGCGGGTTTGCAAAGTTGCGGATTCATAAGCGGCAATGGTCTCCTCTTGGGCGGCGTCCCATTGCTTGAGAGTGCTGAGTCGGTCGGCTTTGCAGTTCTGTTTGACTGCCGCAAGTTGGTCAGCGAGCTTCTGTTCGATGTCCGCGTGTTGGTCACCTTGTTGGCGAACCAATCGTGAGTGTTCCTCTCGAGACGCCGCAACGCGTTGTATCAATCCATGAAGCAGACGGCGTTGGCGTTCCGGAGCAAACAGCAGCGCAGGCGAAACAGCAGAGTCTTTCATGGATTCGATTTTAACCCAAGCTGGACCGCTGCGTGGTACCAAAGAGGCCGCTGGCTACAAAACAAAACGGCTGAACTTTGAGCGGTCAGAATGCGTGACATTGAATCACGAAAAGTTCCCCCATGGTCGCGCGTTCGTGCAATGAGGACATCGATCGGCAGAGTGGATTGCCAGTTCGACAACGACGTTGACGCAACAATCCAGAAGACAAGATGTCAATCTTGCGGTGATGGATCATCGGATGCGGGTTCCGGTTCGATGATCTTTCCGTTGGGAAGGGTCACGTCCACGCGTGTGCCTCGGCTGCCCGATGGCTTTCGGCTGCCGAGTTCTTGTTGACTGTTTGGTGTTGGTTCCGCGTTGTCTGGGCTGGTTGGTTCGGAAGAGTCCGTCTCAGTTGCTACCTTCCAGTGTCCATCCTGGATGTTGATGCGACCGCCCAGAGCGTGTGTGATGTTACGAACCAAATACAGCCCCAGTCCGGTGCCTTGTTTACTTCGTTCCAGTTCACTTCCCAACCGTACAAATCGGCCGAACACCTTCCTTCGCAAGTTCGCTGGTATCCCGGTGCCATTGTCCAGGACCGACACAGTGACATCGCCTGACGGAGAACAAACCGCGGTCAGTTCGACCTTGGGAGGTGATCCGCCGTACTTGATCGCATTGTCGATCAAGTTGCGGAACAAGATTTCGATCTGCACGACCGGAGCGTGAACGTAGATCGCGGGGCAGTGGACGCTGACCGTTTCAGGTGGCATTTTGTATCGCACACAGGCACCTTGGGCACACTTGGAAAGGACTGTTTCCAACGACAGATCGCTGGCTTCGTACGCTTCGCCGCCGCGTTCCACCCGCGCCGCATCGAGCAGGTGATTGATCAGACTGTCGAGCCGTTCGACGTCTTCCAACATGATGAGGTGGAACTCTTTCTGTTGTTCCACGCTGACGTCGTGCCGGGTCATCGTCTGCAAGTACAACTTCAGCGAAGCGATGGGGCTCTTCAATTCGTGCGTGACTGAATCGATGAAGTTCGATTGGCGGCGATTGAGGTTGAATGCTTTGACTGAAAGCGTCAGGTACGCGATCACGCCGGCCAAAATTGCGACGAGCAACGGCGCGCCGGCACCCAGCATCACCCAAAACATTCCCGACGTGGAATCGTTTCGTACAGCGCCCCAGACTGTTCCGCTGATCCAAACCGCGGTCAGCAGCACGACCAAGACGATCAGAACGACGCCCAGCGTCACTGGCGTTCGCAAAGTCAGCGGGCGGTGCGAGATGGGCGTGACGATGGCCATGTCCTTTGCAGGTTGAAACTGAAGCGAACCAGACACTTGGTTCTTCATATTCGAATCGCCCAAATGGGCGCACGGGAGTCACCACCCTGGCCCGGTCGTTCCAGCCGGCGATGTCGCACGACTTTGGTCGCTGACACACGATGCCTCTGTTCGGGGCCAGCCAAATGAACGCACGAATCGAGGGCGTGAGGTTGTCAACGTTAGCAAGAATGCGGTGTTCACCATAGCGTCAGGCCGATTCTGCTGCGCGTTGCAAGAACATGGTTGGCGATGCTTGCGAAACAGAAGCGGCTTTCGGCTGGCGATTTGCTCGAATGGATCGCGACATGCTGTCACACCAATGGGTGGCAACGAATCAGGTGGACCCAAAAATGAGCCAAAACTTCCCCGAAAATTCGACTCCGACCATGACGCCGGTTGCCCAACCGGCAATAATGGACCATCGGAGACTAAGTGTCTTCATCACTGCCACGCGGAGTTAGGATGATGCGTGCCGAAACGCAGCAACGACAGTATTCCGAAAGAACGCTCCAGCAGGTCCGTTTGGACGGCGTCCGTGCGCTCTCGAAAGCGAAGTTCTGTCCCAAAAACAGTGAAATCGTTTGCTTGTCGTGCGTCGATGATCGTGCCGAGACGGATAGTCAATTCGGCAACCAGCTTTGGTACTTCGAAGCCAAAGGCGTCGACGAGGGCCACCATCGCCAAGACGTGTTTGGCGTGATCGAATATCAAATCCAGTTCGGATTGCAAGAATTGGTCGAGGACGGAGTGTTCGACACTCCTCAGGAACGTGAAGGATTTCGCAGCCTGTACGATCGCGAAGTGAGTCGCCCGTCCTGGCGTCACCCCGCCAATCGGCTATTGTTGGCCGCGATGATCGCCATGGCCGCTCTAACGTTGTTCCTGTTGACGCTGAAGAATCTTCTGGCGTGAGTTCTACCATCGCAGAGCCGACCGAGGATCTTCCCGCGTCCAACGAAGAGTTGGAGACATCGGGCACGATCATTTCCGTCAACGGTCTGCAGAAAATCTATCGCGGCAGTTGGCTGCGTTCGGCTCACGTTCACGCTCTTTCGGGAGTCACTCTGCAAGCGGATGCCGGTCAAGTGTTTGGTTTGCTGGGCCCCAATGGTGCCGGCAAAACTACGCTGATCAAAATTTTGCTCGGCGTCATTCGTTCGTCCGGCGGATCGGCCAGCCTGTTTGGATTGCCCGCTGGTTCGGCCGCTGCTCGTCGGCGAGTCGGGTATTTGCCTGAGTCGTTGCGAGTTGATCGCCACCACACCGCGCGATCGGCATTGAAATATTACGGACGTTTGAGCGGACTGGACGGCACAACGATCGGCAATCGCAGCGATGAACTGCTGAAGTTAGTCGGTCTGGACGGTCGAGATCGTGAGCCGGTTCGGCGCTTTAGCAAGGGCATGTTGCAGCGTTTGGGTTTGGCACAGGCCTTGATGCACGATCCGGATTTGTTGGTGCTGGATGAACCGACCGATGGATTGGACCCGGTCGGACGATCGGAGGTTCGACGCGTGATTGAACGACTTCGTGATTCGGGAAAAACGATTTTTCTCAACAGTCACATCCTGCACGAAGTCGAATTGGTCTGCACCCATTTGGCGATCATGGCAAAAGGCCGTGTGCTGGCATCCGGTCCGATCAACAACCTCAGCGGGCCTGGGTTGAACGCAGCGACGTCCGAATTGACAATCCACATGGAAATCGACCTGGAACGATCCAGTTTGGACGAGTTGCAGGAACAATTGCAGCCGATGATGTCCACTGAGGCGGCATGGCAATTGGTGCGTTCGAAAGGAACCAAAGACCTCTGGCGAGTGCAATTGAACTGCGACGATCAAGCGGATGTCGACGCGTGTGTAGATTTGGTGCGTGGGATGGGTGGATCCATCGTGACGTTGCAACCGCACCGCCACACGTTGGAAGACACGTTCATGCGATTGGTGCAGCAAGCCGGTGCTCCCGCCCCCGACGCGTCGTCGTGATGACGATGCTTTCTTTGCGCGTCGCGGCGATTCTGACGCCATCTGTTTCGAAAATGATCCCGGGAGAGAAGCTTTGAATTGGCGACCCTATTTCGCCGTCGTTTGGGATTCGTTTCACGCTGCGATGGCTTCGCGGGTCCTCTGGGCAGCGATGCTGGCTATTTGGATCTTGCTAGCAATGCTCGCCCCAATCGGCGTCCGCGAAGATTACACAACGACGTTTCGTTTCTTCGATGTCTACAACGGGACGCGAATGAAGGCGATGCTCGCGCAGGGCATGGTCGATCCCAGCCAAGATGACGCTCCACTGGGCCGCATTGCGGAGGCGATGCCCGAGGAATTGTCGAGAAAGTTGAAGCGGGTCGGGGAAGGCGACGAGGTTCGAATTCCGTTGCCGATGTTGACCGATGCTCTGAATGAGTTGATCGATCAAGAGTTCAAACTTGCGACGGGCAAGGTCGACGACGAGACCGAAGAAGACTCTGAGAAAGACACCAATTCGCGGCATTGGTATGACGCGGAGGCATGGAAAGAAACGGTCCGTCTTCGCGAACTTCGCGAGCTCGATGAGATGCCTTCGGAAGAACTGTCGGATTCCTTGATTCGACGCCGGGCTCGATTGCGAATCGAAGCCGCTTTGCCCGGCGTCTTCGAAGCGAGAAGTGCGAGATCGGTTTTGTTGACCTACGGCACGTTGGACTTCCCAACGGGTTTCGAGATCGATCGAACTCAATTTGAGTCGTTGTTCAATCAGTTCGTAATTCCAACATTGGTTCACTGGTTGCTCGGTTTCGTGCTGGTCTTCTTGGGCATTTTGGTCACCGCATCCATCATCCCGGACATGTTGCAAACGGGGTCATTGCATCTGCTGCTCAGCAAGCCTGTTTCCCGTCCCGCTTTGCTGATCGCAAAGTTTGTGGGCGGGTGTGCATTCGTGTTTTTATGTGTCGCACAATTGGTCATCGGACTGTATCTGATCGCTGGATTGCGGTTGGAGATCTGGAACCCTCGCATTTTGTGGTGCATTCCGGTCGCGGTCTTTCTCTTTGCAGTCTTCTTCAGTGTATCCGTTCCCGCTGGGTTAAAGTGGCGTTCGCCAATCATCTCGATCGCAGCCGCGGGCGCATTGGCGGCAATCTGTTTGGTGTTCAGCATCATCGCAGGTGTGTTCGACACACGAATTGTCCAGCCCGATCGAATTGCTGGCTTGGTGCGTGCCGGCGATGATCTGCTGTCGGTTACAAACGGCGGTGGGCTGAATCGAATGGATGAAGAGCAGCTTCAATGGGTGCCGGTGATCGAGAGCAAGGCGATGTCGAACGATCGCGTTCTGCGACCCGTCGCGATCGACGACGATCATGTGCTGACCGCAAGAATCCGTAACGGCAAGTTCAATCCGTTTGGATCTGGATCTCTCGACCTGATCGTGTTGGCGCGTGACAACAATTGGAAGCCTCAACCAGGTTTGCGATTGCCGACCGCGACGGAACGGCTGATTCCTATTGGCATTACTGCCGAACCCGGTTCAGGTCATACATTGGCGGTCAACACGGCAGATTTGCTGATCACTCACAATCGGGACATCTTGTCGTCAATCGGTAAGAAGGTCGAAGACGACGACAAAGAAGCCGGTGACGAGAACGACGAAAGTTCAGATGGTCGTTCGCCACGCGGCCAGGCATCCAACTCGATTGGTGCTTGGTTGAGTACGCTTGTGACAATGCAGGGCGGTGCCACCGAAGAGTTCGTTTCAATCTTGCCGCGGAACGTGGCTCTCAGTCCACCGATTCGTTTGGCAGTGCCGCCGGCAGCTGACGACGCGATGGAAGGCACGTCCAGCGAAGCGACACGGTTGCTGATTTTAAATGGAAGCCAATTGCAACAATTGGAACCAGACGGGGACCCGGTCGATAGTGTCTGGCAGCGAACCCATGTTGTTGATCTGCCGCGGTCGGATACGCCGCTTCCGCCTGTTCTGGCGGCGTCAAGTCGATACGTGATTGCCAGCACCGGTGACGAGCTCGCTCGCGTGTTGGAAGGAACCGAACTGGGCGAGTTCTATGTCGGCGATTGGCCGGAAGACATCGCGCCGCTCTTTCTGCATGCCGTGGCGGACGACGTGTTCCTCGTGGTAACGACAGAAGGTAGCGGGCATCTGCTGCGGGTTGTCGATCGTGCGGCAAATGACGAAGCATCCGAACAAAGCTTGCAGATAATCGCGACATTGCCGGTGGATGATATTGAGACCGCGATGGTTGAAGTCGCATCAGACGCTTCGACCGCCCAGTTGATCGTCGCCCATGATGTCGATCGAATCAGCGAATTTCAGATCAGCAAGCAATCGCAAACCGCCGACTTGGCTTTGATTCGCACTGTCGAACCGGAACGATCGTTTTGGCGACGAGTTGACCGGTACGGAATTGGATTGTTGGAATTGTTGACGCCTCAAGTGTTGGCGCTCGGCGATACCACTGCCGGGATGGTTTCTGGGAAGAAGGCATTCATCATTGGTGGTGGCGACATGGAGACCGGCGAGGTGGTTCGATACGGAATCGCGACGCCTATCATCAGTTGCGGGCTGTTCATCATCGCGATGATGTTGCTGAGCTGCATCTACTTCGCCCGCAGCGACTTCTGAGCGAGGCTACCGCGGTCTTCTTCCGCTTGTACCGATTGTCACGTTTGAGTGAACCGGTAGTGCTGCGGCTTCTTGCATTGTCGCGGAAGTCTCCCATGTGCGCACGAAAGGAGGGCTAACTTAATAGTGCCCCGCTTTTCAAATTCTTCATGTTTCGCACTAAGGTGGGGAGAATCCGTATGAACAAAACTGAGCGTATTTTATTCGTCGACGATGACACCATCGTCCTTCGTGTGCTCAGACGTAGCATGGAAGAAGACTACGACGTTGAGACCGCCGATTCAGGACTAAAAGCGCTCGAGATACTGCGAGGCACTTCGCCAATCAGTTGCGTAGTCAGTGACATGCGAATGCCAATCATGGACGGCGTCGAACTGGTCAAGAAGATCTCGTTGGAGTGGCCCGAGATCCCTTGCATCATCCTGACGGGCAACCAAGACGAAGAGAGCGAACGGCGCGCAGTCGAAGAAGCAAACGTTTTTTGCTTGATGAACAAACCTTCTCCTCGTGGTGAGATCATCGAAGCGATCGAGGGGGCGTTGAAGTGTCGAAATGGAGAGGGTATTCCAGCACAGTCGGACGCTCACTTCACGATGAGTGCTTGATCGCCTGATCTTATGTGACGACCAGTCGGCGTCCGATCTTTCTAACTTGGGAAAGTGTCATGAAGCGTTCTCTCACCCTCGCATTGTCAGTTGCGTGCGTCGGGATTGTAGTGACGGCAGCGACAGTGAACGTCGTTCGTCGTTCCGCGATGCGTCACGATCAAGTCCGATTTGAACATTTAGCAGACCGTTTGCACGGTGAGTTTCAACGGCGGATGCAGCAGAGTGAACTAGGCCTGGTTGCGGTTCAGTGCCTTTTTTCGGCAAGCGAAACCGTCCGTTACGACGAATTCACTCACCTACTTGCACAAATCAATTTCGAAGACGAATTTCTGGGCGCAGAAGCGTTTGGCTATTTGGAGATCGTGCCTGATACGCCTGAGGCTCTGGAATCTCTCAGCGATGAGTTGGTAGCGTCAGGCTTGCCGCCACTCCGATTACTGACACCCAAAAACGCTGGTATCCCATACGAACAGGTTGGTAACGACCGCCTGATTCCCGCACGATTTATCGTGAAATTTGTTCAGCCCGGGACACGGTTTTCGCAGGCAATCGGTCTGGACATGGGTGAAGATCTCGCTCGCAGACGAACGGCCGAGTTGTCTGCACGCACCGGACGAGCTTGCATCACCCCACGCTTGCAACTTGTCGGGGCGGATCCGAACGAAGTGAACTTCCTGTATATGGTCCCTCATTACCGAGGTCTTCCAATGACAGAGGCCGAGCGATTGGAATCGATTGTTGGCTGGGTTGGAATGGTGATCGACTCATCTGTAGTGTTCGAAGGCCTAGAAACCGCAACGGGAGCCGAGCTTGGCTACCGCCTGTTCATTCAGGAAGGCGACAATGGAAAGTTTGAGGTTGCGTCGAGCGGCGAGCTAGAAGACTCTTACGTAAAAAACTTCAAACACCATGCTGCAGAAAAAATCGCAGGGCAACGCTGGGACATTGAGATGTTCCCGACCCGCGCTTTTGCAACCACTGCTTCTTCTTTGGTTTGGATGATCGCTCTGGGGGGAGCTTGTTGCACGGTTTTGGTGTCGACATTGGTTTTTCTTCTGAGCTCGAGCGCATACAGGGCCAATCGAGCAGCTGCGAAGATGACCGTCGATCTGCGAAAGCTTGCGATGGTTGCTCAACGAACGACAAACTCCGTCATCATCACTGATGTTGAACGAAAGATCACGTGGGTGAACGAGGGCTTCACTCGGATCAGCGGTTATGAACTTCACGAAGTGATTGGGAAGACGCCTGGCAGCATTTTGCAGTGTGAAGAGAGTGATCGCCAAACAATTGCTGAGATTCGCAAAGCCCTTCGCGAGAAGAAGGGGTTCTATGGCGAAATGCTAAATCGCCATAAAAACGGAGAGCACTATTGGGTGAATCTCGATATTCAGCCGCTACACGATGTCGGCGGTGAGCACATCGGCTACTTGGCAATCAAGAACGATGTCACTGAGGCCCATCAAGCTGCTGAAGAACTGAAGCAAGCCACGCAGCGAACAGAATACGCTCTGGACGGCGGCAGAATGTCGATCTGGGACTGGGACGTTCAGAAGGAGCGAGTCTTCTACGACAGCCGGTGCTATTCGATTACAGGACATACCTCGTCCAAGGATGGCGATCCAATCCAAGCCTGGTTCGATCGCATTCACGTGGACGATCTCGAACACGTCGAACGAGAAATCGGCCGATGCGTTGAAGGTGAAACGGAAGTATTCCAGATTGAATGGCGATGCAGACTTTCTGACGGAGAATACAACTGGTTGTTTGCACGCGGCCAGGCATTGCAGCGTAACGAGGATGGACGGGCAACGCTTCTCGCGGGAACGACGATGGAGATCAATGAGCGAAAACGTGTGGAAACAGCGCTCATCGAAAACACGAAGCGTTCGCAGGCGATGTTCAATTCGTCGCAAGATGCCATTTTGTTTCTCTCCAATGGCGAATTGCAGGATTGCAACCCGCGAGCGCTCGAAATGTTTGGGTTTGACAGTTTGGATGAAATGCGAAGTGGTAATTTGATCTCGCTGTCACCCGAGTATCAGCCTGATGGGAAACGTTCTGATGTGGAAGGCGAAAAGATCATGGAGATGATCCGTCGAAACGGAAAGAAGCATTTCGAGTGGACATATCAAACGCGGGAAAAACAACCGATTGATTGTGACATTTCTGTTGTTTCATTTGAACTTTCGGGACGAATTTATGAGCAAGCGGTGATTCGTGATATCTCTAGTAAGAAAGAACTGCAGCGACAGCTGTCGCAAACTCAAAAACTAGAGAGCATTGGTCAACTCGCCGCCGGCGTCGCCCACGAAATCAACACGCCAATGCAGTGCGTGTTCGGAAACGTCGAGTACCTCAATTCAGCCTTTGACAAGGCCTTCGATTTGATCAACTCCTACCGCGAACTACGTGAGGATGAAAACCCAAGTGAGCTGGCGCAGAAGGTGGTGCCAAAGGCCGAAGCGTCTTGCCGATTTGATGCTTTGCAACGCAACATTACTGAGTCGATTCAGGAGGCTCACGACGCGTCGAATCGCGTGATCGGTATTGTGCGAGCGATGAAAACAATGTCGCATCCCGGCACCTCGGACAAAAGCACCACGGATTTGAATCAATTGATTCGCGATGCAACTACCGTTGCTCGCAACCACTGGAAGTTTGTTGCGGAGTTGCAATTGGACTTGGATGAAACCGTGGCTCCGCTGCCTCTTTTCCCGGCTCAGATGAGCCAGGTGATCTTGAATTTGGTGGTCAACTCCGCCGATGCGATCGAGGAAAAGATTGGCAGCGAATCACACGAACTCGGAAGCATCTCCGTCACGACGCACAACGCGGATGATGACATCCAAATTGTTGTGAGTGACACAGGCGCCGGCATGCCGGAGAGCATCCAATGTCGAGTCTTTGATCCGTTCTTCACGACCAAGGACGTTGGAAAGGGAACCGGGCAAGGGCTCGCGATTGCGTATGACGTGGTGGTCAAACAACACGGCGGAACGATCAAAGTGGACTCCACGCCTGGAAAAGGCACTCAGTTCACGATCACGCTGCCGTCCAACGTCGACTCGGAACCCGGTTCGCTTCCCGTTGTAAACGGAACCGAGTCTGTTAGAGTCGGGGATTTGATCGAGGCAACCGTCGGATAATCCGCTGGCTTCTCATTGGCATTCAGCCGTATTGCATTCGACACGGTTTCGGCGTTTTAAATGACGAGAATACGTCAGGGCCATTTTGAGACCATTCTAGCCGTTCCATCGCAACTGCTCATTCCCGGGGCTGAATCGGTCTCGCGAAGAGAATGCCTTTCAGTCGATCGTAGTATCGATTCCCGGTCGCTTCTTTTGAGTTGACCTGATTATGCCATCGCTTGCTGGTCAGACTCCACTTGTAACCGTTGACCTCTCCGTTCTCGTTTACTCGGAATTGCATGACCCCGGATCCGATTCCAGTTTTTGAAATGGCGTCGACTTGGCTTTCGGCTTGGTGACGAGTATCGAGTTCCTTGGTGTGAGCACCCATCGACGAATCGAAGACGCGTACCTGAATTGTCGATTCATCACGGTGAGGCCTAATATCCCAAGCAACCATGATGTGCCCCGTGCTCGTATTGTCCCGCTCAACACGCCATGAATCATCGTACCGAGCGACAATCAAATCGCCTTGTTTCAACTCTGCAGCGTTGCGGAAGACAAGCCAATCGTCCGGTTGCTGCACTTCAAAATAGTCGTAGAACAGCCCCGCGAGTGGACGAGTCATCCACATGCGACCATTGTCGGTCGATGGAATGGAGGTGCGGTGCTTCTTCAAATGCTTTTCAATCTCCTGATAGTGATCCGGCAATGCATTCTTCAGCAAAACCTCACCGACGAAGCCGCTGCAGTCGAATTTGACAACACCCTTCTCGAGATCGATGACGCTCTCTTTCCGATGCGTGTACTCGGTCACCTTCAATTTTGATCAGACGTTCTTGACTTCATTGACCAGCAGAATCCGCGGCGTGTTTCCTTCCAGCTCTTCGGTGTCGATAACGACTGGCGGAGTTGGTGTCTTCTTTGTCGAAGCGATCGGTGAACCAACCTCGAAAAGGACAAGCAGAGCAACAAAGATCGCAGGATTCGACATCAGGCAGGCGGGTGGGAGTTTGCCGAGGTGAAGAGCCGCATCGGAGGCGGGAAATGCATTGTGCGGTCAATCTGGCTCACCGTCGGGCGTTTCGGGGGTATTCCCATCGCCGAGTGGGCCACCGCTAACCAAGAAGAAAATGCAATCGTCGCGGAAACGCACGTATCCTAAGCAAATCGCAACAACGCAGTAGGCAGCGACGGAAAACGTTGTGGCTCCCGATTGAAACAATCGAGGTGTGTCCAAATGCGGATCACCGGCCAACCACGCCAATGCCAGATAGCTTCCGTTTGCGAGAAGGCAGAAGTCCGCCACGATCCATACTACGCGGATGCGAATTGCAACGGCGAATACAATCGGAACCACGACACCCAGAACGGGACCCGACCACAGCGTCAGCAACGGATTTGGATCGGGTGAGTGGATCGAATAGGGTAGCCGCCAAGGCGACAATTCCAAATCAACTAAGCTTGCACCGCCACACCATCCGCCGACAACGTGCCCCAACTCGTGAGTCAACGTCATGACGGTCCAGCTGACAAACAGCAACAATGCAAACTGACCGGCAACACGCACCTGAGATGGAATTGACATCGAACCGGCTATTGCGGACCCGTCATTTCCCAGATCACGCCACGCGTTTTTGTGGGATCGATGAAGCCGGCTTTCTTGCTGAGCACACCATCATGAGGCGTGTCGTTCTTAGGAGACATGCCCCGACTAGGCAGATCAGCAAAGGTTGTTCGAACGTCGTCAGTTTCGAAGCACAGATGATGAAGTCCCTCACCGTGCTGATTCAGATGGTCCATCAGTGGATGATCATCGGTCAACGGCTGAACCAATTGCAGATGCAGGTTTCCCATGTCCAAGTGGGTCAGCCGAACATTTCCTGATTCGATGTTCTCGTCAATCACAACCGGAAGCCCCAGTTGGTCGCGGTAGAACGACAGAGCTTCATCAGTGTTGCGAACCACAATGGCGATGTGATCAAGTTTATTAAACAGTGGTGACTGAGACACGGGAACCTCGGAAGGGAATCGTTCAAGCTTTGAGTTTTTGGAAGGCTTCGAGCAACGCGTTTGTGCCACCAACATTTCCTGGGAATACGACGTACGCGATTCCTGGGAAGTGGCTGTCAGCGGGCATCTTCCACACCGGCACTCCAGGCAAAATTTGCCCTAGCACCATCGCGTGTTTGGCCTGCAAACCTTTCGTTGCGACGTCGCTGGATGTGATGCCGCCCTTGGCGATCAAGAATCGTGGACGCTTGGTAAGTCTTCTGACAACTGATACCAAAGCGTCCGACACACGGTTGCCAATGGAAAGGCTGGACGCGACGTCACCGCCCGTCACCAACTTTCGCGAAGACGACAGGACGACGTTGGATGATTGGAGCGAGTCATTGACCAACTGAGTGAGCTGCTGCAGATAGGCTTCGCTGTCGTCGGCCAGCAGCTTGTCGACGTCCAAAACGATCGACTTCAGATCGGATTCGTTGTCGATCAAACGCTTGAGTTGCTGTGTTGTTTTGGGAACGTAGGAGCCGACGACAACCAGTCCGGTTTGCGTATCGCTATCGACCATTTCTTCCGGCGTCAGCAATTCACGTGGTTCCAACCCAGCGAATGCCTGCACGAAACTGGCGGCTGTGCGATAGACGAACGTTTGCCCCTGTTGTTCAGCATTCTGTGCGGCAAACACAAACGCTTCCATGTCTCGCATGCAGGCCGCATTGACGATGCAGACGGAGCCAGGCGATAGTTTAGCCAATCGTTCGGCAAGGTGAGACAGGTCCGACGAGCGGAGTTCGTTCAAATCGACCGACGCAATTTGGTCTTCACTAATATTTCCATGGTGCTTTTCGACTACCCAACGCTTCAATTCGCTGTTCTGGAATCCAAACGCTGCGTCCTGTGCAAAAGGCGTTTCCGCCGCGGGGATCAGTTGCTCGTCTTCGGCAACATAGTGAACGTCACCGATCGTGTAGCGACCTCCCTGCAAGAAGAACGGGGCGATCACGTGAACGGCGCCGGAAGTGCCAACGGCTGCCGCAATCGCGTCGACTTCGGCAGGGTAGTGACCTCGCAGGGTCGAGTCACTGCGGCTAACAAGCACAAACCGTTGCTCGGTTTGCTGAGATGCCACGTTCAGGTTGGCTCCGATTTGGTTCGCCAATTCGATCGCCTTCGGCTCCGTCAATGACCGCGAATTGGTCAGGACGTAAAACAGATTTCCGGGCGATTTGAACGCTGCGGCCAATTCGTCCACGCCCCACGTGGTCAAAACCGGTGTGTCGTAGACGGTTTGCGTCCCCGTTGGATCGTCGTCCAACACAACGATCTTGCGATTGGATCGGTCGTTGTTGTCCCGGATTTGATCGAGCAATGATTCCGAGCGTTCTTCCGCGATGCCTTCGAGGGCTTTCGAGAGAGTTAGTGTCATGGCAAAACGTCGAAGAGAAACTTTGGGGGAAATGGCCAAACACAATTGTTCGGTCGGGCAACGAGCACAGCAATTTCAGGGCTCGATCGGACTATCCAACAGAGCAAATGCGCGGCAGGGAGCACCGTCGCCCCCGACAATCTTTAGCGGAGTTGCACCGAACAAACAGGTTGGCCCCGGGAGTGAGTCTAAATTGGTCAGTCCTTCAACGATGATCACGTTGCCGCCGAGCAGTATCTCATGGATCTCGGTGACGGCAGGCAGTTCGTTGACATCCGCGACGGACGGTGGTTCCACACCAATCAATCGAACTTTTCGCTCAACCATCCAGCGTGCCAATTCGGGGCTGATCGGCTGAAAATTGTCTCGGTAGTAAGCCGGGGTACCGACGTGTTGACTCCACATCGTCCGGAACAAAAGAGCGTCACCGGCGGGAAAACTTTCCGCCAGCTCGCCAAGGTGAGCGATCTCGATGGGCGTCTTGGGCGGCAGGTGGGTCAAGTCGACAATCCATGCCGTCCCAAAACAATCTTGTAGCGGTATCTGGTCAATCGTTTGCTCGCTCGCTTCGAAATGCAGCGGAGCATCCATGTGAGTGCCGCAATGCGAATAAAGGTGCAATGTGCTCGCATTCCATCCGTCTCTGGCTTTGGTGAACTTGCTTTCCCATTCGTAGCCTCGCATACCAGGTTCAATACGAAGCGTTAAATCGATGACTTTCATCGTTGAGGCGACTCCCAGCATCCAGACTCGGAAGACGCGTACATGGCTTCCTGCACCGCCAAGCTTTTCAGGTAGCTCGGACCGTCTGTTTCGAATGGTTCGCCCGACGAAAGGTTGTCGATAAAGTGTCGCTGCGTCGCGAAAACGCAGTCTCCGGCAAAACCATGTTGGCTCGGGGAATAGACGTGATCGCGTTCGGCTTTCCCGAGACTTTGAATCGTCAAGCGTCCGTCGTCATACAGCCGAATGCTGCCACCGTCGCCTTCGAGCAGAACTTCGCCAAAGGTGTAGCGAGGATTGTTTGATGTGGATTCGTTGAAGCGATTGGCATCGTACAGCCCCATCGCACCTTCTTGAAAACGGAATACCCCAACGGCGGTGTCTTCGCCAGCGATAACTGGATTGAGTTTGCGATGCCAGCACCAGGCTTGTTCGATCTCGCCGCCGAGATACCGAAAGGTGTCGATCGTGTGAATGCCAGCTTCGAAGATTAGGAACTTTTCCATCGTCTGGAAGTACGGCTGGCGAGCCAGATACGCTTCTGGGCCATGTCCATCGCCGGCACGATTGCGGAAAGAAAGAGAATGCAGACGATCGCCGATCACGCCATCATTCATCAGCCGCTTCATTTCGCGATACCAAGGCTGAAAACGAAAGTTCTCGTGCACCATGAAGCGAATGCCTCTTTCGTTCACCAACGAAACCATTTGGCGAGCCTCCTCCACCGTGGGTGCAAGCGGCTTTTGGCAGATGATCGCGATTCCACGGTTCGAGATTTCGTTGACCAACTCGAGGTGGGTGTCGGGACGTGTGATGATGTCCACGAAGTCGACTTGGTGTTGGTCGAGCATCTGTCGGTAGTCCGAGTAGACCGACTTCACGCCGTGTGTTTGAGCCACATCGTTTGCTTTGTCCACGTCAACATCGCAACAAGCAACTATTTCGACGTCCGGCATTCTCTTCCAAGCGTCGTAATGAAACTGGCTGAAGTAGCCGGCCCCGATCACGGCACCTCGGTAGATTCGTCCATCAGAGGGTGAATTCATGCTACCGCTCCTGTTGCTGGCGAAGACGCGCCGAGTTCCTCCGCGATGGAACGGTCAGGCGAGATTCGGAACCACATGAAGATTGCGACGATGTTCAGGACCGCTGCTGAATAAAAGAACGGTTCGTGTGCGTCGAAGTAGGCCACCAAGTACGGGAACGAAAGCGAAGTCGCAAAGGCTCCCAAGTTGCCGACCATGTTCATGGCACCACTGACGGCACCGGCGCTCTTGCCTCCGATGTCCATGCAAGTTGACCAGGAAGGACTGAGGATCATGTCACTTCCAAAGATTGCGATGCACATGCAAATGACCGCGGACGTAGGACTGGTCATGTTGACGCATAGGCTCATTCCAATCGCACCCAGTGCAAATCCAATCGCGGCTGGCAGCCGACGAGAAAGTTTCCATTGGCCTTTGCTGTAAAGTCGATCCACGGTGAAGCCCGCCAACCAGTTTCCCACGACGCCAAACAGCAACGGTGCCGCGGCGTAGAGCCCGGTTTGTTGGCTGGTCAGTGAGTACTGTCCCTTCAGGTACGGAAAGAACCAACTGACGGTGAAGAAAAACGTGAAGTTGTGCGCCACATACTGCACCATCAACATCAACATGTTGGTCGACCGCAACATCTGAGTAAACTTGATGGGAGCTTCCGCGACATCTTCGGTTGTTCCGGCACGCTTTGGCGACCGCGATTCGATGATGTGCGCCGCTTCGGCTTCTGACACGGCAAAGTGTTCTTCAGGCAGATCACGGAACAGAAGGAACCAAACCACCGCGAAGAGAATTCCCATCGCACCGAAGAACCAAAACGTTTGTTGCCATCCGCCGAGTGCACCGATCAACCAAACCACGCCGGGCATCGCGAGTGCGGCCCCCAATCGGCCACCAGAAAAACTGATTGAGTTGGTGATTCCGCGTTCGTTCATGGGCAACCAAGACGTGAACGCTCGTGCGAGTGTCGGATAACCTCCCGCCTCGCCCATCCCAAACAAGAATCGCAATCCGATCATGGCGGACAATCCACGAACGACGCCGGTCAACACTGTGAAGGCCGACCAAATCAGGCACACCACTGCCATCACCCGCCGCGGTCCGAATCGGTCAGCAAGCTTGCCGCTGGGCACCTGAAACAGAGCGTATCCCAAAGCGAAGGCCGACATGACCCAGCCCATTTGCTGGTCGGAAAACCCAAGGTCGGTCGCCATGTCTTCTTTGGCGGCCGAAATGCAAGCTCGATCCACCCACATCAGCACGGACAGCAAGAACGCGCCGAGTATCAGGAAAAAGCGTGTGGGCATCGGAGTGTCCATTCATTGGTGTGTGGAAACGTTCGCAGGCGATTCTGTTCGTCGCGAAAGCTCAAACGGCGGTGGTTTCACCTTGCAGTCTTTTGCTCAACCGGTCTGCGATTTTGTCGGTGATTTCAACCGTCGAAAGATTGCCGCCCATGTCTGCGGTACGTTGGGTTGGATCGGACAACACATCGGCAATGGCAGTGTTGAGCGCGTCTGCCGCACGCCGCGTTTCGGGATGGTCCAACCACTCCAACATCATCGCGGTCGAGAGATGCATCGCGATTGGATTGGCGATGGATTGACCGGCGATATCCGGTGCCGAACCGTGCGAAGGTTGAAATACCGCTGCGTCGTCGCCAATATCGCCAGATGGTGCCATTCCCATGCCGCCAACCAATCCGGCCGCCAAGTCCGACAGGATGTCACCGAACATGTTCTCAGTCACCATCACGTCGAAGTCCTGCGGACGACGAACCAAGAACAATGCCGCGGCATCCACGTAAACGTGCTCCGCTTTGATGTCAGGAAACTCTTTGGCGACTTCGTCAAACACGTGCCGGAAATAGACCATCGAAGAAAGCACGTTGGCTTTGTCGATCAACGTAACGGTCTTCTTTCCATCACGGCGACGTGCGGTCTCGAAAGCCAATCGGCAAACTCGCTCGGATGCCGAACGAGTGATCCGCAACAAGTTGGTCGCCTCGTCGGCTTCCAAATCGGCGATCGCATCACGCCCGTAAAACAGTCCTTCGGTGCTTTCGCGAACCAACACAAAGTCGATGTCGCCAGGACCATGGCCCTTCAAAGGCGTGTCAGCTTCGTGAAAGAGACGGATCGGACGAACTCCACCGTATAACTGCAACCTTTCGCGAAGGTCCAATTGAGGTGCGATCTCTTTGCCATTCGGATAGCGAACGTTTGGTAACCCCATCGCACCCAGCAAAACGGCGTCGGAGGCCAAGCACGCATCGAATGCGGACTGAGGCAACGCGTCGCCCGACCGCTGGTACTCGCCAACGCCGACGCTGTGTCGATCAAGCTGGAACTCAACGCCATCCAAGTGCGGTTGCATGATTTCGAGTAAGCGAACCGATTGGTCACAAACTTCGGGGCCGATACCATCGCCACCTAAGATGACGAGATGAAAGGATTGGGGCATGGGTGATGGTGCGAGAAAGAATGGGCGACTGGGAAATCACAACGCACGGTGAGTCGAACTCGTCGCTCACCAAGGATCGAATCGCAGAGCGACACGGAACGGCTGAGAACGAACGGATGCACTCCGTCGCGTGACCTCAACGGCGCTCATTACACCACAACAGAATCAAATTCGACAGAGGACAGCCAACATTCTTCCGTCTCTCTCTATACACTCACTGGGATTGGAAATCAGAAACGCTATTGCGAAAGGCATGAATGTGTTGACTCGAATCGAACTTCTTGCAGCCTGTGTGACGCTTGCATGTTGTGTTGCCGGCATCGTTCCAATGGCTTCCGCACAGCGACCTCGCTTGGCAGTGCTGACGGACATCGGAGGCGACCCCGACGACCAGCAATCGATGATTCGTTTGTTGCTCTATTCGAACGAGTTTGAAATCGAGGCTCTGATCGCCAGCGCATCGGGAACGCGCGGCGAGTTGAAGGAATCGGTGACTCGTCCCGATCTGATTCAGGATCTCATCGATGCGTACGAACTCGTTCTTCCAAATCTCAAACAGCACGCTGAAGGATGGCCGAAACCGGAAGCACTTCGCAGCGTCGTCGCGTCCGGCAATCCGTATCGCGAACGACCTCATATCGGCGAAGGGCATGACACCGATGGATCACGATTGTTGGTCGAACGCATCGACGCTGGAACGCCCGAGTCGCCACTTTGCATCACAGTCTGGGGCGGGCAAACGGATCTGGCTCAGGCCCTTTACAGCGTCAAGTCAGAACGTGACGCGGCTGGCTTTGCAGAATTCTTGACCAAGTTTCGCGTCTATGACATTGCTGACCAAGACGGTATCGCAGACTGGATGAGCGAGGAATTTCCCGGAATGAATTACATCTTGTCGGCGGCTGCACCCAAGAGCGACAAACGCATCGCGAATTTTCGCGGTATGTATCTCACAGGAGATATGAGTACGACTAGTCGCGAATGGATCGAGTCCAACGTTCGGCAGATGGGACCGCTGGGAAAGTTGTATCCCACAAAGACATGGACGGCCCCCAATCCACACGGCTGCCTGAAGGAAGGAGACACGCCCTCGTGGTTCTTCTTCCTGCCACAAGGAGGCAACGACCCTGACGATCCAACTCAAGCGGGTTGGGGCGGCGTGTTTGAGAAACAACCCAACGGTTGGTATCGAGACCGCCCCGCATCGTCCTCCTACGATCCGCGAACGTCGGTCAGTCGCTGGCGGCCAGAGTTCCAAGCGGACTTTGCCAAAAGAATGCGATGGTGTTTGCCGGCAGAGGACTGAGGTATTCGCTCTTCCAACGTTTCAGCATGCCGTCTTAGCGATGATGAATCGCCAGTCCCCGTTCCGCGTCACGCAATCCGGTAGGCTTCGGATAGTTTCGCGAATGCGGCAACTTGTTCATTGATCCAAGTTTCATCGCGATTCAGTTCGGAAGCCATCAGCTTGGCGACGTTCTCGGAGATTGCGATTGCAGCAGCCGAGTTTAAGAACAGGCAGCGAGTCCGTCTCGCTAGTACATCTTCAACGGTTCTCGCCATCTCGTAGCGAGTCGCCCAAATCACTTCGGCACCGGTGATCGAAAGCTCGGGATGCAAAGGTGTCGCCCATTCCACCTTTTCGCGTTCGAGGTTCTCGATCTCACCCAGATCCGATCCATAGTGGCCTCGTCCCGAACCCGCGACGGTGTTGGTGGAACCGGAATTGGGATCGTATCCGTGCAGATGCAGAGTTTCCGTCTGACATGGATTTGCCGTCAGCGGATTCCCGGACTTCTTGGTCGAGGCGAGCGTGCGGTCCACGCAGTCCTCCGCCATCTTTCGAACCGTCGTCCACTTGCCTCCGGTGATCGTGATCAATCCGGAATCAGAAATGCGGATTGTGTGATCTCGAGACAGTGACGCCGTTCGAGACGATTTGTCTCCTTTGACAAGAGGTCGAATCCCAGTGAAAACGCTGAGGACGTCCGATTGGGTTGGAGCTTCCACCAGGTATTCCTTCGCCGTTTCAAGTAGAAACTCGATTTCATCGGCTTGGGGCTTGGGTTCCAAAGAAACGTTTTCGATGGCGGTGTCGGTCGTTCCGACGACAGCGTGGTTGTGCCACGGGATGATGAACAAGACCCGCCCGTCGGACGTTTTCGGGACGATCATCGCGATGTCACCGGGAAAGAATCGACGTGGCAAAACGATGTGCACACCTTGGCTGGCCGCCAACATTTTTTCGGCGCCAGGTTCGTCCATCATGCGAACCGCATCACAGAATGGACCGGCCGCGTTGATGACTCGCCGAGCCGCGAAGGAATGCGTTTCACCCGTCTCACGATCTTCGGCCACGACGCCATTGATTTCACCGCTCGAGTCTTTGGACAAATCGGTGACGGCAAAGTAGTTCAGAAGACAGGCACCCTGTTCATCCGCGGTGCGTGCCATGCTGATCAGCAATCTCGTGTCATCAAATTGCCCGTCGTGATAGATGACGCCGCCGTTGGCCTTTTCCTTTTTGATCGTCGGCACTCGCTGAAGCGACTCCTTCTGATTGATGGCATGCGACCGGCCAAAACGGTTTCCGGTAGCCAGAAAGTCGTAGACCTTTAAACCAATCGCATAGTACATCCGTTCCCAACGAGATTGGCAGGGAATGAGAAATGGCATGTCGTGCACCAATTGAGGTGCGTTGTTTCGAAGCAATGTGCGTTCTTTCAGCGCATCTCGCACCAAGGTGATGTTTCCTTGCTGGAGATAGCGAACACCGCCGTGCACCAACTTGGTACTGCGACTGGACGTTCCCTTTCCAAAGTCCGCTTGCTCGAGCAATAAACAATCCAATCCGCGACTGGCAGCATCCATCGCGATTCCCACCCCTGTTGCGCCGCCACCAATGATGACGATGTCCCAGGGTTCGGAACGTTCTTTGAGTCGCGTCAGGGATTGTTGACGTTGCATGGTCAGATGTGATGGAAGAGAAGACTAAGAAGAGAGGGAAGAAGTGATCGCACGAAGCATGCCAAATCAATCAGCGGAAGCTTCCTGTTCCACCCATTGTTTGGATCGTTCCAGGGCAGCGGCCCAGCGTCGCCTGCGTTGTGCCACTTCTTCCGCGGGCATTTGAGGTTCGAAGACGCGATCGGTTTCCCAGATACGTTCGATGTCCGCGTTGTCTTTCCAGAATCCGGTTGCGAGCCCAGCGACGTAAGCCGCACCGGCAGCGGTCGTTTCGATGATTTTGGGTCGAACAACGCGTGCTCCGATAATGTCCGCCTGGAATTGCATCAGCAGATCATTGGCGGCGGCTCCTCCATCGACGCGAAGTTCTTCGATGGCGACGCCGGAATCTTTTCGCATCGCGTCCAGAACATCTGCCACTTGAAACGCGATGCCCTCCAGAGCAGCCCGTGCGATGTGGGCTTTTGTCGTGCCGCGAGTCAGTCCCACCAGAATCCCGCGAGCGTAGGCGTCCCAATGTGGTGCACCCAACCCTGCGAACGCCGGAACGAGGTAGACACCATCGGTGTCATCGACGCTGGCGGCCAGCGATTCGACCTCCGAAGACGACTGGATGATCCCCAATCCATCACGCAACCATTGCACGATTGCTCCAGCGATGAAGATGCTGCCTTCGTACGCGTATTCGCGTTTTCCACCGTCCCAACAAGCCACCGTGGTCAGCAACCGCGAAGGCGACGAGGCGGCTTCTTCGCCGATGTTCATCAGCATGAAGCAACCGGTGCCGTATGTGTTCTTCGCCATACCCGGCTGCGTGCAATTCTGGCCGAACAAGGCCGATTGTTGGTCGCCCGCGGCTCCGCCCAGCGGAATCGGTTTGCCAAACAGAGTCGACTCAGTTTCACCGTAAATGTGGCTGGAAGGATGAACCGTCGGAAGAACTTCTTTCGGAACCTTGAAAAGCTCCAGCAAATCATTGTCCCATTCGCCGTCATGAATGTTCCACAACATCGTGCGAGACGCATTGGTCACGTCGGTCGCATGAAGTTTGCCGCCGGTGAGATTCCAAAACAGCCAACTGTCGATTGTTCCAAACGCAAGTTCGCCGTTTTCTGCGCGTGTTCTTGCTCCAGGAACGTTGTCCAGAATCCATCGCAGCTTCGTCGCACAAAAATACGCGTCGATGATCAGTCCGGTTTTCTTTTGGACAAGATCCGAATGGCCGGCTTCGCGAAGAGCGTCGCAATCCGATGCAGTCCGGCGGTCTTGCCACACAATTGCGTTGTGAATCGGTTCGCCGGTGGCGCGGTCCCAAACCAATGTGGTTTCTCGTTGGTTGGTGATGCCAATGGCTTCAATGTCCGACACGTCCATGTTGTGCTGTTTCAGGACATCGCGAGCGACCGCCAATTGGGTCGTCCAAATTTCGGTCGCGTCGTGTTCCACCCAACCTGGTTTTGGATAGTGCTGTGTGAATTCCTTTTGCGACACCCCGATGATGGATCCATCGTGTGCAAAGAGGATTGCGCGAGAACTCGTAGTTCCTTGATCGAGTGCCAAAATTGCCTTCACCGATAGTCTCCGCCTGGTTGTTCGTTTGTGATCAAAGCTGAAATGGTCCCTCATTCTATCAGTGCGGTTGATAGCTGGTTTTCAAAAAGGTCGCCGAAACCGACACCTAATCAAATGAACTTTCGTTGACAACGACCGCAACGACGCGAAAAGAATTGCCCGCGACGGTGGCAAGATTCGATCGAATTACTGCCGGTTCCTTGCCCGACGCCGATTGGCGTTCGTTAGACTGGAGGGTGGTATCGAATTCGCGGGCTCAAGTGGACTGAGGTGTGACGATGTCGAAGATCCAACAAATGGCGGAATCAATTTTGCCCGCGGCTTGGTTTGTCCACGTCCGCGATTCGTCAAAACGTTGGATGATCCGGTGTCCGCAGTGCCAGCGTGAACAGTCCGTGTGGGACGTCGGTGGAATCCGGTGCGGAGCCGCAGCGGTTGGGAAGCGAATCCAGGCTCATTGTGAGTTCTGCGGACGGGTCACTGCAAAAATGTACTACCGGAATGACGACTGACTCTTCCGGTCAGCCCACGGCTAATTCACGCTGTCGGCCAAATCGTTGGCTCGCAACTCGGCAAGCTTGTCCTTCAGGTGCCGCTTCATCTTGGAAACAATGGATTGATGTTCCGGCGAAGTGGCGAGGTTGGTGAATTGCTTCGGATCTGATTCCATGTCGAACAATTCCATCCCACCGGACGCGTCCTCTTTGTACTGAATGTACGCCCATCGATCGGTTCGGATCAAAAATCCCTTCCGCATCGGCGCGACACTGAACGCGAATTCGTGAACGGTGTGACTCGGATCATCGAGCATCTTGGAAATGTCTTTGCCCTGCACGTGATCGGGCACATCGATCCCGCAAAGGTTGCCAATCGTCGGATACAAGTCCAGCATCTCGACCAGACCATTGCAAACGCCAGCAGCCTTGCCGGGGACCTTGATGATCAACGGAACCTGGGACGATTCGTCTCGCAGAGAGACCTTGGCCCAGAAATCGTGTTCGCCCAAGTGATACCCGTGGTCGCTGGTGAATATCACGATCGTGTTGTCGGCTTGTCCAGATTCACGAAGAGCGGTCATCACTTTGCCGACTTGAGCGTCCATGTAGGCGACCGACGCGTAGTAGCCACCGATGGCTTTGCGTTGTCGACGCAGGTCCATCTTCATGTTCAAGCTGGTTTTGTAGTTGATGCCTAGTTTTGGGATGTCGTCCCAGTCACCTTCCACGCGATCTGGCAACGCAAGCTCGCTGAAGGGTTTGAATGGTTCGAAATAGTTTGCTGGTGAAACGAATGGAACGTGAGGACGCACAAAACCAACGCCCAGCCAAAACGGCTGTTCCCGTTTCTCGCGAATCAGTTCGCTGGCCTTTGCCGCCGTCTTTCCATCGGAGTGAAGTTCGTCGCCTCCATCGGCTTCCACGACGACAAAGGTGTTGCCTCCGACGACCGGCCGCGATCCGTCAGGATTCCCTTCCAACGTTTCGCCAACACCGGCAGCCTTCCACTCCGGTCCGGGACTGTTGAAACGTTCCACCCAAGACAAGGCATCGTCGGCACCATCGCTACCTGATTCGATACCACCAGGCACACCCATGTGATAGATCTTGCTGACGCGAGCCGTGTAGTAGCCGTCGTCTTTGAAGGCTTGCGGCCAAGTTTGTCGATCGCCGATCTGCGGACGCGGGCTCTTGTATCCAAGAACACCTGTCGCGTGAGGATAATAGCCCGACAGAAACGACGCTCTGGATGGGCCGCAATACGTCGCCTGGCAATAGGCTCGCGTGAACCGCATGCCTTCAGCGGCGAGCGCGTCGATATTGGGCGTCTGGCAAACCTCGTTGCCGTAGCAAGACAAAGCATTCGACGTCAGATCGTCGGAGATAATGAACAGAACGTTCATCGGTTCCTTCGCCGCGACAGGAACACTGAACGCACAAAGGAGGGGGAGCAACATCCACTGACGCATGAAGAGATCTCGGCAATTGGAACAAACGGCGATTGGAATCGCGATTGTAAGCCGAGTCACCCGGTGATGCATCCGAGCGAGAAAGGGAACCCAACGGAAGCGTTAGGCGGGCGAGCAAAGGCCTCGGTAGTATTCAATGCTCTGTCGCAAACCTTCGCTCATGTCGACCGTTGGTGCGAATCCGAGACGAGATCGAATTTGGTTTGTATCCGCCAAAGAGTCTCGCACATCACCCGCGCGCGGTGGCTCGTGAATCGGTTGAATGTCGCCTTCTAGCAGATCACGCAGAGTGTCCAGCAGCTCCAACAACGTTGTGCTCTGTCCTCGCCCGACATTGAAGATTCCTCCGGCCGCGTCCGGCACCGTCGCCGCCAACATATTCGCGTTGGCAACATCACGAACGAATACGAAATCGCGAGATTGTTGACCGTCGCCATAGATGATGGGGCGTTCGCCGCTGAGAATCATTGATACAAAGCGAGGAATCACGGCGCTGTATTCGCTCTTCGGATCTTGCCGCGGACCGAACACGTTGAAGTACCGCAGCACAACCGTTTCAATCGGAAACTCCCGTTGAAACACTTGGCAGTAGTTCTCGGAAGACAGCTTTGCGGCAGCATAGGGCGACAATGGCGCTGGCATGTCGTCTTCGCGTTTGGCGACGTACGGTGAGTTCCCATAAACGGCGCTCGTCGATGACAAAACAAAACGCTTCACGCCGGCCGCAGATCCCGCGGCCAGCAACTCAACGGTGCTGGTCGTGGTCCAGTCGTGACACAACCCCGGTTCTCGCATGCTGCGCGGCACACTCGCCATCGCAGCGAAATGAAAGATGTGGTCGACACCTTCGACTGAATGTTGCACACAGGCCCGGTCCGCAGCATCGCCCTTGACGAACGTCAGACGATCCCGATGCGGCCCTTCCAGGAACGGAGTCAGGTTGTGCTTGAATCCGGTGCTGAGGTTGTCCAGCGCGACCACGTTGGCTCCGGCATCGAGCAGACGTTCCACCATCTGCGAACCGATGAACCCCGCGGCACCGGTGACCAAACAACGCGTGCCGGCAAGTTGAGCGACGGCGGATTCGAGCGATGATGACATTGATTTGGGTCGGATGCGTTGTGAATTGAAGCGGCATCCGGCCTGAATGGAACGAACTCGATCCTCGAGTCGATGTGTAGCTGCGGAAGTTGAATCGCGAACGATCCGCGATGACGACTGCATCGCGTCGTGCTTCTCAATCGTTACGAGCTAGCCCTGCAAGTTCAACCCGCCGCCATCGGAGAGAGCGTTTGCGACTCGTTTGTTGGCAACCGCTTTGTCGCCTTCCCGAGCACAAACCATCCGCCAAGTTTCCGCTTCGGTTTCGAGAACCAAGCGGATCTCATCGATCATGGTCGAGTCGCCGTTTGCTTCGGCCGCAATCAAATGTTGGCACAAGAAAACGTACAAATCGGCGACAGTGCGACAAACGTCGACCGAACTGTCGGTGACGCCCGACAGCAGTTCCGAAAGTAGTTCGAGCAGCTTGAGCGAGTATTCGTTTGTGCCGCGTTTGCCTGGCTGAGTGTTCCAGTGGTTGGCCAGGTGCCGAGAAACCTCCACGGCTCGTTCGATCAACATCAGACGCAGTCGAGCGGGCGAAGCGGTCTTCACCATCGATTCCAAGTAGGCGTCCCCACTTCGACGACCGAAGTTTTCCATGCCCTCGCTCAGACTGCCTGGTTCGCCGGGACGAGGCATGGAAGTGCCAGTTGCGTTGTCAAGCGAAGCCTGGGAATCACTGCTGGTCGAAGCGTTGTCGTCTCCAACGAAGGTCATCGGTGGAGGAACGAAAGAGTCAGCCGTGTTGTACATCGGGTTTCCGGTTGCGGGTGTTGGAAACGAGCTTACGGGCCGAGGCCAGCATGCAGCGCAAAGTTGTATCGACGTTCACAACTCGTTTCTTCATCGAAAGAGTTGGTGGCTGGACAAGTTGCACGCTTCCGTTCGATCGATTCGTGAATAGCGTACGGATCGTTCGTCCACGCGAATTTCCGGAACGTGAACCAGCTAGGTTAGAATGCGCGACTCTGAGGGACGAAGCCCGGAAAAAGGTGCCAGATCGTTGCAGTTTATCAAGGCCGCGCTTGCTTAATCGGAACGCGCAACCCTCGGAAAGAAGGGCTCAATTGGAGCGTGATCGCACGAGAGCGTCACGATGCAGTCGCGACCGCCGCCGGATTACGCATCAAACGAAGAAAAGCAGCGGCGAGCCGGAGCTCACTGCTGCTTTTCGATGTTTGCTTTGGATTCACGCGGCGATCAAGGATGCCGCATTGAATCGATCTTGGATTAACCCAACAACGACAAAACGTTTCGTGGGTTTTGGTTCGCCAGCGACAACACGTTGGTACCGGACTGAACCAGGATCTGTGCACGAGTCAGGTTGGCCGACTCTTGAGCGAAGTCAGCGTCGCGGATCGAGCTTTCAGCTTCTTGGAGGTTGGCTTTGGTTTCGTTGAGCGAGACCAAGTTGCTTTCCAGCGTCGTGCTTTGGAACGATCCCAAACGACCACGCAGTCCAACCACTTTGCCGATCACTTCGTCGATGACCTTGGCGGCACCTTCAACGTCGTTGGTCAGGCTCTTGGATTGACCGCTGCCCAGTTCGTACAGACGACCTGATGCACCACCCAATTGACCGGTCGAAACGCTGCCAATACCCAAGCTAGCTTGCTGGGTGCTTGTCACGTCTGGACCGAGTTGGAAAGTTGCTCCACCACCGGTAATGCTGAAGCTGAAGTTCGTGCTGCTGCCGTCGTCAACAGTCAGACTCAAGTCGAGCGAGCTTGTGTTAATCGACAGGCTGTTGCCCGATCCGTTTGCTTCAACACCGTTGACGGTGGCCACGATATCGTTGCCTGTCGAACGAGTGTTGTCCAAGCTGCCCTTGAATGTTCCACCAGCACCTTCGCTGATCACGTCGATATCGACCAAAGCATCGCTTCCGAAACCAGTCGAGCTGAATTCCAGGGCGTTCGTTGCATCGGCTGAAACGCCGGTGCTGTCCGAAACCAAATTGACGGCTGCCGCGATTTGATCTTTCGTTGTACCAGCACCGAAGTTGAACGTTTCCGCTCCGTTTTCGCCGCTGAGCTGAAACACCAAGTCTGCGTTGAGTACTTCACCGCCAGTGTTGCCAGTTGAACCGACTTCTGGAAGGTTATCCGTATCGATGGTGAATTCACCATATTCGGTCACCTTTGCGGCTGCCGGTGTTGAACCGGTTCCGTCGGCCACCTCGGCATCGAATTCCGTGGTGCCCGCGTTAATAGCAGCAGCAATCGCTGCGAGGTTGTTTTCGCCCGCACCAGTACCGATGGTGACGGTCAAAGCTTTTTGGTCGGCATCGTAGCTTGCCGTGGTCGCTGCGGCATCACCAGCCACATAGCTGATCTGAACGTTGTTGAAATCTCCGCCTGTTTCTGCGGCGGTAATGGACAAACCGGCACCTTCGATTGCGGTCGCATCCGCTGCGGCGGCGGCATTGACGTCGGCAACCGTGCCAGTTTCTTCTGCGTAAACGCCGCTCACACCGTTCAGTGCCGTGACAACAGCCGCACCGGTCACGGTAGCAGCATCGTCCACGGTAATGGTCAAAACGCCATCGGAGATTGCAGCACCAAGAGTTGCACCACCACCGCCGTCGACAACTACAACGCTGTCAAATTGGCCTTCGATCGTCACGTTGTTCGTTGCATCACCGATGGTGAAGCTGTTGACTCCAGCGGCAGTCGTTGCAGTTGCTTGAGCAGCAGTGCTGAAGCCTGAGTCAGCGGCAGTTGCAGTTGCTTGCGTCGCGGCCGAGTTGATGACAACTTCAACGTCGATCTTCCCGGTCTTGCCCAAGTTGGCTTGGTCGATCGAGATGTCGCTGATGCTGCTGACGCCGCTAGCGGTGCTGACGAAGTCTTGCGAACCATCAAGCAACTTACGACCTTGGAAAGTCGTCGTTTGTGAGATACGGTTGATGGCTTCGAGCGAACTGTCGATCTGCAATTGGTTTGCAGCGATTTCTTCTTTGCTCAATGCACCCGAGTTGGCAGCTTCCACAACCAAACCACGGACGTCGTTGAGCAAGTTGCTGACTTGGCCCAACGCGCTGTCAGCGGTGCTGATGATTTGGCTAGCACGTTGCGTGTTGCTGATCGATTTGGTCAAACCGGTGATTTCGCCCCGAAGAGCTTCGCTGGCCAGCAAACCGGCGGGGTCGTCGCTACCGGTGTTGATCCGAAGACCAGTGCTCAGTCGCGTCAGAGATTGTTGCAAGTCATTGTTGCTGCTTTGGAGGCGGTTCTGTGCAACCAAAGAAGAAACGTTGGTGTTGATCCGAGTCATGTTATTATTCCCAAAGATGGGTTGATGTTGAGTAGAAGGGGTCAACCAGTTGGGTGCCGAAGCGTCGGAATGACCCTGGACGTAAAACGCATGGCTCTACGTCCACCTCAACCATGGAACGCATTCTTGCGCCGTGCGTCGGCTGCAACCCCAAATTCATTGCCACGTTGGAATTTCCCGAGGCAGCTTCCGGCACAACCGGAACAATCCGCGGAGCTCGTCATGGAAGGCAGCCAGACGCTGCGATATCATGCAGGGGACAGGCGAGAAATCTCGGCCTCCTCGAATCCATCGATTCAAATGAATTCTGAAACCTTTTGGCGAACTTTTCTATGACCGTCCAAATGCAACTCGCTCGGATCATCATTTCCGAGCTAACCGATAACCAAGTGATTTATCTCAAGGAAGTCGACGGGACGCGTCAATTCCCGATCATGATTGGGATTTTCGAAGCAACCAACATCGATCGCCGAGTCAAAAACGACTACGTGCCACCACGTCCACTGACGCACGACCTGATCGTGAATGTGGCCGAATCTTTGGACGCGACGATTGAACAAGTCGTGATCAGCGACCTGTCTGAACACACCTATTTCGCACAACTGCATCTGCGAACGAGCAGCGGTGAATTGATCGAGGTGGATGCTCGGCCGAGCGACGCGATTGCGGTGGCGGTCACGTTCGATCCGCCTCTGCCAATCTTCGTTTCCGAAGAAGTCCTGAGCGGAGCAACCGGAACGAGCGACGATTGATTGTCGATCAATGCTTTATCACGTCAGCATTGCCGACTGCTCTGAACCGCCTTTTTAGAGACCGATTGAGGCCACCTGTTGGAAACGATTTCATCCATTGATGCCATGCGAGCGTGGTGCCGCGAAAAGTCGATCAGTGGCAAGACAACTGGTTTGGTTCCAACAATGGGAGCCTTGCATGAAGGGCATCTTTCATTGGTTCACGCCGCGAAGAATAGTTGTGATCACTGTGTCACATCGATCTTCGTGAACCCCACGCAGTTCGCCGCCAACGAAGATCTCGATCAATACCCGCGGCCAATCGAAGACGACCTTGCAATGCTTCGTGACGCGGGCGTTGAAGCGGTGTTCATGCCAACCGCCGACGAGATGTATCCGGGTGGGGCTGAGCGACATGCCACTTCAGTGCATCCTTCCGCCGTCGCGTTGCCACTCGAAGGAATTCACCGTCCTGAACACTTCGCAGGCGTTGCGACGGTGGTGATGAAACTGTTTCAAGCAGCTCCATCGGACCGAGCCTTTTTCGGTCGGAAAGATTTCCAGCAGCTTTGTGTCATCGAGCACATGGTGCGTGACTTGAACTTGCCGATTGAAATCGTTCCCTGCGACATCGTTCGAGAGCCCGATGGGTTGGCGATGAGCAGTCGCAATCGGTATCTGTCAGACGACGAACGACAGCGAGCACTTTGCATTAGCAAATCGCTCAACCTGGTCGAGCGAGCTTTTCACGACGGCAGCCGCGATGCGAAACAGCTCGAGTCAATCATGGCTGACCACTTGTCCCCCTGCGACAGCGTCGACTACGCGGTCGTGGTCGATCGCCAAACGTTGTTGCCCGTACCAAAGATTACGCGAAACGCGGTTGCGCTCGTCGCGGCTCGGCTCGGAGCAACACGATTGATCGACAATCGTGAATTGGAAACTGAGTGAAGAGTGCATGGGCTGAGCAACGGTAGCTGAACCGCCTTTGCGACATTCAACAATCCGCGTAACAGCTAACTTCCGAATCGTCCTCCCAACACTGTTCCTTGCGTGGGCTTTTCTGTGATCAATTGCCGAGTTGACACGAAGCAGGCGGGTAGAATTGTGGGCTTCTAGTTGGACAACGTCACTTTGGCGATCGCCATGGTTCTGATTCACGGAAATCATGGCTAATGGCCTGCTGATTGAGTCGAATATCGAATGACAACCATTAGCCGATGAGCGTTAGCCCCGGTTGGCATTTCATTATTCGCCGCTAACGCGTTACGGCCCATTAAATCAACAGCCCGCGAACGCCCAAACGGCTTATTCGAATGGCGTTGGCCAGCTAGTTCTTCTTTGATTTTCACCCGACAACGGTTCCTGCGGACGGCTCGATCGATGATTCAACGTATTTTGGTGACAGGTGGCGCGGGATTCCTGGGCTCGCATCTTTGCGAACGTTTGGTCAGCGACGGGCATGACGTCATTTGTCTGGACAACTTCTTCACCAGCCAGAAAACCAACGTCGTTCATCTGTTGGACAAACCTAATTTCGAATTGATCCGGCACGACATCACGCTGCCGATCCATTTGGAAGTCGACCAGATCTACAACATGGCTTGCCCGGCCGCGCCTGGGCACTACCAATTCAATCCAATCAAAACGATCAAGACCAGCGTGATGGGCTCGATCAACATGCTGGGCATAGCCAAACGATGCGGTGCAAGAATCTTGCAGGCCAGCACCAGCGAAGTGTACGGCGATCCGGAACAGCACCCGCAAACGGAATCGTATCGCGGTAGCGTCAATCCGATTGGCATTCGAGCCTGCTACGACGAAGGCAAACGCGTCGCCGAAACGTTGTTCATGGACTATCACCGCAGCAACAATGTGGACGTCCGAATCGTTCGGATCTTCAATACGTATGGGCCGCGAATGCATCCGTTTGACGGACGCGTCGTCGCCAACTTCATCCGTCAAGCACTCGCCGGTGACGACATCACCATCTTTGGTGACGGCTCGCAAACCCGTTCGTTCTGTTACCGAGACGACTTGGTCGAAGTCATCATCCGGATGATGAACTGCGACGGATTCACGGGCCCGGTCAACATTGGGAATCCCCACGAGTTCACGATCCGTCAACTCGCTGAGAAAACGATCGAGCTGACCGGATCGAGCAGCAAGCTCATCGAGGCTCCTTTGCCAGCGGACGATCCAACTCGTCGTCGCCCCGACATCTCACTCGCGAAAGAGAAGCTGGACTGGGAGCCAAAGATTGAATTGGATCAAGGACTCCGGCACACAATCGATTGGTTCAAGACAATCAACCTGAGTGACTACCGCCCGCCAACGCCAAACTTCAGCTGAAAAGCCCCCTGGCTCAGAACAAATTCGCGGGTTCCGCTCTGATAAGCTTTCGGATCGCAATCAACCCCGCTGCATTGCACATCAGCAGCGATAGCACGGCGACCAAAACCAACCATGTCAGCGTCATGCGAATGGGAACTCCAGCCAGCGCTGACGTGATTGCATAAAGAACGAGGGCGGCGATGACCGAAGGCGGAAACGCGATCGTTGCGAGCAACGTGGATTGGGTCAGAAGCGTTCGGATCAAAAAACCCGTTCCATAGCCCATCGCTTTCAACGTCGCGTACTCGCTCAAGTGTGCTTGAACATCAGAGGCAAGGATCATGTAACTGATCACGCCTCCGACCACGACCGCCAAAGCGACTCCCATCGCGAAGATCATTCCGATGGGTGTCTGGGTGTACCATCGCCACACTTCGGCTTTCTTGGCATCTTCGATGGTCAGTGCGGAAGCGTGTGACGCGGGACCAGCCAACGCATTCAACCGGCCGGCGACCATGTGACGTCCTCGCTCGTCACTAACACCCTCCGTCAATCGAATCAGCAGCAGCGAAACTTCGTCGTCGCTGCTGCCTGGCACCAGCTTGCGAAACGTTTCGCGAGAACATAGAAGCGCCCCGTTCGCGGCCAACCCGGTGCCCATCTTGAATGTGCCCACGATCTTGGCGGGAGTACCAAAAACGCTTGCGACGGTCCCAATATCATCGGAACCAAATTTCACACCGTTCTTCGGGCCAAAGTCCGTCTTGGTGGCATCATCGACGAGGACCGCTCCCTCGACCAGCAGCTCGCGTCGGACTTCTCGCGTCAGCTCAGGCAATTCAAAGGCGGGATCGTTCAGATCGATCCCCATCACAGCGATCGCACGCGGGTCTTGGTTAGTTGGGTTGGTCCACTGTGTCACGCCAATGTCCAGTGGAACGACTTGGTCGACTTCATCGATGGAGTTCAACCAGGGACGCAGATCGTTGCGAATCTTGGACGCGTCGTAGACGTGCAAGTAATCGGGGGATCGAACCAACACATCGCATGGCATCCGATCCAACAAAACGGTCGCGGTGTCGCCGACGCTTCCCAAAAATCCAAGCTGCATGAACATCAACAAAATCGCGAAACCGATTCCGCAGATGGAAACCACCGTTCGAACCCACATGTGACTCAGGTTCGACCACGCCAGCGAAGTCCGGACCACGCTGCCGCGTTGACGTAACTTCTCGGCGGAATTGCCGCTGGGCTTCTGACCTGGGCTGGTCGTTGTCATGACTTCGCTGCCGAAGCCACTTTGGCCGATTCCTTGGAGCCGCCTGCTTTGATCTCCACATCGACTTGCAGTTCAATCAAACGACTGGCACTGGCGGAATCATCTGAATCGATCGCGATGATCACATCAGCGGAATAACGATCGACCGCCGCCATTGGGTATGGGCTCGCCAGCGTCGGAGCCGCGATCAACGACTGAATACGTTGCACTTTGCCCCGCAACGGTTCGCGAAGTGCTGGTGAAGTGATCGTTGCGGTTTGGCCGACCTCGACGCGTGATAGATCAGCAACGTTCACTTCCGCGACGCAAACCATGTTGGATGTGTCGGCCATGTGCATCAAAGCGGACACGCCCGTCGCGGTGCCGATGGTCGCGTCGACTCGCAGCACACGACCTTTGGTTGGTGCAACCAGTCGCGACGTTGCAACGTTGAACTTCAGCAGTTCGATTTGTTGTTTCAACGATTCCAAAGACGCGGACTGTTCGGCAGCAATCAATGAGAGCTCGGTCGCTCGAATTTCTTGCTCCGCAGAGTCGACGGCGAAGCGTCCTTCGTCAATCGCTTCTTGAGCATCCCGCAATGCTGATTCGTAGCGTGCCTGCGACTCGCTGACTTTCAGTGCCTCGGTGTCGAGCGCGTTCTCAGAAACCAATCGTTGTCGCGCCGGATCGCGCGAAGCGGACTCTAGTTGCCTCAGGCGGCGTTGTCCCAGATCCGCGGCTTGTTTGAGCAGATTCAGTTCGCCGCCATCGGCCTTGGAATCTTTGAATCGCTTTTGTGCATCCGACAATTTGGATTCGGCTTGCTTCAGCGATGAGCGAGCGACCTGCAGTTTGGCTTCACCCGCGGCGCGTTCGGCGGCGATGCGTCGTTTGGCTTCGTCGAGTTTGGTTTGAGCGATGTTCAATTCGAGTTGTCGAGCGGGCAGGCTTTCCAAATCCATCAGGACGGTGCCCGCTGCGACATCTTGGCCTGGTTCGACATAGATTTTCGAAACCCGGTCGCCAGGAGCAGCCATGACGGCCAAGATTCCGCCTCGTGGTTCCAGCGTGCCGAGTGCCATCACTCGCTGGAGCGCCACCGTCTGAGTCGGCTGGGACGGATCAATCGATTGAGTTGAACTCGATGCCGATCGCCAATCGCATCCCGAACTGATCGCGAAAAATCCGATTGCGATTGCGAGCGGCAAACGGATCATGCCTTGTTGGATCGAACCGGCTGAGATCGGCTGCTTGGCTTGGGGCACGACGAACAACTGCAAAAACGAGGTGACACGAATTCGGGACAAGTTGCTAAGGTAACGTTTTTCGGCTCCGCCGGGCCATCGCGATCGAAGGGTCTGGCACGCAAAATGTCCTGAAAATTCGCGTGAAAATACCTTTTCGAAACGACAATCGCTCCGGCCAAAACGGTGCTCGGTCATCCGCCTCTCGCGGGATCACGCCCGAGATCGCCTTGGATGGGTCCGCCGCAATCGACGTTCGCGGTGTGAATCACTATTACGGGACCGGTGATGCGCGAAAACAAGTGCTTCACGATAACCATCTGCAGGTTCAACCCGGCGAAATCGTCATCATGACCGGGCAATCCGGTTCTGGCAAAACGACTTTATTGACGTTGATCGGCACTTTGCGTCGCGTTCAAGAGGGCCGATTGAACGTGCTTGGCCAACCGCTTCACAATTTGTCTCAAACCAACATTGGGGCACTTCGAAAGAGGTTGGGCTTCATTTTCCAAGCCCACAACTTGTTCGGTTCGCTCACGGCGATGCAGAACGTCCGCATGGCGTTGGAGCTGCAACCGAATCGCAGCTCTCGCCGAGAAGAGAACGAGCGTTGCGCCAAAATGCTCACCGAAGTCGGTTTGGGCGAACGGATTCAGTACAAACCCGGTGGATTGTCCGGTGGCCAGAAACAACGGGTCGCGGTCGCCCGTGGGCTCGTGCATCAACCGGATATCTTGCTGGCGGATGAACCGACCGCGGCGTTGGACGAAGAATCTGGCCGACAAGTCGTGACGCTATTTCAGCGTGAGGCCCGCGAACGTGGAGTGGCGATTGTCATCGTGACTCACGACAACCGCATTTTGGACGTCGCGGACCGGATCGTCAAAATGGACTTTGGCAAGATCGCTCGCGACACCAATTTGAACGAAGCCGCCGTGCTCGGCGAAATGCTTTCCCAGTGCAGTGTGTTCACAGGTGTCGCGATCAGCACATTGACCGAACTGTCTCGCAGTATGACGAGGACGACGCATGGCCCCGGTGATCGAATCGTGACGTACGGCGATGTCGGCGATCGCTTTTACTTGATTCGCGAAGGCACCGTTTCGGTCAAACAACCCACCCAACCCGGCGGCAATGATTTTCGCGAGGTGGCAGAACTGGGCGAAGGTGCCTACTTCGGCGAAACCGCCTTGCTGACCGGCGAACCTCGAAACGCACACGTGGACGCCACCACCGAAACGGTCACCTACAGCCTTGACGCCGCCACCTTCTCCGACGTCATGAGCCAACGCAAATCCATGGATGAAGAAGTGCGTAGCTCACTCTTTGCTGAGTGATGCGGTGTAGGTGATCTCGTTTCGTTCGCTGAACAGCGTTCCAACATCGCCAGTCGACCCAAACGTCCGCGAGTCGATCAGTACCCGCGTTCCCGGGGATCGGTCAGACCGTCTGCCAAGCGACGCAGTGCTTCGGTTTCGATCTGACGCACACGTTCCCGAGTCAATCCGAGCTCCGCGCCGATTTCCTTCAGCGTCATCGGCTCCACACCGCCCAGCCCAAATCGCAGCTTCAAAACCGTCGATTCGCGTTCTTCCAGATCGCCCAACAGGCTCATCGCATGTTTGAGGATGTCGTGGTCGAGCATCTCCTCATCGGGTGCCTTCAATCGCTCATCCTGCACCATGTCACCCAACGACCAACCTGCTTCGGTTTGGTCGCTTTGCGGCGTCGAGTTGTTGATCTTGATTGCCTTGCGAATGATCGGCAATTTCTTCTTGGGCAGTCCCAACACCCGGGCGACTTCTTCGTTGGTCGGCGTTCGCCCCAGCTCTTCGTTCAACCGTGCGGTCGCTCGACGCCACTTGCTCAACAATTCGACCATGTACGCTGGAATGCGAATGGTTTTGGCTGAGTTGATCAGGGCGCGTTTGATCGATTGCTTGATCCAGTAGCTCGCATAGGTGCTGAACCGAGTCCCGTGAACTGGATCGAACCCTTCGACCGCACGCAACAAACCCAGGTTGCCTTCTTCGATCAAGTCTTGTAGTCCGAGCCCTTTGCCCGTGTAGCCCCGCGAGATGTTCACGACCAACCGCAGGTTCGCTCGAACCATTTGGTCGCGAGCCATCACATCGCCTTGGGCGATACGGGCGGCGAGTTCGAGTTCTTCCTCGGCGGACAACAACGGCGTTTCGTTGATTTCGCGGAGGTAAGTTTCCAAAGGCGACTGAGCCGCTTCACTTCGGCGGGTCGGCGTTTTGCGTCGACTCTTTTTCAGCAGCGTGAGTTCGTCCTGCTCAAGAGATTCGGAGAAAGTCATCGGTGGCGATCCGGTCGGGAAAGGGAGGTGGTTCCGACAAATCACGAGTCGATGCATCACCGCGACGATTTCGTCTCGATCCGACACGTGTTCAGTGGCGTTCAGCGGCAATGGGAGGAGCCAACGAACGGAGCACGCGGAATCAAACGACGAGACCGTCATTCAAAGTGTGATGCCAACAACGACGCGGGGAGAGATCGGTCGGGAGTTGATCACAAATGGTTTCGACCAATTCCGACCCTAAAAAACAGCGCTTGTTAAAACGTTCCGCCTGTGCCGATTGAATCGGTGTGTTCAACAATTCGGCGGCAGATGGTTGCGACAGTCATCCGGAGAGATGGCAAAGCGTCGGCCGGCTCAAGCGGTTGTCTGCGGGCAACTAAACAAGCATCTTCCACTGAAGAATTCAGCCAAACGGTGAAGATGCACTTCAATCCGCAGCGCCAACGCTCGCCAGTGGGCTAACTGAGGCCGCGAGCATATAGACATTGTGAAGTCGACAACGGGAAGACCAGAAGAAACGATTCCTTGACTAGCGTATCGCGGACTCAGACTCCGCTTTCCTTTGATCTTTCACTTGAACACCCCATTTCGGCTCGCAAGATGACGCTTTCGGCTGGCGAGATAGGGTGAACATGACGGTAGCAACGCGTTCCCGACCGAATTACTTTGTTCACAGAGACGGAAACGTCGCCGGTATTCTTGACGAAGGGACTCGAAAATGCCAGCATCTGCGACGTTATCTTGCCTCTCTGTTGTCCCTTTCTCTTACCCCACGCACGATTCGTCAGCTCCGCGAACGCTACTTTGCCCCGTTTGGTCCAGCTCTGCTGAAAGATTCAGTCGAGTTGGCAAGCTAGTTCAGCTTGCACTTCACCACCGGCATTCAACCTAGTCGGATCTCAAAGCCGCTCGCATGGTTCGCTGACATATTCGGTTGCCGGAGATCCCTATGGAATACGCTCGCGGAAAATTGATGGTCGCTAGCTTTTTAACGCTAGTTGCCTCTGGAATTGGTTTTGCAACTCGGACCGCCGCGGGTGGACCATGGGAACGTGAATTCAACCTGGGTGGTGGCGAATTCGGTGCCATCCTCGGCGCGGGATTCTTGGGCTTCGGTCTGATGATCTTCTTCGGCGGTATTCTGGTCGAGAAGTTTGGCTACAAGAAACTCTTGACGATCGCTTTCTTGCTTCACTTGGTGAGCGCCGGAATGTTGTTCGCCGCCAACCCTTTGTTCGCCGGATGGCAAGAAACGGATCCGGAGAACGCGACGAGCAATGTCTTCTCTGTGCTCTTCTGGAGTGCGTTCGTCTTTTCGATTTGCCAGGGGCTTTACGAGGCGGTGATCAACCCGTTGATCGCACAGCTATACCCTGAGAACAAGACTCACTACTTGAACATTCTGCACGCGGGTTGGCCTGCCGGAATGATCCTCGGCGGCATCTTTGCTGCCTGTTTCATTGGCGAGAATGCTTGGATCACTGAACTGCCTTGGCAATACGGCTTGGCCAGTTTCTCGATCGTTGTGATCGCGTACGGCGTCATGGCGCTGCCTGAGAAATTCCCAGAGACCGTTGGTGAAACGGCCGGCTCGTTTGCGACCGTCTTCTCGTGCTTCGCATCGATCCCCTTCTTGGTCCTGATCGTGTTGCACGGTTTGATCGGCTACATGGAGTTGGGCGTTGACTCGTGGATGACGAAGTTGATGGAAAACTTGCTTCCGAATTCGATCATCATCCTGGTCTACACATCCTTCTTGATGTTCGTGCTCAGGTTCTTTGCAGGACCGATTGTTCACCGCGTCAATCCAATCGGATTGTTGCTCGGTAGCTCAATCATCTCTTGCTTGGGATTGATTTGGTTGGGATCACCCATCCAAAGCGTCGCGATGATCTTCGTCGCAGCAACGTTCTACTCCTTCGGCAAAGCGTTCTTGTGGCCAACCATGTTGGGCGTTGCTGGTGAGCGTTATCCACAAAGCGGCTCGGTCGCCATGGGTGCGTTGGGAGCCGTCGGTATGATCTGCGTCGGACAAATCGCTGGACCACGTATTGGTGCTCAGCAAGGATACGAGTTGTCGCAGCACTTGGAAGAAACCGCCCCGGAAACTTACGCACGATACGAAGGCTCTGAGCCGACCTCGAGCTGGGGTTACGAGTACACGCCGCTCGATGCCGCGAAGCTCAACGCTGCCAACGGCATCGAAGTTGACGCGGGAGCCGTCGAGACCGTCGCAATCGAAGAAGCAAAACTGATTCCAGAAGAAGAAAAGCCTGCGTTGATCGCCAATGCTGCCACCGACGTTCCTGCGGTTCAGGCGTCTTATCTGTTCGGCGGCCGCCGGGCATTGACTCTGACAGCGTACATTCCTGGGATGATGGCCATCGGATTCTTGGGGCTGTTGATCTACTTCCGAAGCATTGGCGGATACAAAGTCCTTCGCTTTGATGAAGAACTCGGAAAGGCTGTCCCGATCGAAGGGCACGGTCACGGCGAATCAGAATCAGATGTCGTCGACTCGGAAGCGGCAACAAGCTTCTAGTACGGTTGATCAACTGATTGACAATCACCAAACTCGCGGGCGGAACTTTGATTCCGTCCGCGTTTTTTTGTTGGACAATCGGCTCGAACGATTGTCCGTGATTGCCCATTTCATTCGAAAGTGACTAATGTCAGTCGAGATCACAGCGGTTTACCAAGGTCAACTTCATTGCGAAGCGACTCACGGGCCGAGCGGCACCAAATTGGTCACCGACGCTCCCACGGACAATGGAGGTCGAGGCTCCTCGTTTTCGCCGTCCGACTTGGTTGCGACCGCTTTGGGAACCTGCGTGATGACAATCATGGGATTGGTTGCTGATCGACACGAGCTGGACTTGAGTGGGACCACCATTCGCGTCGAAAAGGAAATGGCGAGCACCCCCGTTCGGCGAATCGCGAGCCTGAAAACGCAGGTCACATTCCCCGCCGGCCTGAATCTACAACCTGAGATGCGAGATCGACTGGTCGCCGCGGCGCGGAAGTGCCCCGTTCATCAAAGTTTGCATCCAGACATTGATGCACCGATCGACTTTGTCGACCTAGATTGACAGGCACGGTCTGGTTTCACTCCATCGCTCGGATCATACTGCTGCCACCCGCTTGTCCCGTTTCTCTTGTTTTGACCGATTTCTTTCATGAACCGCAGTGACATCGTGATCACCGGCGTCGGCGTGGTCTCATCAATCGGCTTGGGGCGGGAAGCCTTTACGGAATCTCTGCTGAACGCGGCCAGTGGCGTCATCGAATTGGTCGACTCCACCGTTGGCGATCGAAACGCGACGGCACGATACAAGTTTGTTCAGGGATCCGAGGGCGATACAAAGCAAGAGTCGCCGGTGGAAATTGGAGCACCGATCACCGGCTTTGATCCGAAGCTCTTCGTCAAACCGCGAAAAGCTTTGAAGGTGATGTGTCGCGAAATCCAGACATCGTTCGCAGCTTCGCAAATGGCAATTGAGGATGCTGGACTGTCATCGCTGTTGCCAGCCGAGCCTGCTGACCAAGCCAAAATTTCCGGTCGCATCGTGGTCGATCGGATCGGTACCGTCTTTGGCAGCGAAATGTTGTACGGCGATCCCGAAGAATTGGCGGATGCCTTTGCCGCTTGCAAAACCGAAGCCAACGAAATCGATCGATCGAAGTTTGGCAACGCTGCGATGCGTTCGATCACTCCGCTGTGGATGCTGAAATACCTTCCCAACATGCCCGCATGTCACGTGGGCATTGCGGTCAATTCTCACGGCCCCAACAACACTCTGACGGTCGGCGATGTGTCCGGCCCCAATGCGGTATTGGAAGCGTGTGGTTACCTGCGACGTGGAATCGCGGACATCATGGTCGCCGCGGCGGCCGGTTCGCGAATGAATACGACGCGAACCATGTTCACCGAAGATCAGCCACTCACCGGTGCATCGGAACAAGTGGAACGAAGCAGCCGACCTCACGCGAAAGACGCCAAAGGAATCGTGCGTGGCGAAGGAGCGGCTTGTGTCATTTTGGAAACCGCCGAATCCGCTGAACAGGGAAACCGCAAACCAATCGCGAAGGTTGTGGGAATGGCATCGCGATTCGTCCCCTCAGCGGCTTTCGCGGAGGGCAGATTCACCAGTTCTTCCGAAGAGAATGCTGGTCGGGGTTCCGCCGCCGCCATCGAAGCCGCTATCGCGGGCGCATTGTCTGATGCTGGACTGACCGCCGATGACATTGGATTGGTCGTCGGCCACGGGATGGGTGACCCGGTCATTGATGCTCAAGAAGCCGAAGCGATTGCGAAAGCTCTGCCGGGTATTCCGGTGACTCTGCCGATTGGGTTGTTGGGTCACACCGGTGCAGCGACAGGAATGCTGGGACTGACCGCCGCGGTGGTTGCGGCTCAGCAAGGCACGGCACCGCCCGTCGCACACGCGTCGGATTGTCCAGACACGCTGAATATCGTTGAGAAATCGGGGCCGCTCAAGCGACCTCACGTGATTGCCTTGTCGCATACCTCTCACGGATCGGCGACGGCTGTCATCGTTTCCGCGACTTGAGGAAAAATGCATCCGTCGTTGTGATTTCGACAAACGGGTCACGCGTCGACTTCTGATCAGGACTTGAGACCATTCTTCAAACTTTCTGGTCGCGTCCAATGGATCCCAGCCGAAGTCAACTCAGACAGACGCGTGAGGCGGTCCTCGCGTCATACCGGACAAGCCACGGCATGTTCGTTCCTGTGCATCCTCCCAATGCCAATCTGAGCGACGCGATGACAAAGAAACGATTTGATTCCATTTTGAAGATTGCGGTGGCCGTGCTCGGCTTCGCATCGGTGACCTGGTCGGCATCCTCGGCCCAGGCTGTCGACGGTACCGAACTGACCAGTCGCAAAGCGATCTGGGCTCCATTGTTGCCCACCTACCAAGGCGACTCGGGCGATTCCGTTGGCTTCCTGACCGACATTCGCGGACACCATCGCTTTGAGGGCTATCGAACCAGCGTGGAAGGCAATTTCACCTACGCCGTTTCTGACAACACAGAAATGTATGGCTTCGATGCGATCATGCGTGACACGTGGACATTCGGCGTTCACGATCTGTCCGCCGGTACTGGTTACAGCCAAATGGAATGGAAACAAGAGATCGGCGACAACGAGCTGGACAACTCGTATCGCGGTGCCGTCGTCGTCGCTGGTTGGGAAACAGCATTCGGTCGTCGTCCGGTTTGGGTGGACCTGCGTTTGGGCCTCTATGATCTCGATGGCAAGTACGTTGGCAACGATGGTGTGACCACCGGAACGAACAACAAGTTCACCACGACCTTCGGTGTCGACGTCAAACATGACATCACCGTGTGCGGAATCCCTGGCCGAACCGTTCTCGGAATCGACTACCTCAGCGATTACGCAACTTGGGATGGAGCCAACATGGGCTTCGATGATGCGGTCGTGCTGAAGGCTGGCTTCGAGTTGCTGCTCTACTAGAGCCAACAAGGCCGACGCGATTCATCGTCGAGACAGGCTGAATCACATCGGACAAAACCATCAAACGATCAAGAGCGTGTGCGAAACATTTCGCACACGCTCTTTCTTCATGAATACCGAGATCTGTTTCAAAGAAGCTCATCCCGGCGACTCGCCCGAATCGGTATTCGTCTCAGTCAGACGATACAAGTCCAGGCGTCGATCGTTCCAGTTTTGAACACTGCCTTGTTCACGATGTCGACGCAGCAACTCAAGATCGACGTCGTAGATCACAACGGTCTCGATATTTGGGTTGGCCTCCGCCCCAATCCCTTCGCGAGCGAACGTCACATCCAACGGCGTCAGCACGGCTGATTGAGCGTAGTGGATGTCCGCGTTCTCGCAGAACGGCAGATTGCCTGTGCAACCGGCGATCGCGACATACACGTGATTTTCGACACAACGGGCAGCGGCGCAGGTGCGAACTCGCATGTAGCCATGTCGGTTGTCGGTGTTGAATGGCACGAAGATGATCTGGGCTCCTTTCTCCACCGCGAGACGCGAGAGTTCAGGAAACTCAATGTCATAGCAAACCTGGATACAGATCGGCCCGCAGTCCGTTTGAAGGACTTCGATCCCAGGGCCGCCTGCGACGCCCCACCATTTACGTTCGCTCGGCGTTATGTGCAGCTTGTACTGCTTGTCGATCCTGCCGTCCCGGTGAAACAAGAATGCGACGTTGTATAGTTTTTCGTCTTCAATCACGAAGTGCGAACCACCGACAATGTTGGTGTCGAACTTCACCGCCAAGTGACTGAACAGCTCCAAATACTGCGGCGTGTACTCAGCCAACGTTCGAGCGGCTTGTCCCGGCCGTTCGTTCGGTAGAAAGGAAAGCAACTGCGTGGTGAATAATTCCGGGAACAACAAAAAGTCGCATTTGTAGTCGCCAGCCACGTCCACGAAATAGCGAGCCTGCTGAGCGAACTCTTCAAAGTCCTTCACCGCTCGCATTTGATACTGAACGGAGCCAATACGCACCGGCCGAACCGTCCGGCGGAACCGCCGTTTTCCAGCCGAGACATAATCCAGGTTCCTCCATTCTAGAAATGTCGCGTACCCACAGCTTTGCAAATCAGTTGGCAAGTAGTTTGGGATCAAACCCTGCAGCGAAAAACCGTTCGCGATTTGAGCTGTTAAAACCGGATCAAAGAACGTTTTGTCGATGACGCGGTCGATATACTCGGACGCCTTCATCTCCTCCGCGTGCAAGTGATAGCCGGGAATACGACCGCCGACGATCATCTGCTCGATGTTTCGCGAACGACAAAGCTCTTTTCGAGCATCGTAAAGTCGCCGAGACAGTCGCATCCCGCGAAAATCGGAATGCACCATGATCTCGATGCCATACAACGTGTCGCCGGTCGGCTGATGGTTTCGAATGAAACCGCTGTCGGCGATCTTCTTGTAGTCGTGCCATTCCAGGTCATCGTCGTAGTGCAACAGCAAGCTACTGCTGCTGGCGACCAGCTTGCCGTCACACTCGATGACGATCTGCCCTTCTGGAAAATGTGCCAACTGGCTTTCGACCTGCTCCTTCGTCCACGGTTGCATGTCTGGGAAGCACGCCTTTTGCATGGCAACCATCGAGTCATAGTCCTCGATGCGCATGTTCCGAAGAATCAGCTCACGTTCAAAGTTGGAAACATCAAAGTCAGGGGTGGGTGTCGACATAAAGGCCAGTCAAAGAACCGAAGAGGAAATAACGACTCAACAACGAACCGTGCAATTGTCCTGCCACGGAACCACAGCAGATCCACGAACTATTTCGTCCGCGTCGACAAATACGTGTAGCCACTGAGTGCGCGTTCGTACGCCGCAACCGTCTCGCCTGCTTGTTGATGATCGATGTGCCCGTTTCCAATCGCGGATTCCACCGACTCTTGCAGGTTCTCGATCAACTCTCGATCTTCGTATTGGACATAGCCTAATACTTCCGAGACCGTGTCGCCTTTGACGATCGAACGGACTTTTGTCACGCCATCTTCGATGTCCACGTGCACGGCATGCGTGTCACCAAACAGGTTGTGCAAATCACCCAAGATCTCTTGGTAAGCACCAACCATGAAGACCGCCAACTGATACGGTTCACCGGACTTCAGCGGATGAAGCATCAAAGTCCGTTGACGTCCGCCGCCGCATACAAACGCGTCGACCTTTCCGTCGCTGTCGCATGTGATGTCGCCCAAAACCGCGTGCCGCGTTGGCTTCTCCAACAAACGATGGATCGGCATGATCGGGAACAACTGGTCAATCGCCCAGGAATCAGGCATCGATTGAAACAACGAAAAATTCGCGAAGTAGATGTCTGACAACATCCGATCGAGATGCTTCAAATCATCGGGACGATCCTTCATCGATTCCGCCAACTCACGGACTCGGTGGCAGATCGCAAAGTACAAATTCTCCGCCGCGACGCGTTGTTCCAATGGCAAGTAGCCACCGCTGAACAGGTTCATGCACAAATCCAGTGCCACCTGCGCGTCGTGAAATGTTTCCATCATGTTGGCCTGCGTCATGTTGACGTAGCCCACCCACAGGTCATGCACCGGTTGCTCGTACGATTCCGGTGGACCTTCCATTTCAGAAGTTTCGATCGCGCCCACGGAATCCATTTCGATCCCGCCGTGATCTGGCGAGACCGGTTCGCCTTCAACTTTGGCCCATGCCGGCAAGTTGGCAACGCCTTGGGAAGTCACACCCAATGTTTCCATCACCAACACGCTGTGGTGAGCAGCGACGGCACGGCCTGATTCTGAAATCAATTCCGGGTGCGGGACACCCGCTTCGTCGCACACCGTTTGGGTGTGGTAAACAACGTCGTTGGCGTATTCCTGCATCGTGTAGTTCATGCTCGATTCGCTGTCGCTGCGCGAACCGTCATAGTCGACTCCGAGTCCACCACCCACGTCGAGGTAACGCATTCCGGCACCTCGACGAACCAAGTCAACATAGATTCGAGCTGCTTCCAGGATGGCCGATTTGAGCTGACGAATGTTTCCGATCTGACTGCCGACATGAAAGTGCAGCAACTGCAGGCAATCGCCCATGTCCATCGCGATCAAACGATCCAACTGAGCCAACAGTTCGGCGACGGTGAGACCGAACTTGCTGCGGTATCCACCGCTCGCCTGCCAGCGTCCACTTCCGCGAGTCGCCAGTTTGACTCGCATCCCGATCGTCGGACGCACGCCGATGTCCTTCGCGACGTCCAAAATCAAATCCAGCTCGCTGACCTTTTCGACGACGGGCAGAACGTTTCGGCCCAATCGCTGTGCGAGCAATGCCAACCGTATGAATTCTTCATCTTTGAATCCGTTGCAAACGACCGGTACGTTGGAATCGCCCATCGCCACGGCGGCAACCAATTCCGGTTTGCTTCCCGCTTCGATGCCAAATCCCAACCGGGCGCCTTCGCTGACGATCTGCTGGACCACTTCGCGTTGCTGGTTGACTTTGATTGGAAAGACGCAGCGATAGCGGCTTTGATACTTGTGATCATGAATCGCGTTTTTGAAACAACGATCGAGCTCACGCAACCGATCACGAAGAATCCCGTTGAAACGCAGCAGAATCGGAAGGTCCAGGTTCCGCTGCCCCAAACGGTCAACCAACTCTTTCAAGTCGATGCTTTGGGACGGATCCCGATCGGGTGAAACCAACACCGTTCCGGCGTCAGAGATCGAAAAGTATCCAGCGCCCCAGCGGTCGATGTCGTAAATATCGGACGCGTCGCTGCGAGTCCATTTGGGATCCAAAACCGAGCTCACCCAGAATTCCATGTGAAAGAGGTTTGCGTTTGAAACGTCAGATTCAGAATTGCACCTCTTTCACGCCTCTTGCACCAGTGGGCAACTTCCCAGTTACGGTAATTTCTGTGATCGGATAGCGTCCCGGCACCCAAAACTGGCTGCTCTTGGTCGCAAAAGCCGCCTGACGCAGCACCAACGTTTCTCCCACCGCAAGCGGTTTGTCCTGGTACAGAAAGTACTGTCCATTCAGGTTCATCGTGATGTTGGGGATCTCGAAATCAGCTTCGTTGGTGACGACGACCACATCGTCCATCAACTGCGAGTTGCCCTCGACGGTCATCAGCGGACGTCGGTCGATCAGGATCTCGACTGGCAATTCATGCTCGCTCGCCTTTCCAAAGATCACCGCGTAAATACTGAGCCCAAACAGCGGGACAAAACAAACCGTCGCGAGAGCAATGAACAACCCGCGGGTGGAAAGCTGGGGTGTCGGCGCGATCGACCGCGGTGGCTCATGGACTGCCTGATTGCTATCAGGCTCAGAAACGGTTGTCGCGTTGCTGTTGGTTGAAGAATCAGACATGAAGACGTATCAGCGAAAACAAAGCAGACGTAGGAAGTGTCAACGATTTTGTGGCGTGATTTCGATTCGGGCGTTGGTGCGCACAACGTTCAGTATCATCGCAATGATGCGCGACGCCTTTTCACTGGGCGCCGAACCAGCCCGAAGCATCAAACGCTGGCCACGGGAAATTCCCACCCGAATGAATCCCGAGGGTTCTCAAGTGTTGTGCCAGATCAAGGGGCCCGACTTGTCCAACAGGACCTCCTCCTTGCGTTTCCCGGCACTGACCAAGATCAATCCGATCCCGTGCTCGGTAGCATACGCTTCTGCGTCGTCTTTTCCCATGACAAACAAAGCCGTCGAGAGGGCATCCGCGTCGACCGCGTGAGTCGTCGTCAGCGTCAACGACAGCCACTGGCCAGCCGGGTACCCCGTCCGTGGATCGATGACATGCCCGTAGCGTTTACCTTGATGATGGAAAAACTGTTTCCCACTTCCACTGGTCGACAACGCCTCGTCGCGAAGCCAAAGTCCGCCCAAGCGTTTCCCCGGTCGGGTCGGATGAGAGACACCAACCAGCCATCCCTTGGGTCGCTCGGCGTCATCATCAAGCTCATCCTCTTCTGGCTCCGCCACTGGTTGTTGATCGCCCGCCGCCAGAACGCTGCTGTGCCCAGCATGGATGAGAAAGTCACGCATGCCTTCGGCCCGCAGCGCCGCGGCGAGAACATCGATCGCGTGCCCTTTGCCGATCGCCCCCATGTTCAGCGACATGCCCTCGACGGCGAATCTCGCAGTGCGACTTTCAACATCCAAAATTAGGTGCTTCCAACTAACGCGTGCCCGAGCCGATTCGATCTCGTCCGGTTTTGGCTTTCGACCTTCACGCTTTGTGAACCCCCAAGTTTCGACGAGAGGTCCCGCCGTGATGTCGAACGCTCCCTGGGTGCGTTCAGCGAGGGCGTTTGCTTTCTGCAGAAGCTTGAACGTGGCGGGCTTCAAATGAACAGGCTTTTCATACGCCAACGCATTGACCCGAGCGATTTCGCTGTCGCCCCGATAGACCGTCAGCGAATTCTCGATCTCTTCAATCGCTTCCAAGTGACGCAGCACCGCATCAGCGGCCGACCGATTGCCCACACGTTGATTCTCGTCCGGCACCAGCACCACAAAGTCGCACGCCATCGCACGATGCTTCAGTTCCAACAATTCAAAGTCCCACAAATGCTTGGCGTATTAGTGAAGCGGCGGGGAAAGACTCCCAAGTCCTTCAGCCCATGACGTTGACCACGGTCTCAGCGCGTCACCGGATCAACCGTGCAAACACCCGGCGAATCTACCGCCGCCAGCACATGATACGTCCAAGACCATCCCACTGAGAAACCCCCTTGATCGCCGGACGCCGTCCTCCAACTCCGACGTTAGAAGAGGTTCCGCACAGAGAAGAGTGTCTCGAAGCTTCATCAGGCTCAATTTGTACTGCGAATTATCACAGCCTCCGTTTAAGTCAAAGGCCCCCGAAGTCGTCCGGCAGGCTCAATTGTCATTCAAATATCACGCGCAGCCCCGGTTTTGCCCCTGAACCAACCGACAGCAAGTCTGCCGCCGTTCAGGTATCATGGTCGACACTAAATTGGAACTCCCGTCCCACCTTTCTCCATCAATTCGGACCCCACTGCAGTGACCAACACGATGACAAACGCGAGCCGTCGTTCTTTCTTGAAAAAGGCCACCGTCGCAACTGCCGGCATTGGGACTCTTGGCATTCAATCGACGCAGGCCGCTGAGAGCAACGACAAGGTGAACTTGGCAATCATCGGTTGCACTAATCGGGGAGCCGCCATTGGCAACGACGCGGTCAAATCTGGCATGGTCAACGTCGTTGCTCTTTGCGATGCCGACCCGTCACGCACCAATCGTTTCAAACAACAACATCCTGAAGCGAAGGTCTATGACGACTTCCGCAAGATGTTCGATGAGATGGGTGGCAAGATTGACGCCTGCACGGTCGGTACACCCGACCACACGCACTTTCCAATTTCAATGCGAGCCATCTCGGAAGGCGTTGCGGTCTACGTCGAAAAACCGCTTGCTCATACCTTCGAAGAATGCGAACTGCTGATCGCGGCTGAAAAGAAGCACAACGGCATCTGCCAAATGGGCAACCAAGGTCACTCCTCTTCACAACGCATGCAGTTCAAAACATGGGTGGAAGAAGGCATCATCAAAAACGTCCGCCGTGTCGACGCTTGCATGAACAAAGGACGACGTTGGCATCCATGGGGAAACGTGACCGGATATCCTGCTGCGGAGAAAATGCCCGCCGGAATGAACTGGGAAGTGTGGACCGCAACCGCACCGATGCAGAGTTACAGTGATCGTCTGGACAATGGCAACTGGCGTGGTTGGTACGACTACGGCAACGGTGCCTTCGGTGATTGGGGACCTCACACGTTGGACAGCATCCATCGTTTCCTTGACTTGGGACTGCCGTACGAGATCCGCGCGGACAAGTTGGAAGGCCCGAACGATTTCATCTACCCAATGGCTACCACCATCGCATTCGAGTTTGCCGAACGTGGTCCGGGAATGCCCGCGATGTCAATCAACTGGTACGACGGCGTCAAAAACCAGCCACCGCGTCCAAAGGAACTTGGCGAAGGCAAATCCATGCCGGCATGTGGCAAGGTGATGTACAGCGACGATCGGACCTTCCTAGGCGGCACTCACAACGCCAAACTCAGCATTTTGTCGGACTCTATCAAAACTCCCGAGATCCCGGCCGGCGAAACGAACCATAGCCACATGGAGAACTTCTTGCTCGCAGCAATGGGCAAAGAGGAATGCAACTCGAAGTTCGCGGTATCAGGTCCGTTGACGCAAGTCTTTATGCTGGGCTGCATCGCCCAACGTCTCGGCGGCACCCTGAAGTTCGACGCTGAGAAGCGAGAGATCACCAACAACGAACGAGCCAACGAACTCTTGAAGGGGAATGCCCCAAGAAAGGGCTGGGAAGAGTACTACACCGTTTAGAAAAGCGTCCAACGAAACAGCCCAACCAACTGATCGGTGTCCGCGAATTTAATTGCGGCGGGTTTTCCATTCTCTTGGAGTGAGGAAGGACAGTTGGTTGGCCGGCAAAGGATTGTGGCGGCGATGGTAAATACGCGCGGCATTCAGCCTGCTTTCAATCGATCGTTTGCAGCGAAGTCTGCAGAAACCAACACGCAAAAAAAAACGGCATTTTGCTCATCAAGCCAAATGCCGTTGTGTATTTTACAGTCTTGGTGTCTTCCCGCTCGAATGTCGTCCGCGGAATGCGCTCACGACAGAACAGGAAGCTGGGTGACTAACCCGAGTCACTTACTGAACTTGGACGTTTTCTGCACAAGGCCCTTTTTCGCCACGTGCTTCGTTGAACGTGACTTGTTGACCTTCACGGAGGTCATCGAAGTTCACGCCTTCAACGCTGGACGAGTGAAAGAACAAGTCCTTCGAGCTGCCAACGTCAATGAAACCGAAGCCTTTGTCGGTGAGACGTTTGATCGTACCTTCTGCCATTTTTCAATCTATTCAAAAGAGTTCTTGGCAGCCGATGCCGGAGACGAAGTTGTCTTAGCTTGTCGACTGCCGCGGGCATCGTAACAGATGTTGCTCACCTAACGGGCTTAAAGTGGGGACCAATCGGTAATTCATTGAAATTTCCTCGGCCGCCATCTCACCGAAGCGGTTCAATCGCCCCGGTGGAACGCATAAAGACGACTTCATGGCTCGCTCGATTTATCCCCAATAAGACTCCTAAATCATCAAAATCCCAAGCAATTCCCTGTCCGGCGATCGGTGCTGGCACAGTCGCCACGTGTTTGAGTTCGTTTCCGTTGGCCGGAATGTCGAGAAGATAAAGTTCAGCGTGATCATGGCCGGTGACGTACAAGTCTCCATTCGGACCGAAGCAGCCACCTGAATTGCTCATTGGCAAAAACCGCTGAATCACCGATTCGGGAAACGTCCATTCGCCGGTTTCTTTCCACTGTTTGTCGTAACGAACCAACTTGGTCCGACGAACTTCCGCTTCGCCATAAAACGCGATAGCAACCCACCAAGCTCCTTCATGCCGATCGACCCAATTGATCGCTCCTTCGGTTTCAGCGAATGGCTTTGACTGCAAATGCTCCATGCGTTTGGCGTCAAATATCTCAATCGAATTTTTCAGCGGCTTGGTCGGCCAATTGGAATTCGCACAATACAAGCGTCCATCTTTGACAATGCCGCTGTTGAGATGCTTGATTTCTGATCCGTTAGGAGCATCCCAACGAGCGACACGCTTGCCGGATTGTTTGTCGTATCGAGCGATCGCTCGATTGGAGATCGCATAAAACGAAGTCTCATCCACCGCCACCGCTTGATGGGCTTCGGGTGCGGCAACACGACGTATCTCGTGAACCGACTGATGATTTTCAGCGAGATCTACAAAGGTGATGCAAGACGGATTGCCGACCGAGGCATAGTTCCCGGTGAACTCCAGCAACCCAGAGTCTCGGTCGATTCGAAATGCCGTGACGTTGTCCGCGCGTTGATTGCATACGTAAAGAAAACGACCGCTAGGATCAAAGTTGAAACTGCGGGGGTAGTCACCACGAGTCCATTCGTTGCCAACCTGCCGCAGTGTTCCATCTGATTCGATCGCAAAAATTCCGATGCTGTCGTGAAGTCGATTGGCGGCGTAGACAAAACGTCCGTCGTCAGAAACCAAAATCTCGGAGCAAAAGTTGCTGCCTTGGAAGCCAGGCGGCAAGGAGGATATGGTTTGACGCTGAGTCAATCGCCCAGCGTCCGAGTCGTAGTCAAACAACACGATCGTGGATCCTTCTTCTTGGATCGAATACATCCAGTGGCCATTTGCATGAAAATCAAAATGCCGTGGTCCATCTCCCGGAGGCAAGGACACGCTTGCTGGCGTGTTGGCGGATAGCTTCCCTGTGGTGGCGTCGAACTTCCAAACAAAGATTCGGTCCATTCCCAAATCCACATGCAGGACGTAGCGTCCCGTTGCATCGGATTGGATCATGTGTGCATGCGAGCCATCGTGACCGCTAATTGCGAAGCTTCCCGGCGGAGCGTTGGTTGCCTCGGTGGGCCCGACGTTTCCTTCGCCGTATTGGACATCAGTCGCGTTGCCCAAACGTCCGTCCGAAAGAATGGGCAACACCGCGATCGATCCACTGAAATAATTCGCGACGAAGAGATAGCGTCCCGACGGATGAATGCTGACATACGTGGGCCCGTCACCTTCCGAAGCAACCGTATTCAACAACGTCAATTGACCATCGCGCGGATCAATCGCGAAGGAACTGACGGATCCTTGCTTCGCGTCTCCAAAGCGATCCGTTTCATTGCTTGAGTACAAACGATTCCCAGCCGCATTGACCACCAAACAATCCGGACTGACGCCCAAATCAAACGTCCCGGCCGCCTTCAAAGCACCGCTATTGCGATCAACTTCAAAAAGGTGAATTCCTCGACCGTTGCCAGCAGGTAGATCAACTTGCGTTGGTGGAACATCGCCAAGCGGAGAGCTAAACGTTCCGACGTAGGCCATCAGAGGTCGATTTGCGGGCGCCCCGTTCGGCTCATCCTCAGCTCGCAGCGTACCGGAGCACACAAACGCAATCAGCAGCAAAACGATTCGGAACATCGGGCGGCGAGACGGTCGAAGGAACAGGATCTGGCGATTCATTGATTGTCCGTACGGGATGATGACGTTTTCAAATACTTGGTCAAACTGGGCACCGCGGATTGCAGCTCGTCGATGACGAGGTCGGCCATCGCTTCGCCACCCTTTTCGTTGAAGTGGGTCAGGTCGCCTTCCTTGAAATTGAACTTCATGCTGGCCTGCGGTCCGATTTTGTTGTGAAGTTCGATGCTTCTTTTGTGCAAATCAACGAACGGCACGTCCAAATCCGTTGCAACCTCCTGCGCTGCGGCAGCCCATGGACCCAGCGTCGTTCGAATCTGGTCGTTCTCATCGAAACGACGTCTCGTCACCGAACTGACGATGATTGGAATCGCGCCGATCGACTTCACTTCCGCGACGTAGCGTTTCAGCTGGTCGCGATAGGTCGTGGCGGGATCGGTTTCTCGCGTCGGACCTTTTCCTGGCTGGTCATTGTGTCCGAACTGAATCAGCACGTAGTCCGGCTTTGCGTCCAAGACCGGCGGCATACGATTGCCGTCGTACCAGCTTTTCGAACTCGCTCCGCCTTTTGCGAAGTTGAGTACCTCCGCTTGGTCGCCGAATCGCTTCCGAAAAGCCACGCCCCATCCCGAATAGTCCTCGACGGTCGAGTCACCGATCAAAGCGATCGTGATCGAGTCGCTTTCAGACGAAGGTGAAGCAGCGAGTTGATCCGTCTGGGCTACGACGACGCTCGAGACGAGCAACGACGCGGCCACTAGGCAACGTATGCCAAGGAAGCCGAGCATTTTGAGATTGGTAGTTGAGATGGTGAGATTCCTTGGTGGTGCGGGAAAGGATACAGACGCGAATGAACTGCGAGTTGCTATGTCACTCTCGCTCGATCAGCTTGGCCATCTCCTTCGTGATTGGCATGACTTCAAAGTCCTTGAAGAACATCTCGCAGTCGGTGCCACCATGCATTTGCAATCCGAGCTTGCCTGTCTTCTCACAATCTTCATCGATGATGTCCGACGTGCAGAATCCATTCAGCGTTTGAACGAGTCGATCGCCGTAAGCGGCGGTGCAGGTTGTATTCCATTGGTCATCTTTGTTTCGCACCTTCTCGACCAACTCATCATTGGTAACGATCCAGCCGCGGCCTGGGATGGTCTTCCCCTCGATGATTCCGGCGGTGTGCCAGAGAGCCGAATCCTTGCCATTGTTCGCGATTTCGTTTTGGAAGCCACGCAGGACCCAAGGGGCACTGGTTTCCTCAGCGCGGAAGTACAACGCACTGTTGCCGCCTTGCATGCGATACGTCACCCGCGCGATGAAGTCGTCGTAGTTGTCGTTGGAAATGACCAGCCCGTCTTTCCCCTGACTCTTCGAATGGACGCCATGCAAAACGCCTTCTTCAGTGAATGACCATTCTTCGGGCAGGACGAACCTCGCACCATCGAGCTCGTATCCTCGGTCGTCGTTCTTGACGAAAAACGATTGCCACCGGCTTTCGCCCAAGTCTTTGATGCGGATGTCCTTCCACGCCACCGAACCTGATTTGCCCGAATGGATTTGTAGCCCGATGAAGCCTTTCGTCGAGAAACTATCAAACATATCGACGACCAATTTCCCGTTCAGCCAAGTCTTGATCGACGGACCTACGCACTGGATTTCGAGCTCGTTCCATTCACCTTCCCGGCAGCTTTTCTGAGCCGCATCGAGACGGTCTTGCGGTGTGAAGGCGTCCAGCCAAATGATTCCGTGCTTGTGCCCACGACGGCCTTCGTCGTAGATGCGTCCGGTCATGTCGCCTCCGGGCCGCATTTCAGCCTGATAGCCAAAGACCCGCTGACGCTCTCCTTCTTCACGCGACGCAGAACGGAATTGAACGCCGGAATTTCCGCTTTCAATAAATTTGTAGCGAAGCTTCAAGACAAAATCGCCAAATTCTTTCTCAGAGCACAAGAATGTATTGCCCGGCGTGTCGGGCACGCATTCGCCGACAATCGCGCCATCCTCAACGCGGTACTTCGCTGAACCACCACGTTTGACCCAACCACTCAGGTCCTTGCCGTTAAACAGGGAGACGAATCCGTCCTCTGATTCCTTCGCCGTCGCAGTCACGGCAATGGTGGCGCAAAGCCAAGTCGTGATTGTCAATGCAAAACACGTTCTCATTGTTGTCTCTCTATGAAGTGATGGTGCTCGCCGATATCGGCAACGTTTTACCGTAGCGATTTCGTATCGCGATTGACGCTCGCTAACCGTGAGCGTTGCCAGGCCGAGATAGCTCGCAAATCGAACGGGACTTGTTCGCATCTAGCAAAGCGGATCGCATTCTACACAACCCGCGTGTCGAGACGTGCGGCCTGAACATCGAGGTTCGTCGGACTGCAAATAGCCAAGACAATCCGGGAAAACGGAAGGGATTTTTGTCCCCAATCGGTCCCCTATCGACTGTATTGATGTTCACTCGTTGGGAGCGATAAGTTTGACAGAGCAGAAAACACGATTGGCGTTTGAGATCCTGGCCCGCGAAAATTCGCGGATGCTGATGGTCTATCTGCGCAGCCTGATTCGCGATGAAGCGATCATCGATGACCTGTTCCAGGAATCGATGATTGTGGCTTGGCAAAAGTTGGATGAGTGCGATCGAGAGCGTCCATTTGGCCCATGGCTTCGTGGGATTGCTTCTCGCATTGTGATGGCCCACTACCGAAAGCAGAAAACCATCCCGTTGGCGATGCAGGAATCGGTGCTGTCAGTCGTTGATCGCCATTTTGAAGCGATCAACATGCTGGCGGGCGACACGTGGGACGACAAACTTGCCGCTCTACATGAATGTGTTGATGCACTGCCCGCTCACCAAATGGATGTCATCCGGGGACGCTACTTTGACAGGCACAAAGGTCCTGATGACAAGTGTCACTATCACGCCGCGGCGACGTTCCAGTTCGTGACTCCTCAAGAAACTGAAACAGAACACTACACGCCACAACAGCGGGGCGGTGGTGAAGGACGTCGCGACGCAGGAGCGACCAAAGCGTTCGCTGGCTATGATACCGACGACGATGGACAACTCACCCAGTCAGAACTTTCTGGCCGTGGCGGTTCGCGTAGTGCAATGGCGGGCTTTCTAAAGGGACACGCCAAAGAGATTGACCGCGACAATGACGGGATCGTTTCGAAGAAAGAAGCGATCTCGAATGCGGAGCGGATGTTTCAAAAAATCGACACGAGCGGCGACGGCGAGATTCAACCGAATGAACTGGAGGCCTCACGCAGGAAGTGAGCGGCAGGGCACGCGAACGAAGCATGCCCGAGTCGCTGATATCAAGTGACAGATGGACGTGGCTCAAGCCACGCCCTCTTGCATATCTGCTTCCACGACTTTTTCGGCAAAGCTTTGGTAGGCTTCCCCGATTTGCTGTGCCATCGGATCGGGCCAAGCATGGAAGCGTCCTTCCGCGAGTGCATCAAAGATTGCGGTGGCGACCAATTCTGGCGGTGCACCAACGTCTTCGAAACCAGCGTTTTTGCCCATGTCGGTCGCGATTGGGCCGGGATGGACACTGACCACCTGTGTGCCTTGGTCTCGCAAAGTTTCGCGCAAGCCTTGCGTGACTGAATAACTGGCCGATTTCGATGCGCAGTAAGTGGTGAGGTCTCCGAACGTTTTGACCGACGCCACACTGTTCAGTTGAGCGATCGCGCCTCCGCCGTTTGCTTTCAACACGGGAGCAAACGCTTGCACCATACGAATCAGACCGTAGACATTCACGTTCATTTCAAACTGCAACGCTTCGATTGCGTCGTCATCCAGCGCATTCTTGACCTTCAAGACGCCAGCGTTGTTGATGACGAGGTCCACGTCGGTTGCAACTTTCGCGGCGGAGGTGATGGATGCCGGATCCTCCAAGTCCACTTGGACTGGGACAACTCGGTCGCCGTGTTCGTTCACAAGGTCATCGGCTGAGTCGCTGTTGCGGACGGCGACGTACACTTTGGAAGCACCGCGTTTCAAGGCTTCTTCCAAAATCACTTTGCCGATGCCGCGGTTTGCTCCGGTGACCAGCACGACTTTGTCTTTCACTTCAAAATTCATCTCGAAACCCTTTTTGCGTGTTTGTTTTGTCAAGCTTGATTGATCGGCGGCACTTGATAGCACCAGCCTTGTTTGCGTTTCATCTTCCGTCTGCTGTGCTACCGCACAAACTACGCTTCGGCGTGCCATTCGTTTTTTGAGAAGGCATCATCTAGTGGCGTTTCCGCAATGTGATTGGTGTAGTTCGAGAGCACCTTGTAGGCCGCCCCCACGATCACCTCGAAAACGGTTGCGTTTGTGTAGCCCACCGCCAACAAAGCTTCGATGTCTCCGTCTTCCATCCAACCACGTTGGACGTTGACCTTTTCAGCGAAGACGCGAAGTGCTTCGAGCTTTGGATCGGCGATCGGTGCGCCCGTTCGCAAGGACTCGATCACGTCGGCCGGTACCTTGAGTGACTGCATGATCGACGTGTGGGCGGCCATGCAGTATTCGCATCCATTCAGCCGGTTGTTGGTCATCGCGATGATCTGACGCTCAGTCGCATTCAGATTGGTCTTCGTATCAAAGATCCCCGCGATCGTTCGATAGGCTTCCAACAACGCAGGCGACTCCGCCATCGCGGCGTGCAGATTCGGAACAAATCCGTATGTCTTCTGGCTGTGTTCCAGTTGTGGTTTGCTGGCTTCCGGAGCGGAATCGATCGTGTGTGTTTGAAAATCAGTCATCGTCTTGCCTCAGTTTTGACCACTCGGTCCAAATGGGATCTGGAAATCAGAGGAAACATGTTCCTCCGGGGCGTGAACCACTGCGGTTGTGTCAGGAAAATGCATGTTTGAATGGCCGGACCGCCATTCGACGACCAAGTCGCGAGAAAAACCTCGTGGAATGAGGGTTCGCTAGTGCGCTCGAAACCGTCATCGGTGAGCCCGGCTGAACTGGACTGGCCCCTTGCAATCGATTGACACCATCCGCCTGGGCGAATCCCAAAAATCCGCGGTGGATTCTTCCTTCGCCGGTCTCGTCCACCTCGTACGATAGAAGGCGATTCCGCATGTCTCTCAACGTCGTCGAAGATCTGAAATGAACACCGTCCATGTCGGGTGCCAACTGAACTACCTCGTGAAGTCGCCCTCGATCTTCCTTTTGAACTGTTCTGTCGCCAAAAATCCGCACCAAATCGTGACTTCTGAGTCGCTCGAGGTGCTGCCGTTTTCACCGGTCGAAGAATGCGACGTCAGCCCACTGGGTAACCGGGTCGTTCGATTGAACGCTCCTCCGGGAGAACTGCAGATTCGCTACGCGGCGACCGTGGGCCTGCAGACGGAATCCGTCGACTCGAATGACTTGATGGAAACCGATTACGAAAAGCTGCCCGGCGACATTCTTTCGTATCTCAACCCGAGCCGATATTGCGAATCGGACAAGCTCTATCGTTTTGCGATTGACGAGTTCGGACACCTCGTTCCCGGATATTCGCGCGTCACAGCGATTTGCAATTGGACGTTCGAGCAACTTGCCTACATCCCCGGCAGCACCAATTCCACGACGACCGCTTGCGATGTCTTGTTGCAACGTGCGGGCGTGTGCCGAGACTATGCGCACGTCGCTATCAGCTTGTGTCGTGCGTTGGGAATCCCTGCCCGGTATGTGTCCGGGTACGCGGTCAATCTGGTCCCGCCGGACTTCCACGGTTTCATGGAAGCCTACTTGGACGGACGTTGGTTCCTCTTTGATGCCACTCGGTTGGCACCCGTCGGAGGCTTGGTTCGAATCGGCACCGGGCGTGATGCCGCCGACGTGGCTTTCGCGACCATCCGCGGTGAAGTCGATTGCACGGGAATGGGAGTGTGGGCAACGGATGCTAACCCGACGGACGAAAGGTTGAGTCCTGACAATGTGCAAACCGGAGTCAGCTCTGCTTGAGCGACTTGACACTTCCCGCGAGTAAGTTCAGCCGATCGATTTCAACACCTGGCATCGCGACCGATGGCGCAATAGCCGCTATTTGCCATAGACAGATTCGATTGCGTTTTCAGCTTCGATGTTCGTTCAACAATCATGGATCACTTGGATCCTGAGATAGCGGGATGCTGATCACCAATGCGGCCGCCCGATCGTCATTGCTGGATCGGCGCGAAGCGTGGCAACTGAGGCAGGTCGCTGACAATCGGATTCTTCCCGCGAAACGGTAGACGTCTTTCTCGGTCTCATCGAAACTCGGCTTGCCAGTCTTGAGTGATTTCGCCGCTCGCTTTTCAAAGCCTGTCTCGGGTTCATTGTCGACATTCATCGCTTTCAAATCGACCGCGATCCATCGCAATTGAATCCCGTGGCTCTTCTCGAGCTCCGCAAAAACATCTTCCAGGGAACGAGACGGGATGCTGAGCCCTTCGTCTTCGCGGAAGAAGTCGCGGTGCATGACCTGGAGAGTTCCGTGCAAAGTCTCATGCAGAATGGCGGCACGGGTTCTCGCTTCAACCAGCGTCGTTTTCGAATGATCACGCGAAGACTCATCATCCGACGTGCGGGCCGTCGTCGCAATTTTCGCTGGAGCATCGATTGACTTTGTCTGACTGACTGCCAACTCAGAAGTCAGCAACCAACCCAGCATCATTGCGCCGGCAAACGCGATCGTGCGAGTGAATGACCTCAAAGGATTGCCTCGACAAAAGGAGGAAGAAGCGTCGCGAAAGGTTGACGCGAGGAAACGTTGATTGACGCATTGGAAGGATCGGTGAATCGCAAGCAGAGCATTCTGACGCGAACACACGGTGTTTCCAAGCAAAATCACAGAATACCAGGCGACGGCATCACGCTTGCAATGAAATAGGTTGATACCACGGACGGGGCAATGCCTTCTCTCATTCTTGGAATCGAAACCATGTTGATGCGAAATCCCCACGAAGAAATTGTTGTCACCAAAACGAGTTTGGTTGCACCCAATTGCGAGTCACCAACGGTTTACCTGTTTGGACAAACCGTTCTCTTGCTGTTGTTCTTGGTTGCGATCCTGCTTCGTTCGTTGACATTCTAAATCTCTGACCTTCGGTAGGAACGCTGCGACCGCAGATTGATCCTGCGATCGCAGCGTTCCGCCATTTCAAATCATTTTGCGAGACGCCAACTTCCTTCATTCGCGAATTGGCTTTGGCAGAGTCCACAAGAGCAGACCCATTCCAGCGATCGCACTGATGGCGGACCCGACCAATACACCCGTCTTGGCTGTATCAAGTCCATCGGCTCCGAACGCCAAGCCGTCGATGAACAATGCCATCGTAAATCCGATCCCAGCGAGAAAGCTACCCGATATCAAAATGGGCCAGTTCAGTCCGCTCGGTAAACGTGCCACGCCCAATCGAATCACCAACCAACTCAACAGCACGATCCCGAGTGGTTTTCCGACGACCAAACCGATCACGACCGCGATAGCAACCGAGTCGCCCAGGTTTGCTGGTTCAATCAACACTCCCGCATTCGCGAGCGCAAAGACCGGCATGATCACATACGCGGTCCATGGATGCAGCGATGACTCCAAGTACTCCAGCGGCGAGACCGTTTCTCGTGTGAGTTGCTGGACTTCTCGAACCACCTCGGCGCGGTGCAACCGGCGACGCCACTTCTTGGGTTGGAATTCGTGCTCCTTCTCGTGCAAGTACTCACGAAAACGTTCGGGAACCAATGTGGGTGTGGCAGGCGTCATCAGCCCGAGAATCACGCCGATCAGAGTCGCGTGAATACCGGATTCGTGAAGAGCAATCCAAGCAAGAATTCCGACGATTACATACGGCGGAAAGCGACGCACTCCAATTCGCGAAAGCAGATGCACCACGCCGACGGCAGCCGCAGCGAGGAACAAATAGCGGCCGTCCAGCGACTCGGTGTAGCCAACTGCGATCACCAGAATTGCACCGATGTCATCAACAATGGCGAGCGATAGCAAGAGAACCCGAAGGCTGTGTGGCACGCGAGAACCGAGGATCGCCAAACAGCCAACGACAAATGCGATGTCTGTCGCCATCGGAATGCCCCACCCTTGCATTCCAGGTTGGCCGTACTGCATTGAAAGATAAAGTGTGGCCGGCACAATCATTCCACCGATCGCAGCGGCGATGGGCAGAGTTGCTTGTTTCAAATCCGAAAGGGAACCATGAGCAAGCTCCCGTTTGACTTCCAATCCGATCACAAAGAAGAACACCGCCATCAAACCGTCATTGATGACATGGTGCAGGGAGTGGTGAAAGACAATGTCCCCGATGGCAATCGTCAGATCGGTGTGCCAAAACGCCAGATAGCTCTCCGCCCAAGAGGAGTTCGCCGCGACAAGGGCGACCACCGTACACAAAATCAGCACCAGCCCGCTGGTCGCCTCGATGTGTAGGAAGCGTGCAAACGGACGCAGCCACCGATCAATGGGTTGAATCGGTAGCGGAAGTCTAGTTTCGATGTGATTCATGCAAGCAGTGTGAGGGGTCTCTTGGGGCGAGAAATGGAGCGGGAATACGACCTATGGCAGATCAGGACGCACGGTCATCCCGTTGGTGAATGCTTCAGGGGAAAAGATCAGATAGACAAACATCATCGCCGCTGGCAGCAACAGCAAAACCAGCATGGTGCAAATGACTCCGACGACATAGTTCTTTTCATCGTCGTCCGTCAGAAGCTGGCTGGGCGGCGTGTTTTGCTTGTCATACATGTCAGGTCCTAATTCGTCGATGAAATAGACCTTCTTTTCTGAGGCGTCTTTCGCCTCATTCGTTGGGGACGTCGGGCTGGTAATCAATGCCGGCAGCATCGGCTTTTTCCTCCAGTAAGAGTTCCCTACGACGGTTCGAAGAGCGGTTTCGCCCCAAACGAAGAGCTTTCCCGAAATGATTTCCGAACCCGGATTCACTTTCGAAGACTCTGATGCAGGTAGGATGCCGATCTGAACCATTCCGAGCATCGTCATGTTGTCGCCTGAACCAGGTGGCGTTGTTTGGCATAGATATACGCGGGCAATCAAAGCGTACGACGATGCGTGCGGAAGCTGGTTGTTTTTTCGGAGCCGGATTTCGAAACACAACTAGAGAAGCTGGAGCGTCAACCGGGGTTTCCGGCGTGTCCACTTCGGTTGTCAGTTTCGTTGCTTTAGCAAACTGATGTTGCGGTAGAAGTTCATTCGAATACAGCTTGCCCAGGGTAGATCTCGGTCAGCTTGCATTGCTATATCTCGCCCCCACGTCGCGATTGAGCTAGGCGGAAAGGTTGTTGCGAACCATGTTCCCTCGCAAAGTGGAACAATCCAGTGACGGCGTTTGTTCACTCGACATTTTGTCAGCGAAGACTCGATATCAACTACGATGAGTTCATGACGCAAAGACACGACCTACCGGCACAAGTCCTCCCTCGTCGCGGGCAATCAATCCCGCCGGAGTTCTTTCGTGCAATCGCCGAAAGCACGGTGGACTGGGAAAGTTGGCAATCCGCCAACGGTCAGGTTGTGTGGGTGAACCAAGCGGTCGAGCGATTCACCGGATACACGCCCAAAGAATGCCTCGCGATGGATGACTATCCGTTGCCGATGATTGCCGCAGAAGACCGCGAACGCATGGGGCGTCACCTGGAGGAAGCATCGAAGGGCAGCACCGGCAACAACGTCGAGTTCAAAGTCTTGCATCGTGATCAATCCACCTCATGGGTAGCCGTATCTTGGCAGCCCATGACTGACCGCGAAGGCAATTCACTAGGATTCCGGGCAAGTTTTCGCGATGTGACCGAGCGTCGTCAAATGCGTGAACAACTGCGGGAACAGAACGCCGAATTGGAATATTTGGTGCAGATGCGGACAGCCAAGATTGCTCAGCTAGAAAAGCATCGACTCAAGATGGAGAAGCTCGCCGCGCTGGGGGAACTTGCCGCCGGCGTCGCTCACGAGATCAACAATCCGCTGGCCGGGATTCGCAACGCATTTGCACTTTTGAAACGGCATCTGCCATCCAATGTGAAGCACTACGACAAACTCGATTTGATCGATGGTGAGATTGAACGAATCCGTGGCATCACGCACCAAATGTTTCAGCTCTATCGACCGAGTCAACAAAAGGCCGACGTATTCAATGCTCGTCGGTGTTTGGAAGAGCTGATGTCGCTTGCTTTGCCGATGTCACGCAAATTCAAGGTGAAGGTCAAACTGGAACGGGCGGAGCTCCAGGCCACAAAAGAGCTTGGCGTGGATGAGGTCTTGCTTCGTGAAGGCGAAATGAAGCAAATCCTATTGAACCTGGTGCACAATGCGATCCAGGCTTCATCGCCGGGTCAGGAGGTCCGGTTGGTCGTGACCGCGAACGACGACACGTTGGTCTTACGAGTCATCGATCAGGGATGCGGGATCGCCGATGATGTGATTGATTCGATCTTTGATCCATTCTTCAGCACCAAGACAACGACCGTCGGACAAGGCATGGGATTGGGGCTGTCCGTCACCCGCGGTCTGATCGAGGCGATGAGAGGAACGATTGACGTTTCTAGCCAACCAAATGAAGGAACTGAGTTTTGCGTCCAACTACCGAGATGCCTGAAGATGGAGCCAGAAGAGAATTGAATACAACAACCGCTCAACGCATCTTGATTGCGGACGACGAACCGCTCTTTCGTGAAACAACGGCGGAATTCCTTCGCGAAGAAGGGTACGAATGCCTATGCGTCGAAGACGCGAACGATGCGATCTCGGTGTTGGAGGAACACAAATTCGATTTGATTCTTTCTGATCTCAACATGCCGGGCAATCTGAAGTTTGAGCTGTTGAAAGAAGGACGCACCAAACACTCCGACGTGCCCATGATCGTCGTGACGGGAGCCCCTTCACTGCCATCGGCAATCGAAAGTGTTCGACTCGGTGTGACCGACTACCTATTGAAACCGGTGAAGCTGGAAGAATTGCTCACGGCAGTCCAGCGTTCAATCTCTCAGGCGGGCAATCGGAAAGCAATCGAAGATAGCGAGGCTCCGTCACCCAGTGATGACCACTCGTCTGCGGATTCAACGGTTTGGTCGAAAGATCTCGGCATCATCGGTGAGAGCCCCAAGATGCTGGAAGTGCTGGAGATCGTTGAACGTGTGGCGATGAGCGATACCAACGTTCTGATCACCGGAGAAAGCGGGACGGGCAAAGAGGTCATCGCGAAAGCGATCCATTGCCGGAGTCATCGGCGCGAAAATGCGATGCAGGTGATCGATTGCACCTCAATTCCAGAGTCGCTGTTCGAGTCCGCTCTGTTTGGCCATATCAAAGGATCGTTCACCGGTGCCGTGAAAGACCAAGCTGGTCTGCTGCGAGCATGCGACGGCGGCACCGCCTTTATCGACGAACTCGGCGAGTTGCCGTTGTCTTCGCAAGCCAAGCTGCTGAGAGTCATTCAGGAGCAAACTTTCACGCCGGTCGGTGACAGTCAACCGATCCGGGTCGACACGCGATTTGTTTGTGCCACGAATCGTGACTTGCAGCAGGAAGTCGATGCTGAACGGTTTCGGCATGATCTCTACTACCGTTTGGCGGTAGTGCACATCGAGTTGCCTCCGCTGCGAGATCGTGGCGATGACGTGATTCTGCTGGCCAATGCGTTTCTGCAGAAACATCAACCAACCGGTGACAATCCCATTTCGTTCGCCGGCGAAACTTTGGAGTGTTTCCGAAGCTATCGATGGCCCGGAAACATTCGTGAACTTCGAAATGTGGTCGAACGGTCATTGGCTCTTGCAAAAGGCCCTGTCATCGAGGCGAGTGACCTGCCCCAACCGCTTCGTGATTCGATCAACGAGAAACCTTTCGAAACGCTGGATCTCGCCGAAGTTTCTCGCGATGAGGCTCTCGACACCGCCGATCGTGCGTACCTGATTCAGCTTCTCGGAAAGCATCACGGGGTGATCGCCAGCGCCGCGCGTCAAGCAGGGCTGTCACGCCAAGGCATGAACAAGTTACTCAAACGCCACCACATCGACGCGAATGATTTTCGCAAGTGATATTTGCGTCGGTGAGTTTGATCCTGCACTTTAGGCGATTTCATTTGTAACTATGGAAGGTCAGGCCGCG
>TARA_R110002073_G_scaffold8207_5_pt1 | contig 82469 bp, 81 predicted proteins | sample TARA_R110002073 | Tara Oceans TARA_R110002073 (sample SAMEA4397174) | marine metagenome | biome: Polar Biome; feature: [DCM] deep chlorophyll maximum layer (ENVO:01000326); material: water (ENVO:00002006), including particulate matter (ENVO:01000060) such as... | depth 40 m
TAAACACGTATGCTATATCATACTACTGAAGACATATTTCACTAAGAACTAATCAACAAATCAATTCTTCGGGTTATTCAAAATTACCAAAGCGCCAATTACACCTGGTATCCAACCACAAAGGGTTAACAATAAAATAATAAAAAAAGACCCACAACCTTTATCAATGACAGATAGAGGCGGGAATAAAATCGCTAATAAAACGCGTAAAAAACTCATAGCTATAATGTTGGTTAGTACTCTTATTCGACGAGTTTTCGCTGAATTTGTTACAATTATTTATTCCTGTAAATAGAAAATTCCCGTCAATAACTTAACGGGAATCATCATTTAAATTTTAAATCTATCTCAATTAGTCCATGTTTGGTTGAGGAGTCAATCTTAAATAAGGTTTAACTTCTGTATGTCCTTTTGGGAATAATCCAGGAATTTCTTCATTTGAAACAGAAGGTACAATAACACAATCATCTCCATTGTTCCAATTCGCAGGAGTTGCTACTTTATGATATGCTGTTAATTGAAGTGAATCAATCACTCTTAACAATTCATCAAAATTTCTTCCTGTAGACGCTGGATAGGTAATTGTCAATTTCACCTTTTTATCGGCTCCTATTACAAATACCGATCGCACCGTTAGTTTATTATCAGAATTAGGGTGAATCATATCATACAATGTAGCCACCTTTCTATCTTCATCTGCTATGATTGGAAAATTAACTGTGGTATTTTGAGTCTCATTAATGTCTTTTATCCAACCGTGGTGAGATTCAGTTCCATCAACGCTTAACGCAACTACCTTAACATTTCTCTTATCAAATTCAGCTTTATAATTTGCAACTGTTCCTAATTCTGTTGTACATACGGGTGTATAATCTGCTGGATGAGAAAATAAAATTCCCCAACTGTCTCCCAACCAATCATGAAAATTAATTTCACCTTCTGTTGATTGTGCTGTAAAATTAGGTGCTATATCACCCAGTCTAATTGTACTCATTATTTATTTTTTAGTAGTAAAAAAAAGAGAACATTACATTTTATCTCCAAAGAAAACAGCGTTCATTAATAACTTATTAGTTCCGTACCAGAAAGCTCTAAAGTTTGTATTATCAGTAAAAATGATAACTCTACCTCTACCCGATCTCTGTACTTTAAAAGGAACTGTGTTTTTAATCAATTTTGCATTTTCCTTAGAAATATATCCACTTAACAAAGGGTTGTTAGTGTACTGAATCGGATTGTTAAAACTGCTCTTATCTGCCTTGATAAATAAAGTTGTATTTCTAAACAAGGCTATTTTATCGTTTTTATATCCAAAATTAATAGGATGAGAACGATCTACCTTAGCTTCAAAAATAGCTCCACCAATTACCTGAGCACCCGATTGTAAAGAACGATCTTCAAAAGAAACATTTTTAATAGTATCTCTTTTCGCTTTCTCGAGCTCAAAATTAATTAGCTTATTACTTTTTAGCCAATTGATAGCACTTCTGTAACCAATTAAGATTCCTCCGTTTCTTACCCACGCTTTAATCTTCTCAGCGCCAGCTTTATTGATTCTTCCGCTAGGTGCAATCAAAGCAGTGTATTTACTTAAGTCAACTCTAGCAAAAGACCCCAAGTCTAATTTAGTAACATTCATGTCATATCGTTGATCGAATAAATGCCATACTTCACCCGGATCACTCACTGTGATTCCGTTTCCAACTAACATAGCTACTTTAGGCGCTCTAATATTTCTGAAGTTATTACTTCCTAAATCAGTTCCTTCACTCAATCCTGTATAGACTCCTGTGATCATTAAATGAGATTCATCAGCTACTTTATTTAAAAAGCGATACAATTCGTCAGCATTTAATTTTTGGTTTTGAACAGGTATAAAAATAGTCCCGTAATCATAAGACATTCCGCTATTTTTAAAATTCTTCATTGCTACTTTAGCACGGATTCCTTTTTGAAGAATTGCATTTAAAGCTTTAGGTGTATAATATTCATTCCAAGGCATTAGGTATCCATAAGTACTCTTTGCTCTTACACCACCTTCTTTAAATCGTAAAGTCTTTACTTCAGATCCTGCTTTGTTTAAAGACACGTTTTCAGCATAGTCAACTCCAAAAGAGTGATTGAATGTCCAAGCAGAAACATCATAAAATAAACTATCTTGAAATTGCTTTCTAACATCAAACATTGCTTTCACCAAACGTTGATTCTTTTGATTCATAGGAACTACATAACTATATCCTTTCTTGAATCGTTTTCCATTGGCTGTAAAATCAGATTTCACTTCGTGGAATTTCACGTTATGTCTCTTCATAACTTCAGCCAAGTGGTATGTTTTTGCAGCATCTTTCTCATCACCAAAAACAATTGCTTTTGCTTTAGAAGATTCTGATCTTGCTTTCTTATAAAAATCTTGTTGATACTTTAAGATCTTAACACGCATGCTTTTCGCTGCTGCTAAAGTGGACATTGCTGCCGTATATTGATTTCTAACAGCAAATGGAAAAGTTAATATTCCATTCGTAGTCTCTTGTGCATGACCTCTAGAGCTCCCTTGCTCAAATAAGATTCCAATACTTCCATTAATATCTGGAAAGGTTGACCCTTTTCCATAATAGAAATCATCAAAACTTTCTTCAGTATAATATTGAGATCCTATTTTGTCCAATGCTTTGGCGTGATAAGTTCCAATTTCTTTTGTTAAGTCTTGATTCATCTGAGGAGTTAATGGATGTGTTCTACTCGGAATTCCAGGCTGGAAAAAGAATGTAGAGTTCGATCCCATTTCATGATGATCGGTTAAGATATTAGGTAACCATTTATGAAACGTAGCAATTCTAGCTCTAGATTCTGGTAGTTGAACTGGCAACCAATCTCTATTCATATCAAACCAATAATGATTTGTTCTTCCTCTTGGCCAAACTTCATTGAACTCTCTATCGTTTGGATCTGTATTGATGTTCTTACTCTTATTTGTATTTACCCAATATGCAAAGCGTTGTAATCCATCAGGATTAAAAGACGGGTCAAATAAAATGACTGTGTTTTTTAATAAATCTTCAGTAGCAGAAGTTGTAGAAGCAGCTAGATAATAAGCAGCTGCCAAAGAAGCATTCGATCCACTAGCTTCGTTACCATGTATTGAAAACCCTTGATAAACAACAATAGGGTCATTTGACACATCTATAGAAGCATCATTCGTTGCATCTATATGACGCTTTCTGATCTCATCTAAACGCTGATGATTCGCTGGAGATGTAATTGTCAACAATAAGATAGGGCGTCCTTCAAAAGTTCTTCCTCTATCTTCTAAAGTAATTCTATCAGATGATTTTGCCAAAGCCTTCATATACTCGGCTAACTTATCGTGAGTAACATGCCACTCTCCTACTTCATGTCCGATAACACTCTTTGGAGTTGGAATGTTTGTATTGTATCTTTCATCACTAGGGATGTAATAGTTTAAATCTACTTTTTGTGCTGATATCGAGAAAGTTATCGATAAAAACAAAAACATTAGTAAAAAATTTTTCATTTGAGATTATTGTTAGTTTCCAACAAATATATTAAAATAGCATTCAGCATATGATATTGACTCTTCTTTTTAACAATATTTGATTATCTGTTCTAATATGAAACTTTTACAGAGAAAACCCCTATTTTTGAATTATAACTAACTACTTACTATGCTTACCAAAAAACGATATACTATAAAAGACATGTTCACCTGGTCAATGGGTGAAACTTTTATCTTTTTAGCATATGCAGGTATTATTACATTTCTTTATCAAGTTCTTGATTTTACGTTTCTAAATGTTCCTTGGACACCCGTTGCCTTAATTGGTACAGCCGTTGCTTTCATGGTAGGTTTTCAAAACAATGCTGCTTATGATAGAATTTGGGAAGCGCGTAAGATATGGGGTGCCATTGTAAACACCTCTAGAACTTGGGGAATGAAAATTCAAGACATGGTTAATAATGACCATGCCACTACTCCAATGAATGATGCTGCTATAAAAGAACATAAACGTATTTTAATTTATAGACATATTGCTTGGATGACTGCCCTACGATATGCAATGAGACAACGTAAAACATGGGAGACATCTCACTTGTCTAGATCGAATAGAAAATGGTCAGACATGCTTCATATTCCTGAAAAAATATCGAAACTAGAAGATAATTTAATGTTGTATTTGTCTCCAGAAGAAGAAGCATATGTCTTAAGCAAAAAGAACAAACAAAACGCTATTTTATATTTACAATCCAAACATATCGGCGAATTAAAAAAGAAAGGAGTTATTTGGGAATTTTCTTTCTTAGAACTAGAGAATGTCTTGGAAGAATTATTTACCCATCAAGGAAAATCAGAACGAATTAAAAACTTCCCATATCCAAGACAATATGCAAGTCTTGCTTATTATATGGTAAAACTTTTTGTGGTGCTACTCCCTTTTGGTATTATCCCTGAATTTGCAGAAATAGGGCAAAGCATGATTGCAGATCATCCAATTATTGGAAACTATTTTATCTGGGCGGCAATTCCTTTTTGCGCTTGTGTATCTTGGGCATTTCATATTATGGAACGTATGGCTAGAGTTGGTGAAAATCCGTTTGAAGGCGGAGCAAATGACGTGCCAATTTCTACGATTTCTAGAGGGATTGAAATCGATCTTCGTCAGATGTTAGATGAAAGTGATGACGAAATTCCTGGACAGTTTCCTGAAGATCAAAGTGTACAGATGTAATGTCGGACAACTCAAAAAATGCTGCTGTACTTTGGACTGGAGGTAAAGATTGTGCCTTGGCTTATTACAAAGCACAACAAGCAGGATATTCAATAACACATTTAGTTACGTTTACTCCAAAAAATCCAAACTTTGTTGCTCATTCTTTAGAATTCATGCAAAAACAAGTAGATGCTATAGGTCTACCACATATCAAGGTTCTTGTTCAACAACCGATGAAAGAAAGTTATGAAGATGGAATTCAATCGCTAAAAGACAGGTATAAAATAAATACCTTAATCACAGGTGATATCGATGAAGTTGAAAATCATAACAACTGGATTGAAGAATGCAGTAAAAAATCAGGAATGAACGTTTTCAATCCTTTGTGGAAAAAAAACAGAGAAGAACTTTTATTAGAGCTTATTCATTTGAATTTTAATGCGATCTTTACCCTAACAAACAAACCTTTTTTCAATCCAAATTGGATTGGCAGACAAATCGACCATAGAGCACTTAAAGAATTAAGAACGCTAGACATTGATATTTCTGGAGAGAATGGAGAGTACCATACTATGGTTTTAGACGCTCCCTTTTTCAAGCAGAAAATTGAAGATGTTTCGTATGAAGTAGAAGAAACAGAACGGTATTATTTTTTAAAGTATTCATCAAGTGATTGATCTACAAAAACTCCATCAGCTCAATGATTCTCTTTCTGGAGAACTTTTAAGTGATGATTTGCACAAAACATTATACGCTACAGATGCCTCTGTATATCGTAAGATTCCATTGGCCGTTGCCTATCCAAAGGATCAAAAAGACATTCAAAAACTCATTCAGTTTGCTGTTAAACATCAAACAACCTTAATTCCAAGAACCGCCGGAACTTCTTTGGCTGGTCAATGTGTTGGTGATGGAATTGTAGTAGATGTTTCTAAATACTTCACCAAAATATTGGCTTTTGATGAGATTGAAAAAACAATCACCGTTCAACCCGGAGTCATAAGAGATGAGTTGAATTTATTCTTAAAGCCATTTGATTTATTTTTTGGCCCAAATACCTCAACATCCAATCGATGTATGATTGGCGGAATGGTCGGAAACAACTCCTCTGGAAGTACTTCTATTAAATATGGTGTTACTAGAGATAAAGTCCTACAGATTGATGGATTGCTAAGTGACGGATCTAAAGTCACGTTTGGAGAACTAAACACCGATGAATTCAAAGCAAAAACTAGAGAGAACTCTTTAGAAGGAAACATATACAAATCATTATACGCTGAACTTTCACAAGAAGACATTCAACAAGAAATAAAAAGTCAATTCCCAAAACCTACAATTCATCGAAGAAATACAGGCTATGCAGTGGATGAATTGTTAGATTCTGAATTGTTTGGCGGGGAAAGTGAGACTATCAATGTAGCGAAATTGCTATCTGGAAGTGAAGGAACTTTAGTCTTCTCTACTGCAATTACATTGCAATTAGATGATACGCAACCGAAAGAAAGTGTCATTGTCGCTTCGCATTTTGAAAGCATTAACGAGAGTTTAAAAGCGACTGTTTTAACCATGAATCACAATCTATATGCTTGTGAATTGATGGATAAAGTCATTTTAGATTGCACCAAAAGCAATCGAGAACAATCTAAAAATCGATTCTTTATCAAAGGAGATCCAGAAGCTGTATTGCTATTAGAAGTTAGTGCAGATACACTTTATGAAGCAGAAAAATTAGCCGATACTTTAATTGAAGATTTAAACAACCATGGTTTTGGATATCATCATCCTAAAATAAGTGGCAGTGATATCAAACGTGTATTTGATCTTAGAAAAGCAGGTCTTGGTTTACTAGGAAATATTATTGGCGATAAAAAAGCCGTGGCCTGTATTGAAGACACTGCGGTAGATTTAAACGATCTTCCTAACTATATTGAAGAGTTCACCCAAATTATGGATACCTACCTGCAAAAAGCGGTGTATTATGCTCATGCTGGTGCTGGTGAATTGCATTTACGTCCGATTCTGAATTTAAAGAAATCTGAGGATGTCGATTTATTCAGAAAAATCACCACAGAAACTGCAGAATTGGTTAAGAAATATGGTGGTTCCTTCAGTGGAGAGCATGGAGATGGAATTGTACGCGCGGAGTTTATTCCGTTAATGATTGGTGAAAAAAATTACCAATTATTGAGAAGAGTAAAGAAGGCATTCGACCCAAATAATGTATTCAACAAAGGAAAAATTACCGATGCTTTTCCAATGGACAAAAGCTTGCGTTATGAAATCGACAGGAATGAGCCCGATATTAAAACCATTCAGGATTTTTCTGACAACGAGGGGATTCTAAAGCTAGCCGAGAAATGCAATGGTTCCGGCGATTGTAGGAAACCTGCATCAGCTGGTGGTGCTATGTGTCCGAGTTATCGTGCAACCAAAGATGAAAAAGATACTACACGAGCCAGAGCGAATACCTTACGGGAGTTTTTAACCAATTCTGAAAAAGTAAATAAGTTTGATCATAAAGAATTAAAACAAGTCTTTGATTTATGCTTGAGCTGTAAAGCTTGTGCTAGCGAATGTCCTAGTAATGTGGATGTTGCTGCATTAAAAGCAGAATTCTTATATCAATATCAAGAAGAGAACGGATACTCTTTTCGAAGTAAATCATTTGCTCAAGCAACGAAGTTCAATCGCATTGCTTCTAAAGTTCCTAAGTTATACAATGCCATTGCTCGCAGTCCTATTACGGCCCCAATTATTAAAAGCGTCATTGGTATTCATCCGAAGAGAACCATTCCGAAAGCGACAAAAAGTTATACTTCATTTTATAATTTCTCGAAGTGGTTGGACGAAGACATTTTAACCAATCCGATCAAAACAGTCTACTTGTATGTCGATGAATTCACAAATTATTTAGAATCTGAATTGGCTGTGGATAGTGATATTCTATTAGAATCATTGAATTATAAAATGATCCCTGTTGATCATTTGGAAAGTGGTCGTACATATATATCAAAAGGATTCTTAAAGGAGGCGAAAAAATTAGCCAATGAGAATGTAGAATTTCTAAAGAACTTTATTACAGAAAAAAATCCGTTAATAGGGATTGAACCTTCTGCGATCTTAACCTTTCGTGATGAATACTTACGATTGGCAGATGACAAGGAAGCAGCTAAAAAAATTGCCGAAAATACATTTACAATTGAAGAGTTTTTGAGCGAGGAATTTAAAAAAGGAAATATCAAATCGAGTCAGTTTACTGGGAAAAAAAAAGAAATAAAGATCCACGGACACTGTCACCAAAAAGCATTGTCAAGCACCCATGCTACTTTTCAAATATTAAACATTCCTAAGAACTATACACCTACTATTATGAATACGGGTTGCTGTGGAATGGCGGGTTCATTTGGTTATGAAAAAGAACATTATAAAGTAAGCATGCAGGTTGGTGAAGACACTTTATTTCCTAAAGTAAGAAACACTGCAAAGACAACTGAAATTGCAGCAGCAGGAACGAGTTGCCGTCATCAAATTTTTGATGGGACAAAACGAATTGCAAAACATCCGATTACTATTTTGCGAGAAGCGCTAAATTAATTACGAATGTCACTTCGAGTGATTTTGATTTATCAAAATTGTATCGAGAAGTCATTTAGTTCTCCATACAAAATTGTTTCACAATTTCACTCGAACTGACAATTGATTTCTATTTTTAAATGAGTTCACGTTTATTACATCGTTAAAAATTACTTTTTGCTTTGAATCTCTGCAACTCTGCTACTTTAAAACTTCCCTACTAAAAAATTACTACATTGCTTCATTATTACATTGATTCATTATTTATATGTCTAAAAAGAAAAAAGCACTCTCCATGTTTGCGCTCATCGTTGCTGGTGAAGCCATTTTTTTACTTCCTTTTATTTTAATTCGTGTTTTTAAACCGATTATTCGAGAAGCTTTTGTGGTTTCTGATGCACAATTAGGTGAGGTACAAGCGTTCTATGGAATCACTGCATTGATCTCTTACTTTTTTGGAGGTTTTATTGCAGACAAATGGGAAGCCAGAAAACTCATTGCAATCTCTATTTTCTTAACAGGATTAGGAGGCGTTTGGATGATAAGCATTCCATCTATTTTTGCATTAAAATTTTTATATGGATTCTGGGGAGTTTCTACCATTTTGCTGTTTTGGGCTGCCTTAATTAAAGCGACTCGAGATTGGGGGGATACGCATACACAAGGAATCTCTTTTGGCTTACTCGATGGCGGACGTGGTGCTTTTGCCGCGGCTATTGCCACTTTTGGGTCTTTTATTCCTTTGCTGTTTTTCCCAGAGGATATGTCAACAGTAACATTAGCTGACAAGGTTGTAACCATGCAATACATCATTGGTTTTATTACTGTGGTTGTACTTTTAGTATCTGTTTTTGTCTGGAGAACGATTCCGAAATCTCAGCATTCAGAAGGTGCTAAAAAAGTAAATTTTGATGCCAAACAGGTGTTTTCATTGCTTTTAAAACCCAAGATTATATTTCATTCTATTATTATCGTTTGTGCGTATTCTGCCTATAAATTAACAGGTACCTATGCTACCTATGCAAGAGATGTTTGGGGCTTTAGCTTACAAGATGCTTCGTATTTTGGAGTTGCAGTTCAATGGGTACGTCCTATTGCTGCGATTACCATTGGTTGGATTGCCGATAAATACATGGCTTCTAAACTAAGTTTGGTCAGTTTTTCTTTGATGCTCCTAGCCTCTTTGATTTTAGGCTTTGGATTGTTTGAAGGACAAGCTGTTGGATTATCTATGGCTACCTTCTTTATGATGGTCATAGGAACTTACTCACTGCGTGGTTTGTATTTTGCTATTATTGAAGAAGCTAAAACGCCAGCAAATCTGACAGGAACTGTGGTGGGAATTATCTCCGTAGTTGGCTTTACTCCCGATATTTTTATGTCGCTCTTATCTGGTTATATGCTAGGCAAAGACCCAACAATAGTAGAGTATCAAAACTTATTTCAATTGTTTACTATTTTCCCGTTGGTTGGGTTGTTGGCAGTGATTGGGTTTCGGAAGGTGATTCGGAAATAATAAAACAAGTCGCTTTTTTAGATTCTCGGATTATAAATCCGAGCTGACGGATTGCTATCTGTTGGCGTTAATCAATTTCCTCAGCGTAAAACTTGTAAGGTAAATTTTGAGGGATCTCAAATAAGGTTTTTGCTTCATTGAAATCTTTTTCAATATTATAACGGTGCACAACGTAACTGTCGTTTCTTGTATCGATAATAAAATAATTTGTAACGGTTCTGTCAGGTCTTAGGCTGTCATAATCTTGAATATGAGGGAGTTTATTTTTACAAGGATGCTGTTTTGCTAGAATAAAGTCATCATAGTCTCCAACTGCAAAAACATTATGACCAACTATAATGTTATCTGCATCCCAAATACCATTTCCATCTTTGCTATAAGAAATCCAGGTATCACTGTCCCATCTAGCTAAGTAACAATTATTTATTATTTCTCTTCCGGATTCATTCGCGCCAAAGAAACAACCAGTTAAAAAGAAACAAAAGAGTAAGATAAAAGATGCTTTAATAATATTTCTGATCATAGTTTCTCTCCTTACTGCTAACGTGTTAGTATAAGATTAGTTGCGTGTTTTAAGCAATTAATTTTGGCAATGATATATTTATTTATGGTTAAATTTTCTGGGACAACAGAAAATCCGAGCTAACGAACTTCATTAATCCTTATACTTCTCAAACCATGCAATTACATGTGCTACTTTGGTAATTAATTGACTTGGCCTGTTGGAAATATTATGATAAGAACCTGGAATCTCAACAAGTGCTGTTTCTATTTTTCGATACTTCAACGCATGATATAACTGCTTAGCCTCCGAAGTTGGTGTTCGTAAATCTTCCATTCCTACCATCACCAAGGTTGGGCATTCAACATTTCCAACCAATGAAATAGGAGAGAATTTCATATAATCTTCCATATTGGTCCATGGTAGTCCCGGAAAGCGACTGTGATAGTATCCATACCAATTATCTGCTACCAATGTCTTGCTATACCAATTCATTACGGGTTTCACTACTGCAGCTGCTTGAAATCGTTTAGATTTCCCAATCATCCAAGCACTCATGATCCCTCCTGCACTTCCACCGGTAACAAATAAATTTTCTTCATCGATATACCCTTTTGCAATAACAGCATCCATCCCCGACATTACATCATCATAATCATTTCCCGGATAGTTGTGATACAGTAAATTCCCAAACTCTTCTCCATAGCTTGTACTTCCTCTTGGATTCGGGTAAAATACCACATATCCTGCAGCAGCATAAAGTTGTACTTCTGGAGAAAAACGTTCTCCATAATTAGAAATGGGTCCACCATGATTTTCAATGATAATAGGATATTTTTTTGAAGGGTCAAATTTTGGTGGTTTTACAATCCATCCTTGAATATTACGTTGATCAAATGATGATGTGTACCAAATCTCTTCTACTTGTCCAAGTTCCCTGAAATCTAACAATTCAGCATTTAGATTGGTAATTCTTTTAAACCCTTTGTTTAAAATGGCTAAATCTCCTGGATGTTCGGGGCGTGTATAATTGTATGCAATCGTTCCTTTGTTAGCCACAGTGAATGATCCTCCTCCGTAAGGTCTTCCAATTGTTGCTCCTCCTACATTATCGACTATTTCCTTAAATTTTCCCGATAGACTTACATATCCAATTTTGGTTATACCCTTATCGTCATATTGAAAGTAGATTCCTTTACTTTCAGCATCCCAAGTAGGATTAGAAATACTTCTATCTAGGTTGTCCAACAGAACTTTTTTACCGCTTCCATCAGCTTTCATAGTATGAAGCTTGGTCAACTGATAGGTCTGAACCTTATCTTCAAATCCAAGATAAGCAACATATCGACCATTGGGTGAAACCCTTGCCGAATGGTCAGGGCCATTTCGTTTGGTAAGTGCTTTAATGACTCCAGAATTGACTCCAACTGAATAAATCTCAGAGTTTCTAAAGTCATACTCCCAATTAGTACTTCTGTTTCCTGAGAATAAAATTGTTTTCCCATCTGGAGTCCACTCGGGATTGCTATGGTGAAAATTACCTGATGTCACCTGACGTGGAGAACCACCTTCGGACGGTACCACAAAAACGTGTGTAAATCCAGGTTCAATATAACCAGATCCATCTCTTTCATGACGCATACGATCGGTAACTCTTGGTGCTTTTGCCCATTTTGCTCCTTTCGGCTTTTTAGGTGCTCTTACTAGAACTAGAGGCTTCTGAGCCACAGTCATGGTAAATGCAATTTGTGTTCCATCTGAAGACCAGCTGATACTTCTTGGTGATTTCTCTAACTGCGTAATTCGTGCCGTTTGCATCGATTTAGTCCAATAGATATGAATTTCTGACCCTTGATCTGTGGAACGAGTGTAGGCAATTCGTTTTCCGTCTGGTGACCATCGAGCGGAAGATTCGTTCGCATCGTAAGAAGTTAGCTTTCGATGATTGGTACCATCAGTATTGATGATCCAAAGGTTTCCTGCCTTGCGATCTTTCATAATGCTCATGCCCATTCTCCTGTAAACAACTTGTGTCCCATCGGGAGAAATTTGTGGGTCGGATACCCATTCAAGTTGGAAGACGTCCAATTCTTGAAATGGTATTTTTTCTTGTGCGTAAGAAAATATTGTCGATACTAAAAGTAAGAGTGTGGCTAGTTTTTTCATAGAAACGAAGATAAGGGAAAATGCCTAAAAGTCAATATGGTCTATTGGGAATCAGGGATATGTAAACTTAAACTGAGTAATTTTTGCTATTACCGGATTACAAATCCGAGCTGACAGGAACGGAGAGAAAATCAATATTTTCATCAATACAATTAAAAAGAAAATTTATGATGAATCAACAAAATCCTAATTATCTTAGACGATCAAAATAATGATTATGCGCATACAATTAATTCTATTATTGTCATTAAGTTTTGGATCACTGATGGCTCAAAAAAACTATCAGTATCCGGTTATCAAAAAATTTGGAGGTATTTACCCAATAGAACAGGCTACTGTCGTTCCGGACGTTAACCAAAAATATAATATTGTAATTGATGTATTTTCTGGAGAAGATCCTACGAAATTAAATAGAGCATTGAACAATGTAGCTCGAATGATTAATCTTCATGCGATTGCTGGTGTGCATCGAGATTCCATTAATGTAGTATTGGCTATTCATGGAAAGGCAACAAAAACCGTTTTGAATGATGAGGCATATAAAAGTAGATATACTATTAAAAATCCAAACCATGATTTGATAATTGCATTGAAAGAGGCTGGAGTAAAACTTACCGTTTGTGGTCAATCATTGATTGGTAGAAAGATTGATCCAAGTGAGGTAAATGAAAATATCGAGTTAGCCACCTCAATGCTCACAACCGTCACCACATATCAACTGAAGGGATATGCCTTCCTCAAGTTTTGAGACTTAATAATTATGACTCTGTAATAATACCACACGATACAATCGTGCGGTAAGAGGGTTTGAGGTTCCTTAATGTTTTTTACTCCTTTTCTATCGTAAAAGAAGCCGTGAGTCCAACACTAAAATTTCTTGGCAATTTTTCAACTCCAAAAATGGCTCTTGAGTGTTTGCCTTTTTCCTCTAAAACGTTCACAAACAAATCCGATGCGCCATTCACTATAATTGGTGAATCGTCCCAATCTGTTCCCGATTGAAAATAAGCATCAATATGGTTTAATCCTATAACTTTGTTAAATCCGATTTTTTTATCCACTTGCGCCAAAACATTCAAAGCACATAGCTCCATTGCTTTAGATCCTTCTTCAGTTGTGATTTCGTTTCCTAGACGTCCTTGATAAAGGTATTCTTCGTTTAAAATAGGGAATTGAATAGCCACAAATGCAATATTTCCTCTAACATTTACAGAAACATAATTTCCGCCTGGTGTTGAAACTTCAGGTAGCTTAAGATTTAGTTTTGCAAGGTTTTCTTTTAGGTTCATTGGATTGAATAAATTAACAACAACTAGTTATATAAAGAACAAAGTTCTTGTTTATATATTATAATTTCAAAGGAATAGAATATCTATTTAAAAAAATGTCAATAAGTATCCCAGAACTGATCCTCCTAAGACAATAAAGGCACTGTTTACTTTCTTAAAAACAAAAACAGTGATTAAACTTGTTATGGTAATAACAATAGTTCTCCAATCTATCAATGTATCCTTGCCCATTTCTACACAAACAGCAATAATCAACGCAACAGCTGCAACATTAACAGCATTTAAAATCGCGCTAATAATTTTTGATTTTCGCATTTTAGGAATCAACGGATTCAAGAGCAGTACAAAAAGAAATGAAGGAAGAAAAATTCCTAAGGTTGCAACTAGTGCCCCCACAACACCATTCATTTGCCAACCGATAAATGTTGCTGTTGATAAAACGGGTCCTGGAGTTATTTGTCCGATTGCCACAGCATCTATTAACGCTTGTCTTGTCAGCCATCCATTTGCAACTAGTTCTGAATCTAGAAATGCAAATAAAACATATCCGCTTCCATAAAGAATGGCTCCTATTTTTAAAAAGGTGAGGAATATTTTTAGAGTTCCTAATTTTAAAGGATCTCCCAGTTGAAGCAATAAAAGTGGAATAAAACTATGCATCCTATTTGTATTCTTTTTAACATAGTAAAGAAGGAATCCAAGCAAACCTGTTCCAAACAAAGTGATGATTTCATTAACACCTAGTAGATTTACTACCAAGGCTATGATTCCCAAAACTACGAGTTCAGTGGTTTTTATGGCTTTCTTTCCCAATCGAAAAGCAGCCATTACTATGATGGCTATCACTGCAGGTTTTATTCCGTAAATAAACGGCTCTACTTTTGGCAACTGGCCGTATTCTAAGTATAACCAAGCAAACACAGAAGTGATGATAACAGCGGGAAGAATAAAACTAAATCCAGCGACAAAAAGTCCTTTCCATCCTCCTCTTTCATGACCACAGTGCATGGTCATTTCGGTTGAATTTGGACCTGGAATTAAGTTGGTTGCGCCAATAAGGTCTAGAAAATGCTCTTGAGTCATCCATTTTCTCTTTCGCACCACCTCATCTTCCATCATGGCAATATGAGCAGCTGGACCACCAAAACCAATACTTCCTAATTTGAAGAATAGTTTTGCTATTTCTTTAAGATTGCCTTTCTGAGACATGGTAACTATTGTAAACTTTTCAAACTTGCTTGAATCGTCTCAATCTTAGCCAACGTATCCGATTCTTTCTTACGCTCTAAAGTAATCACTTGTTCTGGTGCATTACTCACAAAACGCTCATTAGAGAGTTTCTTTTGAATTCCAAATAAGAATCCTTCGGCACGTTTTAATTCGCCTGAGAGCTTTTCTATTTCGGCTTCTACATCGATATCATCAACTGAAATTGGCACAAAGTATTCGTTTGATTTTACTCTAAAAGAAGCTCCATCTATTTTTTCAGAAACCTCCCTAAGCTCAGAAGCATTTGTCAATTTCTGAATTACTGAATTGAACTCTGTGGTAAACTTCTCGTTGTTCATTACAGAAACTTCAATCGCTTCTTTAAAGGCAATGTTTTTTTCTTTACGAACTGTTCTTAAACCTGAAATGACATCTGTTACAAATTCGAAATTTGAAATTAAATCAGTATCAAAAGAAGTTTGAACTGGATATTTTGCAACTATCAACGCTTGTTCTGGAGTTCTTTCTTCTATGTATTGCCAAATCTCTTCTGTTAAGAAAGGCATAAATGGATGTAAAATCTTTAAATTATCTTCAAATAACTGAATTACAGCATCAAATGTTTTTTGATCAATAGGCTGTTGATAGGCTGGTTTTACAATCTCTAATAACCAAGAAGAGAAGTCATTCATAATCAATTTGTAAATCCCCATCAAGGCATCAGACAAACGATATTTACTATAATGATCTTCAATTTCGGCTAATGTTTCTTGGAATTTCGATTCATACCAAGCCAAGCCAATTTTTGCAGTTTCAGGTTGCTCTATTATACTATCTATTTCCCATCCTTTTACCAAACGGAAAGCATTCCAAATTTTATTAGCGAATTGTTTTCCTTGTTGACATAAATCTTCATCAAACATCAAGTCATTTCCAGCTGCAGAACTTAACAACAGTCCAACACGAACACCATCAGCACCAAAATCTTCAATCAATTTTATAGCATCTGGAGAGTTTCCTAATTGCTTAGACATTTTACGTCGCTGTTTGTCACGCACCAACCCTGTAAAATAAACATTCTGAAAAGGTCTTTCATCTTTGTATTCGTAACCAGCAACAATCATTCTAGCTACCCAGAAAAATAAAATATCTGGACCTGTTACTAAATCGTTTGTTGGGTAGTAATACTTAATTTCTTCATTCTCTGGATTACGGATTCCGTCGAAAACTGACATTGGCCATAACCAAGATGAGAACCATGTATCTAATGCGTCTGCATCTTGACGTAAATCTTCTAAAGTTAAAGAACTCTCGACTCCGCTCGAGGTGACAGCTAGTTTTTCTTTTGCTAATTTTAATGCTTCTTCTTTACTTTCAGCAACAACAAAATCTTCTTTTCCATCGCCATAGAAATACGCTGGAATCTGTTGACCCCACCACAATTGACGAGAGATGTTCCAGTCGCGAACATTTTCCATCCAATGACGGTAGGTGTTCTCAAATTTCTTTGGATATAGTTTTACATCACCAGATCCCAAGACAGCATCCAAGGCTGGCTTAGCTAAGTCTTCCATTTTTAAGAACCATTGATCGGACAATCTAGGCTCTATAACCGCTTTGGTTCTTTCTGAAGTTCCAACTTTGTTGGTATGTTGTTCTATTTTTACTAAAAATCCTTTTTCTTCTAATTCTTTGGAAATTTCTTTACGTACTACAAAACGGTCTTTCCCTTGATAATGCAATCCGAAAGAATTCAAACTAGCATCTTCATTAAAAATATCGACTACTTCTAAATGATGTTTGTCTCCAAGAACTTTATCATTCTCATCATGCGCAGGAGTGACTTTTAAACACCCAGTTCCAAATTCAATATCTACATATTCGTCTTCAATAATTGGAATAACACGATTACACAAAGGAACAATCGCTTTCTTCCCTTTTAAATGGGTGAAACGTTCATCATTCGGATTGATACAAATAGCTGTATCTCCAAAAATAGTTTCAGGTCTTGTTGTAGCGATGGTTAACGTATCGTCACTACCTTCAATTTTATACGATAAATAATAAAGGTTTCCTTGCTTCTCTTCATAGTTTACCTCTTCATCCGACAAGGTTGTCTTTGCTTCTGGATCCCAGTTTACCATTCGGTAACCTCGGTAAATCAAGCCCTTATTGTATAAATCAACAAAAACCTTGATTACAGCTTCAGACATATCAGGATCCATGGTAAACTTAGTACGTTCCCAATCACAAGAAGCTCCTAACTTTTTTAGTTGTTCAAGAATAATTCCTCCATATTCATTCTTCCAATCCCAAGCATGCTGCAAAAATTCTTCACGAGTCAAATCGCTTTTATTAATTCCTTGTTCCTTTAATTTCGCAACTACTTTCGCTTCTGTAGCTATTGAAGCATGATCCATTCCAGGCACCCAACAAGCATTTTTCCCAAGCAAACGAGCACGCCTAGTTAATACATCCTGTATGGTAATGTTTAACATATGCCCCATGTGTAATATTCCTGTGACATTTGGTGGAGGAATAACAATTGTATAGGGTTCTCTTTCGTCTACTTCAGAATGAAAATAATCATTCTTCATCCAGTAATCATACCACTTATCTTCTACTAAAGTTGCATCATATTTTGATGGAATGCTCATAAATTGGAATACTTTTTGAATATAACTCACAAAAGTACAATTATCTATAGTATTTGAAAACTTGAAGCTCTTTTTTTAAATGAATAAATTTGTACTTTTACAAAAAAGAAAATATCATGAGGACTCTATTATCATTCGCGTTTATTTTATTTATTGGTTTTTCATCTTCTTCTCAAACTGAGCCTGAATTTAAATTTGAGATGGAAACTATTAATTACGGAAAAATTAAGCATGGTTCTAATGGGGTACGAATTTTCGAATTTACAAACGTAGGTAAATCACCTCTTGTGATTACCAAAGTGCAAGCTTCTTGTGGATGTACTGTTCCTAAAAAACCTGAGCAGCCTATCTTACCTGGTGAAAAAGGAAAAATTGAAGTTTCTTATGACACAAAAAGAGTTGGTGGATTTTCTAAAGTAATTACAATTTACTCAAACGCTAAGAATGCTCGTAAGATGGTTAAAATAAAAGGATATGTAGAAAAAGCTGATACTCCTCAATAAGAGCATCGCGCGTATGGTTTAAATTTTTCTCTTCAAGTAAAATTTAAATTTCATTATTTTCCCTTCTCTTTTTACTTTCATTACAATCTTTTTATTATTCTTTGACTGAAACAAGTTTAAAATATCTTGTAGATTATAGTCGTGTCCTAATTTAAAATTGATTGAAACAATAACATCTCCTTTTTTAAGACCAGCTATTGCCGCCGGTGAATCAGGTGCTACGCCATCTATTTTATAGATCGGTAGAAACACATATCTATAATTTGTTATAATTGATATTTCTCCTTGACCTCTAACGCTTTGACCTCCTATTCCAAAATCTGTGATTTTTGACTCCTGCTCTTTCCTTACTAACTTCTTCCCATTAAATGCTATCGTTAACCCAGACATATTATAATTGAACCCTGAAGTAAAAGAGCCAGTTTTTTTAAGAATCACTCGTTTGTTAGGATAATCTATCCAAACTCTGAACCTTCTTAAAACATCACCTCCAAGGCTACCATTTCTGCCTTTCATCTGTAAAGCTTTTGATGTAGAAAGAGAGTCTAAATATGAGACCGTTGGTTCTTTCAATAAATAATCGCCTAACATAAATCCTTTTATTCTACTTCTTTTTCCATAGATAGTTCCGCTTAATCCTTCTCCTAAAATATCATTAAAAAAAACTTTAGGTGATTTTATTGAGGGCTTAGAATTTTCAAACAACCACAAAGCATCACTCCCTCCAGAATCTATTAATAATTTAACATCTATTTTTTTTTCTCCTATAGAATCCTCAACAACAAGTTTACCACCAATAAATGGCTTTCTATTTCTTATTTCTATAGGAAATACTTGACATCTTCTACACTCTTCTGGATTATACATCTTAGGGTTAATAAATTCTAAGTACCTATTCTTATAATCAACTTTTACAATAATATCTTTCAAGAGATTGTAACCGATAATACCGTGAATTGTAGTCCCCATTTTTGAAGATAAATCAATAGCAGTTTCAGTAACGATGTATAAATCTTCATCAGAACTCATCAAATCTTTTATTCTGAAAGTATTATTCTTTGCTAACAAAGCTTTAGCAGGTTTCCCTTTACCTAAACCACTTAATGTTACATCTTGCAGGTTTTTAATTACCAAACTATCACTAGATCGTAAACTAAAAAGTATGGTCTTTGTAACACCTGTATCTAAAATAAATGAGAGTTGTTTCCCATTAATTTCCATAGGGAAAACAATTAAATTATTTATCAACTGAAATTGAACTCTAACTTTTTCGGAATCATTTCCATAAAAGTGAAAACCAGATTGACTTTTAACACTTTGAATGGAACATAATATAGCAATGGTAAAGAAAATTACCTTTCTTTTTAACATACAGGGTCTTTATAAAATAAATATAGAGAATTGCTTTCAAATTTAAGGTTTCTTTCACAAAAGTTTAACCTTTTAAAACTCTTCAAAAACATGTATTAATATAGAATATATTTTGCAAATTTGCAGAGATTAACTCAATACAATTTATAATGCCTTCAATATCAAGCAAAGGGTTGTTAATGCCCGAATCACCGATAAGAAAATTAGTTCCTTATGCAGAGGCTGCGAAAAAAAATGGAACAAAAGTATATCATTTAAATATTGGACAACCTGATATTAAAACACCACAAGTAGCTTTAGACGCTGTAAAGAATAATTCTATAGAAGTTCTTTCTTATGCTCGTTCCGAAGGTTCTGAAGAATACAGAACCAAATTAGCTACTTATTATCAAAAGAATGATATCGATGTAAGTGCTACTGAAATTGTTGCTACTACTGGTGGTTCTGAAGCTTTGCTCTTTACTATTGGAAGCATTACAGATCCAGGAGATGAGATTATTATTCCAGAACCTTTCTATGCTAATTATAATGGATTTTCCACAGCTTCTGGCGTAAAAGTGGTTCCTGTAATTTCTTCTATTGATGATAACTTTGCTTTGCCAAAAATTGAAGATTTTGAAAAATTAATTACATCAAAGACAAAAGCAATTTTAATTTGTAACCCTGGGAACCCAACGGGATATTTATACAGCAAAGAAGAAATTGAGAAGTTAAAGCAAATTGTATTGAAACACGATTTGTACTTAATTGCTGATGAAGTATATAGAGAGTTTGCTTATGATGGAAATAAACATCATTCTGTAATGTCAGAAAATGGATTAGAGCAAAATGCTATTATGATTGATTCCGTTTCTAAACGCTACAGTATGTGTGGCGCTAGAATTGGATGCATTGTTTCTAAAAACAAAGAATTCATCAATACAGCAATCAAATTTGCACAAGCAAGATTGAGTCCCCCTACCTACGCTCTATTAGCTAGTGAGGCGGCTTTAGACACTCCTCAGAGTTATTTTAATGATGTTATAGAGGAATATGTAGAAAGAAGAAATACACTCATCTCTGAGTTGCAAAAGATTGATGGTGTAAAAGTTGCTAAGCCGAAAGGAGCTTTTTACTGTGTCGTAGAATTACCAGTAAATGACACTGATGTTTTTGCACAATGGCTGTTAGAGGAATTCAGTTTCAACAATGAAACTGTTATGGTAGCGCCTGCAAGCGGATTCTATTCTACTGAAGGAGAAGGTAAAAATCAAGTGAGAATAGCCTACGTTTTAAATAAAAAAGACTTGACACGCTGTGTTGAAATTTTAAAAAATGCTTTAACTGAATACAACTCATAATTGACAATTCTACAGAACATATCTTTAAAAAAATACAATACATTCGGAATTGAGGTAGTTGCCAAACGCTTTGTTTCTGTGGGAAGTTTTTATGAGTTACAAGAAGTTCTGAAATCCGAAAAAGACATTTTCTTATTAAGTGGCGGGAGTAATATGTTACTAACTAAAGATATTGACCAACTTGTTGTACATATAGATATCAAAGGAATTTCAATAGACCGTGAAAATGAAGATGAAGTTTATGTCACAGTAAACGCAGGTGAAGATTGGCATGAATTTGTTTTATGGTGTATCAGTCAGAACTATGGAGGAATTGAGAACTTATCATTGATCCCTGGTTGTGTAGGCACCTCTCCTATTCAAAACATTGGAGCTTATGGTGTGGAAGTAAAGGATGTGATTTCTAAAGTTGAAGGATTAGAAATTGACACAGGAAAAAGAGTTGAATTTTCAGCTAAAGATTGTCAGTTTGGATATAGAAACTCTGTTTTCAAAAATGAATTGAAAGGAAAGATAATCTTAACTTCTGTAAGCTTTTGCCTGACAAAAAAGAATCACATCTTAAATACTAGCTATGGTGCAATTGAAACAGAATTAGCAAACCAAAATATTTCTAATCCTACGATCAAAAATGTCTCTGATGTTGTCATTGCTATCAGGAAATCAAAACTACCTAATCCAAAAGAAATTGGTAATAGCGGTAGTTTTTTTAAGAACCCTGTCGTTTCAAGAGATCAATTTCAAAAAATACTAACAGAGCATCCTACTGTTCCTAGTTATATTATTTCAGACAATGAAATTAAAGTTCCTGCTGGCTGGTTAATACAGACTGCTGGATTTAAAGGAAAGAGATTTGGTGATGCAGGGGTCCATGAAAAACAAGCACTAGTTCTTGTCAATTATGACAATGCAACAGGGAAAGAAATTTTTGAATTAGCTAAAACAATTCAACAAACTGTTTTAGAACTTTTTTCTATCGCTTTAGAAATTGAAGTGAATGTAATTTCATAGATTCTGAAATAAATTCAGAACACAAAAAAGCTTCGTTATTTCTAACAAAGCCTTTTCAATCAACCAAAACTATACTATATACAAACTTCTAACTTTCCTTTTTTAGCATTTCTATATGCCGAATCAATCTTTTTGTTTCTACTTCTAAAGTGCCATTATAGACGCCTCGAATTCTCCCCTTTTTATCAATTAGAATAAAATTCTCTGTATGAATAAACGCATCTTCATCTTGTGTTTTTACAAAATCTTCATCAGCAAAATAGGCAGTTCTTGCTAGATTATAAATATCATCTTTATTACCTGTGACTAAATTCCATTTCTTAGAATCAATTTTATTTTCAATAGCGTATTCTTTAAGTACAGGAACAGAATCTCTCCACGGCATTACAGTATGCGATAGCAATAAAATACCATCATCATTTTTGTACCTCTCTTGTAGTGTTCCCATGTTCTTTGTGAGCTTTGGACAAATTCCTGGGCAGGTTGCAAAAAAGAAATCTGCAATATATATTTTGTCTTTATAAGTCTCCTTTGTAACTGTTTTTCCTTCTTGATTTGTGAAAGAAAAATCAGGTATAGAATGAATATTACTATAAGAGTTAGACTCTTCTGAAATCCATTCAGGTGTAAAGATTGCCGAATTAAAAAACGGTAATGTTGTAGTTCTATCTACTTCTTTTTCCTTTTTACAGGAACTAAAAACTATTATTAAAAATAATATGTAACTATATTTTTTCATTGGTAACATTTACTGAATAACACTTTTTTAAACCTATCAAACCATATCTATCTCCATTTTTCACAACGTAGTTGGCTCTTATTTTACCATCGGATTGCCACATTCTTTGAGGTCCGTCTTCTTTTCCATTTACATAATTGAATTCTTTCACTAACTGACCATTTCTATACCATTCTTTAAAAGAACCATTATAAGAACCTTTCTCATTAAAATGAAATTCAAATTTAGGAGAGCCTCCCTCCCAAAAACCTTTATGGAGTCCTACTTTTAAACCTCCTTTGTAAAACCTTTCTTCTGCAATCTTATTGTTTTTGTATTTCTTTAGCTCCGTTCCTTCTTTTTTCCCAACAACATATTGGGTTTCATTATGGGTTTGATTCAAAGGGTCATCATGTGTTAGAATTCCAGTAAACGGAACATTATTATAAAGCAACGTTCCGTTTGTCAGCTGCAAGCTTTCATCCCCCGATTTAACCACTTGAACAACTTCTGAATTCTGTTTCTCTTGACATGAAAAGAAACTAAAAACTAAAAAAAATACAATGAACTTTTTCAAACTACTGAGTTATATTTCCTGGAGTTCCATAATACCCATTACCGTTTATATAAGGGTCTTCATTAGGAGTAACATGGTAATGATATATTCCATTTGGAAACTCAGTGGTAGCACTTGTATGACCATGATACGCATCAAGATCTGCATTTGTAATCGTCGATCCATTTTCCATCGGTCCATATACAGGAAACCCATCTGCTAACAATCCTAGAAAAGCACTATTACCAAACTGTCCTGTTAAATATGTCGGTTCAATATGATAATGATATTGTCCAGAATTTTGTGGATGTCCTAACCATTGATCAAAAGAATTTATTTCATTTGTTAATGCTTGATTGTTAGGCCCAGCATATTGATTATAAAACACCACTCCATTTCTTGAAATACCAATAGGACCAAGTGATGTTGCTTGATTATTTGTTGCAGCAGTGGGGTTTAATGGAATTGTAAACGTAATGTTTTGTGTACTAATTTGGTTTGGATTCAAATTGAAACTTGTATTGGTTCCATTGTAAGCTTCATACAAAGCATTCGCCGTAGGCCAATATGGACTTGAATGATTTGGTAAATTAGTCGTTGTAAACGTTACTGTATTTCCATTTACAGAATATGACACTGCACTTACGCCATCAAATAGTGATAATATCGGAGTAATATCATAATCTGTTGTTGCAACAGGGTCTGGATCATTTTCAACAATATCTTCTTCGCTTGATGAACTACATCCATAAGTCAATCCTGCTAGGATGCATAGTAAAAAAACGTGTTTAAAAAGTTTGGTTTTCATAATTGAATATTTTTGGTTTTTATATTTAGATGTAAGTATTCAAAAAAACTTGCGCAAGAAAGATGAAATTATTCTCCTACTATTGATTAGTGATGAATGGATTTGAATACTTAACATCAGTTACAAAATTATTGTCGGTCAGTGTTAAAAGAAAATCAATCAGCGCTTGTCTTTCGGTAGGGCTTAAATTTAACCTTCTTACTTGTCCTCCACCAACTTGTAATCTATTATCTAAATCATTACTATTCTGAACACCATTGTTATAATGATCAATTACATCACCTAAAGTTACAAATCTTCCATCGTGCATGTAGGGCGCAGTTAAAGCAACATTTCTTAACGAACCTGTTTTGAACTCTCCTCTATCATTATTGTTTCCGGTAACTCCACCAACTCCTAAATCTGTTAAAACAGCATCTAGTCCATTATTTCTAGCCCGGTCTCCAACAAAAGCATTAGTGTCATGACAATCGGAGCATCTTGTTCTATTACTAAAGAATAAGTTTTTCCCAATGTTCTCTGAAGTAGTGAAATTTGGAAAGTTGGCCTGCGGATTGTTTGTCTGTGCCAAACCCTCATCGTATTTTGATTCAAAAGAAACAATAGATCTTATAAATTGAGCTAAGGCATAAGAAATTCTTTGACTGGTCACAGCATCGTCACCAAAAGCCTGTGTAAAAAGAACTTGATAGTAATCTTCTGCTCCTACTTTAGAAACTAGTTCTGTTAGTGACAATCCCATTTCTACAGCATCTTGAATTGGCATTAAAACCTGATCCTCTAATGTTTCTGCTCTTTCATCCCAAAAGAATCGTCCATTTTCATAAAACTTTGCATTAGATAACCCTATAGAATTTCTACCTGTCAAGCCTCCTTCAAAACCTACACTTAAAGTAGCAGGGTCTGAAAAACCATTCGCTTGGATATGACAAGAAGCACATGAAATTGTATTATTTGCCGATAGTTTTTTATCGTAAAACAAAACCCTCCCTAAGGTTGCTCCTGCATCTGTAATTGGATTATTATTCGGAGTATTGTCTTCATTACGTAAATCATTATTCAAGAAAAATCCTGGAAATTGAATATTCGCATAATTGTATGACGTTGTTGGTAAATTTAATATTTGATCAATAATTATTTGATCATCATCAATAATGATATCTGTGTACTCATCATTGCTACAAGACAATAAATTAATTGCCAATACTACTACTAAGGTGGTTTTTAAAATTCTCATAATACATCTCTTTTAAATTAAACAAAGCGTAGTTTTTTACCATTCTTTTCTTATTGTTTAATCTTTAGATGTAATGTACTTGGGAAACTTGTGCTAAAAGTTAAAAGTTTTCTCGAGGGGGACCTTTTTTATCTCTTTCTGGAGGCTTAGGGCCTCTTTGACGTAATACTTTTTCAATGATTTTATCAAATTTTTCTACTTGATTGTCATCACATAGTTTTCGTACCTCGCTGAAAAACGAATACAATTCTTTTTGTTTTGAAGTTTCTAACTCTCCCATTCTATTGGCTATAGAATCAGAAGAAAACTCATCTTTACCAAATGAATTAAGCAACTGTTTCCTTAAACCTCTTAATTCATCATCTAACTGACGCATAGAATGACGGTGTTCTCTATCTAAGATCAAAAACCGATCTTTTTGATTTTCAGAGAAGTGAAGTTCTTCAATTAAGAAGTTCTGCTTTGGAGAGTGATTATTTGGAGCTTTAGTTACAATCATATACAGCAAAACAGTATTTGCAATTAATAATATGATTAAGGATGTATAAAGTAATTTTTTTCTCATACCCTTAGTTTATAAAAATGGTTGTGTTAGAATCTAAATTGTAATCTTTTATAAAAGAATCAAAACTGGAGACATTTTGTTGTGAGTTTTGTTCTGAAAAAGAATAATAAATTGTTGTCACGTTAATACATATAACGACGACAAGAGTAGCTAATTGTAATTGTGGAGTAAACCAACCTAAAGAAGAAGCCTTTTCTTCTTTAGGTTGATTCATTCTATTCAATACCTTATTCTTAAAGAAAGGACTAACCTTCACTTCTTGAATGTGATCTAAAACGTCTAAAGTATTGTTGTTTCCTGTACTTTTATCTTTTATTGTTTTCATCTCTGTATACTTAGATGCAATATTCTTTTCAAACTTGCGTTTATTGTTCTTTTTTATAAAAATTGTCTAATTTCTCTTGCAAACTCTTCTTCGCTCGAAACATAATTGACTCCACAGAAGATAGGCTTTTTCCCGTTATTTCTACAATCTCTTGATAACTCTTACCATCAAGTTTTGCTAAGGTAAAAACAATCCTCTGACTTTCTGGCAATGCGTTTATTGCTTTAAAAATAGTTTCAGATTTTTCTTTGTTCTCTAATAAAATCCCGGGATGATTGAACTCCGTAAAAAAATTAGTTTTATCCATCGGAATTTGATTCCCTAAAATACTTTGCATAAATGCAAATCGTTTTTTAGCGTTTTTCTTTCTAATAAATTCCAAACATTTATTCGTGCATATCTTATAGATCCAAGTAGATAATTTGGAGTTCCCTTTAAACTTTCTAATAGATTTATAAACTTCCAAAAATACTTCTTGCGCTACATCTTCTGCATCTTCTTTATTTGGGACAAAAGAAATACAGGTATGAAACACCTTCTGCTGATAGTCATCTAAAAGTTGGCTAAATGCTGATTCGTTTCCGTTTTTCAGTTTTTGTATGAACTCTTCCTGGTTAGTCAAAAAAGTGGGATATTCTCTAACCGTTAAAGTATAAAAAACTTAGAATAACTCAACCATAACGGATCACTTTTTCTCAGAATATGATTATCTTTGTTGTCTAAATTTATTTGGAATGAAACTCATTTTATTGACAATAGGATTATTAGCCGTTGGAGTTGCAGGAATTGCTATAAAAATATGGGCAAAGAAAGATGGTGAATTTGCAGGAACTTGTGCAAGTCAGAATCCGATGATAAATACTACTGGTGAATCTTGTGGTTTCTGCGGCAAGACCCCAGATCAATTTGACACCTGTGCTGAGCCTTCTCATAATTAGTTGAATGATTATCACCGTTCTACTCTACACTCTTGTAGTCGCTGTAGTTATCCAAACCTGCTATTTATTTTCGTTTCTTCCTTTTGTTTTTCATCAATCAAAAACAACTAGGTCTGAAGAACATATTCCCGTATCCATTATCGTTTGTGCTAAAAATGAGGTAGAAAATCTCAAAAAATTGATTCCACTTCTACTAAAACAAAATCACCCAAACTTTGAACTTGTTTTAATCAATGATGCTTCTAATGATGACACATTAGATCTGATGCATCAATATGAGAAAAAAGACAAAAGAATTAAAATTGTGAATGTAAAAAACAATGAAGCTTTTTGGGGGAATAAAAAATATGCACTCACCTTAGGTATCAAAACTGCAAAACACAATCATTTACTTTTCACAGATGCAGATTGTATCCCCAATTCAGAACATTGGGCAGAGCAAATGAGTCAGCAGTTTTCGATTAAAAAAACGATTGTTTTAGGATATGGAAGGTATAGTTCTAAGAAAAACTCTTTAGTAAATCTCTTAGTTCGTTATGAAACCGTCTTAACAGCCATTCAATATTTTAGCTATGCAAAGTTAGGTTCTCCTTATATGGGGGTTGGACGAAATTTGGCGTATACAAGAGATGAATTCTTTAGAGTGAAAGGATTTATCAATCATATTCAAATTCGCTCTGGTGATGACGATCTTTTCATCAAAGATGCAGGCACAAGCAGTAATACAACTATTGCTGTACATCCTGAAAGTTTTACTATTTCTGAAGCTCCTGAGAATTTTTTAGCATGGTTTAGACAAAAAAGGAGACATATTTCTACTGCAATTCATTACAAATCTAAACACAAGTTTTTCCTAGGATTATTTTTCCTCTCTAAGGTGATTTTCTTCTTAATAGCTCCTGTTCTATTCTTCTTTGTATCGCTTACAGTCATGGTCCCAATCGTTGCTTCTTATTTTATCATCAACTATTTGATTATTGGTTTTTCGGCAAGAAAATTAAAAGAAAATCAAGTACTTTATTTTCAACCTTTTCTAGAACTCTTCTTGGTCTTATTTCAAATTAGTATATTTATTGCCAATACGATTTCAAAACCTACTCATTGGAAATAACGGAAGAGATTCTTAATAGCCATATTGAAAATGCAAAAAATGGAAGTCAGATTTCATTTAATTTTCTGTTAGATCATTTTTGGAGTGATGTTTATAAATACTTACTCAAAAGAACCAATAATGACAATGATGCCGAGGATATTGCTATCCAATCTTTTTCGAAAGCTTTTGATAAAATAGATACATTTGATAGTAAATACAAGTTTAAAACTTGGTTAATTACCATTTCTAAAAATATTCATATTGATCTGGTTCGAAAGAACAAAGCATCCATCAATATGGAAACTTCAAAAGAGCAAGAAGCTGAAGCTTATGCAATTGTAGATGACAATCCAACTCCTGAAGATAAAATCATTACAGAGCAAAATTTAGCAAAATTGCTTAGAGACATTAAGCAATTAAAGCCTAAATATCAACAAGTAATTCATTTGCGCTATTTTCAAGAATTGAGTTATAAGGAAATCTCTGATCAGATTGGAGAACCTATGAATAATGTAAAAGTAAAATTGTTACGAGCTAAAAAATTGCTAGCGGAGATTATCAAAAAATCATGAGAAAAGAAATAAATGCATTTAAAAAATATAAAGAATCTGGAGTTGCTCCTTCATTAAATTTGATTGCAATTTTTTCTATAAGTTTTGTTGTAATGTTCATCCTAACTTTTATATATAGCTTATTAATTACATTTATCCCTATCATTTATTTTAACATAGTTTTAGTTGTAGGTTTTGGCTATGTAGTTGCCTATTGTAGTAGATATTTAAATATTTTTTTTAAAATAAGAAACAGAATTATTTCTATTGCATTAACAGGAATCATAGCTGTATCAGCCATATATCTTCAATGGGTTTTTTATTTATATATTATTTCTGGCGACAACATTAATCCTATCGATGACATCTCAATTATCATAGATTTAATAATTAATCCAAGTTTATTTTTAGATATTTTAATTGAGTTAAACCATTTTGGCGCTTGGGAAATAGGGTCTTCAACTATAAATGGATCTGCACTTTGGTTCATCTGGCTAGGAGAAGCTCTGATTATACTTCTTACTTCATTAAAAATATATAGCCAATTTGACATTAAACCTTTTTCTGAAAAAGATAATGAGTGGTATAAAGCAAAAAAAGTGTTTTTTGATTTTGAATACATTCATCTAAGACAAACTTTTTTAGAATCATTTTATGTAAACCCTGCTGAGGCTCTAGCTTCTCTTGAAAAAGGAAACGGAACAAGACAGTCTAATGTGTATATTTTTTCAAGTAAAAACAAAAGTTTTTTTTTAATTTCAATAGAAAATTCAATAGTAAATAGTAAAGGACGAAAAGAATTCTCTGAAGTTTTAGAACCATGTTATTTAGATAGAAATCACCTAACAACTATCAAAGAAAAGTTTGCCGTAAAATGAAAACAAAATCCATCATACAATCTTTAGGCCCTGGGCTACTTTTTGCAGGAGCAGCTGTAGGTGTATCACACTTAGTACAATCTACTAGAGCGGGTGCTGATTTCGGATTTGGTTTGTTGTGGGCTTTGATATTAGCGAACATCCTTAAATATCCTTTTTTTCAATTCGGACCGAGATATGCAGCAGCAACTGGCGAGACTCTATTAGATGGATATAAGAAGCTTGGAAAAGGAATCTTGGCTTCTAGTTATATTGTCAGTTTCATCACCATGTTCATTGTACAAGCAGCTGTTACTATTGTAACTGCTGGTTTAGCCTCAAATCTTTTTGGATTTAGCTTTAGCATGGAAACTTGGGCATTAATTATCACAGCCGTAAGTATTCTTATTTTATTAATTGGAAAGTACAAATTGCTCGACAATTTAATGAAGTACGTTATTTTACTGCTAACTATTTGTACACTGGTCGCAGTAAATGTTGCCATTTTTAAAACAGAACAAACATTCGATTTTACACAAGTATTCCCTTCAGGCGCTATAGAAATCACCTTTTTAATTGCATTTTTAGGCTGGATGCCAGCTCCCTTAGAAATCTCTATTTGGCAATCTATTTGGTCCTTAGAAAAGGAAAAAACTACCTTACAGAAAATAACACCAAAGCAAGCTATTTTCGATTTTAATATAGGCTATATCGGCACCATATTTTTAGCTGTTTGTTTTGTCATCTTAGGCGCCTTAGTAATGCACAATTCAGGAGAGAGTTTTTCTGGACAAGGGGGTGTTTTTGCAGGGCAGTTGATTGAATTATACACAAAAAATCTAGGTGGTTTTGCTTACGTATTTATTGCTATAGCAGCTTTTACAACCATGTTTAGCACAACCATTACAACCTTAGATGCCTCACCAAGAGCAATGACCAGAGCCAACAATCTACTCTTTAATAAAAAGACAAAACTAAACTATTGGTTTTGGATTATTCTATTAGGTATAGGTACTTATATTATTCTCAGGTATTTTAAAGACAATATGGGGCTAATGGTTAAAATAGCCACAATACTTTCTTTTTTAACAGCCCCTTTCTACGCTATTTTAAATTATATTTTAATTACAGGGAAACACACACCTAAAGAACATCAACCTGGTACCTTTTTAAAAATTTTAAGTGTACTTGGCATCATCTTTTTAGTAGGATTTAGCGTTTGGTTCTTATCTATTTTATAATTCTTTTCTTCGTAACTTTGCAACTTAAATCATAGATAATGGCAAACGATACTGCTGTAGCTCCACAAAGAGTAAAAAAACCCGATTGGTTGCGTGTAAAATTACCTGTAGGTAAGAAATATACAGAACTTAGAGGATTGGTTGACAAATACAAATTGAATACAATTTGTGCGAGTGGTAGCTGTCCGAATATGGGTGAATGTTGGGGAGAAGGAACTGCTACCTTTATGATTCTTGGAAATATCTGCACACGCTCTTGTGGTTTTTGTGGTGTAAAAACAGGACGACCAGAAACGGTTGAATGGGATGAACCAGAAAAAGTAGCTCGTTCTATTAAAATAATGAGCATTAAACACGCTGTAATTACTTCTGTAGATAGAGATGATTTAAAAGATGGAGGTTCTATCATCTGGGCTGAAACTGTGGATGCCATTCGTAGAGCAAATCCAAATACAACCTTAGAGACATTGATTCCTGATTTTCAAGGAAACGAAAAATTAATTGATCGAATCATAGAAGTACATCCTGAAGTAGTTTCTCATAATGTAGAAACTGTAAGACGATTGACAAGAGAAGTCCGAATTCAAGCTAAATACGACAGAAGTTTAGGTGTTTTGAAGTATTTAAAAGAACATGGAATGCGTACCAAATCTGGTATCATGCTAGGTTTAGGAGAAAAGGAAGAAGAAGTCATTCAAACAATGAAAGACCTTCGTGAAGTTGGATTGGATGTACTTACCATCGGACAATACTTACAGCCTACAAAAAAGCATTTGCCTTTGAAAGAATTTATCACTCCAGAGCAATTTAAGAAATACGAAACTTTAGGTCTAGAAATGGGCTTTATGTATGTAGAAAGCGGTCCTTTAGTACGTTCATCTTACAAAGCACATAAGCACGCAAACTAAGCTTTTTATTGATTTAATACTATTTCAATCAAAACATGACATTTTATTAAAATTTTCAAACATATATTAACGTATTCTTAGTGAAAATCATTTGAGTGTTAAATTAATGTAAAAATCGCATCATTTTAACAAAAAAACATTTTATAATTCATTTTGGCACAGTAATTGAAATATGTATTTCGAACAAGTAAAATTGTTTCATTGTGTAAATTATTTGAATTAGTTGATTAAACAAAAGCCATCTCTCTCGAGATGGCTTTTGGATTTTATAAAAAGTACTTTTTATTGTCTGGTCGAGCGCAGTCGAAACCTTTTATTAGTTATAAAGACTCTAAGACCTCTCGACTGCGATCGAGGTGACATAATTAATTAATAATCCTATTCAACTTCCTCAGCTTGTGTTTGCTTTGCTACTTTTTCAACTTCATCCAATACTCGCAATAAGTTTCCACTCCACAATTGTGCTATTTGATCTTCTTTATATCCTCTTTTCACCAATTCAGCTGTTACGTTTAAGGTTTCTGAAGCGTCATTCCAACCGTAGACTCCACCTCCACCATCAAAATCAGAACTGATCCCTACATGATCCAAACCAATCTTTGCGACTAAGTAATCGATGTGATCTACAAAATCAGCTACATCAACTGGAGGTGTTTTTGTTATATCAATATTCTCTCGTGCACTTTTAGAAAGCTCTCTTAGCTTGCTTCTGTATTCACTTCGTTGACTAGCTTCCAACATTAAAAATTCATCTCTTTCTAATATTTTAAAACCTTCTTCTTTCGCTAGTTCCTTTCTCGTATCGCTAATTGCCTTGCTGTAAACGTTATTTTTTTCAGTATTTAAATACGATTTAAATGCTACTGTTTGTATAACACCCCCATTCTCTTTTAGCCAGCCCAATTGTTCATCATCTAAATTTCTACTGTGATTACATAAAGTTCTTGCAGACGAATGTGAAGCAATTAAGGGAGCTTTAGACAATTCAATCATATCCTTCATAGATTGTTTAGAAGGATGAGAAACATCTATCATAATTCCCCATTTGTTCATTTCCTTGATTACTTCTCTTCCTAACTCACTCACTCCTTTGTCTACCCATAAACTATCTCTCTCTCCGGTATTGGAATCACATAATTGACTATGTCCGTTGTGAGACAAAGACATATATCTAGCTCCTAGATCATAAAATTCTTTTACTCGAGAAATATCTGTTCCAACCGGATACCCATTTTCGATTCCAATCATGGCAACTCTTTTCCCTTCATCATGCAATCCTCTAGCTTCTTTTGAAGTTGTAGCCAATCCTATTCTATCAGGCGCCAAATCTTTCGTCAACCTATGAATCGCTTCAAACTTACTAATAGCATTTTTATAGGCTTTGTCATACCCTTCCTCAGTTAAATCACCTTGACCAGTATAAACGATTAACCAGGCAACATCTAAATCCCCTTCATCCATAAAAGGTAAATTAACTTGTGTACTTAATTGCTGACTGTAATTCTTCTCTTTGGTAAAGTTATTGACATTGATGTCTACATGTGTATCTAACTTTAAAACTCGACTATGTATTTCTTTTGCTTTTGCTAAAACTTCATCTGAATAGTTCATAGGGTTGTTTTCAATGTTTTTTTCACTTTGACAAGAAACTATCAAAAGCATGCAAACAAGGATTTTAAAAATTTTCATATTATTTGGTTTGATTATTGCGTTAAAGATATAAATCTTATTTAAACCATTTTTTTTTATCTTTAACTTATGAAAATCAGAATTTTATTTCTCCTCGTATTTGTTTTTAGTATTCAAGTAAGTGCTCAAAAGGTATTTAGTCTAAAATCACCCAACTCTGAAAAACTAAAAAAGGAATTCATTAAGAGTAATTCTCAAATGAATACAATTCTTACGTATTTAGAGGCAAACTATAAAGCAACGACTCAAAAAACCAATGTGTTAAAAGACTCCGAAATGGGTGGTGTTGAATGTGGGTTTACAAAAAAGTTTGAATTTGGTATTCAATATACCTATCACAATTGTGGAGAAGCAGCTCCTATGAAAGAAGAAATTGTCTTTCCAAAGACAAAAATTATAGAACTAAAGAAATGGGTTGAAAAGATTTACAAATCAGAACCAGATAGTAATCAAAATATTTGGTACCCTAACAAGAATGAATACGGCCCCAAAGATAAAGAAGTTGGTTGCTATTATAAAATCAAACAGACCAAAGGTAAAAGTATTATTGAAACCTTTTGTGGGTGTTAAATAAAAAAGGGAGCTAATAGCTCCCTTTTTTATTTCTTATCTCATTACTCTATATAGCACTAATAATATCGTACTTAGTAATGATATGATGCTTACCGTTTCCTAAATCAACCAACACAGCTTGATTGTCTTTGGTAATTAATTTAGACACTTTGTCGATAGATGTATTTGCTGCAACAATAGGATATGCATTCCCCATTACCTCTCTAATTGGTTTCTCAGCAATATCTTTATCTTCAATATAATGATGTAATAATGTAGATTCATCTACAGAACCTACAAAACCGCCTACATCTTCTACTGGAATCTGAGAAATTTTAAACTCTCTCATTCTCTCAATAGCATGAGAAACTAGTTCTTCTGTTCTTACAGTCAACAAAGGCTTATCTGCGTGAGCTTTTACCAAATCTGCAGCTGTTGTAATTTCTTCTTCTAAAAACCCACGTTCTCTCATCCAATCATCGTTAAACATCTTTCCTACATAACGACTTCCATGATCATGAAATAACACCACCACTACATCATCTTTTGTAAAGTGCTCTTTCAATTGTAAAATTCCTTTTATGGCAGAACCTGCAGAGTTTCCAACAAAAATACCTTCTTCTTTGGCAATCTTTCTAGTATAAACCGCAGCATCTTTATCAGTTACCTTGGTAAATCCATCAATTAAGCTAAAGTCAACGTTTTTTGGTAAGATGTCTTCCCCAATTCCTTCTGTGATGTATGGATAGATTTCATTCTCGTCAAAAATTCCTGTTTCATGATATTTCTTGAATACAGACCCGTACGTATCTATTCCCCATACCTTAATATTTGGATTTTGTTCTTTTAAATACTTCGCAGTTCCTGAAACTGTTCCTCCAGTTCCAACCCCTACTACAAAATGAGTGATTTTTCCTTCAGTTTGTTTCCATATCTCTGGGCCCGTTTGCTCATAATGCGCTAGCGCATTCGACGGATTGTCATATTGATTTACATACCAAGAGTTTGGAGTTTCTGCTCCTAATCTTTTTGATACGGAATAATACGATCTTGGATCATCTGGTTCAACATTCGTTGGACAAACAATTACTTCAGCTCCTACAGCTCTTAAAATATCCATTTTTTCTTTGGATTGCTTGTCAGAAATTACAAAAATACATTTGTATCCTTTTATAATCGCAGCCAATGCTAATCCCATTCCAGTATTTCCTGAAGTACCTTCAATAATGGTTCCTCCTGGTTTTAATCGACCGTCAGCCTCAGCATCTTCAACCATTTTTAAAGCCATTCTATCTTTGATAGAATTTCCTGGGTTAAACGTTTCTACTTTGGCTAAAACCAAAGCATCTACTTCAGAAGTAACAGAATTTAATTGTACCAAAGGAGTATTTCCGATGGTTTCTAAGATATTTTTAGCGTATTGCATGTAGTTCAGAATTGAGCTGCAAAATTAAGCAAATCTGATGGATTTTGAAGGCTGAATCTTAGTAATTATTATCGAAGGAATTAGCAACATTGTGAAGCATAAAACCAAGGTTCCAATATTCAATAAAACCATGGAAAATACATCTATATATACAGGTACTTGAGACACATAATAAGTTTCAGGGTCTAAAGAAAGAAAACCAAATTGTTGTTGCATTAATAGTATTGAAAATCCGATTAAATTTCCCCAGAACAAGCCTTTTAAAATTAGATAGGCTGCATTGTATAAAAACACTTTTCGAATGCTCCAATTAGAACTTCCTAAAGCTTTTAGAATTCCAATCATCTGAACTCGCTCTAAAATTAGAACTAGCAAAGCTGTAATCATATTAATGCTGGCTACCAAAATCATAATAGCGATGATAAACCAAATATTATTATCAAACAGGTTGATCCATTCAAAAATAGCAGGATAGCTCGATACGATTGTTGGAGCATCTAAAGTAGAATCGATCCGATTATAAACTTCTATTCCCTTTGTTTCTAATTCATCAAAATCATCAATCAAGATTTCAAAACCGCCAACTTGATTGTCATTCCATTTATTTAGTCTCCGAACTTCTCTTAAATCTCCAATCATCATGTTCTTATCGAATTCTAAAAAACCAGTATTATAGATTCCTTTGACGACATATTTTCTATTTGACGGAAGCTTGTTTACCGAATTCTTAGAGAAAACAACTCGTATGGTATCGTCCAATTGTAACTGCAAACGATTGACAAGTGTTTTAGATAGTAAAACATCTCTGGTTCTTGACTGATTAAAATCTGGAACATTTCCTTCTATCAAATATTCTTTAAAAAAGGACCAATCGTAATCTGTAGTAACTCCCTTAAAAACAACACCTTCAAAATCTGTTTTGGTAAGTATTAAGCCCATTGTATTTCCAAATACTTGTACGTTTTTGACGCCATCTAAATTGATGAAATTTGGATAAAAAGGCTGATTGATGTCGATAGGAACAGTAGAAACATCAGAATTATTATTATCATAATTCACAATTTGAATATGCCCTTTAAATCCCGACATTTTATCACGAATTTTATGCTGTAATCCAGCTCCAGTAGCCATAGAAATCATCATAATAATGATCCCTAATGAAATTGCTGCAATTGCAATTTTTATTATTGGAGATGATATACTACTTTTATGCTCTTTGCCAGAAACAATACGTTTGGCAACAAATAATTCGTAATTCAATTCTATGATTTTAACTGCTCGTAAAAGTACATATTTATTTATTCTTTTATTGATTTGTAATCCCTTGGTTTCTTGCACTCAAGAATCAAAATCTACGCTCCAAATTAAAACAGGAGCTGACAGAACTGAATTGTATCTAAAAAAATTAAAAGGAAAAAGAGTTGGTGTTGTTGCCAATCAAACTTCTGTGATTTCAACCAAAAATGGGTATACTCATTTGGTAGATAGTTTACTTTCTCGAAAAATTAACATTAAAAAAGTATTTGCTCCTGAACATGGTTTTCGTGGAAAAGCAGACGCGGGAGAAATTATTAAAGATAGTTTGGACTCCAAAACAGGACTCCCTATTGTTTCTATCTATGCGAAAAACAAAAAACCAACGGCAGCACAATTGGAAGGAATTGATGTAATCCTTTTCGATATTCAAGATGTAGGTGCTCGTTTTTATACCTACATTTCTACCTTACATTATGTGATGGAAGCCGCTGCTGAATCTAAAATTCCTGTCATTGTTTTAGACAGACCAAATCCGAACGGACATTATATAGACGGCCCAATTTTAGAAATGGAATACAAAAGTTTTGTGGGAATGCATCCTATTCCTGTGATCTACGGGATGACCATTGGTGAATATGGTAAAATGATCAACGGTGAGAAATGGTTAGAGAAAGGCATTCAATCTAAATTGACAGTCATTCCTTTAAAAAATTACACACATGAATCGGAATACAGTTTACCGATTAAACCGTCTCCAAATTTACCGAATGACAAATCCATCAACCTCTACCCTAGCCTGTGTTTCTTTGAAGGGACCAATGTGAATGCTGGACGAGGAACGGAAAAACAATTTCAAATTTATGGTTCTCCTTATTTAAATCATAAAAGCAAGTTTACCTATACGCCTTCTCCCAATGAAGGAGCAAAATATCCAAAACATGCGCATATGATTTGTTATGGTGAAGATTTATCCGATGCAGAAAAATTAAGTAGCATCAATTTATCTTGGTTACTTCAAGCTAGGTTAGAAAATTCTACCAAGAATTTCTTTAATGATTATTTCACTACACTAGCAGGAACAAAAAAACTACAAAAAAAAATAGAAGAAGGGCTTTCTGAAGAAGAAATTAAAGCTTCTTGGAAAGAGGGACTGGAGAGTTTTAAGAAAGTGAGAGCGAAGTATTTGATTTATGAATAAAGAGCACAGTAAATATGAGCTTCAAACAATGACTGTTAATGAACGTCTATTTGCTACAGGGCTTATCAATGAATTTGATAAAGTAAAGAAAAAAGATAGAGTTAGAGCAAAAGAAATTCTACAACAGGTTTATGTAGATTCTAAATCTATTGATCAAATTTTAAAATAGAATTACCTTAAATTATCCATATTAGTAGGCTTCTGATACTTTTGAAACGGTTGCTTTAACAATTCCCATAAATTACTATTCGTTTTTTCATCAGGAAAAGTATCCACACCATACACAATCTTCTCACGGTCTAAATACATATAGGTTCCTAACAAACGATCCCAAACCGAAAATATATTTCCGTAATTAGAATCCGTATATGGCAACAAATTATGATGATGTACTTTATGCATGTCTGGTGATACAATTACATAACTCAACGCTTTGTCAACTCCTTTCGATAGTTTTAAATTGGCATGGGTAAACTGCGTAAAAATTAACGACATTGACTGGTACAACATGATAATAGCAATGGGCGTACCGACAACAAAAACACCCAATAATGTAAATGAAAAACGAATCATGCTTTCTAAAGGATGATGTCTATTGGCAGTAGTTGTATCGACCTTATGATCTGTATGATGCACTAAATGCACCATCCACAAAGGTTTTACTTTATGTTCAACAAAATGAGGCAAATAAGCTCCAAAGAAATCCAAGAATAAGACTCCTAGAATTACATAGATCCAGAGAGGCATCTCTGGCAACCAATTAATGATTCCGAAATCATTGGCTTGCACCCAGTCAGCTGATCCTAATAAAACAAAGGCCAATCCTAGATTTATGAGCACGGTTGTCATGGTGAAAAACAGGTTTGGAAACGCATGTTTCCATTTTTTATAATTGAATTTAAACAAAGGAAAGGCTCCCTCTAGCAACCAAAAAAAAGTGATTCCACCTACAATAATTAAACTTCTATGCTCTCTAGGTATGTTCTCGAAATAATTATATATCGTCTCCAAAGTGAATTAGTTTGTACTAAAGTACAGAAAAAACCGGAATGTCAGTTCGAATGAATTCATGAACTTGAGAATGAATTTGTATCGAGAACTAAATTACTTCTCGATACTATTTTGATTTCATCAAAATCACTCGAAGCAACAATCAAAAGGTAATAACCTTAACTTCTCTTTACTTTCTCATTGCCATACAAGGGTAATTTCTTTTGTAATGCTTGCACTATATTATAGGCAGCAGGGCAAACCTCCATATTTGTCAATGTTAATTCTGTAATCTGAATAAATTTCTTACGATTGGTATGCGGATATTCAGAACAAGCTTTTGGACGAACATCATAAATGAAACAGCTATTGTCTGATTCATCAAAGAAACTACAAGGAGCCGTTTTTAATACCATAAAATCATCAGAATCACGCTCTAAATACTGATCGATGAAATTGCGTTCTTTCATCTTCAAATGCTTAGAAATACGTTGAATATCCTTTTCAATAAAAATTGGACTCGTTGTTTTACAGCAGTTACCACAGGTCAAACAATCGGTTTTCTCAAATTCCTTTTCGTGTAATTCCTGCATCACAACATCCAAATTCTTAGGCGTTCTTTTCTTTAATCTTTTGAAATACTTCCTACTTTCTGGTAAAGTTTCTTTAGCCAATTTAGGCAGTTGCTCCAATCGTTTTTCCATGATATAAAAGTACAATTAATTCCATCGAATTTCATCTTCAAAAAAAGAAATAAAATATGTAATTTTGCACTTCAATTTATTTGACTCAATGAATATTCAAACCCTTTTAGAATCTAAAGTTAAGGAAGGTTTTTTAACCATCTTTGAAACCGAATTGCCAACGGTAGAATTCCAAGCAACTCGTAAAGATTTTGAAGGTGATATTACTGTCGTGGTTTTTCCGATGTTACGATACAAAAAAGGGAACCCTGCACAAATTGCTGAAAACTTAGGAAATTACTTGGTACAACACGTTGAAGAAGTTAATGGATTTAATGTTGTAAAAGGATTCTTGAACCTTGTGATTAACGATTCTTTTTACACACAGTTTTTTAGTGAAGCGAATGCAAATCCAAATTATGGTTTTGTCGCAGAAACAAAAGACGCTGTAATGGTTGAATATTCTTCTCCTAATACTAACAAGCCTTTACACTTAGGTCATGTTAGAAATAACTTGTTAGGATATTCTGTTGCTGAAATTTTAAAAGCTTCAGGGAAGAAAGTATACAAAACACAAATCATTAACGATCGTGGAATCCATATCTGTAAATCCATGTTAGCATGGCTGAAATATGGAAATGGAGAAACTCCAGAAGCAAGTGGATTGAAGGGTGATAAACTGGTTGGGAATTATTACGTAAGGTTCGATCAAGAATATAAAAAAGAAATTAGCAACCTTGTAGCATCTGGTGCTACTGAAGAAAACGCTAAAAAACAAGCTCCTTTATTACTAGAGGCTCAAGAAATGTTGTTGAAATGGGAAGCTGGGGATGCTGAAACAGTTGACCTTTGGAAGACTATGAATGGTTGGGTGTATAAAGGTTTCGATGTTACTTATAAAAATCTAGGAGTCGATTTTGACACCCTTTACTATGAAAGCAATACCTACCTTTTAGGTAAAGATGTGATTGATGAGGGAATTAAAAATGGTGTTTTTTATGAAAAAGAAGATGGTTCTGTTTGGTGTGATTTAACAGATGAAGGATTGGACGAGAAACTAGTTTTACGTTCAGACGGAACAGCTGTGTATATGACACAAGACATTGGAACAGCTATTCAACGTGTCAAAGATTATTCAGACATTAACGGAATGGTTTATACTGTTGGTAACGAACAAGATTATCACTTTAAAGTATTGTTCTTAATCTTAAAGAAATTAGGATTTTCTTGGACTGGACAGTTGCATCATTTGAGTTATGGGATGGTAGATTTACCTTCAGGTAAAATGAAGTCGAGAGAAGGAACTGTTGTAGATGCTGATGATTTAATGGTAGAAATGGCTTCAACTGCCAAATCTATTTCTCAAGAACTTGGGAAATTAGAAGGATATTCAGACGAAGAAAAGGAAGTACTCTATGGAATGATTGGATTGGGGGCTTTAAAATATTTCATTTTAAAAGTAGATCCTAAAAAACGAATCTTGTTTGACCCTGAAGCTTCTGTAGATTTTCAAGGGAATACAGGACCTTTTGTTCAATATACCTATGCAAGAATTCAATCGATTTTAAGAAAAGCTGATTTTGATTGCTCAAAGGTAATTTTGGACATTGATTTACACATCAAGGAAAAAGAATTAATCAAGCAATTAGAATTATACCCAGAGGTAATTCAACAAGCTGCAGCAAACTATTCGCCTGCTGTAATTGCAAATTACACCTATGATTTGGTGAAGGAATTCAATTCATTTTATCAAAATGTCTCTATCTTAGGCGAAGAAAATGAAATTAAAAAAATATTTAGAGTTCAGCTGGCTCAAAAAGTCGCTGACATTATAAAATCAGCATTCGGTTTGTTAGGAATTCAGGTTCCAAACAGAATGTAAGTTCAATGCCTCAATGAGGTACTATAAAATTAAAGATTATGAAATACGATGTAATAGTTATAGGTAGTGGTCCTGGAGGATATGTAACTGCCATTAGAGCTTCTCAATTGGGCCTTAAAACTGCCGTAGTAGAAAAAGAAAACTTAGGTGGTGTTTGTTTAAACTGGGGATGTATTCCTACCAAAGCCTTATTAAAAAGTGCACAAGTATATGATTATTTAAAGCATGTAGACGCCTACGGTTTAAAAGCTGAAGCTATTGATAAAGATTTTGAAGCAGTCATTAAAAGAAGTCGTGGTGTGGCAGATGGAATGAGCAAAGGTGTTCAATTCTTAATGAAGAAAAACAAGATTGATGTGATTGATGGTTTTGGAAAAATCAAAACTGGAAAGAAAGTCGATGTCACTGCTGAAGACGGAAAAGTAACTGAATACAGTGCGGATCATATCATCATTGCAACAGGAGCTAGAACTAGAGAATTGCCAAACTTACCACAAGATGGTAAAAAAGTAATCGGATATAGACAAGCAATGAGCTTACCAAAGCAACCAAAATCTATGATTGTTGTTGGATCTGGTGCTATTGGTGTTGAGTTTGCTCATTTTTATAATGCTATGGGTACTGAAGTAACTATTGTTGAATTTTTACCAAACTTAGTTCCATTAGAAGATAAAGATGTATCAAAACAATTTGAACGTTCTTTTAAGAAAGCTGGAATTAAAGTAATGACGAATTCTGCTGTTGAATCTGTTGACATTTCTGGAAAAGGAGTAAAAGCGACAGTAAAAACAAAAAAAGGAGAAGAAGTTCTTGAAGCAGATATTTTATTATCGGCAGTTGGAATTAAAACCAATATTGAAAACATCGGATTGGAAGATGTTGGAATCATTACCGACAGAGATAAAATATTAGTCAACGATTGGTACCAAACAAATATCCCAGGTTATTATGCTATTGGAGATGTTGCTCCTGGTCCTGCATTAGCACACGTTGCTTCTGCTGAAGGAATTACTTGTGTTGAAAAAATCGCTGGTTTACATACAGAAGCAATTGATTATGGAAACATTCCTGGATGTACCTATGCAAGTCCAGAGATCGCTTCAGTGGGAATGACTGAAGAACAAGCAAAAGAAGCTGGATACGAATTGAAAGTAGGGAAATTTCCTTTCTCTGCATCTGGAAAAGCAAAAGCAGCTGGAACTCCAGATGGTTTTGTAAAAGTAATTTTTGATGCAAAATACGGTGAATGGTTAGGATGTCATATGATAGGTGCTGGTGTAACGGACATGATTGCTGAAGCTGTGTTAGGTAGAAAGTTAGAAACTACTGGACATGAAGTATTAAAAACAATTCACCCTCACCCAACTATGAGTGAAGCGGTAATGGAAGCTGTTGCTGATGCTTATGATGAAGTGATACACTTGTAAAAAAATTGTCACCTTGAGCGCAGTCGAAAGGTCATACTAAATAAAAAAGCCTCGCAGTTGCGAGGCTTTTTTATGTTATTTTAGATACTCAAATGTATTGACCATTTCATATTTCGGACTTCTACTGATAAAGTCTCTAAAGAAAGCTGTATGACTAGCTCCCATTAAAATAAAAACTCGATCATTTTCATTCAATTGTATTCGGTTCAAATTAGAATACATTCTTAAATTTCTTTGATAATACTTAGCAGCTTCATCAGCTCCTTCAAAATTATCTTTTGTTCCTGCATGAGCAAGCATATCTGCATTTACTGTAATTAAAAAATCCAAATACCTGTTGTGATTGGTCATTTTTAACTTATCAAGTAAGTTCAACTTGTCTTCATCTACATTTACTTCTGGATAATACTTCAAAGGATCTTTATAATATTTTTTATACCAATCATCATCTATCTCATTATTTATTTCTTCTCCAATATTATAATTATACCCCATTTTGTGATCAATACCATAAATTCTTTTGGTTCCAGATAAACGCCCTAATTCATAGGCCAACAATTCAATTTCTGAAGGGTTTTTAAAAGACATCTTTGGATTTTTCACATAAGCTACATACTCTTTTTGAAGTTTCTCATCATAGCTAGGTCTTGTCTCTACTATAATAACAGTTGGTTTAAACGCGACAAGTTTTTCAGCTATCTCATGAACGGCTTTTTGATTTTTTTTGTCATTTTCGTCAAACGTTGTTGTAGTGGCGTCACTGGTAAATCCCATGTGAAAAGTTCCAAAATTTAAAACTTTAACTTTTGGTAGTTTATCCACAGTATTTTCTTCTGCTACCGAAACAGTTCCTTGTTCAATGTCACCTGATTTACTTTCATTACACGAATTAAATAATAACCCTATTAATAGTAATACAATAACTTTTGTTTTCATAATATGTGTTTTATTTTAAACTTTATAAATCAAAAGTATGAGTCATTATTAAGTCTAAAGTTTGAATTCCATGAAACGCTACTTTGAAAAGGCGAAACGTTCGTTTTATCAAATATTTTTTTTCGTTGCGTGATTTTAGTGGTTTATACTAGAAAAAAGGCAATACATCATGAAAATACATATGTAACAATCTATATAGTTACATTTGAAACATGAAAACAAAGGGTACATTAAAATATCATATAATACTTTCCATCATTGTCATTGTTATGGATCTTTTTAGACAGTATGTCCTAGGAGGTTCTAAACGATTTATGAATGATTTTGATTCGATAGGCATTATCTTTATAATGACTTTTTATATTGCTTTTTTCACCACTTATACTATCAATATAAAAATTATTTGCCCCAAAACATTGTCAAAAAAAAATTTATTACTCTTTATCATAGCTCAAGTTTTTCTTTTTCTTCTTTTCCCTGCAATTCGATTTTTCTTAGAAGAAATTGTAGTCTACTCAATAACTGGAGTTCATAATTATTTTGAGAGCTCTAGAATGTTTTGGTTCTACATATTTGATAATTCATATTACAGTTTACAAGTAATACTATTCAGTACGCTTGTTTATTTGTTACTGATGTATCTAAAAAACAAAGACAAAATTCACCAGCTTCAGCTAGAGCATCAAAAAGCTGAATTAGGGGCTTTAAAAATGCAATTAGAACCACATTTTTTATTCAATACTTTAAATGTTTTTTATACTGAACTAGTAGAAACACAACCCGAAACAGCTAAGGGTATCCATAAGCTTTCAGAACTGTTGAGACATCTTACCTATGAAGGCCAAAAAGACTATATTCAATTAAAAAAAGAACTAAAATTCATCAATGACTATATCTTCTTTTATAAAAAAAGGTTTGAAAATAATTTGTATTTAGATTTTAATATAGATGGAGAAATTGATCAACAAGAAGTTCCCTCTTTAGTTTTAATTCATTTTATTGAAAACATATTCAAGCATGGCATCACAAACGATAAAAACAACCCAGCGAAAATTTCAATAAAAATAGAAAGTAATAGATTAACATTAGAAACTAAAAACAAAGTTTCAACTGTGAAAAATTACAGCAGCAAAGGAATTGGAAGGGAAAACTTAAAAAAACGATTACATTTGATTTTTCAAGATAATTATAGTTTTACACATCATGAAACCGACAATTTTTATTCATCATATTTTAAAATTCCATTAAAATGAAAATTTTGAAATGTTTAATTGTCGATGATGAAGCTCCTGCAATTCGATTGCTTGAATCGTATATAAAAAAAGTATCCTTTTTAGAATTAAAAGCCTCTACTACAGACCCTGTAGAAGCCATTAAAATCATAGAATGTGAAGATTTAGATTTAGTATTCTTAGATATACAAATGCCAACAATAACGGGTATTCAATTGTCTAAAATCATCAAAGACAAAGTAAGTATCATCTTTACCACGGCATATCCTCAGTTTGCTCTTGAAAGTTACGATCTTAATGCTATAGATTACCTATTGAAGCCTTTTGAATTTGAACGTTTTTACAGTGCTATCTTAAAGGTTAAACCAAAAAAAGAAGCGAATACTAGTACTAACAAAGATTTTATTTTCATAAAAACAGATGGTAAGAACAATTATGAAAAGGTAGGCACAAATGATATTTTGTATCTAGAAAGTTTAAAAAATTATGTATCAATTCATCTTGTTCAAAAACAGATTATCACATATAGTACTTTGAAGCATTTTGAAAATGAACTTCCTTCTAAAGATTTTATAAAAATTCACAAATCTTATATCGTTTCTATTCAACATATTATAAAGACAGATTCTTTAACGGTATATCTTTCTAATGGTGACAATTTACCTATTGGAGATACTTACAAGAAAGCTTTCTTTGAAGCTATCAATAAGTTAATGTTATAATCCTTTACTAAAAGATTCGGTAACTATTCTTTTTCTTATATCATATATTTTCTAGTAATCATACTATGGCATCATATTTGCCGTTAACAAAATATTAACAAAAAACGCAACCGTCTATGATTCTATTTTTACACAAAGTTAGATTAGGTGGGAATCATTGTTAAGAAAAAGAAATGTTATTAAATGCTAAAAAACCGGAGTTGCTAACTTCGGTTTTTTTTTACCTTTGAACATGACGCAATCTAACTTTCGCCAAATAGAACCTGTATTGCCTTCACAAGACATTCAAAGAGATATCGAGTGGCATCAAAAATACACAGGCTTTACCCCCCTTTATGCTGATGAAATGTATGCAGTTTTGCAAAGAGAACATTTATACATTCATTTGCAATGGCATGCAGATACAGAAGAGGATCCTTTATTAGGTGGTTCTGTTATTAAAATTTTTGTAGAAGATATTCAGCCCATTTTTGAAGAATACCTTAAAAGAGAAACTGTTCAACCTGAAAAATTACGAATGAATACTCCCTGGAAAACTCATGAATTTGGGTTCTTTGATTTAAATAAGAATGCTATTTTTGTCGTTCAAGATGTCTAAGTAATGAGTGATTAGTGAACTAAATTAAAAACCTTTGCTCTTTTGACTTTGAAACTTTGAAACTGAAAAAACATTAAATCTAAACCAACTTAACTAACAACTAACAACTAACAACTAACAACTAACAACTAACAAACTTAATGAAAATCACCAACGCTAAAGGTTTTACCAAAGAAATTGGAAAGGCTTTACTCAAACTAATTTTTGCTGGATTTCTTATTGGGTTTTTAAAACAATATGATTGGTTCATTGCTATTCTTCTATTGGTAAAGATTATTCAAATCATTTATGTGAACATTATAAAAGTCGAATCTAAAAACTGGATTCTTTTAATCGGAATGTTACTCACAGGGTTTGCAGGGACTTTAGCAGAATTTTGGGGCGTTGGCAATGAGTATTGGGAATATCACGAAGTTACTAGAGACTTGCCTTTATGGTTACCTTTTGCTTGGGCACTCGCTTTTTACTTCTTATACAGAATAGAATCTGGATTGATTCCTTATTTGAAACATAAAACAGTACAAAACAAATTAATCATTGCCTTTTGGTTATCATTAATAATACCTGCTTTTGGTGAAGTGATTACCATTAACATGGGAGTGTGGACCTATTACTGGCCGTATCAAATCTTTGGAGTTCCTTTGTATGCTTTTGCTTGTCTCGTTTTTGTGCATATGCTGGTATATGCAATCTTATCTTATGTATGTAAAAGATATAAGATTAAGGATATTGTATTTGCTTAAAATTGCCAAGCAGCAATTCGAGTCACTTTATTTCCTTGGTGCATCGGAATCACTTTAAAAGCTTTCGCTTTCAGTTTTTCTGCAGATTTCTGAAGACTTTCTATATTCTCTTTCTTAGAAACCAAACTAGTAAACCAAGCACTACTTTCTTTAAACAAAGAGCTCTGATACAGGTAGTTATGCAGAAAAGCTTTTTCACCTCCTGGGTACCATAGCTCGTTATTATTTCCAGCAAAATTACGAACCGTATTGTTTCCTAAGTTTCTGGTCTTACGAGCATTTGCCCCTTTTGCTTCCGCTTCAGATTTGTAAAAAGGCGGATTACACATCGCAGCAGAAAAAGAATCTCCTTCTTCAATAATTCCTGTTAAAATATTGTTTTCATCTAGCTGCTGACGCAATTCGATTTTTGGATCCAGATTATTATCATCAATAATGTCTTGGGCAGAATCTAAAGAATCTAATTGAGTGTCCGTTGCCACAAAATTCCAATCGTATTCCTTTGCCCCTAATAAAGGATAAATACATGTTGCTCCGGTTCCTATATCCAATATTTTGATATCTTTTGTAATTCCAGATGATTCTAATAAATCGGCTAAATGGTGAATATAGTCTACCCTTCCTGGGATAGGCGGACATAAGTTTTCATCAGAAAAATTCCATTCTTTAATTCCATAATGAACTTGCAATAAAGTACGGTTTAGTTCTTTAACAGCTTTTGGATCTGAAAAATCAATGGTTACATTTCCGTACTTGTTTTCGGTAACAAAAGATTCTAAAGCTTTATTCTTTTTGATTAGAACTTCAAAGTTGTACCCGTTTTTATGCTTATTTCTAGGATGCAATCCCGGTTTAGAATCCATTAGAGTTCTAGAATTGTAAATTCTAACTGAAGTGGTTTTAATGAGTCTTTTAAGGCAACAATCAAATCTTGACCATATTCTAAGTAATACTCAGAGAAATTACGTTGACGCTCTTCTAAACTCTGATTAGGCAATAATTGGTCTTGTAACTCAGTAATCCTTTTCACCATATCTTGTTGTTGTCTTTTTTCAGCTCGTAACAATCGTTTTTCTAAATTCTCTAAGCCCTTCATTTGTTTTCTCTCTTGTGCATCTACAGCACCTACAAAAGAAACATCTGTTTCGTTCGCAATTCTTCGTAACGCTAAAAATTGTTGCGTTAACAATTCTTCTGCATCAGCAAAACTGAATTGAATATCGGAGTTTTCTTGCACTTTTTTAGCAAGCAATTCATGTTGCTTCATAAACATTTCTTCATAAGAAATATTTAAGTTGTCTAGCTTTCTTCCTTGCTTTTGTGAAACTACTTGAACAGAGTTACGCAACAGTAAAATCGGAAAAGGAATATCTACCGTATCAAAATAATCTTTCAATTCTAACCAATAGGCTATCTCTCCTCCTCCACCTATATAACATAGGTTTGGTAAGATTACCTCTTGGTATAAAGGTCGCATAATCACATTTGGACTAAATCGCTCTCCATGATCTTCGAGTTCTTTTAATATTTCAGCTTCAGAAAAAACAAGATCAGTATCATTCACTTTATACTGTCCGTTTTCTTCTATGATTCGCTCACGTGAGTTTTCACCCAAATAAAACTGATTGATTTCTCTAGGGTTTACCTGAACTTTATACTCCTTTTCTAATTCTGTAATTGTTTTAGAAACTGCTTTAAATGATGTTTGATTCAACAATTCATCTTTTACAATCGGAGCATATAACTTTTTCAATCTAGCATCGTCAGCTTCAACAATAACCAATCCGTAAGTTGCAAACAATTCATTTGCTAAATAACGAGTGGCTTCTGAAAGATTTGAATGCTTTACATAGGCACTTTCAAATAATTGCTGAATGTATTTTGCATTCCTAGTAGTCCCTAAATGCTTTGAAAACTCTTCAAAAACCTCTTTTAAACCTTCCGTTGAAAACCTCCCTACTGCTCCACCATCTGATCTGTTCCAAGCAACTTTTGTTCCTTTGAAGTTGAAATAATTGATTTCATCAAAATCATGATCTTCAGTTGCCATCCAGTATACAGGGACAAAATGCTCCTTTGGAAATTTCTCTGCCAACTCTTCACAAAGATTAATTGTTGAGATAATTTTATATAAAAAATATAACGGACCAGTAAACAAGTTTAATTGATGTCCCGTAGTAATTGTAAATGTATTATCATTTGCTAACGATGTTATGTTTTCTAAAGTTAGTTCCGAAGCATCTACGTTTTTGTATTGTTCTTGTAGTACATCAACTAAAATAGCTCTCGACTGCGCTCGAACGGACATTCTTTTCTCTTCAATTTGACGAGCAAACCCGTCTAAATCAGGAAAATTATGATAGAATTTTTGGATACTTTCTTTCTTTTCTAGATAATCAGACATGGTCTTAGAAAAGAAACCTGTTTGTTGAAATGGTATATGTGTAACTTTCATAGATTATAAAATTACACGGGTTATGCAACACTCACATTCAGTGGTAGACATCATTCAAAATAAATTTTATCAAAAGTACTAAAATTTGACCATAGAGTTATTCAATGAAATTCCTCTAACAAATATTTAACGTCTTATATCTATCAATAAATTCTTACTTTTGGTTTTCATCAAAATCAACTACATGAAACCAACGCGATTAAAAATCGCTAGGTTGCATAAGACAATTAAAAAGTCATAAACCAATATCATATGAAATTTAGAATTCTAGCAATCATTGCTATCGTTTTTACCTCATCATTATTTTCTCAAACCATTCAATCTCCAGAAGAGTTTTTGGGTTATAAATTGGGAGAACGTTTTACACGACATCATAAAGTTGTTGAGTACTTTACGTATGTAAGCAAGCAACTTGACAATGTAGAATTAGAAAAGTACGGAGAAACCAATGAGAAGAGACCTTTATACATCACCTATGTTTCTTCTAAAAAAAACATTCAGAATTTAGAACAAATTCGTTTGGCCAACTTAGGACAAACTGGTTTAAAACCTAAAAGTGATAATGATATTGCTATCGTTTGGTTGAGTTATAATGTACATGGTAACGAAGCTTCAAGTACTGAAGCTTCTATGCAAACCTTGTACGAATTGGTCACTCAGAAAAAAGAATATTTAGAAAATACATTGGTCATTATAGATCCGTGTATCAATCCAGATGGGAGAGACAGATATGTAAACTGGTTCAACCAAGTGACCAGTTCTCCATACAATCCTGATCAAAATGCGAAAGAGCATAGAGAGCCTTGGCCGGGAGGAAGAGCTAATCATTATTTGTTTGATTTAAACAGAGATTGGGCTTGGGCAACACAAGTAGAATCTGCACAACGTTTAAAAGCGTACAACAAATGGATGCCACATGTACACGTAGACTTTCACGAGCAATTTATCAACAATCCATATTACTTTGCACCTGCAGCAGAGCCTTTTCATGAGATTATTACCGATTGGCAACGCGATTTTCAAACACAAATTGGAAAGAACCATGCAAAATACTTTGACCAAAAAGGTTGGTTGTATTTCACCAAAGAAAGCTTCGATTTACTATATCCAAGTTATGGTGATACCTACCCAACATATATGGGAGCTATTGGTATGACTTACGAACAAGCTGGTCATGGAATGGCTGGATTAGGAGTTAATACAGATCATGGCTATGAATTGACATTGATTGACAGAGTTGCACATCATAAAACAACTGGATTATCTACTGTTGAAATAGCATCTAAGAGCGCCACGAAACTGAATTCTGAATTCAAAAAATTCTTTGACAATAGAAAACTAGTGTATAAAAGTTATGTCTTGAAGAATGAAAACAGAGACAAAACTGAACGTTTGATTGCCTTATTAGACAAACATGAGATCACTTATGAATACGCTGAAAAGGGTCAAGTAAAAGGATACAATTATCAAACACAAAAAGAAGGTCGTATGAATGTGAACTCTAAGGACCTTGTCATACATACCAATCAACCAAAAGGGAAAATGGTAAAAGTATTGTTTGAGCCGAATGCTAAATTAGCTGATTCTTTAACCTACGATATTACCGCTTGGTCATTGCCTTACGCTCACGGATTTAAAGCCATGGCCTCGAAAACGAAAGTATCTTCTAGAAATGATGTAATTAGCGGAATGGTTTTTAATAATGTTGATAAAAATGCCTATGCTTATTTAGCAAAGTGGAATAGCTTGGAAGATGCTACCTTCTTAGCACAAATATTGCATGCAAACCTTCGTGTTCGCTTTGCTGAAGGAGATTTTACTTTAGAAGGGAAATCTTACAAGAAAGGAACTTTAATTGTTTTACGAGGTGATAATAAAAACAACAAAGATTTCGATGCTCAACTAACAGGTTTGGCAAATAAATACGGAAGGGCTTTACAACCAGTAAAAACAGGTTTTGTTAGCTCTGGAAAAGATTTTGGTTCTTCTAGTGTGAATCCGATCAACAAGCAAAAAATAGCAGTATTATCTGGACAAGGAACCTCTTCTTTGAGTTTTGGTGAGATCTGGCATTTCTTTGAAACACAATTAAAATACCCATTAACCATTTTAGATACGGATTACTTTAGTAGAGTTGATTTAGATAGTTATGATGTGTTAATCATTCCTAATGGATTTTACGGAAGTGCACTAAACAAAAGTGGCTTAGAGAAAGTGAAAAAATTCTCACAAGGTGGTGGAACTGTCATAGCTATTGGAAATGCTTTACGTGCTTTTGCTGACAAAAAAGGATTCGCTTTAAAAACGAAGAAGGCAAAGAAAGAGGATGAAAAAGCACAATCAAAAGCCAACTTAACGCCTTATGCAGATAGAGAAAGAGCAGGTGCTGTGAATTTAATTACAGGAGCTGTTTTTAAAAGTAAAGTAGATGACACTCACCCGCTAGCCTTTGGATATGGTAACCAATATTTTACGCTGAAACGATCTAGTAGATCTTATGATTATTTAAAAAATGGTGGAAATGTAGCCTACTTAACGAAGGATGCAACCAATGTATCTGGATATGCTGGTAAGAAAGCTTTGAAGAACATCCCTGAGTCTTTATTAATTGGTGAAGAAAGACAAGGTGGAGGAAGCATCATTTATATGGTAGACAATCCGTTGTTTCGTTCGTTTTGGGAAAATGGAAAACTATTTTTCGTGAATGCTCTTTTCTTTAGAAACTCTAGTGAGATAAAGAGATAACTGTCATTACGAGTGAAACGAAGTAATCTCATTAAGCAGCTTGCTTCATTTCATTCGCAAAGACCAATTACATAACAAAACCCTGAGTTCTGCTCAGGGTTTTTCTTTTCTTCTTTTTTCCTTACATTTACTACAAGCCAAAACCTTCTATTCTCTTCATCATATATATTGAGTTAAATTTGCATATAGTTGATATATCAATTACTTTTGTGCTAAACATATTAGTATGCAAAATTCAAGTCCTTTACAAACAGTATTTTATTCGATTGAAAAAGCCATTAAAGAATATCGGAAATATGCTCAGGTTAGTATTTTAAAACATATCTCTGACATTACTTTGGATCAGACATTGGTCTTAATGATTCTAAATGAAACTCCCCAAATCACTCAAAAGGATATCGCAAATTTACTGTATAAAGATAATGCTTCTTTAACACGTATCATTGAGCTTATGGTTAAAAAAGGATACTTAACCAGAAAGAAGAATCATACAGACGGAAGAAGATCACAATTAGATATCACCGAGAAAGGAAAAGCAACGATTAAAAAATTATCGCCAGTAATCATTCAAAATAGAAGTACGGCTCTTGAAGGTTTATCTGAGGATGAAATCTCTCAATTAGATTCCTTATTAAATAAAATAACCTCCAATTGCACTAAATAAGATATAAAATGAACATCAAACAAATACTTTGGATGACTGTAATTACTGCTTGCTTTATAAGCTGTAAAGACAAAACAAAAGTTAAAGAAAAGAATAGCTCCCCTAAATCAGAGATTGTGAGTTCTCCTGCATCTGAATATGCCCCCCCTGGAGAACTTGTTGATCTCGGAGGATATAAAATGCATTTATTAACTGAAGGTAAAGACAAGCAAGGTCCTACTGTTGTCTTTTTTCACGGAGCTGGAGACATCGGTTTGCATTGGAACTTAGTTTTACCAGAAGTAGGTGAATTTGCTACTGCAGTTGCCATCGATCAAGCTGGTGAAGGCTGGAGTGAACATGGACATGGAATGGCCTTAAATCAACAAGTATATAGCAGTCACGAAGCTTTGAAAAAAGCTGGATTTAAAGCTCCTTATATTCTAGTTGGTCATTCTTTAGGCGGTGTTATTGTTAATTTATTTGCAAAAGAGTACAAAGATAAAGTAGCAGGAGTTGTCTTCGTCGATGCAACACATCCAGATGTTGTTTTAAAGAGTTTCAATAAAGAAACTAAAAAAATGGAATGGGGGAAAATGCGAACGAGAGCAAAAAGAACTATTCCTCAAATTAATAAAGAAGCATTGACTTCTCCCAAAGAAATTTCTTCTTTCAAACCTAGAAAAGATTTCGGAAATCAGTTAGATAAATTTTCCGCTAGAGATAAAAAATATTTTAATTGGATTTATAACGAACGTCCTTGGACATATGTAAAAGGACAAAGTAGCACTTATGAGGCGGAAATATTTAAAGAGTTATTTGAAAATAAAGAAAAATATCGATTGGATAATATTCCTTTAATTGTTATCACTGGTGGCAACAAAGGGGTTCCTGAAGGAGATGATAATTGGAGCAGTGAACAGCTCGTTGCACATTCAAAATCTCTACAAAAAGATTTATTGAATTTATCTACCAATAGCAAACAAATTATCGCAAAAAATAGTGGTCACAGTATTCATATTGATGAACCTGAAGTTGTTACTCTAGCAATTAAACAATTATTGAAATCAATTGCTGGGAATTAAATCGCAATACCAAAAGCTAGTATCATAATTCTTTTGTTCTTCTTTGGTTTGGTGACAGTTATCATCATCATTGTCATGCAAAGTATAAGACCGAAGTACCTTTTCTCCTATGGTAAAGTCGACAGGTTTTGAGAAAATTGGGCCGTCGAATACAAAGGTATGAAACTCGCCATTTTCACCACATACATCTACGTTGTGTGGTAAATCTTGGATGAATTGCTCGTCAATGATACGCCCTACAAATTCTTCTCCTAAGAGTTTTGCATTCACACACACCGTAATGGCTTTAAAGCCTAATGCTAAAAACTCCTGAATCAAATGTCTTGTCTCTTGTTTCCACAGAGGATACACTCCCTCCACTCCTACTTCAGCAAGTTTCTTGTCTCTGTAAGTTTTTAAATCTTCTAAAAAGATGTCGCCAAAAACTCCATGTGTATAACCTTCGCTTACCAAAGAAGTCATTGCATTCCTCATAGTTTCGGAATAAGAATCCATGGTTACATCGGCAGGAAAAGGAATGGTCTGCAGTGGAATTCCGATCAATTCGGTTTGCTCTTCAAGCAACTCATTACGCAACCCGTGCATGGAAACACGATTAAAATCTTGATTTGTAGTGGTGACTAATAAATCAATGGCATATTCAGATTGCTGCTGCATTTTGTATAATGCCAAAGCAGAATCTTTTCCTGATGACCAATTGAAGTAGGTTTTTTTCATTCAATTACAAAAACATAAATTAATACTAAAATAATATAAGCAAGCATGCTTATAACTGAATATCTAAAAAATTGATTTACTCTCTTTTTGTAACCAAGGTCAAACTCTTCCTTTATATTAAAAAAATCATTTTTATACAACCGATTAACTATACCAAAAGGAAAGAAAAGTAACAATATTTTTTCTGATGTTGAAAGAGGCTTATTTAATCTTTGCTCAGAAAATTTAATTCTTTTCAAAACTTTATCTTGATTTTCTTTACTCAAAGAAAAGTTATGAATCTTACTCTTCAAGGATGGGATAGCTATCTTCTTTTCATAAATATAATTAGCAAAATCCTCTACTTCAAAATCGAGAATTGTTTCTTTATCTAACTCCTTCATCTTGTTTCTTGGGTCATTACGAGTGAAACGAAGCAACCTTATTAAACAAATTACTTCAGCAAATTTTCTTCGTAAAGACAATTAATTGGTTTTCACAGGCGTTCCATACAAATCAAAATCGCCTGCTTCGTGAATTTTAATATCCACAAACTCGCCAATTTTAATATAATGTTCTCTAGCATCTACCAATACATCGTTATCTACATCTGGTGAATCAAATTCGGTACGTCCATAGAAATGGTTTCCTTCTTTACGATCAAACAAACATTTGTATGTCTTTCCAATCCTTTGTTGATTGATTTCCCAAGAGATTTGTGATTGCAATTCCATAATTTCATTCACTCTACGGAATTTTACATCAGCAGGAACATCATCTTCTAAAACAAAAGCGCCTGTATTCTCTTCATGTGAGTATTCAAAAGCACCCATACGCTCAAAACGCATTTCTTCGATCCAGTCTTTCAATTCTTGGAATTGCTCTTCAGTTTCACCAGGGTATCCAACAATCAATGTTGTTCTAATTGCCATGTTCGGAACCGTTTCACGGAACTTATGAATCAACGCTGTGGTTTTTTCATGCGTCGTTCCACGCTTCATCGATTTTAAAATCTCAGTATTGATATGTTGCAACGGAATGTCTAAATAATTACAAACCTTTGGTTCGTTATTCATTACCTCCAATACATCCATTGGAAATCCAGTAGGAAAGGCATAATGCATACGAATCCATTCAATTCCTTCTACTTTAGCTAAAGCTTTTAGTAATTCAGCTAAGGCTCGTTTTTTATAGATATCAAGTCCGTAATATGTCAAATCTTGTGCGATTAACATCACTTCTTTGATTCCTTTTTCGGCCAGTTTTTCAGCTTCTATGACAATTTCTTCAATTGGAGTGGATTTGTGCTTTCCACGCATTAGAGGAATCGCACAAAATGAGCAAGGTCTATCGCAACCTTCTGCTATCTTAAGATATGCATAATGCTTAGGCGTAGTTGTTAAACGTTCACCTATAAGTTCGTGTTTATAATCTGCTCCTAAAACTTTCAATAAGTTTGGTAAATCGTGTGTTCCAAAATACTGATCTACATCTGTAATTTCTTTTTCTAAATCGGGTTTATAGCGCTCACTTAAGCATCCTGTTACAAAAACCTTATCTACATCTCCCGCTTCTTTTTTCTCTACATAATGTAAGATTGTATCTACAGATTCTTCTTTGGCTTTACCAATGAATCCACAAGTATTGATCACAACAATATTTCCTTCGTCATTTTCATCCTCGTGAACAACTTCTTTGCCATTGGCTTTTAGTTGCCCCATTAAAACTTCTGAGTCGTAGATGTTTTTAGAACATCCTAAGGTGACTACATTGATTTTATTTTTCTTTACTGTCTTTGTACGCATTACGATTTTTTAGGACGACAAAAATACTCTTTCTAATTATAATTATTCGTAATTAGCAGGCAATTTTCGACGTTTCGTCAAACGCTCAAAAGCATTTCCAAGAATTAACAATTTAGCTTCTTCTCGTGGCTTCGCTATAAATGTTAGATTCGTAGGTTCACCAGATTTTCTATAGCCCATTGGCACCGTTAAGTTTGGATATTCAGCTACAGCAGAAAAACCTGAATGATAATTATTGATAGATAAAATGGCATCTAATTTTTCAGTATCCATTACATCGTAAAATTTTCTAGCATTGCCCATTAATACCTTTTTAATCTCCTGTAATTGCTCAACAGTTGTTGTATCTTCCACAATTCCTTCAAACAAAACCTGTCCGTAAGGAGCTCTTAATAAAGAATCTTTCACATTAAAATCGATCACATCTTGTACCGATGTTATCTTAACGTTTTTATCTGCATAGTTTTTTATATAATCTGGTAGATCATGTTTCATATCGATGCTTAATAAGGTTCTAAAGCCTGGTAGTGAAGCTCTCTTTGGATTAATTTCTACAATCACAGCTCCAGCTTCTTTCATTGTATTGATGTTTGCATTGTAGACAGAGTCTGATAATAGTTGCTTAAAAACTCCAAATCGTTTTCCTTTTAAATCACTCTTAAATGTTCCATAGTTTTTATCTACATATTGAAAGGATTTAGCATCCGATGCATCATAGCCGTACATTGCATTAAGAAAAATCCAATTATCCATCACGCTTTTAGTCATTGGACCAGGCGTATCTAAGGTACTTGAGATAGGAACAATTCCTGTTCTACTCAACAAACCAATGGTAGGTTTTAAGCCTACAACTGAATTCATACTAGAAGGTGATGTGATAGATCCAGAAGTTTCTGTTCCTACAGCAGCTACAGCATAATTTGCAGCCACAGCAGTTGCGCTTGAAGCACTTGAACCTCCAGTTTCAAACTCACCTCTTCCGTAAGGATTTAATGATTGTCCACCTACAGCACTATATCCTAAAGGACATCCTGAACAGAAATAATAGGCCCATTCGCTTAAGTTTGCTTTCCCTAAAATTAAAGCCCCTTCTTCTTTCAATCGTTTTACAATAAAAGCATCTTCAGTATTTTTATTATCAACCAATGCCAATGCTCCTGCTGTTGTTGGCATACCAGCAGTATTTATATTATCTTTTAACAAGATTGGCATTCCATAAATTTTAGTTGGAGTTGCATTCTTATCTGTACGCTCATGATCTTTCTTTCTTGCTTCCTCTAGAACATTAGGATTTAAAGCGATAATAGCATTCAATGACTTTGTACTATCACTCTCGAATTTTCTAATTCGATATAGATAGAATAACGTCAATTTTTCATAAGTTAATTTACCTTCTCTTACATGTGTTTGCAACGTAGGTATATCTTGCTCTATAATTAATGGTTTTAAAGAATCGTATGTGGCTTCTGAAAAATTTACAAGTTCATCATTAAAAGGTTTAAAAACTTCATTCATATCCAATACTTTGGACTGAAAGAGCTTAAATTTCATTCTGTTTTTGGGATGGTCTTGCTGCTTTGTTAGTTCTACAGATTCGTCATATTTTTTAAAAATAACTGGTGGTTGTTTTTCTTGGCATGAGTAAATCATTAAGAAAACAACAAAAAGAAGGACAACTTTTTTCATGAGATTGGTTTGTTAAAAATCAAAGATAACAGATTATCCCTTAATCTCATACCTGTTTATTATGATTACACAGATAGTCCTTTTTTGTTTGAAGTAATAATTAAAAACTTATACTGCTATCATTTTAATCCGGAAGTTGCGATATGTATTTAAAGTAAAAATAGACGATCTCACTATTAAAAATAATTGACAAGAATAAAATAACAATTATACAAATTAACAGTTTATGGGATAACTTATTTAATCGCAACAAGGTAAATGAAATTATCCATAATAATATATCACTAACTATTAATATATAATGTGGTTTCACTCGATAATGAAACAAATATCCCGGTATGAAAGGATTGTCTAGTTTTAAATATACTTGGTAGATGGAGATTAAATTATAAAAAACAACCGCAATAACTATAACAGAGAACACATTAAATAACCTCTGAATATTGTTTTTTCTCAACAAAGGCATTACTTAAAGAAGCTATCTACAAACTCGTGCTTATTAAACACTTGTAAATCGTCTATTCCTTCTCCAACACCAATATATTTAACTGGAATTTGAAACTGATCTGAAATTCCGATAACAACACCACCTTTAGCGGTTCCATCTAATTTGGTCACTGCTAACGAAGTAACTTCCGTGGCTTTTGTAAATTGTTTTGCTTGCTCAAAAGCATTCTGTCCCGTAGATCCATCTAAAACCAGTAACACATCGTGTGGCGAATTATCTACCACTTTTTGCATTACTGTTTTGATTTTGGTCAACTCGTTCATTAAGTTTACTTTGTTATGCAAACGTCCGGCAGTATCAATAATAACAACATCAGCATTTTGAGTTACGGCAGATGTCAAAGTATCAAAGGCTACAGAAGCAGGATCTGATCCCATATCTTGACGTACAATTGGCACATCAGCTCTATCTGCCCATACTTGTAACTGATCTATAGCAGCAGCCCTGAAAGTATCCGCGGCGCCTAAAACTACTTTTAATCCTTTCTTTTTAAACTGCATAGCAAGTTTACCAATGGTTGTTGTTTTTCCAACTCCATTAACTCCTACAACCATTAAAACGTATGGTTTTTTATTCTCAGGAATAGTAAAATCTGTTTCTTCACCTAGATTGGTTTCTGAAAGTAATCCTGCAATTTCTTCACGCAAAATTTGATTCAACTCCTCAGTTCCTAGGTATTTATCTTTTGCGACACGTTCTTCAATTCTGCCGATAATTTTTAGTGTTGTATCTACTCCTACATCAGAAGATACTAATACCTCTTCTAAATTGTCTAATACATCATCATCAACCTTTGACTTTCCTGCAACAGCTTTGGATAATTTATTTAAAAAACTAGACTTCGATTTTTCTAAACCTTTGTCTAATGTTTCTTTTTTTTCTTTTGAAAATATCTTTTTAAAAAAACTCATTGTTTTTAATCGAAATTTAGTGCTTCAAATTTAACGAAATTAATGGCATAAAAAAAGCTACTCTCAAGATAGAAAGTAGCTTTATAATATTGTAAAAAATAAACTTATTTTTTTGCTAAAAAGTCGTTTACTTTTGAAGGATCCATAATAGCTTCAACAAATGTATAAGCTCCTGTTTTTGGAGACTTTACCATTTTGATTGCTTTACTTAATCTTTTAGAACCTGTCTGTAATGATGCTACTGATTTCTTTGCCATGACCCTTTATTATTTAATCTCTTTATGAACTGTCATTTTCTTCAAAATAGGGTTGAATTTTTTGATTTCAACTCTATCTGGAGTATTCTTTTTATTCTTGGTTGTAATGTATCTAGAAGTTCCTGGTTTTCCAGTTGCTTTATGCTCTGTGCATTCTAGTATTACTTGAACTCTGTTCCCTTTTTTTGCCATCTTTCTAAACTTTATTTAGAGAATTACTTAGTTAAGAAACCTTTTTCTCTAGCTTCTTTGATAACTGCAGAGATTCCTTTCTTATTAATATTTTTTAACGCAGAAGCAGAAACTTTTAATGTAATCCATTTGTCTTCTTCTGGAATGTAAAAACGCTTAGTCATTAAATTAGCGTCAAACTTTCTTTTCGTTCTGTTCATGGCGTGAGAAACATTGTTCCCTACCATGGCTTTTTTTCCTGTTAATTCACAAACTCTAGACATCTTCTTACAGTTTTAGTTTCTTTTCTTTAAACGAGGTGCAAATGTACAACATTTTTAAAATTGTGCAAAAACAATTTTAGTTATTTTTAAGAATTTCTACTTGTAACATTTCAAGGGATTTATTGACCGTTCTATTGATGACTTTCTCTCTCGGTTGACCAAAATTAAACTCCTGACAATCAACACCGTTTTCCGTAGCAATAGCAATAAAAACAATTCCCACAGACTTATCAGTTTTATCTCTAGTAGGCCCTGCATTTCCTGTGACTGCAATTGTATAATCTGTATTCATCTTTTTTCTTGCCGAAATAGCCATTTCCTTTGCTACTTCTTCACTTACCACAGAATACTGATTGATGGTGTCTGAAGAAATATCCAACAGCCTTTCTTTTGTTTCTGCAGAATAAGCAATCAAACTTCCTTTAAAATAAGCTGATGATCCTGATACAGAAACTAAAGTCGAGGCTATTTTTCCTCCTGTTAAACTTTCAGCAGTAGATAATGTCTTTCCTGACTTCTTTAAAAGATTACCAATATGTTCTTCTATAGACAACCCATTTTCTTCACCCGTAATGATATCAGAAATCAATTCATACAACCTCTTCAATTGAATATTTAATGTACCCTCTAGAAGTTGTTTATCTTTTCCTTTCGCTGATAAGCGTAACCTTACCTTACCAAAAGATGGCAAATAAGCAAGTTTTATATAGTCTGGTAAATTCTCTTCCCAATCAACAATTCGTTCTGCAATTGTACTTTCCCCTTGCCCATATGTCATTATTGTTTTATGAATAATGAAAGGTAATTGAAATTGTTCCCGAATCCTTGGCAAGACTTCATGCTTCATTAGGCCCTTCATTTCGTATGGAACACCAGGCATCGATACAAAAACTGTATCATTCTCATAAAACCACATTCCTGGAGCAGTACCAAAACCATTCATTAGTAATGTAGCCTTAGAAGGCAATTGTGCTTGATAACGTTGTATCTCTTTAAAAGGATGATTAATTTTCTGGAACAAATGCTTTATATGGTCAATCACTTCAGGATATTCAACAATTTCTTCATCATTAAAATACTTCGCAATTGTTTTTTTTGTGATATCATCCTTCGTTGGACCTAAGCCTCCAGTGATTATAACAATATCTGCTCTGCTTTCCGCTTCTTTTAAAGCATTCAAAATATGCTGTTCATCATCTTGAATTGAAGAGATTTGATAAACAGACACCCCTATTTTGTTCAGCTGAGTACCAATCCATTGCGAATTTGTATCTACAATTTGACCAATAAGTATCTCGTCTCCTATTGTTATAATTTCTGCGTTCATGAAGTATTTTCCTTACTAAAATTTCAAAAAAGCAAAGGTACGAAGCTAGAATGTATATATTTGAAATACCATGCCCATATCCAGTAAAAACAATTTTGATTTTTTTATAAAAACGATCAGCCTATGCTTTCTTTTTGGTATTCTGATTTCTTATAATTTATGGACGAACGCTAGGTCTTTTCCTACATTTCCTGTTATTGAAAGCATCATTGCTCCTAATTGGCTGATTAACTTGTTCAAGTTTGGCTTAATTGGACTATTTCTATCAACTTTTGTATTTATAAGGCAACATATTATCAATATATTGCTATTGCTTATTTTAGTACTCGTTTTTACCGACCAAACAAGATTACAACCATGGGTGTATTTTTATTTTCTAGTACTTCTCCCTTTTTCACTTTCAAAAAACAAATTTTTTATTTTAAATTACTTAAGATTCTTATTTGTTGGAATATATATTTGGAGTGGAATCCATAAGCTAAACCCAAATTTTGGTGAACTTATTTTTGAAAGTATTTTAATCGATGGATTTAAAATCACCAATCCCGATACTTTATATCACTTAAAATCATTTGCTCTTTTTATTCCTATTACAGAACTCATTATGGGTATTTCCCTTTTGTTTCAAAGAACTAGAAAAATTGGAATTGTTTTGGTAATAGCATCGCATCTATTTATTCTGTATTACCTCATCTTTGGATTGCAAGGCAATTGGGTTATTATTCCTTGGAATATTTTTATGATTTACGCTGTCATTTTTCTTTTTCACATGCAGAAAGACAAATTATCTTTTCCTATTAAAAACAGAGTCTTAACAACAATACTAAGTATTGCCTTACTATTACCTATAGGAAATTTGTTAGGCAAAATAGATCAGAGCCTCTCATTTTCATTGTATGATGGTCGTCTAAAAAGTTTGTATGAAATAAATTCCGGGAGTGACACGCATTATGAAATATTAAACGACTTAATACTTGAAGGAAGTATTATTGATTATACTGTTTGGTCTTATGATGAATTAAATATTCCTTTTTATCCTGAAAACAGATTTGTTCAGAAAATAAAAAAGCAAAAATCAACTTCAGAAAGCAAATTAATTCTAACTGACACGCCTCTTTGGCGAAGAAATCTCTTAGGTACTTATAGAACTGAAGAAGAATTGAAAAAACATCAACAAATCAATTCTATTGATCGAATACTATTTAAATCACCTGTTTACTTTCCAAAATACCAATTGAAAGAATAGCTATTATTTTACTCTAATCTGAAACGCTTTTTTGTCTTCAATCATTCCAATCAAGACATCATTCTCATCTACTTTTCCGACACCAGCTGGTGTTCCTGTGAAAATTAAATCTCCTTTCTTTAATGTAAAGTACTGAGAAACATAACTAATCAGTTCATCAGTTTTCCATAGCATAGCATTTGAATTCCCATCTTGCACAACCTCATCGTTCTTTAATAATTGAAAAGAAAGGTTCTCTAAATCGAATTCAGATTTTGGATAAAACTCACCTACAATAGCACTTCCGTCAAAAGCCTTTGCTTTTTCCCAAGGCAATCCTTTAGCTTTGCATTGTGCCTGAATATCTCTTGCTGTAAAATCGATTCCTAAACCAATTTCATCATAATATTTGTGTGCAAACTTTGTTGCTATATGCTTTCCAACCTTATTGATTTTTACCAAAATTTCCACTTCATAATGAACATCATCAGAGAACGGAGGAATAAAAAAGGGATGGTTCTTAGGTAAAATTGCCGAATCTGGTTTTAAAAAAACAACGGGGTTGTCTGGTCTTTCATTCGCCAATTCTTCAATATGCTTCGCGTAATTGCGACCAATGCAAATTATTTTCATAATTTATTGTTTTCCGAATTTTTGTAGAATATCTGCACGTATAGAGTCACTCACTTTCACAATCTTACCTCTTAAAATCGCTTCTGTTTTCACGTATGTTGGAGACATTTCATAGTCAATTTCATTATTTCCTTTCATAAAATAATTTATCGTAAAATTCATCGTATCTAAGTCTTTCTTCACCCAGTAAGAGCGCATTATATATTGACATTTTGAGATTTTTTTTACTTTCGTTAGTCCAGTAATTTTCTTTCCAACATAGGTTTCTACCTGAAGAGAATCTTTCCGATAAACGGTGCCTACTTTTTGATCTTTTTGATATACATCAAATGTTCCATGTTTCAATATGTCACAGTCTTGCTTTTTAGGTTCTTGTTTACAACTGAAAAACAAGGTTACTGTTAAAATAAAAATTATTTTTTTCATTTATTTAAATTTTAGGGGATCCATTTTTTAGGGAAATTTGGCTTACGCTTTTCTAAGAATGCGTCACGCCCTTCTTTAGCTTCATCAGTCATATAAGCCAAACGAGTTGCTTCACCAGCAAATACTTGTTGACCAACCATACCGTCATCTGTTAAATTCATTGCAAACTTTAGCATCTTAACGGATGTTGGCGATTTTGCCAAAATCTCTTGCGCCCATTCATAAGCAGTACTTTCTAATTCATCATGAGGAATTACGGCATTTACCATTCCCATATCATAGGCTTCTTTTGCAGAATAGTTCCTTCCTAGAAAGAAAATTTCTCTTGCTCTTTTCTGCCCTACCATTTTTGCCAAATATGCAGAACCATATCCACCATCAAAAGAAGTAACGTCTGCATCGGTCTGCTTAAAAATAGCATGCTCTTTACTTGCTAAAGTCAAATCGCATACCACATGTAAACTATGACCTCCACCAACTGCCCATCCTGGAACAACTGCAATGACTGCTTTTGGCATAAAACGAATTAATCGTTGTACCTCCAAAATATTCAATCGATGATATCCGTCTTCTCCAACATATCCTTGATGACCTCTTGCCTTCTGATCTCCTCCAGAACAAAATGAATATACTCCATCTTTCGTTGAAGGTCCTTCGGCAGATAACAATACAACACCTATAGAAGTATCTTCACCAGCATTATAAAAAGCGTCGTATAACTCACTTGTCGTTTTAGGTCGGAATGCGTTTCTTACATTCGGTCTATTAAAGGCAATTCTTGCAACACCATTTGATTTTTTATAAGTGATATCTTCATATTCTTTAACCGTAATCCATTCAGGTTGTATCATAATCTTGGACTTTTATCGTTCTAGCAAGTAGTTGAAATTATTAAATGTGCAAACAAAAATAAAACTTTCAAAGTTGACAAGAACATTTTTGACTCAAATAATCCTTTTCTATATTTTTAAAACTTATATCTTTAACAAAAACTCGTCCTTTTAATTATGAGAACTTTTATTTTACTTCTATTTACCCTTTCTTTTCTATCAGTTTCTAGCCAAAAGACAATTTATAAAAACTACGAATCAGAAGAACTGAAGGACATTAGAGATGTTACCATCTATTTGCCAAAGAGTTATGAGAAAGACTCTCTTTCTAATTTTCCATTAGCAATTGTATTGGATGGTCATAAGCTATTAGACCTATATATAGGAGCATCTAACTATTATGCATCGCAAGACAATGCTCCTGAGCAAATTATTGTTGGAATTAATATGAAAGAAACTCGTTTAAAGGACGCTAGTTATGATATCACCGATAGTAAGCTAACAACAGAAGGAAAACAATTTTACCTTTTTATCCGTGATGAATTAATTCCATATATTGAAGCCAATTACAAAACTTCTCCTTTTTTGACTATTGTTGGAGAAAGCTTAACCGCTAATTTTATAACACATTTTTTAAAAGAGCAAGATCCTATTTTTAATGCGTATATCTGTCTAAATCCAACATTGGCACCAGATACAAACAATCAGGTTTCTGGATATAATTTAGAAAAAATGCAGCCCTTAGACAATACTTTTTATTTTTATGTCTCTGGAAATCCTTTTGCTAAAAGTGAAAAACTAAATAGAACCAATGCTTTTGGAAAATTCATGAAAACTGTTGGTGTTTCTAACTTTCATGTTGTTTTTGATGAACTTTCTAGTTCTCCAAGCTCTTCTTCTGTTATTGGTGAAGGAATGTCTCGTGCATTTGCTAAAATTTTCGAAATTTATTCTGGAATTACAAAAAGTGAATACGAAGAAAAAATTAAGGATTTAAGCCCACCTGATGCAATTGCCTACATAGAAACCAAATACTTAGATATTGAGTTTTTATTTGGATCTAATATTGGTATCAGACAATCTGATGTTATTGCCATTGAAGACATTATTATTGAAAAAGAAAATGGTGACTACCTGAAGGATTTTGGAGAAATGATTTTGAAATTATATCCCGCTTCAGAAATGGGACATTACTATATGGGGCGTTATTATGAAGGTGGAAAAGATTTTAAGGCTGCTTTACAAGAGTACCGAATTGGCTATGGGAAAATGAATCCTGCAGACCCAAATGCGGATCTGTTCTATCGTAATGTTGAAAGGGTTTTAGGGAAATTTTAATTTAAGCTTTCTCTATCCTATCAGGAAACAAGACAACTTTCTTTTCTTTGTACAAAGCACCTAGCGCTCTTTTGAAGGCTTTCTTGCTCATTTGCAAATGAAACTTAATCGATTCAGGACTACTCTTATCAGAAAGTAATATAACACCTTTGTTGGTTTCTAGTTTGGTTATAATTTTTTCTTTGTCTAAGTCAATAGCATTTCTATAGCCTAAAGGCTGTAAAGACACATCAATTTTTCCGTCCTCTCTAATATTTTTTATATAACCTAACACTTCACTTCCTTCTTCTAAAGGCGTGAAAACCTCATTTTTATAGATCAATCCTTCATGAGAATCATCAATCAAAACACTATACCCTAAAGCACTTTCTGTTCCAATAACTAAATCTACTCGTTGTCCAATTTCTAATTCCATCTATCTTAAATAATTGATATATTCTTTTAATATTTTATCGTTTTGATCACTTGGTGTAAAAATCTCTAACAATTTAGGCCTTTCTGTTCCATTGAAAAAATCTTCTAACTGTTTTTCCACACTTTCAATATCATTTCCTATCATATAATCAAACCCGTACATTGCACAAAGATGTTCTGCAGTTAGATTATGAGGAGCTTCAAAATAATCTAATGACTCTGTAGTTTTGGGTCCAGGGATAATTTTAAAGATGCCTCCTCCAGAATTATTAATTAAGATAATTCTAAAATTATTTGGTATATGTACATTCCAGAGAGCATTACTATCGTACAAGAAACTTAAATCTCCCGTTACCAAAGTTGTTCTTCTCTCTGAAGCATAGGACGCTCCAATAGCTGTACTTGTACTTCCATCAATACCACTTGTTCCTCGATTACAAAAAACCGTCAGTGAATTTTTCATTGGGAAAAGTTGAGAATAGCGAATGATAGAACTGTTGCTAAATTGTACTTCAGAATGTCCTGGTAAAGAATCTAACACCTTTTCAAATACTTTAAAATCTGAATACGGAGCTATTTTCAAATACTCAGCATGTTTTTGTTTGGTATGATCTCGTAGTCCAATCCATTTCGACTCATAATCACTTCCATTTGTGTACCCAACTTTAGTGCTAAAGTGTGTGAAAAACGTTTTGCTATCTATTTTAATATGCTTTGTTAATGAAAAATAGGTGTCAAGAGCTCTTAATTCATTGATATGCCAATGCTCTTTAGGTTTGTAATCGCGTAAGAATTTCTTAATCTTTTTAGAAACAATCAATCCTCCAAAAGTCAATAAGATGCCTGGCTGTAGCAATGTAAACTCTTCATTGGTTAAATTGAAAATTAAATTATCAATTGAATTAACAAATCGTTTGTTATGTAGATTTGATGTAGTTTCTGTTAACACCAATACTGAAGGATCATCAGCTACTTTGTCTAATAAAACCTCTAATTCTGCATCGGGATAATGAACTCCCACCAAAATCATTTTTTTCTTTGCTGAATTCCACTGCTTAGATAATGCTTCATAATTAACATTGTCCATTTCAATCTGTTGATCAACTTGAAAATGAAACTCCTTCATATCATCACCTCTTTCATACAAAGGTTCATCAAAAGGGGCATTGATATGAATAGGCCCTTTTACCTGCGTTAGCATAGAAAAAGCTTTGGTAAGCAACTCAAAATTCATCTTTGACTTTCCTTCTTCTAGATTTGCACTAAATAAAATATGATTTTGAAATACATTCTCCTGACGAATGGTTTGTCCGTCTCCGATATCAATTAAATGTCTTGGCCTATCAGCTGAGATAACGACTAAAGGAATTTGACTATAATAAGCTTCTGCAATGGCAGGATAATAGTTTAGCAAGGCTGAACCGGAAGTACAAACTATAGCAATTGGTTTTTGACGCTGTTGAGCAATTCCTAAAGCAAAAAAAGCAGCACAACGTTCATCAACAATACTAATGGTATCAAAATCCTGATGATGTGTAAAACCAACGGTTAAAGGAGCGTTCCTTGAACCAGGTGAAATCACGACAGTTTCGATTTCAAATTGTCGACAAGCTGAGATGATAATTTGTGCTAATTCCTTTTTAGGATACATTCTTTATGAGTTACAAAGTTGGAAAAGTTTGCAAGCTGCAAAGTTACTATGTTTATCTATCAATTAATTGTTAAAACAAAAAAATCAGAAAATCTTAAAAGCAAATTGCTCTTTAGACTTTCTGACTTTAAATCTTTGTGACTTTGTCTTAGTTTCCTTTTTGATAATCTGCTAAAAACTTAGCTAAGCCACTATCAGTTAATGGATGTCTTAACAATCCTGTAATTGCACTTAAAGGTCCTGTCATAACATCAGCTCCTAATTTTGCACAATCAATAATATGCATTGTATGACGAACAGATGCCGCTAAAATCTCAGTTTCAAACATATAGTTATCATAAATCAATCGGATTTCATTGATTAGATTTAATCCGTCAGTTGAAATATCATCTAAGCGACCAATAAAAGGAGAAACATATGTTGCTCCAGCTTTAGCTGCTAACAATGCCTGTCCTGCAGAAAAAACCAATGTTACATTTGTTTTAATTCCTTTATCTGAAAAATACTTACACGCTTTTACTCCATCAGCAATCATAGGTAATTTCACTACAATCTGAGGGTTTAAAGCAGCCAATGCTTCACCTTCTCTTACCATTCCATCAAAATCTGTAGAAATTACTTCAGCGGATACGTCTCCTTCAACAATCTCGCAAATAGCTTTGTAATGATTGATAATATTTCCTTCCCCTGTAATTCCTTCTTTAGCCATTAATGATGGGTTTGTAGTTACTCCATCTAAGATACCCATAGCTTGAGCTTCTTTAATTTGATCTAAGTTTGCTGTGTCGATAAAAAATTTCATGTTTGTCGTATTGTTTTACAGGACAAATATATGCTGAATATCAAAAGAATGAAACAAGGAATTACGCAAACCTCTACGTATTTATCAACAGTTGTTTGACAAGTAGGTAATTTACAATTTGTAGTGGTTCATCAGAAGCTTTTCATATACCTTACTAGGAAGGATTCTTTTTAAAACTATGGAAAATTTCTCCATAAACCCACCCACTTTGTAGTGTACTCTAGGGTAATTTAAATTAATGATCTTATAAATCTTTTTAGCCATTTTAATTGGCTCCATTCCACCATCAACATGGGCGTCCATCAAATCTAGATTCATTTGATATTTTTCTTTATAAACCGAATCTTCAAAAACAGGCGTATGATATCTTCCTGCAGCAATATTAGTAGCAGCATCACCAGGGGCTACATTCGTAACATGAATCCCGAATTCTTTTACTTCCATTCTAATGGCTTCTGTTATCAACTCTAAAGATCCTTTAGTTGCAGAATAAACTCCTCTGTAAGGCAAACCCATATAGCCAGCTATTGAAGTCACATTAATAATAGTACCTGATTGTTGCTTTCGCATTTGAGGCAATACTGCTTTCATTACATCAATAGCTCCAAATAGATTGGTGTCAAACACTTTTCTCATTTCATCAGTTGGTGTATCTTCTATTGGGCCAGTGACTCCCATTCCCGCGTTGTTTATCAACACATCAACTCTCCCTTCTTTAGAAACAACTTTAGCTATTGCTTTAGTTATAGATTCAGTTTTTGTGACATCTAAGGGAATCATTGTATAGGAGTTAGACTCGTCCTTTTTAGGATTTCTACTTGTTCCGTAAACGATATAATTCTTCCCTGAAAGAAACTCAGCGATTGATTTTCCGATTCCTGAGGAGGCACCAGTTATGAAAACTACTTTAGACATCTAAATTTATTTACAGTTACAAATATGAGAAAAGAAAACTAAAAATAGCAAGAGAGTAAGGAAACTATAAGGCATAAAAAATGGCAAGCTACCTACATCACACTGCTACAACCTAATACCCTTGCTGCGTTCCCGCCCTGGGGGATTCAAAGGGAGCTAGTTGTGTAGGACTTGCCGATGCAAATTTACAACCTATTTTTAGCATGGCAAATGAAAACTTTCTCAATTTTTATGTAACAAATCTAATCTATTGGTTACTAATCTATTGTTTTGAATCTATTTTCTTAAAAATGAGCTGAAAATGAATTCTTTATATTTGTATAACTAACTAAATTTTAAAATCAATGGAAAATCAAGCATCAAGTAAAAGTGTCATTTTAAATTACGGCCTTTATCTAGGAACAATATCTATATTAATAGCTGTTGTCAAATATGCAATGGGCATGCAATACGAACAAGAATTTTATTCTGGAATTCTTGGATTAATCGTATTAATTGTATTCATAATATTAGGAATCAAAAAATTTAAAACTGATAATCTTAATCTTTTATCTTTTGGACAAGCCGTAAAAATTGGTATTGGGATCACTTTTATAGCAACTTTAATAATTATAGCTTACTATCTTATCTTTGGAATGTTAATAGAACCTGATTTTCAAACATTATCAATTGAAGCTCAAAAAACGGTATGGGCAGATAGTTTTGGAATGACGCCTTCAGAAGTTGAAGCCACTGCAGAAAGATCAAAAGACTTTTTCTATATATCCCTTTTTGGAGGTGTTTTAATTATAAATTTATTCTTAGGAGGAATTACATCTTTAATTGCTGGAGCTGTGATGAAAAGAACTGAAGAAGACCAATACTAGAAACTTATTTTTAGTGTTAAGAATATGATTAACTTTGCGCTATAAATAACAACTTATGAATATATCGGTAGTCATACCTTTATTAAACGAAGAAGAATCTTTACAAGAATTATATGATTGGATTGCATCAGTGATGCAGTCCAATCAGTTTTTATATGAAGTCATTTTTATTGATGATGGAAGCACCGATGGTTCTTGGAATGTTATTGAAAAAATATCTCAAAGCAACGAATCAGTCAAAGGAATTTGTTTTCAAAAGAATTACGGAAAATCTCAAGCTTTAGATGCTGGTTTCCGAATTGCTCAAGGTGATGTTGTTATTACCATGGATGCTGATTTACAGGATAGTCCTGATGAGATTCCTGAACTATATCAATTAATCACTGAAGAAAATTTCGATTTGGTTTCTGGATGGAAAAAGAAACGATATGATCATATTATTGCGAAGAATCTTCCTTCAAAATTATTCAATTGGGCAGCAAGAAAAACTTCTGGATTGAAACTTCACGACTTTAATTGTGGATTAAAAGCTTATAAAAACATTGTTATTAAAAGTGTGAAAGTAAGTGGTGAAATGCACCGCTACATTCCCGTCCTTGCGAAAAATGAAGGGTTTAAAAACATAGGAGAAAAAGTAGTAAAGCATCAAGCTAGAAAATATGGAGAAACAAAATTTGGGATGAATAGATTTGTCAATGGCTTTTTAGATTTAATTACGATTTCCTTTCTCTCTAAGTTTGGAAAAAGACCCATGCACTTTTTTGGCCTTTGGGGTACATTAATGTTTGTTTTTGGCTTCTTATCAGCAGGATATTTGGGCGCCATGAAACTCTATAAGTTATCTCAAGGAATGAAGACCATTCTAATAACAGACAACCCGTGGTTTTACATAGCATTGACTGCGATGATCTTAGGAACACAACTCTTTTTAGCTGGGTTTATTGGTGAATTACTCATCAAATCACGTGAAGGTGAAAAACATTACAAAATACAAGAAAAACTCAACCACTAAATCCGTAACTTAGCGGGCTTATTTTGGAGAATACATGGAGAATATTTTAAACAAAGCAAAACAATGGCTTTCAGATACATTTGATACTGAAACCCAACAAGAAATACAAACTTTATTAGATGCTAATTCAGAAGATTTAGCAGATCGTTTTTATAAAAATTTAGAGTTTGGAACTGGAGGTATGCGTGGTATCATGGGTGCTGGAACAAATCGAATTAATAAATACACTTTAGGAAAAGCAACTCAAGGTTTAAGTAATTACTTAAAAGAGTCGTATCCTAATCAAGATTTAAAAGTAGCAATCGCTTACGATTGCAGACACAATAGTAAAGAATTTTCAAAATTGGTAGCAGATGTACTTTCTGCCAACAACATTAGCGTTGTTGTTTTTGAAGATTTAAGACCAACACCTGAACTTTCCTTTGCTGTGAATGAATTGGATTGTCATGCAGGAATTGTTTTGACTGCTTCTCATAATCCACCGGAGTATAATGGTTACAAAGTGTATTGGACCGATGGTGGGCAGATTGTTCCACCTCAAGACAAAGGGATTATTGATGAAGTAAATTCTTTAGATTTTTCTGACATTAACTTTAATGCCAACGAAGAATTAATTTCATATATCGGTTCTGAAATTGACGAAGCTTTTTGGAAAGCTTCTATAAAAAATGGAACTTTTAACATTCAAGGAAGAGGCGATTTAAAAATTGTTTTCACCTCTCTACACGGAACATCTATTAAATTGATTCCAGAAGTTTTAAAAAGAGCTGGATATAATCAAGTGCATATTATTAAAGAGCAAGAAGATCCTGATGGTGATTTCCCTACGGTAAAATCACCAAACCCAGAAGAACCTGAAGCTCTAGAAATGGCAATACGTTTGGCTGAAGAAATTGATGCTGACATAGTCTTAGGAACAGATCCTGATAGTGACCGTATTGGAATTGCTGTAAAAGACACTAAAGGGAAAATTAAATTATTGAATGGAAATCAGGCTATGGTAGTCATGACCGATTTCTTAATTAACCAATGGAGAAATGAAGGGAAGTTAAATGGTGGGCAGTTTGTTGGATCAACCATTGTTTCTACCAATATGGTAAATGATATTGCTGACAGTTATGGTGTAGAAACCAAAGTTGGTTTGACCGGATTTAAATGGATTGCTAAAATGATTTTAGACTTCCCTGAACTAGATTTTATTGGTGGTGGTGAAGAGAGTTTTGGCTATATGGTTGGTGATTTTGTTCGAGACAAAGACGCTGTAACTTCTGCTTTACTGGCTTGTGAAATTGCTGCTAATGCTAAAGCAACAGGAGGCTCCTTTTTTAATGACTTACTACAACTATATGTAGATCATTCTTTCTACAAAGAACGTTTAGTTTCTTTTGTAAAAAAAGGAATGGATGGGGCTGAACAAATCAAACAGATTATGATTGATTTGCGTAACAATCCATTGACTCACATAGATGGATCTAAAGTTACTTACATCAACGATTATCAATCTTCAATAGAAAAAAACACTATTACAGGAGAAGAAATTACGATGGACATTCCAAAATCGAATGTATTGATTTATCATACAGAAAATGGCTCAAAAGTAGCCGCAAGACCAAGCGGTACAGAACCAAAAATAAAGTTTTATTTTAGTGTCAACTCAAAATTAGATTCAGTTAAAAATGCAGATGCAATAGAAAGTGAATTAGAGGCTAAAATTGATCGCATTATTCAAGAAATTAATGTTTAATGAAATACTTTAGAAAAATATTAAGGTTTGGTAAGCCCTTTCTAAGACATGCTTGGTTAAGTGGTGTGTTCAATATTCTATATGCTATATTCAATATTTTAACCATTCTTGCTTTTCTCCCTGTTCTATCAATTTTATTTAAAACAGATTCTAAAGTGTATGTAAAACCAACATACCAAGGGATCAGTAAAAGTTTTGATTTTCTAAAAGATACTTTTTATTATGAAATAACAAAACATGTAGAAGCTGAAGGAGTTTTGGTGACATTGAGTGTTATTTGCTTTGTGCTTATAGGCTTGTTTTTCTTTAAAAATTTATTTCGCTATTTAGCGACTTATCAACTGGCTTACATTAATAACGGAATCATTCGTGATTTGCAAGATGCTATTTACAATAAGATGATCACTTTGCCTATATCATACTTTTCAGAAAAAAGAAAAGGAGATTTAATTTCTAGAATGACCCTAGATGTTCAGGCTGTACAAGCATCATTTTTATCTACATTAGAAACCATTTTTAGAGACCCAATAACCATTATCATTACTCTTATCATGATGTTTTCTATGAGTATAAACCTCACTTTGTTTGTATTCATTCTATTACCCGTTTCTGGTTTTATTATTTCAGCTATCGGAAAGAAGTTGAAGGCAAATTCTATGAAAGCTCAAAAAGAAGGTGGACGATTCTTATCATTTATAGAAGAAACGTTAACTGGACTACGTGTTATTAAAGGTTTTAATGCAGAAAAAGTAATAGAAAAAAGGTTCAATCAATCTACTGGCTTGTACGGTAAATTGATGACAAAAGTAACTCAACGACAAGCACTAGCTTCACCGACAAGTGAGTTTTTAGGTGCTCTTACAATTATAGGGATTCTTTGGTTTGGTGGAAATCTTGTTTTATCAGAAACCAATAATAGCGGATTGGATGCCCCTACTTTTTTTACTTATATCGGTTTGTTTTATTCGGTATTAGCTCCGGTAAAATCGATCTCAAGTGCAGTTTCAAAAATTCAAAAAGGAGATGCTTCGGCTGAGCGTATTCTAGAAATATTAGAAACAGAGAATGACATCAAGGATGTTGAAAATCCGATTATTAAACATGGATTAGATTCAGCCATCGAATTCAAAAATATATCTTTCAAGTACGAAGAAGATTATGTATTAAAGAATTTCTCATTAACCATTCCTAAAGGAAAATCAGTGGCTTTGGTTGGCCAATCAGGGAGTGGTAAATCTACGTTAGCAAATTTAGTGACACGTTTTTATGATGTAAACAAAGGAGAAATTACCATTGATGGAGTCAACATAAAACAAATCTCAAAAAAATCTTTATTAGGGCTAATGGGTATTGTTACTCAAGACTCAATTCTTTTTAATGACACCATTGCAAATAATATTAAACTTGGAAAACAAGATGCTGATACTTCTGAGATAAAAGATGCTTCCGATATTGCTAATGCACATGAATTTATCAAAAACCTTCCTAACCAATATGAAACTAACATTGGTGATAGCGGGAATAAGCTTTCTGGCGGGCAAAAACAACGTTTATCTATTGCTAGAGCCGTTTTAAAGAATCCTCCTATTATGATTTTAGACGAAGCTACTTCAGCTTTAGATACAGAATCAGAAAAATTAGTACAAGTTGCCTTAGAGAAAATGATGGAGAACAGAACTTCATTAGTCATTGCTCATAGACTGTCTACTATTCAGAATGCTGATAATATTGTTGTTTTGAATAAAGGTGAAATTGTAGAACAAGGAAAACACGAAGAATTACTTGCTATGAAAGGTGAATATTACAAATTAGTTTCTATGCAAACTCTGCAATAATGTTTAAAGAGAGAATCATATTTACTCTTTTATATCAATGGAAATATTTGATTGCGATTTTGCAATCAAAATTTATTAAGAAAGAAAAAAATACTGATTTCAATTCTATCACTTATGTAGCAAGAGAAGCCGACAAAGATTGGATTTTTGGTGCAAAAGTTAGAAGGCTTGCCAAATTTTCTGGTCTAGAAGCTCAACCTTACTTTCACGATCGTTTGCGTGATTTACCTGATTCTGATGGTTATTTTTTTGTATTTCATCAATACTTCTATAGAGCCATACGTCACAATCCAAAAATTCTTAACAAAAAAAATATTGTGATGTTTACACATCCCAATTGGACTTTTTCTTTTTCTCAAACGCATGTCATCTGGTGCCTCAACAAAGCAGACAAAGTAATTTGCCTCAACTCTTCGGTTCAGAAAGAATTGATTAAAGCAGGATTGAAAGCTGAAAAAACTGAATTGATACACATTGCTTCCAATCCAGATTTCTTTTATCCTCATGAGCGTAAAACAGGTTCTGTTGGATTCTGTAGTGCTTTTGGAGATCGTAAAAATCCTGAAATGGTTTATAATTTGGCAAAACAGATGCCAGAGAGACAGTTTTATATGATAGGGCGTTATTGGGATCAATATGAAAAATATGATGAACTAATGTCCTTTTCAAATTTTACGTATCATGAAAATGAAGAATACGAGAAGTACCCAGATTTGTATAATCAAATAGATATTTTCGTCTCTCCTTCTACCTTAGAAGGTGGTCCAGTTCCTGTATTAGAAGCCATGTTGTCAAATTGTTTCCCTATTACATCCAAAACAGGATTCTGTCCAGATGTCATTAATCATGGAGAAAATGGTTTTTTATTCGATGTAGATGCAGATTATACTGAAGTGATGGAATTGATTAACCAAGCAGATTCAAAAAATGTGGATGTTAGAGCAACTGCAATGGAGTATTCTTGGGAAAATTGTTCGAAGAGAATTGATCAATTGTTTCTTTGATATTTCATCAAGATTTCTCCCATTTTTTGATGAATCAAATTAATTGCCTTTATAGGGCGAATCATAACTTTAAAATCTACAATCTTTCCTGCTGAGTTCCATGAAATCATATCTATTCCATTAATAACAACTCCATCAAGTTCAACTTCGAATTCCAAAAAGGTTTCTGATTCATTTACAACCTCTCTTAGGTATTTAAAATCACCTTCTAGAAAAACCTGTAATGCAGCTGATAAGTACAAAGATGTTATCTTCTTCCCTTTTTGAGGTGCGTGTACTACTGGCGAATGAAATATAACATTATCGTCTAAAATTTCTGATAATAACGTCACATTCTTAGTCTCGATAATTTCGTGCCATTTAGCAAGGTTATTTTTCATCTCTAGGATTGTTTTAAACCAAGTTCCACTCCTTTCTTTACCATAAAATCATAGGATGCTTGGTATTCATTAGGGATTTCACCCTCTAAAATAGCTTCTTTTATCGCTTCTTTAATCTGACCAATTTCACGACAGGGCTTTAAATTAAACACCTTCATAATCTCTTCACCTGTAACAGGAGGTTGAAAATTACGTACATGATCACGTTCTTCTACTTCTTTAATTTTGGCTCGAACTAGCTCAAAGTTTTTATGATAACGCTCAAACTTTCGAGGGTTTTTTGTAGTAATATCTGCCTCACATAAGGTCATTAAAGAATCGATATCATCTCCTGTATCAAACACCAATCTTCTTACTGCAGAATCAGTTACTTCTGAAGCCAGAACAATTGGACGAGAACTTAGCAATACCATCTTCTGAACAAATTTCATTTTGTTGTTCAATGGCATTTTTAAGCGTTTAAATAATTTATATACCATTTTAGATCCCACAAATTCATGTGAGTGAAAAGTCCAACCTACTTTTTTACTGAATCGCTTTGTAGGTGCTTTTCCGATATCGTGTAGCAATGCAGCCCATCGTAACCAAACATCTTCTGTATTCTTAGCAATGTTATCTACTACTTCTAAGGTATGATAGAAATTATCTTTATGCTTCTGTCCTTCTACCTCTTCTACTCCTTTTAAAGCTATTAACTCAGGTAAAACACCTTCTAATAAATTTGTTTTTTCAAGTAATAAAAATCCTTTCGATGGTTTTGATGAAGCTATAATTTTGTTCAATTCATCAACAATACGCTCTCTGGTAATGATATCCAGTCGGTTTGAATTTCTTGTAATCGCTGACAACGACTGTTCTTCTATTTGAAAATTCAATTGCGTTGCAAAACGGACAGCACGCATCATCCGTAAAGGGTCATCAGAATATGTAATATCTGGATTTAAAGGTGTTTTAATAATTCCTTTTTCTAAATCTGAAATTCCATTGAAGGGATCTAATAACGAGCCGTAATCATCCTCATTCAGGCTAATTGCTAATGCATTAATTGTAAAATCTCTTCTATTTTGATCATCCTCTAAAGTTCCTTCCATTACATCTGGATTGCGACTCTCTTCGGAATAGGATTCTTTTCTTGCTCCAACGAATTCTAATTCTACATCTTCATAGCGCAACATTGCTGTTCCGTATGTTTTAAAAACTTGAACTTTAGGTTTGTTAGGTAGTAAGTTGGCTACTTTTTTAGCCAATTCAATACCACTACCTACTGCAACCACATCAATATCTTTAGCTGTCCCTCTTTGTAAAATAAAATCGCGGACAAATCCTCCAATCACGTAACTCTTCACATCCAATTCCTTAGATGCTTGAGAAATGATTGAGAAAATTTTATCAGCTATTGCTTCTTTGTAATTCTTATTTTGCATGAATCAAGCTCTTATCACTTCAATATCATCTCCATTAACTTTTAAAATTGTAGATGATTTCTGTGCGATTTTTTCACGTTCCAAATTTACTACATAATCCACGCCATCCAAAATTGGTTGACTTATTTCTGAAAATGATTTTGGTGTAGTACCTCCACTGATATTTGCAGAAGTAGAAACGATGGGTTTTCCCAGTAGTTCAATTAATTGAATACAGAATTCATGAGTAGGAATTCTAATAGCTATCGTATGATCGTCAGCAATAGTATTATGGGCCAATCCTTTGGGGTTATTATAAATAACTGTAGTCGGTTTTTTTATAGCAGCCAAGATTTCTAATACGGAGTTAGGAATATCGTTAATATACTCACTCAACATTTCTAACGAACTCACAAGTATGACTAAACTTTTACTTTCCTCTCTATTCTTTAATTGAAAAACCTTAGCTACAGCATTACTATTTGTAGCATCACAACCTATTCCCCAAACAGTATCTGTTGGGTATAATATTAATTGACTGCTTCTTAAACTTTCAAGAGCAGAAGACAATTCGACTTGCACAATAATTAGTTGTTTTTCTTTTTAGCCACAGTAGCAAATTGCATATAAAAAATATCCAACTGACTGAATAAAAAGAGAATGTTAAATAAAAAGGCGAATGGAAAAAAAGCAAAAGATTTTGTCATGTTTACTCCTTTCATTTTTTGTACCGAATATCCATTTTCTTCGAATAACCTTCGGACACTCTTCTTCGTAAAAAAACGATAATGAGTAATATCTAAAATTCTATCATCAGTATATTTCCAATCACGTTTAAATAACATATTGAAAAGATTTTTTGCATAGCGTACGTTGGGGATGGAAGAAATAAAAACACCACCATCTTTCAACTTCGACTTCAATCTCTGAATATCGTCCCAGGGTTCTAATAAATGCTCGATGACATCATTCATAATAATAACGTCAAAGTATCCATCTGGAACTTCATCTACCTTTTCCTCGATGGTTCCTTCTAATACTTTAGAAAGCTTCTCAGCAGCCTTACTTGCTGAGTTCTTATTTGGTTCAATTGCCCAAATTTCATTATCATCGCTAACCAATTGCGCAGAGAAATTACCTTCTCCACATCCAACCTCAAGAATTTTTTGAGCATCTAATGGTATAAATTTCAACATTTCTGGACGAGTATTACCGTAATATTGTTTGTTCTTTATATGTTTAGCCATCTAGGTTATTTTACATTCATTGATTTTTTACTCAACCAGCTCAATCTAAAAATACTGGCGGTATAATATTTAATACAATTCGCAAACAAATATACATTTAATCGCATTTTAGGAATAAAAAATAATAGTGTTCCTAAAACAGCTAACAAAAGCTTTATAACAATGTTATTGATAACTATTAACAATTGGGATAAAAACTTCTCAAATCCTTTAAAGTTATTATGAATATATACATGCTTAGAAATGAGTACTTCATTTTTTGTTATTGATGCTGTTTTTATATTAATGCGAGAAGCTCCACCGTGATTATGAATAATTTCAACCGATTTTAATAACGCAATTTTCCCATTTGCAACTTGCACTCTTTTACAAAGATCCATGTCTTCATAGTACATCCAATAATCTTCATCCCATCCCCCAACTTGATTCAACCATTCTTTACTTATAAAAACAACAGATCCTGAAACCCAGTCTGGAAAAAGAATATTGTTTTGAATTTCAAATTTACTGTGAATTTGTTTTCTATTAACTCTTTTATAAATAGCTCTAGTTAATCCGAATAGAGTAAAAAGGTTTGGAAAAATACGGGCACTCTTTTCGTATCCTCCTTTTATTTTTCTCTGTTGGCAAGAAACAATTCCTGTAGAAGGGCTCATTTTTGCAAACTTCCACATTTTTAGAATAGCATCTTCGTTAGCTATCGTATCAGGATTCAAAAAAAGAAAATAGTCACCGTTTGCATGTGTACTTCCAAAATTACATCCATTAGCAAATCCATTGTTTCCAGAATTTAAAATAAAATTGACTTTAGAAAACTCTTTTTCAAAATCGATCAATACTCCATCATCCGAATGGTTATCTACTACAATAATTTCAAATGAAAAAGAGCTACTATCAAAGCTAAGAGATTGAAGGCAGTTTTTTAAATGCTTCCAGCTTTTATAGTTAACAATAATGATAGAAACATCAATCTTGCTTGTCTGATTTTCCATTTTTTTTATGCCTGTGTTTTAAGCTCCAAAGTTTTATATATCTTACTAGAACACCATAAGATAATGCAAAGGAAATAATAAAGCCATAAAAACCATCTAAAAATCCAAGTTTTATAAAATAATGTTTGATAAACCTCGCCATGGGCTTGATAATGATATGAAAAGGAGTAATAACCATTCCTTTTTCAAACAACTCTTCTGCTCTTAGTGCAGAATGTTGATTTAGTTTTACTATATACCTATCAAACCCTATATAAGAATAGTGCATTATCTTATTCTTTAATACTCCTACTTTACCTTGAGGTTTTATTTTCTCATGAACTTTATTTTCATACTGACAGTACTTTCTGTTAAAAACACGAATTAGCTTATCGTTTTGAGTTCCAGTATAGCGCATTTTTTTTCCTCTGAAAAAGAAAATTCGATAAATGTAAAACCCAACCAATTCTTTTGCATTCTCTATCGCTCTTTTTATTTCTTCTTGAAGTTCTTTTGTTAACACTTCATCTGCATCTATCCAAACGATCCAATCATGTGAAGCTTTTTCAATAGCGTAATTTTTCTGAGAAGAAAAATCATCAAACTCTCGTTGCAATAAAATTGCATTGGATTGTTTAACAATTTCAACAGTTTTATCTGTACTGAAAGAATCAATCACGATAATTTCATCAGCAAACTTAGCAGAATCTAATGAGTTCTTTATTCGTTCCTGCTCATTAAGCGTAGGAATAATTGCGGTAATCTTAATCATAGCATTTCATTTTAAATCGCTACATCGTATTCACGAAGCGCATCATTTAACGAAGTTTTTTTATCTGTACTCTCTTTTCTTTTTCCAATAATTAATGCACAAGGAACATTGTATTCACCTGCATTAAACTTTTTAGTATAACTTCCAGGAATCACAACTGATCTTTCTGGAACTCTTCCTTTCATTTCAATAGGTTCATCTCCTGTCACATCAATAATTTTAGTACTCATTGTTAGTACTACATTTGCTCCTAAAACAGCCTCTTTTCCTATTCTCACCCCTTCAACAACAATACAACGAGAACCTATAAAAGCCCCATCTCCTATAATCACAGGAGAAGCTTGTAAGGGTTCTAAAACACCACCAATTCCTACTCCTCCAGATAAGTGTACGTTTTTACCAATCTGTGCACAACTTCCTACAGTTGCCCATGTGTCTACCATAGTTCCTTCATCTACATATGCTCCAATATTTACATAACTCGGCATTAAAATAGTGCCAGATGAAATATAAGAACCATGTCTAGCTACTGCATTTGGCACTACTCGAATACCTCTTTCTTTAAAATTTCTTTTTAATGGGATTTTATCATGATATTCAAAAATACCCGCTTCTAGGGTCTCCATTTTTTGAATTGGAAAATACAGTACAACTGCTTTTTTTACCCATTCATTTACCTGCCAATCATTTCCTTTAGGTTCCGCAACTCTCAGTGTACCTTCATCTAATAAATCAATAACCTCTCTAATGGCATTAATTGTTTTATCTTCTTTTAAAAGCCCCCTGTCATCCCAGGCATTCTCTATAATTTGTCGTAAAGAATTCATCATTTTTAATTTGAAAAATAGTTAAATTTGTTTTGTATTAACTGAACAAACAAAGATACTATTCACATCACTTTTCATTGCGAAGATACATTTTTTAAACAGATAACTCTAGCATGTTTAAAATCGTTATTTTTGCAGAAAACTAGTAGTAATGGGACGAATTTTAGCAATCGATTTTGGAGAAAAAAGAACAGGAATTGCTGTAACTGATGAGCTGAAAATTATTGCCTCAGGACTTACTACTGTGAACACCAAAGAATTACTTTTGTTTTTAAAAGATTACACTTCTAAAGAATTGGTAGAATTATTTCTAGTTGGCAAACCAAAACAGATGGATAATACTGATAGTGAAAGTGAAGAATTTATAAAACCTTTCTTAAAATCTTTGCAATCAAATTTCCCAAATATTCCAATGGAAAGAGTTGATGAACGATTTACATCAAAAATGGCTTTCCAAACCATGATTGATAGTGGCTTGAAAAAGAAGCAACGTCAAAACAAAGCTTTGGTTGATGAAATAAGTGCTACGATTATTCTTCAGTCTTATTTATATAACCTTTAGGTGTTAGGTGTTAGGTGTTAGGTGTTAGGTGTTAGGTGTTAGG
>TARA_R110002073_G_scaffold84612_7_pt1 | contig 81684 bp, 79 predicted proteins | sample TARA_R110002073 | Tara Oceans TARA_R110002073 (sample SAMEA4397174) | marine metagenome | biome: Polar Biome; feature: [DCM] deep chlorophyll maximum layer (ENVO:01000326); material: water (ENVO:00002006), including particulate matter (ENVO:01000060) such as... | depth 40 m
ATAGAGTACTGCCCTCCGAAGGCAGGGGTCACAGGTTCGAATCCTGTCGGGTGCGCCATTTCAAACGCCGTTTCATCCTCTTTCACCACACCCACACAGACCAAACCCGTATGCCTCACTCCATGCATACACCAAAACAAAACAGATTAGGCGTTAATGTCTAATCTTCAACGAAAACGCCTCATCTTCTAACGACGTACTCGCAGGATCAATGCGTGACTGCTCGCGCAAAGAGGTCATATATGACATCACATCATCCGCCTCCCGACGCACCGCCACGTCACCAATAAAGCCCTTCTCCAGCAACAGCTCATCGGAATACCCAGGCAGCAAAATGCGATAATCCAGCCAATGGTGCATAGCTTCGTAGCGTCCAGATTCCGCTAACAGTCCGGTCAGACAGTTATCCGTCAGCGTATTATAAAATTCTGGGTGCGCCGTTAGCGTTTCCGCGTGACGCATATAATTTAGCAACAAGGCGCGGCCCTGCAGCATAGAACCGTTTAAACGATACAAATAAACGGGCTCTTTGCGAATATGCGAGCGCAAACCAATCACGTCCTGCTCGGTCGCCAATACAATAAACTTTGTGTAGTTACGGAAGGCGCCATCTACCGGCCCATAACGCGTTTGATCTTGACGCAAGCGCGCCTCCATCGACACAACTAGAAATTCACCATTCGCAAATTCAAAACTCGCAAAAGCATGCGCCAAGCCGTAAGCGCCGAAATGCGAAATACCAAACCACACATTTTTCAACTCAGACAGCATGTACTTCTTATCGAGATACCGCGCTTCGACTACCGCTCCACTCCCGTCGTAGCGAAAATCCCTGACGTGACGCACAGACAGAATGTCGCCAGACACTCTAACCTCCGGCAATACCTGATACGACACCTTCCAATCGCCGTCTTGTGATGGCACGCGGCTAACAAAGTACAACGCATACACGAGCATCAATAACAGCACACTCAAGCCAACCGTTTTTTTCCGGCTCAGCATCACCTCAATCTCCTTGTCTCATTGCGCTCCGTCCTTGCCAAACACCAGCATCCGGTGCGTTCCATTATCAGCCATTCCGCCTACCCCCAGAACTCAACTGAGGCGTTTCTCAACGGTTTTGTTCAGGCCACGCTACGTTATACCCAAGCAATCACCTTATTCCCACTATGGCAGTGCACGTCGTCAGCACTCGAACAACCACAGGCGATTTACTCTATCGGCATTGGTCAGTGGATAACGCCACCCGAACGCTCTCTATTCACGAAAAAATTAAGGTTGCTTTGTATCCTCAAAAGCATCATACAAGGGGTTGCTTTGACGTTTTTCATTATTCCAGTGTGGCATTGATAGTACGATTAGCATTAGCGGTGTCGCCATAATCTACGGTAGAAAAAACACTAATCGCTAACGAGATGTCGTCAACGACACAGAGGCACTATCATGGATGCATCACGACCACTGGATTGGTCACACGCTCTGCTTAGCAAACTTCTTAGTCGTCACGCCAATTATCCTGCGCGAGCGGAAACTCATATCCGTCTTGAAAATCGTCAATCATCAGGCAATCAGTCAACCAATAGCGCATCCACGAGTTGCTCACCAATGATGAAGGAAACGAACACAGTGAGCTGCCTGTTATGCGACGCAAGCACCGCTGCGCTATTCAAACAAATTGGCGAGCAAACATACCATCGCTGCGACAGCTGCCTATTAACATTCCTCAATCCCGATCAGATGCCATCCCTTGAGGTCGAACGCGCCACCTATGACATGCACGAAAACGATCCTGAGGATATTCATTACCGAGCGTTCTTACGCCGCGCCACCGATCCACTTATAGAAAAACTTAAATCCGGCAGTTACGGGCTCGATTACGGTTGCGGCCCTGGCCCTGCCTTGGCGGCAATGATGAGCGAGCGCGGCTTCGCGATGGAAGTTTATGACCCCATCTATGCAAATGACGAAGACGTACTCGAAGAAAGCTACGATTTTATTACCTGCACCGAAGTGGCCGAACACTTCCATTCGCCTAAAAAAGAACTTGCCCAACTAGACCGCATGCTGGCTCCCGGCGGATGGCTCGCCATTATGACAAGCTGGCTGCATGACGATATTGATTTTTCAACATGGCATTACCGTCGCGACCCAACCCACGTGTGTTTCTACCAACCTAAAACATTCGAATACTGGGCGCGTAACGCCGGTTGGTCGGCGCTATTCCCTGCAAACAATATTGTCTTGCTGCAAAAACCTTTCGATTAAGAAACGCTTGCGAAAATATTAAACCGCCACGCCTAGAGGAAGACTACCTGCAGGCGATTGGCATCGGTTTGAATCTGGCGCTGTTCGCTTGCAAGCAAGCTCCTACAAAAAAGATCAAACCGCACTGCCCTGTGGGAGCCTTCTTGCAAACGAAAGACTTTTAATAACAACCACTACCTGCAAGCCTGCTTCCACAATAATTAGAAAATAAAAAAGCCCGAACCTCCTCGACAACAATGCTTCTTCGCAGAATCATTGTCGCCAATTCAGTTCAGGCTTTTCCTATCTTCCCTAAGTAGCAGGACAATAGTGCGTTAACACTTCTTACTGGCTTCTTAAAGCGCGTTTAACATGCCAGCGTATAACGAAACATTATTAAAATGGCCTAAAGGCCCGCAGAAGGTGCCTGCGCGGTAGCCCCAGCCTCGAATGCAGCAGTACCAGAGAAATCTCCACCCGTCCCGCTTAAGTTAATCGTCGTAATCAAGCCTTCGCCATTGCCCACTAAAGCACCACCCATATTGCCAAAGTAACCGCCACCTAGGACGTTCAGACCGCCCTGATAAAGCATCGAAACACCGCAACCATTACCACAATCTGACGTAATGTTGCCCAGCGTTGAAGCGAGATTAACGTCGACCATATCCGCGCCAAAATCAATCGCCACCGTACCGCCTGTAATGTTGTGCGTTATACCCTGAAGGTCATCGCGTAACGGCGTACCACCAACATAATTAAACGTCGTACTACCGGTCAATCCACTTGTTGCCATCGATTCACTGACAACATTACTCGCCACCATATACTGCCAAACGCCAAACGCGCCCGGTTGCTCACTAACCGAGCCCGGGTCGTATACGCTGTAATCACTTTCTGCCCATTGCCCCCAATTGATTGCCGAGCCGTTAGACAATAAACGATAGCCGGTACTGATCGGCGTGGCGCCCGCATTCGCCGTATATACAAAAGGAACCTCTTCATCAATCGTCACACTCGTCAATACGCGTCCTGCACCAGAACCCGCAAAAACATGGTTGGAGGTAGTAGTGCCTGCCTTCACGCCGTTATACGGAGACGTATTAATCACCCCCATCGACGCCAAGTTTACGAATGGCGCCTCATTTGAATTCAAGGATTCTTCCAAACCGGTATTCAGCTCTTCTGAAAAGTCTAGATCTTCCTCCTCAGTAAAGGTGATCGTGTCGGCCTCTGGGTTTTTAAATAGGCTCACTTTTTGCGGCACCAATATTGGGACGCCGCCAGCAGCCGGAATAAACACTACATCGCCAGGCTTCATTAAACGCTTGCCACCTTCACCCGTCATTTCCACTGAGCCTTCTTCGAGCAAGACATAGGTACCGGGCTCTTCACCGGCATAACCTGGCAAGCCTTCGGGTGGAATATGAATCACTTGGTAAACCGTGCCGCGAATACCAATGGTCGCAACGCTGGTTTTTTGTGTCACGTTATTGGGGTATTTTTTACCGATCGCGCCGGTAATCGAGCGCATCCAACCTGTAAACAACTGGCCAGCTTGTTCATAAAGGTCTTCTTCTTCGTTAAAGCTTTGTTTCTGAATCTGATAGTCACTGCTGCCACGCAACGCAATTAACGCGCCGTCACTAAGACGGATTTGCGCCAACGCACCACGCCCCGTCACAACACGATCACCTTCAAAAATTTGCGCGCCGCTTTTGCCGCCACGAGCACTCTCTAGCTCATCGACAATCGACACGACACCACGTGAATACAAAATCTTTCCCGCTTCGACAGCTGCCTGCAATGGCATCGCCACTGCAAGTAAACCCAACAATAACCATTTACCCATATTCAATCGGCTGATCTGTTGCATAACTCAACCTCCCTGTTAGAAGTAGTAGTTCAAACCGGCGGTCAGCACGGTCTGATCATAAGTAAACGCATCCAGTGAAGACGATTGGTCACGGTAAAGGGCCTGCCCTCTCACCTGCCAACGCTGCCCTGGGAACCAATCGTATAGCACCGACGCCGTGAAGCGGTCGTCATCACGCGCACCGGTTTGAATGGTAATCGCCTCGCCCAAACGGTAGTCGGCACGATAATCCGCGTGACTATAGCCCAACGCCGAACCTACTCGGTGCTTCGGCGCCAGCTTGTACCAAGCCATGCCACGAATGCCATAAACCAAGGCATCACCGCCCGGACGATCATTATCCGCCGCCTCGTAGTCTAGGGTGAAGTCAAAACTCAAATCCCACTCGCCGGCCGGCTTGTGCGTCACGCGACCCAACAAACGAGTCGCCATGTAACTATACTTATCCAAATCAAAGTCTAGCTGGCGCACGGTTAAACCACTGATAAAACGCGCATTTTCGTCAACATTCTGGCGCCACTGAACACCTGCCCCGTAGCTTTTATAGTAACTATCACCGTCGAGATTCAGGCCGGACAATTCAGCCGTTGCCGCCAGCTCACTGGCGCCATCAATATCTTTTACCCATTCAGCCACGCCACCGAGATAGTCCTGATCAAACTGCTCAGCCTCATCTTCATCGTTACGGCGCAGCAGCAGGTTGCCACTCACCGTCACTACCTGATCAGCCGCGACCTGAAAACGATGCCAATAGCCGCCTTTTACGCCGTAAAACAACGAATCAACAGCCTCCAATGTGGCACCAGGGAAAAACTCTAGCCCTTCTGGCCATGTGCCGACATTGCTGTCATCACCCAACTCTAGCCCAACATAACCGCCGTTACGGCGCGGACCATTGTTGGCACGCTGACGATTTAATTCGGTATTCAAAGCATCAATGCGCTTTTGCGCCTCCGCTGGCGGATTCATCTGCTCAAGCTTGTCGAGCTGCTCAGCCGCCGCGTCACGCTGACCAAGCTGCAAGTAAGCGGTCGCCAACTCCAACCGTGCCCCCGCATGATTAGGCTCCTGTGCGACAACGCGCTCCAGAGCAAAGCTCGCCCGAGCAGCTTCGCCGGCACGCACGGCGCTCAGACCGAACCAATAATCAAATTGGGCATTGCCGGCAAAATCGAGCTCAGACGCCAACATGGTGTCGTAGGCTTTCTGTGCATTACCCTGCTTTAATTCGGACTGCGCCTGCGCAATCACCGGACCAGGATCTGCGGCAAATGCCGCTGACGGCATCACCATGACGGACTCTGCCAAAATGAATGCTGCAAAAAGAAAATAACCGCGAAAAGTGTGGCTCAGTGACATACGGCGTCCTGCCCCATTAGCTATGAGTGAGTAATGTATTATTCGAAAGGTGAATTATAGACACTTGGCCCAGAACTGCATGGGTTTCCTTGATGTCATCGATTCACCAATATCCAGCCAACTAAAACTGGTCACACCGTTCGGTATCGGCAGATACCCTCTGCCGCACCAAAATGATGTTAAGTCTCGACTATGCGCGGGCCGCCGCGGATGATCAACCGATCGCTGTACCGCGCAGAAAACGGCACGCTCAAACCCTTGTCGACACGCATGTTCCTCCCGCTCGTTAAAAAACGCATGGCCAAGCCCCTTACCGCGATAATCCGCGGCCAAGACAGACTCACCAAAGTAAAAAATATCATTCAACAAGTCCGGCTGATCCTCGAACGGCGCCTGGAACGCCTTGTCCGCATGGATCAACGGCAGCCCACTGGAAGCGCCGATCAGCTCGCCGCCTTCGGCGCATGCGTCGCGCAGCGCCAACACCATCACGCTCGCTTCGCTACTGACATACGCCTGTAAATAATCGCGCTCATAGGCAAGGTCACCGTCATATAAGTACGGCCACTCTCGAAACACCTCAATTCTCAAGCGCGCTAATTGGTCCAACCACGGCACAATCGCCTCTCCAGAAACACACCGTAGAGATAAACCAAAGCCGGATGCTGATGATTGGGGTGCAGAAGAGTCTCTCAACGTCGTCATCTCGAAGGCTGCCTTACTGATACTCGATAAGTTATTCATATGAATAACCGACACCGTAGAGCAACGAAAAGGACAGATCCAGACCGCGTCGACGGCCACCGACTTGTACAAACGGAGAAAAGAACAGAAGGGAAAGTACGCGGGAAGAAACCGTATTCACTCTGGCGCGGTCACAGAGCCGCGCCTTGATGTAATGCCTCCGAAGAGGCGTTACATCAAGGACCATCAAGCCGTCACCAGAAACGGCATCAATGTGGCCGACAACAAACCAAGCGCCGCAACAACCAGCAATCGATAGATCCAGCGCCGAAAACCTAACTCATCGATATGATGATGCAACTTGTCACCGAGAAAAATACCCAGCGGTATCAGCGGCAAATACATCAATATCTCTGTCCAGACGTCTGCCAAAGCGCCTTGGTAGGCAAACAGCAGCGTGAGCATCGAGTTCAACACAAACCATACAACGATCAAGGTGGCGCGAAATCGAGCCTTGTCTAAAGACATGCCCGCCAAACCATAAACTAACAACGGCCCACCGGAAGCAAACCAGCCATGTGTCACCCCGGCACTGAACACAATGAGGCGCGAAAGCCACAATGGCCGCGGCGCTATCGTTTGAACATTTTGTAACTTGCCCAGCTCACGCATTGCAAACCACAAAATAAGCACCGCAAAGAGCCCTTTCAGCAGCGCGCCTGCCAACAGCCCTCGAGTCGCAAATCCCACTAACGTACCGATAAGCATCGCCGGTAAGACCAACTTTCCGAGCAACGAAACATCAATCTGGCGTCGGTACTTATAGGCCAAAAAACCCGTCATAAAAATATTCAACGGCACGAGAATAGTTTGCAGCCACTCAATTGGAAACAGCAATGCTCCCAATGATAATGCGATGACAATACTGCCAAAACCCGTCATTGCCTCCGCAGTGTAGGCCAACAAAATAAAAACGCCGAGCAACACATGTGCATAGCTCAATGGATTAGCTCACTGGCGAAACGCTTGCTCATCATGCGTAGATACTGGCGCGGCCATAAGCGCCACAAACAACTTGCAAACCAAGACAATCGATCAGGAAAAATCCACGGCTTACGTCGAATTTCTCCATCAAGAATAATACCCGCCATCCACTCTGCACTGCGCATCGTTCCCGTTGTCGAACGAGGATGCATTGCCGGATTTCCATCGCCACCGAGCGCATTTCGCTCAATAGGCGTCGCCAAAAAGGACGGATATACATTTAAGATATGAATACCTTTTGATTTAACTTCACAACGTAGAACCTCAAAGAATTGTGACAACGCCGCTTTTGCCGAACAATACGCCGCTCGACCGATAACCGGCATCCAGCCAGCCATAGAGCCAATATTAATAATCGTACCTTTAGAGCGCTCAAGTAATGGCAACGCCGCCATGGCCAATGCTACCGGCGCCTGCCAATCAACGGCCATCACTTTATTAAACACATCCGGGTGTGTGGCCTCTACCAACGATCGATGCGTGATGCCCGCGTTATTAATCAGCACATCGAGTCCCGAAAATTCCTCCTCAACGCATCGCAGCATCTCGGTTCGAAAAACGGCATTCGTAATATCACCAATCCGTATTGCCACCCGAGAATTATCTTTCTCTCCTAGGCTTTTCTCCCCTCCATCCCTGCATTCACTTTTATCACAATCGAAACCATTCAATTGTGCTTCTCGCTCGGCCAATAATTGCGCATTCATGTCTACCAACAGCAAGGCATCACCGCGCAGATAACACTTCTGCGCAATCGCCCAGCCAAGGCCACTTGCTGCGCCGGTAATTAACACCACCTTCATAGCGAACCTCGGTTGCGAGCATGATTGACAAAGAATTCAAACGCCTGCTTTGACGTCTTTTCTGGAATATAACCAAAATCGCTTTTGAGGCTTCGATTATCGAGAACTGGACGATAACGCAAGAAGTTGACTTGGTTCGGACCATATCGACCAACGCGCAACAACTTTCCAATCGCTAAAATCGATTTAAGTAACGGTGCCGATATGGACATAACCGGTTTATGTAAAATATTTGCCAGCTCTGATACCGCCAGACATCCGTCTCCAGCCACGTTAAAAATACCGTCACTCTCTTCGAGCACACCCTTCTCAATAATGGACACCAAATCCTGATCCCAAATGAAGACAAACGGTGCGGCACTGCCGCGAATGGCAATAAGCTTCTTCCGGCGAAACAGATTCGTAATCAGGTTGTTGGTGTGCTCACCTAGCACAGTTCCGACGCGCAGAACTAACTGGGACAGCTCGGGGAAATTGCGACGATAGTCCGCCAGCATTTCTTCAACCAAACGTTTGTGATGGGAATAGGCGAATTCTGGATTTCCTCGTAGGGCGCAAGATTCTGTTAGCCATTCAGGGTTATCTGCATAATATCCGTAGGCCGCGCCGGAACTGGTAACGGTAATATGCCGAACGCCCGCGTTGACACAGGCCACCAAAACATTTCGAGTACCGTTCACGTCGATATCATAATCTCGCTGCCGATCACCACTGTCCTCTAGAACGGCTGCCAAGTGAACAACATGCGTGATCTTTCGGTTTGCCATAAATGACGCTAAGGCGGGATCGCGAATATCCATTGCCAGCAATGGAAACCCTGCGCGCAGATCCGAGCGCAGATCAATACCGGTCACCTCAAACTGAGTCAGCAGTCTCGCCGCCAACTGCCTACCGATATAGCCACCAGCACCTGTAATTAAAATATGTGTTTTCATAGTGGCGCCTTATTATTCAACAGTTCTGGCGCATACGAATCCGGATCTCTGCGTGACCAGAAATACGCTAATGACAAACCAGATATGAGATGCCAAACACCCCAGCATGCGGCAATCAAAATCATGCCTGATGAGTTTGGAAAGAAGGTAAAGAGGATCGTTAAGCCAAGACCGGAGTTCTGAATGCCAACCTCCATTGTCACCGCTCGCCGCTCAGCAATATTGAGTTTCGCGACGCGAGCGGAAAGCGCACCAATACTTAGCGCGATAAAGTTATGGGCAATAACCAGCGGCACTACCATAGCCATCGCGTCCGCCAGCAACGCGCGGTTTTTGATAAAAGCCAACGCTACAAAAATCAGAAAAACAGACAATGACGCAATGCGCATCGGCTTATCAGACCTCAACGCCAGCTGGGGATAACGACGCCCAACAAACATACCCAGCGCGATCGGAACGCCGAGCACGAGCACAACTAAACCGAGAAGCTGCCATGGCGACACAGAGATATCAGTCAGAATGGTACGCGTAGATGGATTGAGCCAACCATAAAAAGCAAAGTTGAACGGCGTCATGACTACCGCCGCCAACGAAGAAATGGCGGTCATCGTCACGGAAACTGCCACGCTACCGCGTCCGATCCACGTCATAATGTTTGAGAATGTTCCACCTGGGCAAGACGCTACCAGAATCATACCCAATGCCAATTCTGGATCGATATTGAACAGCCACGTTAGCCCACACGTTAATGCAGGCAGCAACATAAACTGGGCAATCAAACCAATAACAGGCGCCTTAGGGGATGTTAACAATCGCACGAAGTCTGCCACCTTTAATTGCAATGACACGCCAAACATCATTGCAGCGATGGTCAGATTCAGTAGCAGCAAATCACTACTACTAAATTGCATCGTGACGCCATCCACTACGCTGTCTCAACGTCAAACGAAACGGCATCGATATCACGCTTTAATTGCCGCGTATGGGCCAGTACAGCATTGCGATATTCGTCTTTATTAACGTAATAAGCCATGCGATCTAGCTGCAAGTAATGATAACCGCCATCCAGCCTTTCATTCACACGTGTGCGCTTAGTCTCGTTGAATGAAAGCGCTGCGTCAGTACCTTGCCGGCGCTGAACAATATATAACGCCACCAACTCTGCCTGTTCATTACGCCCCTCCCACCCGAGTCCGGTTGCCTCCACCATGCCCATCAGAAAAAGATTATCGTATTGCGGGTGAAACGCGTTGAGATAAAGCTGTGGCGCAGCGCCTTGCCAATTCAATAGTGTTTTATCAATAAATGGGTAATGCAAATCGTATCCGGTCGCTTGCACAATAATATCGTACTCTGCGGAATCACCGTTTTTGAACGTCACTCTATTGCCATGGCATGCTTCAATATCGCCGCGCACTATTACATCGCCGTGGCCCGCGTAGTGTAATAATAGGGAGTTCATTACCGGATGCGATTCATACAATCGATAGTCCGGATCCGGCAAACCGTAGTCAGAAGGCTTACCTAACAACGTGCGAATGAGTGCCGTATCAACCAACTGCTTAAGTCGACGTGGAAGTCGGATTTTTCCACCCAAACTATCGGTGGGTTTACCCATAATAAATTTTGGAAAAAAGTAATAACCTCGTCGCACCGACAGATCGACACTGGTCGCTCGATGCACTGCATCAATGGTAATGTCCGCACCAGAATTTCCACAGCCAACCATCAACACCCGCTTGCCGGAAAAAGCATCCGCAGATTTATACTCACTTGAATGCAGAACCTGCCCACTAAAATCACCGGGCAGATCAGGTTGATGTGGCTGATGCAAGGTACCGTTGCAAATCATTACCCCGTCAAACGTACGCAATGAGGTTTCGCCACTGCGATCGTTGCAACGACGCGTTTCGACTTGCCATAAATCGCCAAGCTTCTCCACACGAACCACTTCGGTGTTAAATTCATAATGGTCATACAGGCCGAAATGGCTGGCGTAATCACGAAAATATTTACGCAACTCACTATGATGCGGATAAGTGGCGACGTCTGCCGCCATCGGGAACTCAGCAAACTCCGTCATACGCTTTGACGAAATAAGGTGTGCCGACTCATACATAGTGCTGGTTGGGCTATCGATATCCCATAATCCACCGACGTCCGCATGAATCTCAAAGCCAGTAAATGCAATGCCGTATTTTTTTAGGTTACGCGCCATACTCAGCCCCATCGGGCCCGCGCCAATTATTGCGTACATTTACGCTCCGTTTATTTGGGGGAGCCTCTGAATAACTCCCTGTTTGTTGTCATACTCGTAAGACTAGGACTAACGTCGTATTCTGTAACCGCTGATTCGGGACATGTCCGCGTTAATACGGGACCTCCAGATATCAGCGCGGCAGAGTCCGCGTAATACGACAAGCAATCTTGAAGGGAACTCAAAAGGATACTCACACCAGCATGCATACGCCGACCGTCACCCTGCGCTTCAGCCAAGCGCTGATACAGGCCGCCGCCAAGCTCGGGCTTACGTTCGACTCACCACCGAGCCACGAACGCGTACCAATAGACGTGCAAGACACCCTGTGGGAATCTCTCTGCTCACGAGCCAGCGACCCGCTGATCGGCGTTCAATTAGGCATGAATTTACAGGTAGGCCATCTTGATGTGGCCGGCCTGTTAGTGATGAGCTGTGACACCTACGGTGAAGCCCTCGACGCACTGTTCGAGTACCTGCCGATCATCGGCGAAGGCGGGGATGTACATGTTCGGCATGACGGTGCTGCCGTAGAGTTACATTACACGCCGCGCTTTACCGTGCGCCAAGCGGAGCGCGTGGAGTCCGTACTCAGCGGTATTCTGCACTTAGGTCGATGGAGTACCGGCGGACGCTTTCAGGTACTTTCCATGCATTTCCAACATGCCCCCCTCGACGACCCCAGTCGTTACCCTGGCTTGCTAGGCTGCCCAGTGTCATTTTCACAAAGCGGCAACTATCTGCGCTTCGAGAAAAGTGCTCTCGACCTCCCCCTTATTCAAGCGAATAGCGCCGTGCGCGATCATCTGCGCGCCCTAGCCGATGAGACCTTGCGCCATCTTGGCGAACAAAGTCTCAGCGCGTCAGTAGCTGAATTAATTTGTCAGCACCCTCGCGCCGGAAAAGAACGCATCGCCGACCTTCTCGCCATTAGCGGCCGACACCTAACACGGCGCCTCGCTGACGAAGGATTGTCCTTTAAACAGTTGCGGGATCGTGAATTATTAAAACTCGCCGAAGCAGGATTGGCTCGCGACGATAAAATCGCCGCCATCGCAGAAGCGTTAGGGTTTTCAGACGAAAGCGCCTTCGCCAAAGCATTTCGGCGCTGGACCGGGACGTCGCCCGCTCAGTTCCGTGATCGGTAAACAGCAACATCTTCGCCGATAAACAGACTTCCACAGGAGGCCGTGCGACTTGATGCTTTGTGGAAGCCTGCTTGCAAGCGAATGGCGCAAACAAATACCGCGAAGACAATCACAGCAAGCAAAGACAAAAAGAATGGTGAGGCTTTATGAAGAGCGCACGACCTTCAGCTGACCCAACATTCCAATCGCGGATGGCATGGCATCAAACATTTCACGGGCGGTACGCAATAAGTGCGGCTGATCATAGAAACCCGACAGCGCCGCCAGCTCAGCAAACTGCATACCGGGCTTCCAGCAATACAACGCCTGCTGCATTTTTAAGTGAGCTAAATAACGGCGCATAGTGACGCCCATTTGTTGACTAAACAAATGCGTTAAACGCGAACTTGATAATGACGTCAACGCTGCCAATTCAGCCAACTCTAAACGCTCAGGAAGGTTGTCGCGCAACCAACCGCAAACTTGTTGCACACGCTCATCTAACACCGTGCAATCCGCTTGATCCGTCGCTAACGTTTGCAGCCATCGTTGCGCCGCCACAATGTCAGCCGCCTGCACGGCATCTTCCAATGTCTGAATATCGAGCTGCCCTGCTGATAACGGCATAAATTCGGAGCCACCCAACGCCGTCACCAAATGACGCCACATTGGCTCATCGGGGTCCATATGAACAACCAACGTGCGGCCATCACCGCTATCTAGTGCTTGCTCAACTTCGGGCGCCACAATCGCCCCAGCCAATCGATGCCACTGGCCAGATATTTCAATATCCAAAGGGCCATCTAATCCGAACAGCAACGACGCCGCGACATGTTTGTGACGGCGATTGTGGATGCCGTTACTCAACAACAGCCAACGACCGGGCCATAAAAATATCGTGCCGTGTATCACCGAGTTAGTATTTTTCGATAGAGGAGGCGTTAAAGAAGTATTGGATAGGGGCGGCGTTGATAATGACGCCAAGGAAGGGTCTTCAGCAGAGAGGTTTTGCCGCGTGGTGTCCTTTACGTGTTTCCCAGATTTCGTCGCTGACTTTTTCACCGAATCATCACTCGCTCACTCGCCGATCGCGCCTAACCTGTTGTACCCCACCTTGCGCGGAATGACTACAGGGGGCACAACCGTTCGAGCTGACGAGCGTTAACGCTAATGGGGCAACGCGTGACGGGTGCGAATACCCAGTTTCGCGGCAATCTCCACCGAAACAAAAACCGGACCGACCAGTAAAAACACGAGGTCATCAGCAAAGCTTGGTTTCTTACCTTCCACCTTATGGCCATAAACCTGCACAGCCCAAGCAATCACCCACGTAATCACACTAATCCAGAGCAACGAGCCGCCGAAACGCTCAATGGCCACCACACCCGCTACCGACAACGCAAACCACGCCACCATCAACACAAACGTCGCGATCGATAAACGCAAATAGAATACGCCGGCCAACACACCCAGGACCGTCGCCCCATTGACCCAATAAGCCACATTCGCTTCCAGTCCGAGCCACTGCCCAAGCGGCACCAACCACAACAACCCCAAGCTGGAAAAGAAAATTGCGGGCACACACACAAAGTGCACCAACTGATTAATCGGATTGCGGTGGCTTTCGCCATACGCGTCGAGAAACTGCCCTAGCGTGCGCATAACGGCACTCCTTTATATTGTTTCTGAAGGATTTCTTTTATACGCCACAACATCAGCGTGTTTTAACGCATCGAATACAGCCAGTCTAGGACAGCAAAGAGCAGCGGCCTTGTACTGAACGGCTACCGTTCACCCTTAGCGACGCGCTCATAGCTACTTTAACGGCGGCGTCGGCCAAAATGGTGTCTCTGGCATGTCTTCAGATACTTTGGCGGTAAACACCGGATCACGCTTCTCTAGGAATGCCCCAAAACCATCACGACCGTCCATGCGCTCGCTGGTAATGTACATCAAACGCGAATCCACCTGATGTGCATACATAGGGTGATCAAATGTCGGGTTACGCCACAACATCTTACGCGCCAAGGCCACCGATGTCGGAGCGCTTTTACGCATCAGCTTCTCCGCCAACGCGTAGGCCGCGTCCAACACCGATTCCTTCGGATGGATGCTTCTAATCAAGCCCGCCGCATGCCCTTCTTCCGCAGTAAAGATATCACCGGACATTACCCACTCTAGGGCCTGCTGCATCCCCACTACACGGGGCAAAAACCAACTGGAACACGCTTCCGGCACAATGCCGCGCTGACTAAACACAAAGCCGAGCTTTGCCCCCGCTGACGCGATACGGAAATCCATGGGCAGCGTCATGGTGATGCCAATCCCCACTGCCGCGCCATTAATCGCGGCAATTACCGGCTTATCGCTGTCATACAGCGCCAACGACAACTCGCCACCGGAATCACGAATTTCTTCAATATTGAGCTGCTCTTCTTGCGGAATATCATAGCCAAAAATATTGCCTTCAGGACGCACCAATTCCATACCGGCACAAAAGGCTTTGCCCTCACCGGTCACCACGATGACACGCACTTCATCGTCCGCATTAGCTCGCGCTAACGCATCGAGCATTTCGTCTTTCATGCGCAATGTCCACGCATTCATCCGCTCGGGACGGGACAGCGTGATCGTGAGAATACGATTTTCGACGCTATACCGAATGTCTTGATATTCCATGGTCCTTCCCGCCTCTTTATTCTTAATTCGGTTTGAGCTTAACCTCGCGAAACTAGACTCAGGCTTGCTTGGCAAGATTAAGGTCTCACTTAATATCTTGCGTCATTAACCCACTAGCCACGCACACGTTACGCTTGCCAATACGCACCATGCCACAACTGAGAGTGCAGACCAACGCCAAACACATAACAGTACACATCCTACCAAACCAATAACCAGATCAAACACACTGACTATGGCCGACACAAAAATGGGATCGTAAAGTGCTGCCGCAAGCAATCCAACCACTGCAGCATTTACCATCGCGATGGCGCTCGCCGCTGCCGAATTCGCTGCAATCATTCGCCAAAATGGCAACGCCGCGCCGATCAACAAGAAACCCGGTAAAAACATAAACACGAGTGCAACTAACGCCCCCATCCATGCACTCTGGCCCGTTGCAATAAGCCCACCGAGATACGCCGAGAAGGCGAACATCGGCCCCGGTATCGCCTGTGACGCACCGTAGCCAGCAAGAAACGATTCTTTGCTGACCCAACCCGTCGTCACCACCGAATCCTCCAGCAACGGCAACACAACATGCCCGCCACCAAATACCAACGCCCCAGCTTGATAAAAAGCATCCGCCACCGACAACAAGCCCGCTTCGCTGGAAGCCAGCATCGGCAAACCAATAAGCAACAGTACAAACAACAACATCAACCCACTGGCATGGCGCACGCCATAGTGAAGATTAAGTACCTCGACATGCCCCGGCTTCGCTCCGTCGAGCGCCATCGCATGCAGCTTAATAGCGCCTCCGAACTTGTATAAGCTCACGCCAACTAACGCACCGCCGCCAACAACAAACAACTGCATCGAAGAGCTTTCAGCAACAAGCAATACCCCCGCTGCCAGCACGGCGATCAATCTCCGCGGCCAATCTGGGCACAGCCTTTTCGACATTCCCAAAACCGCATCCGCCACCACCGCGAACGCAACAATTTTTAATCCGTGGATGGCAGCCTGCACCATCTGCCCAGACAATAACGGCATAAACCATGCAAACGCCATTAACAACAAAGCAGATGGCAACGTAAAGGCTATGAACGCAGCAATTGCACCGAGCCAACCGGCCCGCAACAAACCCAAACTAAAACCCAACTGACTGCTCGCCGGCCCCGGCAAAAACTGGCAGATCGCCAAAAGCTCACCAAACTGAGCATCCGTTAGCCAGCCCCGTCGCTCGACCAGTTCTTTACGAAAGAACCCAAGGTGAGCCATCGGCCCACCAAACGACGTTAGCCCAAGTTTTAAAAACACAACAAAGACGTCAAAGGCGCCGTCCTTAGTGGAAGCTTTATTCATTACCCTGTTACACCTATCGTGGTTGACTGCCGAACTTACGTCCCCAAAAAACGTGATTTCACATCATCGCTGGGCAACAAACACAACTCTCTACGGCCAAACAATACATAACGATGCCGTGCAAATAATCTGTACAAATAATCTCGCAAGAATAGCGGGATGAACTTCAATATGCTTAGAACAGGCCAAGGCCAGGTTAAGTCTTTCACTATTTCAAACGCTGCAGAAGAAAACACATAACATTGACCCTTCTTAATCAGCAAAATCGTATCCATGCTTACACTATCAATATTATATTTCTCCATTATCTGATCGGCTACGTTACTTTGCATGGCGGCAAAGACAAAAATGGCCTGCGGATCTCGCTTAATGATGAAGTTCACTGCACCGTGGCAGAAATTGCACTCTCCATCAAATATCACCACATGCCGGTCACACATAAATGCTCTTCTTGAAATGTCTATTTAATTTAAGGCACTAATTAGTGCAATCAGGCCCTAAAGATCGCGATTTATCCGCAGGAGAAGCTTGCTGAGCCAAGCGCTGCTTATATCGGATTTCTGCACCTTCTCCTCGAAACTTTCCTGCTCTTTAAGGCGGTAAGATTGTAGACCCTGGCGCAACCCCAGCATTCTTAAAGTATGCGCCGCCAACGCAGCCAAAAAGCACAACACCCACACAACAGAGCCTAAGACTAATCCAGTCTGATATGCTCTGCGTGACAAATGCCACATAAACTCCCGCGACAATGGAAAATAGCATGTTGGGTAGAAAACGCTTTTCCGCACCGGATAGCTCCCCAAACACAAAGCCCATCATTACAGCGAATGCAGCGCACATATACGCCTTAAGCAACGGAGAATCGAACAGCGCGGACAGGTAATCCGCTTTCTGTGCAGGCTCAATTCCTGACTGAACAAGAGTAAACCAACCAACGGCCATGAAGGGGTGCAACACCTCCCCCGCAAAGCTAATTGTCGATAAATAAATACGCCTACTATTGCAGCCTTTAGCCTTTGACTCACATCTTCCTCCGCTTCAACGGCGCTTAACGTTTGCTCGCGCTGCGATGCAACTATCGAGACTAGTAATACGCCTTAAACTAATTCACTCTCGCAATCATGCTTGTGGAAAAATCACCCCTTACACGCCGCCTCACCCTAGGAGCCTTTGAATAGCTCATTGTGCACTTTGGCTTTTCGGCTCTTACTGGCTCCACAAACGACTCGCAAACCAATATTCGTTAATACCGAAAAGCACTATACAGACCATCCCGCGTACCAAGCGTAAAAGGAAAGCACCATGAAAGCAGTAGGATTAACCGAATATTTGTCCATTGATGACAAAAACAGCTTACGCGATATCGAACTATCAATGCCGGTTGCCGCGGGCCGAGACATATTGGTGAAGGTTAAAGCTATCTCTGTAAACCCTGTGGACACGAAGGTACGTAGCCCAAAAGATGTGATCGAAAAAACACCGCGTATTCTTGGCTGGGATGCTTCCGGTACGATCGTCGCCGTGGGCGAATCGGTCACGGCGTACCAAATCGGCGACGATGTGTTTTATGCCGGTGACATAACCCGCTCTGGCTGCAATGCAGAATTTCATTTAGTGGATGAGCGTATAGTCGGCCATAAACCTTCCACGCTTTCTCATGCAGAAGCGGCCGCGCTCCCCCTAACAAGCATTACCGCTTGGGAAGCATTATTCGACCGACTTCGTATCAAAGAATCAGACAGCACCGATAATCGTAAGAGCATTCTGATTATTGGCGGCGCCGGTGGCGTAGGCTCTATTGCCATTCAATTGGCAAAGAAGATTGCCGGCTTAACAGTCATCGCCACCGCCTCACGAGAAGAAACAATTAATTGGTGTAAGGACTTGGGCGCGGACCTAGTGGTAAATCATCGCAACAACCTCCTAACCGAACTCAGTGCAATAAAATACCCTACTGTTGATTATATCCTGTGCCTAAACGATACCGACGGCCATTGGTCGGCAATGTCTCAGCTGATTACACCTCAGGGAACGATCTGCACTATTGTCGAAAATCAGCATCCATTAGACATGAGTGAACTGAAAACCAAGAGCGCCACATTTGTGTGGGAATTCATGTTTACGCGATCAATGTATCAAACCGACGACATGGCGTCGCAACGGGACCTATTAAACAATATTTCAAATTTGATAGATGAGGGAATATTGCGCACAACCCTAACGCAAACGTTTACCCCTATTAATGCAGAGAACCTTCGCAACGCGCATGGCATAGTTGAGAAAGGGAAATCCATTGGCAAGATCGTGATTGCCAACTAAAACGCCGCTAAATAACTCCCCGCCCGCTCGAAGCAACTTCGACAAGATAGGCGCCTTGTAAGAACGCGACTGCAAAAATCCCTAGCGGCTAAGATAGTCATATCAAAGATTCGCTTGCAAGCAAGCGAATCTTTTTCCAGCTCGGGAAGGCTTTCAGTAATTCTCTATAAAGCAGGGCCCACCCAAATCTGTTTCGCGTTTACAAATTCCTTAATCCCATGCGGTCCTAATTCTCGTCCGTAGCCGGAACGCTTAATGCCCCCACTTGGTAAACGCGGATCAGTTTTAACAATACCGTTTATCGAAACCTGGCCCAACTCCATTCGCCGGGCTATCGCTTCGCCTCGTGCTGATGTGGTCCATACACTTCCCGCCAAACCAAACTCTGAATCATTCGCTATTTTGAGCGCATGCTCATCATTGTCGGCCTTCATAACCACCGCAACCGGGCCAAATGTTTCTTCGCAACCTGCCGCCATATCATTGGTGACATCGACCAGTAACGTGACGGGATAAAAGTACCCGTCGCCTTCCGGAAGAACGCCGCCCAATAAACAGCGAGCCCCCTTTTTTACACTCTCTTGCACCTGACGGTGAAGAGCCTGGCGGAGATCATCACGTGCGATAGGCCCAACATCTGTCATTTCATCTGCTGGGTTACCCATTTTGAGCGCCGCAAGCGACGCACGCAGCAACTCAACAAATCGATCATAAACCGGCGCTTCGACAATAATGCGCTTAGCCGCTATGCACGATTGTCCTGCGTTAATCATGCGAGAAATCGTTACCGTTTTCACCGCTGCCTCTATATTGGCGTCTGCCAAGACAATACAGGGATCTGATCCACCTAATTCCAGCACCGCCGATTTAATTTCTGACGCGGCTACCGCAGCCACCTTCGCACCGGCAAGACTTGAGCCGGTGAAAGACACAGCTTGAACACGCCGATCACGAATAACGCTTTCAACCTGTTCATTGGCTAATGGCAAATTTTGCATTACGCCCGGCGGCGCTCCCACTGCGTCGAAGGCACCAATAATCGCTTTAGCGCAACCGGATACATGCGGATCATGCTTCATCAAACAAGTATTCCCCGCCATCAATGCTGGGGCGCAGAATCGAAACGCCAACCAGAACGGCGCATTCCACGGCAAGATACCAAGTACGGCACCAAGGGGCTGATATTGAACATAGCTATGTTGGGCGTCGGAATTAATGGATTCCGTCGCCAAATAGGATTCGGCATGACGTGCATAATGTTCCGCGCACAGCGCCGCCTTATTAACTTCCGCGCGCGCTTCTTTGATCGGCTTTCCCATTTCCAATGTCATGATAGGCGCCAGCGTCTCGACGTTTTCACGCATATAACTCGCCACCGCCAATAATAAGTCGCCCCGTTCAGCAAAGGTCAATTCTTGCCACGCTGGAAACGCTGCGACGGCTTGCCCCATGACTTGTTCTAAATGCAGTGCATCCAGTGGCGGCGTTTTACTGATAATCTTTCCGTTGGTGGGATCGGTCGCAACTAATGCCTCTGGTATCGCTGACATATCTGTCTCCTATCAAGGGACCCATCGAAGATGAACTTGAATAACGGCATCCTATTTCTTTGTGGCGTCCTGAATAGGCGATACCGGATTTGAAACTCCCAAGCGCTTTTGCGACTCTTCCGGCTTGCACACCATGTCGCGGTCCATCGTAAAAAAGGATTCGCAGCCCGTCGCCGTCACGCGAATAGTGTCAGAGATTCCCACCGTTTTATCGCCATCCACTCCCCACATCCACGGAATCAAATGAAACGTCATTCCTTCGCGCAAGAACGCCGAATTCCCTTGCTTCAAACTGATGATGTAGCCCTCGTCCCAGCTCGGCGGAAAGGCAATACCAATCGAATAGCCAGAACGCGTAATGAGCCGCGCGCCCACATCATTCTCAGTAATAATTTGCCGCATCAGATTATCGGCGTCCGACACAGTCAGTCCGGGCCGAATAGCTTTATGGATTTCCGTCAACGCCAACTTCATGCGCTCTTGCGCCTTGTACATCGAGTCGGATAATTCATCGAGCACGACGGTACGCATCATTGCGGTGTGATAACGGCGATAGCAGCCACCGACCTCCATAAATACATGCTCTCCGGGCTGAACAATCCGCCCTTCCCACGTGGCATGTCCGATCATCGAACGAGGACCAGACACCACATACGGCATCACCGCTGGCGCCTCTCCGCCGGCGCGGAACATTGCCGCACTAATCTCCGCTGCAATTTCATTTTCAGTGACGCCTGCGCGACACGCTTCGATACCTGCACGCATACCGGCCTCTGTAGCACGAGCGGATTTCTTCATCACTTCAATTTCGACTTCGGATTTACACACACGCCCTTCTTCTACAATGCCAAAGCAGTCAATTAACTTGCCATCTGTAAACGTCGTATGGATAGCGTCTTGGTGATATGCAGGGAAGAAGTAGCTATTTCGCTCATAGCCAATGCACTTACCTTTAAGGCCGAACTCACGAAAGCTCTGCACCAACATTTGAATGGCATCGCCGGTATCGGGGTATGGCCGCGCGATCTCAACCCAGGTGCGGTGATACACATTGGTCGCCTCTAGCTCACGAGTGATCATGAACGGCTCGCCTGATAACGGCACAACCAATGCTTGGAAGAACGAATAACCCGTTGTTTGATAATCCGTCAGGTACATCAAGTTTTCAGGATCGGTGATCACCACTGCATCAAGTAGCCGCTCCTTCATACGACTGCGAAGATCGTTCAATCGGCGCTCATACTCTGCAAACGGAAACGTCATATCTTCACGATATTTCATATTATGACCTCACGCTTCTACTCACGACATTCTCGTGAAACTAATCCAATACGTTAGCAAACGCTTGCGCCAACAGCTCGAGGCCTTCGTTTAGGTCGTCATCGGGGATTGTTAAGGGCGGAATAAGCTTAACCACTCTACCGCCCGATCCACATGGACCCATCAACAGACCTAGCTGAAAACATTGCCCTGAAATCTTCTTCGCGACCGCGCCGTCGCGTACATCGATAGCTTGCATCATGCCCTTGCCGCGCACTTGAAAATCATGGCTCGAGTACTTATCCGCCAGATCCTCCAAAAACTTCCGGAGTACCGCGCCCTTTCTTTTTACTTCATTCATCAAGACATCGTCTCGGAAGTATTCCAAACCAATTCGCCCAGCAATGAATGATAAGTTCTGTCCGCGAAATGTGCCGGTATGCTCACCCGGCGACCAATGTTTGTCGTGTTCGGCTTTAACGAGATTCATGGCTATCGGCGTACCAAAGCCACCTAGCCCTTTGGCCAAACAAATAATGTCAGGATCAATACCCATTCCATCAAAACTGAAATAGCTGCCGGTTCTGCCGCAGCCCGCTTGGATATCATCTATAATCAGCAACGCGCCGAGATCGTTCGCCAACTTTTGTAGTGCTTGTAGCCATGCCTTGCTGGCGATATTGACACCGCCTTCGGCTTGAATAGATTCAACAATAAACGCCGCAGGAGCCTCTAGGCCCGAAGACGGGTCCTGAAACTGCGCACGCAAATAGTCCAACGATCCAACGCCGCCGCCGAGCTCGCTTCCGCCGCCGGGATCATCGCAACCAAACGGATAATGCATTACGTGCTCAAGCGGTACGCCCGATGCGTTACGGAAATAACTGTTCGCCGTACACGCCAATGCGCCCAAGGTCATACCATGAAAAGCGCGATTAAATGCAACAACCGTACGCCGCCCCGTCACCCGTCTCGCCAGTTTTAGTGCAACCTCAACCGCGTTGGTTCCAGTCGGGCCCATGAACTGCATCTTGTATTCCATGTCGCGAGGTTTTAGTACGTGTTCAGCGAAGGCGCTAATAAATGCGCGCTTCGCGCTGGTGTACATATCCAAACTATGGGCAATTCCGTCGTTCTGAATGTACTCAATCAACGCTTCTTTCATCAGCGGATTGTTGTGGCCAAAATTGAGTACGCCTGCCCCGGCAAAGAAATCGATAAACGATTTACCCGATTCATCGACCTGACGCGCGTTTGACGCCGACACAAAGACCGTTGGATAAGCGCGACAATAGCCACGAATCTCAGACTCCCACTTTTCGAACACTTGCATGGCGTTTCTCCTATTACGGGTCTCACTAGCGTCTTCACGGTTGCCAACACGTCGTTGGCATCACGTTTCGTTTAATGTCTTCTCCAAGATCTCTCTCACGACACGTTTATTCATCGATAAAAACTGTTACTCCGGTATCGGCGCACCGGCTAAACGAGCGTACACGCGGCCCATATGTCGAATTAAGTTATCGTTGAAATCGTATCGAGGGCTATGGCAGGGGGCTGCGTGGCCGTTGTTATCATCGGCCCCCACGAGCGCATAAGCCCCTGGAATGACATTGAGGTAGTAGCTGAAATCTTCGGAGGCCATAATCGGCATCGCTGTATCGCGGCTATGCCAAGAAGCGCCAAATTCGGCCTCTAATGCGTGGCGATAATTTGCCGCCGCGCTAGCGTGATTAATCGTCGCGCCGTAACGGGGAAAGAGTTTGACCTCTGCGCGTACGCCGTAAGCGTTGGCAGTGTCCTGTGAAATGGATGTAATCAATTCTTCAACACGTGCACGAATGCCATCGTGTGCCAAACGAATACTGCCAGACAATCTCGCCGTATCCGGAATAATAGTATCCGCACTTTTCGCGTCTATGCTCGTCACGCTGACCACCGCAGCATCTTGTGGGCGCAAGTGACGACTAACAATTTGCTGCAACGCTAGCGTCACGGCCGACGCGGCCAATACAGGATCGCGACACAACTCTGGCTGGCTGGCGTGCCCGCCTTGCCCAATCAATTGGATTTCGAACGTTCCGTTCGCCGCCATCACGGCGCCATCCGGGCAAACCGCCTTCCCGAAGGGAATGGCCGGCCAGTTATGCCAGCCGTAGATCTTTGACACCCCTTCTAACGCGCCATCTTCAATCATCTTGCGCGCGCCATGCCCGCCTTCTTCTGCCGGCTGAAACAATAACGTCACCGGCCCAGGCAGCTGGCTTTCATGTTGTTTCAACCACCACAGAGCTGCAAACAAGGTCGCTGTATGGCCGTCATGGCCGCAGGCATGCATGCAGCCGGACAGCGTCGATGTATGAGAGAGGTTCGTCGCTTCATGGAGTGGCAATGCATCGATATCCGCACGCAACGCAATCGGCGTGCCGGCCGCATTGGGCGCGATGACCGCGACCGTGCCCGTATCCGCGCAAGCCCGCCATTGAATGCCCGCCGCCGACAAACGCTCCCGTATAACGCTCGCAGTACGCCGCTCTTGCCACGCCAACTCAGGGTGCCGATGTAAATCGTGCCGCAACATTACGGCGGATTCCACCAACGAGGCCCATGTTGCTTGCGCGAGTGTTTCCTCTCGAATATCAGCCATGCACACATGATGCGCATAGAAAAACGTGACACGCAAGAGGCCATTAACCTGCTGAAATATCTGGCTTTATCGAGATAACTTTTTAGGGGTCTAAATATTTTGACTGTAACAAAATGGCACGTTTCAGTGCACTTTTTGAGGAGGCTTAGCGTCGCGCACTACATTAGATCAAGAGAATGGCCGCGTGAGGGAATTCAGCGTTGCTGCAAGAAGCAGGATCTTATAATACTCAGGGAGAATTCCAAATAAATCCCTATAGACCGTTGCTAGACGGGAAGCGATTGCAGAATGATGGCGCCCTTGTCTATGCACCATAAGTTTCTCTAAATAATATATACCGAAAACATTTACTCTAAATTTCTCTTGAACTTATACATCAGCGAATCGCCTTCTGCCAAAAGCGCTTCAATTGAATCATGTTTCTCTGCGTCGAATGATGCGATTCCATATGAAAGCGAAACATCATAGCCTCGATCCACGTCCTGATTGTATTCATCCAGCGCACGACAAATTCTTTCAACGACCTCCTCTGCTTGCTCTTGAGACGAATTTGTCAGCAATATGGCGAACTCATCGCCGCCCATCCGCGCAAAAATATCCGAATCTCGACACGCATCCTTTATAATCCCCGCAAATGCATTTAATGCCAAATCGCCTTCTGCGTGTCCAAAGTTATCATTGATCAATTTAAATTTGTCTAAATCGATAAACACTAATGCGGCAGGAATTTTTTGCCGAGTGATTATTCCCAAGCTGCTCTGGGCAAGCATCACAAACCCACGCCGGTTAGATATTTTGGTGAGCTCGTCTAGTGTCGCCATCTGCACCGCTGCAACTTCACGCTCTATCATTGATGCGAGATCTGCCAAAGCCGACATATCCTCTCTATCAAAACTCCGCGGCTTTTGGTCAATAATACAAAGTGTTCCAAGGGCATGTCCGTTCGGTGCGCGCAGTGGGCAGCCGGCATAAAAACGAATATGAGGATCACTTAGAACCAAAGGGTTATCCGCAAAACGCTCATCACTCAGCGTATCAGGGACAACGAAGACCTCCTTACCAAGAATTGCGTGCCCGCAGAATGAGATATCACGCGAAGTCTCCCTAACATCGAGACCAAAGCAGGATTTAAACCATTGCCGGTTCTCATCAACGATACTAACAAGGGCGATAGGCACATCGAACAGACGCTTTGCCATACGTGCGAATCGATCGAATCGCTCTTCGGGGGCAGAGTCTAGGATGCCTAAAGAGCGAAGCGTCTCGAGCCTAGCTTCTTCAAATTCGGGGATGTCGGGCGTTTTCATTGGAGCTACCTGATGTCAATTCTATTGATGACGACATTCACACATCTTTCACGCCAGCTCTTCAGATGAAACCTAGAAAGAACGGCTCTTCTGCCGCAGCATCTATTTGAGCATACACCAATGACATACAAAACATTCGGTAATTCAGCGCATATTCGTAACAATCAAGGCACGCTGTCATAGCGTTAGCCCACCCATTACCTATTTATACATCATTTATTTAGTCATGCTCTGGCTGCTCAACCTCCTGAATTAGGTAGGCAGCCTCCTCCATTCTCTCAGTAAATATTTTCTGCGCATCCGAAAGGCCGCGATTATAGTAGTACGCGCCTATTTCTCTGCCAAAGAAATCAATAAGGAACTCTGCTTCGAAGCCACCAATATCTTGGCCCATCTCGGCACTGAAGTAAGCTTTCACCTTACTAACAATCCTCTCTTTTTGGTCCTGTGATAACTCGATTTCCTTCATAATAAGACCTTACTCATCACCAACAACAATCTGCTCATTGGAGAAAATCCATTTCGTTAATTCAGCATAAAGTCAATACATGTATGATTTTCACCTTCACACAGAAACCATGACAAATCCAATCAGAAATGTGGAAAGGTTGCGTATTTAAATCGAAATATTCTGGAGGGGGAAGGAGGGGTAGATACGAAAAAAATGACGCGCAATAAATTGCCGAATAGCGACAATTCCACATCATGGCTTCTCTAGAATTTTAAATATATACGAATTTTTACTATTGTGGATAACCGGTAATCTTACGAATGGATTTGTACATTGGTTCCAACCGCTTATACATCCCTTGGTATACTTCGCTGTACAGCGCATCGTAAATTTTCTTTGAGTCAGGGTTGGGGTAAAATACATCCCCCTCTCTGGTCATCTTCGCCATTGCCGTTTCAAAGTCGCGATGAAAACCCAAACCCACTGCAGCTACAATAGCTGCACCCAAGCCAGAGGTTTCAAAGGTGTGCGGGCGCTCAGCAGGCAAGCCAAACACATCGGCTGTGATTTGCATGGCAGCCCTTGATTGTGACCCACCGCCGGATACCCGCAAGCGCGTAATTTTTTTCTTGCCACGCTTTTCAATCGCTTCGCGCCCTTCGCGCAATGCAAACGCCAACCCTTCTAATATAGAACGGTACATATGCGCACGGGTATGCACTTCACCGAAACCTATTATTGCGCCCTTAGCTTCGGGACCCGGCGCAATATCACGTCCCCAATAGGGCTGCAGCATTAAACCCATGGAACCGGGAGGCACTTGATTTACCAAGTCATCAAATAACGTTTCCGGGGCGATTCCTTGCTGCGCAGCTAAAACCTGTTCGTGCTGGCCAAACTCTTTTTTGAACCAGCTGACCATCCAAAATCCGCGCGGCACCGCCGCTTCCGTCATAAACATGTCTGGCATGGCTGCAGGGTAAGCAGGCATCATACGCACCGGTTCAAAATACTTTTTTGTATGCGTGTTAATTGTCGCGCGCGTGCCATAGGACAGGCACGCAACATCATCGGCTATCAAACCAGACCCCATCATCTCGCACGCTTTATCCGCTCCCGAGGCGATGATCGGCACACCTTCGGGCAGCCCGATATGCGCAGCGGCCTGTCCCTGCAATAAGCCTAGCCTCTCGCCCGGCTGAACCAGCTCAGGCAACTGATCACGCTGAATACTATATGCCTGCCAATGCCAACTATAGCTCGGCGCCCAATCGCGAATTTTGTATTCAAAGGGGATATAGCCAACTTGGCTGCCAACGGAATCCTTATACTCCCCCGTCAACTTATAATTTAGGTAGCCAGAGAGTTGCAGATACTTTGCGGTCTTGGCCCAGATCTCTGGTTGATGGTGCGCCACCCAGTTGGACGGCGCTTGCTTACGCACATAGTCCAGCACCGAGGCCTTGCCCGAGACTTTAATCAACAGCTCCCAGACACTCGACATCGGCTGCAGTGTTTGCAGCTGGCGTTGGTCCATCCACGTTGAAGCAGGGCGTAACGACTCTCCTTTGTCATCCAAGAAAACCATCGTACCGCGCTGAGTGGTGACGGAAAGGCCTGCGACAGATTGCGGATCCGCGCCCTGGTCCCACAAATTTCGGCACGCAACGCCGACGTTATCCCAATAGTACTCTGGGTGCTGTTCGGCCCAACCTGGCTGCTCTGAAAAATACGCTTCAATTTCGATTTTGCTTTTAAACAGCAGATTACCATCAAGATCAAATAGCAAAGCACGTATGCTCTGCGAACCATTATCTATTGCTAGTATTTTATCTTTCACTACAGCTTCCCGCCCTTGTTGGTCCGTCCCTTATGCTGCGGGAACGCTGTATTTGTCAGCCCAAATAGATTGGTAACGCGCAACTTCTTGATCCCAGCGCGCGTCATCCCAGTCCAACTCCGGCTGCGCGATGGCCTTGATGCGTGGCATTTGCAGCATACCGCCTTGCGGCAACAGCAACCCCAAACGGGTACGGCGCAGCAAAAGGTCGTCTAAATGTTTCACTGCTTCGCGGGCAGCAGACCAGCGCAACTCTGCCCAGACATTTAACGCGCCAGGAATAAAGCCAAGCTCATCTGAGTGTGCATAGTCAATTAGCTCTTGTGCCGCGGAACCATAAAACCCTGTCAAACGACGCTCTTGCGCAGGGCCAAACTTGCAATCCCGTAACGGCTTCAAAATTTCTGCAAATACCCTGCCATAAGCATCTTCCGTCTGATCGATATCTAAGTGCACCGCAGCGGCCTTCATCACATCCAGCGCAATCGCCCTGAACGTGGTCAGCTTGCCGCCGGTCACTGTGATCATGCCATCATTGTTCCAAACGACGTGATCTCGACGCGCAGCGGAAGGCTTCAACTTATCGGCATCGACCCCTTCTTTGCCCACGATAGGGCGGACACCGGAGAAGGTATTGAGAATGTCAGCGCGCTTCAGCTTCGCCTTAGGAAACTGGTTGTTCGCACCCTCCAAAATGTAATCAACTTCTGCCGAGCTAATACCTGCTTCTAAATCTAAGTTTTCGGTATGATCTAAATCCGTTGTGCCGAGAACAATTACCCCTTCCCACGGGTAGATGAAAATAAATCGGCCATCTTTGGGGTGCTGATATGCAAGCACTTGATGCACCGGCAAGCGCCAACTCGGCACAACAATGTGGCTGCCGCGTAACGGCCGCACACGCTTTTCATTTATTAAGCTGCTACGCAAACGATCAGCCCACGCCCCCGTCGCATTCACCACTACTTTCGCGCGCACGCGGCAGCTCACGCCGCCTTCAACATCTTCTACCGTTAAGCCAACGACCTTGCCATTTTCACGCAGCAAATCTTTCGCCTTGATGTAGTTTGCCGCCACGCCTCCCTCACCTTGCGCCTCCTGCAATACACGCAGAACCAAACGCGAATCATCTGTTACCGCATCGGTATATTGCGTGGCGCCGTAAAGGCCGTCATCGCGTATACCAGGCAAGAAGTTCTCGACCATACCCTTATCGAAGTATCGATAATCTCGACGTCCAGCGAAGAAATCATATACACGCATTATAAAGTTGAATGCCCAACGGTTTGGGAAGTCCCCCTTGCGAAAAGGGTATAGATATTTCATGGGTTCCACTAAGCCGGGCGCCTCGTCCAACATGCGCTGACGCTCAACCACCGCCTCACGGGTTAGCTTGAAGTCACCTTGCGTCAGATAGCGCAATCCTCCATGCACCATTTTGGAAGAACGACTCGATGTGCCCCAGGAAAAATCTTTTTGTTCGATAAGCAGTGCTTTCAAGCCGCGGCGAGAAGCTTCACGCAATACACCGGCACCGGTAATGCCGCCACCAATGATAATCAGGTCCCATTTCGTGTCAGCCGATTCTAAATCTGCCCACAGCTCAGATCGCCAATTTTTATTCCAACTTTTTACCACGCGTTTACCTTCTTATTTTTTTGCGCTGCCGACACACAAAACGTGTATATCGACAGCGGAAAGCGGACACATAACTCGTTAATCTTCCAACAATACGCCGGGGTTCATACGCTTATCCGGATCAAAGTGCTCAACCATATTACGAATTGCACTCATTCCTAAGGCGCCCTTCTCTGCCGGCATATAAGGCGCGTGATCACGGCCCACGCCGTGCTGGTGGGAAATCGTTCCGCCGTGTTTAACCACGACGTCACAGGCTATTTTTTTGATCTTTTTCCAGCGCTGAAGCGTCTCCTCGTACGTTCCCGCCGTGCGGAAGAAGTACGTGGTATAGGCGCTAGAGCCTTGTGGGTAAAGATGGGATAAATGAGTAAAGGCATGAACCTTCTCGCCTTCATCCGCCAGTGCGGCACGCACTGACGTTTCCGCATCGGCGACATAGTCCTTCAATTTTGACCAATCAACCGCGGTCTCGAAGGTGTCCACCGAGTAGCCCATATCCCATAAAGGGTGGCGCAAATACGGAAAGCGGAAACGACCATGCTCCCATTTATTACCGAGCATTTTGTCGAGAAATTTGACCGCACCATAAGATTTTAAAATCTTCATGGCTTGCCTTTTATTCGCTTTAACTTGCGCCTTGGTGCCGGTCAAGCCGAAGGTCACCATATTCTTTTTCTCACCCGCGCCGAGCACCGCGAGCGTTTTATCCAGCATGCCAATTTGCTTCTCATCTACCGAGATGCGCATGCCTGTATAGGTTTCAAGCTGATTGCTGACGCGCAACATCGACAAAGGAATCTTCGTTTGCACAACTTCCTGAACCGCCTTGCAGGCCTGCTCCCAATTTGGCAAGAAAACCGCATGGAAGGTTTGCACCTCAGGCAATGGCGTCATCCGTATTTTTACTTCCGTGACTATGCCCATACGGCCCTCAGAGCCCATCACCATTTCGCGTAAATCAGGGCCTGCGGAGGAAGCGGGAATGGTCGGTATTTCCATCGTGCCGACCGGCGTTTCCATACGGCCACCGGCAAACATCTGTTCAATGCGACCATAACGTAACGATTGCTGGCCACTCGAACGAGTCACCACCCAGCCGCCAACCGTTGATAATTCCCAAGACTGCGGAAAGTGGCCAAGCACGTAACCCTTAGCGAGTAACTGCGCCTCCAACTCTGGGCCATTGGCGCCCGCGCCAAAAGTTGCTATTTGGCTTTCAGTGTCTAAATCCAATAGCTTATTCATGCGTGTTAATGCGACGGTGATAATCGGCTTATCCGATTGCTGGGGAGTAATGTGGCCCGCAACAGATGTGCCGCCACCATAAGGAATAACGATTGCATCCCGCTCTTTAGCCAACTGAATAAGCTCTTGCACCTGCTCTGAGGTTTCAGGAAAGGCAACCGCATCAGGAAAAACGTCAAACTGACCGCTGCGCATCGCGAGCCAATCAGGAAAACTTTGTCCGCGCGCATGACGCACACGCACTTCCGGGGAAAGATCCAATAGCACGTGCTCAGCTAGGCGAGACGTCGGCACTTTCGCAATAACACTGGCTAAGTCGGCGTCAGGCAAAGGCGTTCCTTCTCCAACAAAAGCACGAATCATGTCTTTGCCAGATTGCGGCAAGTCCATCATATTGCTCTCATCACCCCACCCATTCCAACGACGCATACTCTTCCCCTAGATCTCTTATGATTTACCTAAACGACCATCAACAACATGATAATCGGACCGCCTGCCGTCACCGAGCGCACGCCGGACACAGCACGCCCATTCACCAGACGCTTTGAATAATGATTTCTTCCGACTCCTCCGTATTGACAATACGTGCCAAACCGCTCGGAAAATCGCTCGTTTATCGTCGCTCTACTGAAAATCTAAGTGGCTGGTATGGACAGGACGGGGTGGATTCATCGGCATTGTGATAACCACAACAGCGATGAAAGGACAGGTTATGCGCAACAGAACGTCTGGCACAAAAAAGGGCGCCAAACATTTCCGTAGAAACCCTGAGCGCCCTTGTTCGCTACGAATCTTTTCGGGATTCGCCTATTTTTGATTGGCCTTCTTTTCCTTCTTATCGTTACGCTTTTCTTTCATTGTTTTTTCAGCCTTCTTTTTGACTGATTTTTTTGAATCTTGGCCTTTGGACATGAACTTCTCCTTTAACATTGTTGATAACACAGAACTCCGGGCGCGGGACGCACCAAAGGTCCATGAAAGCATGTAAGTGAAGCCCTACAGGCAGACTACAAAATACCGATGAAAGTCTTGGCTGTCCCTATTTATTATCCAAATTCAGCATTAATTCGACACCGTCATCACACCGATCAGGTGGCATTTACAACGCAAGGGATAGGTCAATGCCACCGCTGTTGTTTTCTGCGTCGTGGTTACGTGACACTCCCACCCCCACGGCGAGATGACGGGACAGCCAGATACTCACAGCCAATCCAAATGAACGCGAATGTCGATCGTCATTCAAAGAGTGCGAGAAGCCGCCACTCACAGATGCTGCGCTACCCAGCATCGACTCATAACCAAGCGACCAAGTTGTAACGTACTCGCTGAAATCACCTTCATCCACCTTAGTCTGCACCGTCTCTAAAGGCACACTACTGGAATAATTGTATCGTTTCCCGATAATCGTCAGGTCAGAGTGCTGCTTGATTCTACTTCTCGACACCGCCACATACGGCGACGACGATGCCATACCTAGAAAGTCAGCACGCAAACCGGCAGATGCGGAGCTATTCTCGAGATCGCGTTCAGCGTCAAACGTATAGTACTCATTCGACCAATACGGCCCGTTCAAACGGAGCTGTTCATACTCAACGGTCGAGCCGCTCCTCCCCTTCGAAGCCGAAACGGAGAAGTAGTCAAAAAGCCGCGCTGAAATAAAAAAAGAATGGCCCGCTATGTCCCGCACCGAATAATCTTCTTGCTCGCTACGAGTCGACGTCGACCCCCCTAGCGACAAATGAGTAGTCGCCCCTAAGCGGCGCCCTGATACGGAGGGCTTGCTTATCGACTGCGCCTTGTCGGACCGAACAGATGCAACCGGTGCGCCATTGCGAAAATCAAGTACAGGCTCCTCGCCATCACCCAGCCTCTCCAGCGCAACGAGATGGGTAGGTGCAAGTATGGACGCCACCAGAATGATGGCATTATGAAATCGCATGTATCCCCCCAAGATATGTTCATGCAGGAAGCGTCGTTATCTTCCCCAAAAGGCTAACGACACAAAACTCGTATTCTACAACGTCTAACAAAGATGTGCCCATCAAAGGACACGCCATATCTAACGCAAAGAGAGGAGACAAAACACCCCGTGATTCAGCAGAAGCCAGCAATCACAGCCCCACCAGAAAACGAAGAGATGCCTAACAAAGTAATCGGCGGCGCAGTCATTGGCATCCCCGCTTGTGCTCCACGCCACTTTTCAAAACCAGTATAGTAAAAGACTCACTCTTCCTTGAAAGGATATGCCATGCCCTCCCAGTTTGTTCTCGTCAGGCTTGTCCTCTTTCTGATCGCGGCCACACTCTCATTGTCATCGGTCGCAGCAGATAAGCGAATTGGCATTCTCGTGTATGACAATGTCCTAAGTAGTGATGTCACAGCACCCGCTGAAGTATTTGGCGTCGCCACTAGGCAGTCATGGTTTTCGAATTATGAAGTCATTCTGGTGGGTGTGGACAAAAAAGAGATTATTACTACTGAAGAAGGTTTACGCCTAACGGTGGATGCCACCATTTATGACGACCTCAATCTCGATGCTTTAGTTGTAACCAGCTCATATGAAATGGATCGGCTTTTTAAAAATAAGGATTTAACCAAATTCCTCAAGAACCAGGCCAATCACGTGACATGGCTAGCAAGTAATTGCTCTGGTGCATTTCTTTATGCTCATGCAGGAATTCTCGATGGCTACCGCGCGACAACATGGGCCGGCGGAGAAAAACAGTTGCAGCGTGAATTCCCTAATATCAACGTTGTGATGGATAGCAATGTTGTAGTCGATCGGAACCGGATTTCAAGCAATGGCGGACTTCCTTCTTATCAAGGCGCACTAGTTTTGCTGAGCCTAATGAGCAGCCCAGGAAAAGCCAAGGGCGTATTTGAAACGATCCAGCTGAACCGACTAATACCGTGGACGGAAGTTACAAAGTATCTTCCCAAAGAGTAAGGCGCAAAAGCAACTTTCGCTCGCAGTGAAAAATCTGACTATTCACGCGCCCCGAAACGATAAGGACGCCAAACATTTCAAGTAAATATTTTGCGTCCCTTTACCTTCTTCCGCTATTTATTAGTTACCCAGCACCCACATACAGAAGGCGTAATTATATTTGTCCATTGACCAGACCATGTTCCCGACGCGGATTCGCATACGTTGGGGCAAATATTTTGTGCCTCTGCATTATTGCCAATAAAACCTGCATCAACATCTTTGTATTGCTTCTTAGGGCCATCACATTTTTCTTTTTCAGCCTTCATCACACTCGTCAAATAGATTATTTGATTCTTTATGGCTAGACGCTCCGCCTTCTGCTTATTCCCGGTGAGTTTTCCGTACTTAACGAACAGCTCGTCAATCTCAGTTTGAAGCTCAACCGCACCCTTACAAGCCTTTTCGGGCTTCATTGCAATAACGCTTGAGCCGTAAGAAGACCCCTTATTGTTAACAGACTGAATAATGAAATAGTAAGTCACCCCATTTGTGAGCGTCGTCTGAGTAAATGGAGAAGCAGTAATGCCAGGAACCTTCATATCAAAGTTATTCTTTATATTGATTTCAGGATTTGTTCCCCAATATAAATTATACCCGTGGGCACCATCTCCATTATTCCAAGAAATCGTCACACTTCCGTCATTGGGAGTTGCCGTAACAACCGTTGGCGCCAGCGGAACACCGGCATAAGCAATATTTACGAGAAACCCAAAACACATTCCCATCATTATTTTTATTACTTTCATTATTTGAAGTCCCTTCCCTTTAGTTTTCCTACTCATATGGCTTTTCGGAATCCGCCGTTTTTTTAAGTGGTTAATGTCTCCACTGTAAAAATAGGAGCCAGCTAATTTGAATGGCAATCTGGCATCAAAGTTATGAGCAGCTCATAGAGCCAACTAATAAAAAACAATGAGTTTGATAACCGATTTTTCAATTGGAGTCTATTACGATCACAAAAAAGAAGGGGCCACAATGCAGATCGACGCAAACGATATCATTTCGACATGTCTACTGGCGGAAAATTTATTGCTTAGAGCGGCGAGTATCTGTACGAGGGGATAAAACAATGCAGACCGAAAATAACTAGCCAAAAAAATACAACAAGCCTCTTTCCACACTCAACCTAGTAAAAATTCAAGCGCATTCGCCTCGAAGAAACAAGACGGAATTGGCAGTAGCACATCCAGATATGAACCAGACAAAAACCTATAACCCACAAGATTAATCGAAGTATAACGAACACAGATATGGACATCGCCGGGGCAATTATTCTACGCGACTGACGAACCGACCTCTTTCAGCCTAGCCCCAGAGATGCGCGGACTAATCGTCAAGAAGGGGCCGTTCTAGCAGCCGCTTAAGCCTCACCGAACCGATATTGGCTCTTTTTTGCATGGTTTTTTTAACTAATGGAAGAAGCAATATTTTCACTGCCATGCTGTCGCTTCGGCTATACATGCTCCACTGAAGAGATATTTCATTTTCACCGCTATTCGCTATTACCACCTCCATTCGAGGCAATAGCGGCAAGAACCTCCCTTCCGTGACAAAACGCTCAAATCTAATTGATTCTTTAACGGTAATTTCAATCTCTTTTTCTCCGCCGATAGGAACGGAAACTATTTCTAAATACTTTTTACCAACCTCTCCGTGCGGTAGATTATTAATAGATTTTATGGATTTCACCCCTGGGAACCAATCACCAAAACGCTCCATGTTACTGACTACAGAGAACGCACTCTCCGAAGAACATTTAATTGCTATGGTTGTTCTAGCGATCAACGTCATTAATAATTTCCTTTAATTACCAGCAACAAAAAGGCCCGAATGCATTCGCAAGCAGGCCTTAGATCTTTTCACTTCTTGAAACCGTTTCGCTCACTGACTTTACACTGCGCCAGCGCGCTTACAGGAGGCCTCTTGGCGCAACAATCCTCTCACCGCGCCATTAACCTCACAAACTAGCCTAGATCGCACGCTCTACGCATATCTTTCAACGCACCCAGCACCTGACCGCGCGTTAGCATGCCCACGAGACGACCGCTTTCATCAACGACGGGATAAATTTTAGGTTTCTGCTTTACCATCATCTCTGCGACGTCCATTAACGCATCGTCGGGCCGCACCGATAACACGTCAGCGTGCATAACGTCGTCCACGGTGGGTGAGCCTTCGCAGTGGTAGCTCGACACAATCAAGCTGCGCAAGCAGTCTTGCTCGGACAAGAAACCCACTACGCGCTCGTTGCCATCAACAATCGGCAAACCGGTTACTTTTAACTTAAGCAGCAAATCGACTGCCTCGGTTAAGTCTGTGCCCGCGCGTAATGCAGAGGGGTGCTTAGCCATTACGTCTTTAACTTTTTCTGCTTCCGCTGTCATGGGTACTCCTTCCTTAGCGTGTACGGTGTGCCGGTGCGCTCCGCAGGGTGTGCAGCTCGGGCTATCATACCCGAGCTGCCGACTTGCGTTAGGCTTTCGCCAACCAAGCTTCTAGCTCGTCTGCGCCACCAATGTGCTGACCTTCAATATACACCTGTGGCGTGGTGCCGCGGCCAGTAATTGCAGCCAAGCTGCTATAACTTAAGCCATGGCCATTTAGTTCTATCTCTTCAAAGCTGTAGCCTTTGTCGCGCAGCGCTTTTTTAGCGCGGCCGCAATGCGGGCAACCAGGCTTGGTGAATAACGAAACGCGCTTAGGTGTTTCGGCTTCGGCGTTAATGTAATTAAGCATAGTGTCAGCGTCGGAGACCTCAAACGGGTCGCCAGGCTTCTCTGGCTCAATGAACATTTTCTCGATCACGCCGTCGCGCACCAACATGGAATAGCGCCAGCTACGTTTGCCGAAGCCAATGTCTTGCTTGTCCACAAGCATGCCAACTTTATCGCTAAATTCACCGTTGCCGTCAGGGATAAAGCGAATATTCTCCGCGTGCTGGTCTGCGGACCATGCGTTCATCACGAACGCGTCATTCACCGACAGGCAGACAATATCGTCTATACCGTTTTGCTTAAATACAGGCGCTAATTCGTTATAGCGCGGCAAGTGGGTGGATGAGCAAGTCGGGGTAAAGGCACCCGGAAGCGCAAACACCACAACGTTCTTACCTTTAAACAGTTCACTTGTGGTGATGTCGACCCAGCTTTCGCCAACTCGCGAACGGAATGTAACGTCTGGAATGGGCTGGCCTTCGCTATTCTTCAACATACTCAATGCTCCTTTAGTGCATAGATGAGTGCATTCGTGTTTATGTTCAACGAAGCCATTGTCAGCGATGCAGAATGATAAATAAAATCGATTAAATGCATGCTAGCGATAGTCAGTGGCTACCGAAATCCCTTTGCCGCCTCATCAACGCAAGTCAGAGCCTGACTTGCGTCTCTGTCGGCCCCTCTGGCCAAGCAATTTCTCCAAACCCCCATGGCCTACTTATCGCACGACTCGGCGCACAGATCACTCAAAACAACTCCCTGTATAATGCCTAAAGCATAATGCTAGAAGGCCATCCTGCTCGTATGGCCAACATTCAGTCATGATCAGAATGTCGGTACACTCGTCCGCCATTCCCGTACCGTAAGAAAAGGTTCATGCGCCAGCCCGCCACCCTAGTCACGCTTGCCTTATTCTTACTTGGCAGTCCCTTGACCAATATCGCCACAGCTGCGCCAAGCGCTAAAATTATTGGCGGCGACAACGCCACGATTGACGCCCCTTGGATGTCAGGCCTGCATAGCTATGATCCTGACGCGGGCACCTATTCAATACTCACGTTTTGCGGGGGCAGTCTGATAGCGCCTAGCTGGGTAGTGACCGCAGCACACTGCCTTGAAGGAGGCGTGACGGCCGAGACTTTGTTAGTACGCGTAGACAATCCCGATCTTGGTCCTATTCATTCGCCGCCCATTCCGCCAGAAAATCAACCGCAGTACTTTGTTGACGTCATGACAGTGCACCCAAGTTATACCAATTTCTTGAACGGCTTTGATATTGCGCTACTGAAACTCGACACGCCATCTTCCGCGACGCCCATAAGCATTGCAGACCAAACATTAATGAATCAGCTCAATATCAATGGCAACACCACTAATGCCGTAGATATTTTGGGCTGGGGCGTTTACGACGGTGACGGCACGCCTTTTAGTCCAGACCAAGCAGCCAACGGTCCGCGTCCTCGCTTGTTACAGCAAGCCACTCTCGATTTTTTACCGCTTAGTAATTATCGCGGCGACGACATTCCTGCAAACGTTGTCCTAGCGCAAAAACGAGTACCGCGACTCGATCAACCCAACGGCGTTGATACTTGTTTCGGAGACAGTGGCGGACCATTACTTGTGCCGGCTGATCGCACTATCGGCACACTGACTCGCAATATTGCCCAACTCGTTGGCATTACGAGTTTTGGCAACAGTCAATGCAATAGCACAAATGAATCCGGCGCCTATACACGCGCTGCCAGCTATACCGATTGGATTGAATTGGCGACTGCCGACGCCGGCGATCCGCTCAGCGACTTGCGCGTTCAGCTTAATGGTGACTACCACGACATCTTGCCAGACAGCGATACGGTTTTTTCTGTGACGGTGTTTAACGACAGTAGTCGTAACGACGTCGCCAGTTTTTCGCTCACACTGCAAACGGACTCCAACGACAGCAGCCTTGAGCCCAGCAGCGATATATCATTAGCGTGCACGCCAGCCGGTTTATCCACTCTTAACTGCACCTCAACTGCCGCGCTGAACGCCCTCAGTGAAATCACCTATCAATTTACTGTAAACGACCAACAAGGTGATCCACGCGCGGCCAATGTGAAGGCCGACATCACCGCGCAAGAAAAAGATGACTATCGCCTTGCTAACAACAGCGATACATTTTCCATTAACTATACCGACGGCCCAGACGTTGGCATTAACATAGAAAACATCAACATGCTTTATGGCAAGTTCGATATTATTGTCCGCAATAGATCTGACTTCTTTGCGGCCAATAATGTGTCTGTAACGTTCACATCAGATGTTGCACTCGAGTGGAACGACACAAGCGAGTGCGCAGCCACATCTGATTTTAGCGTAACCTGCATAACGTCTACGCTGGCACCACTTGCTGAAATCAATCGGACCATTACTTTGCCCGCAAATACTTCATTGAATCTAAACTACGAAATCGACGTTAGCGTGACTCATGATGGACCAGACAACAACGGCGTTAATGACAGCGACGACGCAACTATTATCGTGCTGCCATCAAACCAAAGACCAACATCTTTTGTCGCCAGTAGCAGTTCAGGGGGCGGTAGCGCGGCATGGTTGCTACTAGTAATAACAACTTTGCTGACAAGCGCAGGATTCTCCCGCTTGCACCGCCAGTCGGCGATCTTGAAAAGCTAGTTGCAAACTCAACCTCCGCACGTCAGGCTTACCGACATGAAAACACCGAATAATAATACGCTACCACCGCACACCCTCGACGACATTCTCAGCACTTGGACACACGGCATTGCCGCGATGTTGAGCGTTATTGGCGCCATTGTTTTAATCGTGGGCGCCAGCCGCCTTGGCGACACATGGAAAGTGGTCAGCTTTAGCATATTTGGCGCCAGCTTAGTGTTGCTTTATCTTGCCTCAACGCTTTATCACAACAGCAAGAATCCGCGCTTGCGCAGTATTTATAAAATGATCGACCACTGTGCGATTTTTTGTTTAATCGCCGGAACCTATACTCCCTTTTTATTAGTCAACCTACGCGGCTCTGTTGGCTGGATATTGTTTGCTGTGATCTGGGGGCTGGCGCTAACCGGCGTTATACTGAAATTGAAATTTCGCAACCGCTACAAACTCGCGCGAGTCGGAATTTACGTGGTGATGGGTTGGTTAATTTTATTCGCCTCGACAGCACTCACGGAAAGCTTAAGCAAACTGGCCTGGAGCCTCACTTTAGCGGGCGGCATTACTTATACCGCCGGCGTTGTGTTTTATCTGTTCCAACGTCTGCCACTAAACCACTCGGTTTGGCACCTATTTGTGATGGCCGGCAGCGCCTGCCATTTCTTTGCCGTGTACTACGGCGTTCTGCCATTTGGCATCGTCGCTCAATAAATATCTCGCCTTTTTCCAGAACCTTGCAAGCAGGCTTCTACAAGGCAGTAGGGATTGAGATATTTGTAGCAGCCTCCCGCAAAGAAGCCTAACGCGAATTATTACAGAACATTCAAAGGCACCTTCAGATACACAGTGCCGTTATCTTCTGCCGGCGGAAAACTCCCGCCCCGCACATTTACTTGTACGGACGGTATGATGAGGCGAGGCGCACCCAATGTGGCATCGCGGGCCTCTCGCATGGTAACGAAGTCGCCCTCACTCACACCCGTATGCACATGAATATTCTCTGCGCGCTGCGCCTTCACCGTAGTTTGCGATTCATGATTTCTAGCGTCACCAGGATAATCATGACAAACAAATATTCGTGTCTGCTCCGACAACGCCAATAAATTTTCTATCGAGCGATACAAGGTCGCGGCATCACCACCGGGAAAATCGCAACGCGCCGTACCGACATCTGGCATAAATAGGGTGTCGCCAACAAACAGCGCATCATCAAATCGATAGGCCACATCTGCTGGCGTGTGCCCAGGCGAATACATCACCGTAGCGGTTAACTCTCCGACAGAAAACGTCTCGCCGTCAGAAAATAAGTGATCAAACTGACTGCCATCGCTAAGAAAACTCTTCTCGAAATTAAAGAGCACGCGAAATATTTTCTGAACTTCACAGATGTTTTCACCGATGGCAATCTTGCCACCTAGCTGATGACGAATATGTGGCGCAGCAGAAAGATGATCAGCGTGAGCGTGGGTTTCCAGTATCCAATCAAGCGTAAGGCCATGCTTGCGGACAAAATCGATAATCTTCTCGGCACTTTCTGTGCTCGTCCTACCGGACTTAGGCTCAAAATTCAGCACAGGATCAATCACCGCCGCGTGACCGCCTTCGTGGTCATACACCACATAGGAGAAGGTTTCCGAATCCTGATCGAGAAAGGCCTGGACGTTAGGCCGCTGGGCATTGCTAAGCATTAATAGCTACCTTATAACGATATACTTGATTACATAATATATATTAATATAATATTATCAAGCAACATTACCGAGAGACCAGAAGATGGCGCAGACTGAAATGAAACCTGAGGCGATGCGTGCCGCCGCGAGTCAGGCCAGCGGACTAATGCGCGCCCTTGGCAACGAAGACCGGCTTATGCTGCTGTGTCAGCTTAGTCAGGGCGAAGCATGTGTTAGCGACCTTGAGCAGGCGTGCTTGATATTCCAACCATCGCTATCGCAGCACCTTGGTGTCTTGCGGCGCGAAGGGCTGGTCGAAACACGCCGTGCCGGCAAACATATTTATTACCGGGTCGCCAACGACGATGCACTCGCCGTTCTGCAAACACTCTATGAACGATTCTGCCCACAGTGAGGCAATCAAGATGACTATCGATTGGTACGCCTTCACACCATGGACATCACTTGCCGGCGGCGCCCTGATCGGCCTCGCTGCCGCACTACTGCTGCTCTTTAATGGCCGTATCGCCGGCGTGAGCGGCATCGTTGGCGGACTACTACGCCCCGTAAAAAGCGACGCCCTGTGGCGCGCGGCCTTCGTACTCGGCATGGTCGCGGCGCCGCTAACGTGGCAAATTGGCGCCGCTTTACCTGCCATCAGTATTGATAGCGACTACCCCCTGCTCATTCTTGCTGGCGTCATTGTTGGCATCAGCACCCGCTACGGTTCGGGCTGCACCAGCGGACACGGCGTTTGCGGCATCTCGCGACTATCACCGCGTTCCACTATCGCGACGCTCGCGTTTATGAGCAGCGGATTCGTGACGGTCTTTCTTATTCGTCACGTCATTGGAGGCTAGGTATATGCAACGTCACCATTTCGCCGCCCTCTTCAGTGGGTTAATTTTCGGTTTCGGACTGCTGCTATCTGGCATGGCAAATCCAACGAAGGTCCTCAGCTTTCTCGATCTTGCCGGTGCATGGGATCCGAGCCTGATATTGGTCATGGGCGGCGCAATCGCCGTCGGCCTGATCGCATTTGCGGTGGCTAAGCGCCGTCGTTATAGCTTTCTCGGCGAGCCCATACACTTACCGACAAAGCGTCGCCTCGACACGCGCCTCATTCTCGGCAGTCTCGGCTTTGGGATTGGTTGGGGACTGGCCGGATTCTGTCCCGGCCCCGCACTGGTTGCACTCGGCACTGGCGCACCCAAAGCGGTCGTTTTTACGCTCGCGATGCTGGCAGGCATGGCTATCTATGAAGGTTTAGAAAGCCATCTTGAATGCTCCCGCCAAGCAGAGAACAAGGTATGAGTCGCACAACATCCGTACTCGCGGTGCTAACGCCGCCGTGGTGGCCGCACTACCACAAACACTATATTGGCAATGATTTGATCGCCGGCCTTATCGTTGCACTCATGCTTGTTCCGCAGGGACTGGCCTACGCGACTCTTGCCGGCATGCCGCCGCAGTATGGTTTGTATGCCAGTTTATTGCCGCTGCTCTTGTACGCCATGCTCGGCTCTAGTGCGGTGATGTCGGTGGGCCCAGTCGCCATCACCTCCTTATTATCAGCCAGTGCATTGGCGCCGCTGGCGTTAAGCGCTGGCGACTATCTATTAGCTGCCGCATTGCTTGCCTTTCTTTCTGGCGCCTTCCTTTTGTTGGCAGGCATTCTACGCCTCGGTGCATTGGCGCAATTGCTGAGCCACCCTGTCGTGAACGGATTTATCAGTGGCGCCGCTCTGCTCATTATTATTAGCCAACTAAACCCGTTGCTCGGCGCGTCGGCGCAAGGTGACAACACCATCACTTTGGTTCTTTCATTAATTGAATCAATACCACATATAAATCTCTTAGCCGCTTCACTCGGTGGCGCAACGCTGACTATTTTGCTGCTATCGCGAAAATATACTGAGCCGATGTTGATACGTGCGGGCATTCGCGCCAACGTCGCCCGCACCGCTCAACGGCTTGTGCCAATGCTGCTGCTATTACTGGGCGCATTACTGGTATTTATTTTTCATTGGCAAGATGCATTACGTGTCGTCGGCACGTTACCCGCTGGCATGCCGGTCTTTGCCATGCCTTCAATGAACAACGAATGGATCTCACAGCTGTGGCTTCCCGCTATTGTGATTGGCCTGCTCGGCTTCGTTGAAAGCATCTCCATTGCACAATCATTTTCTCAGAAATCCGCACAGACACCGACTGTGCGATTGGATGCGAACGCCGAACTTCGCGCACTCGGCGCCGCCAATATTGGCAGTTCCATTACCGGAGGCTTTCCAGTTACCGGCGGCTTCTCTCGAACCTTAGTGAATGCCGAAGCCGGTGCTCGAAGCCCGCTATCTGGTGTATTTTCAGCGGGCTTCGTCTTGCTCGCGCTTGTGTTCGCGACGGCGCTATTTTCATATCTGCCCATTTCTTTGCTTGCAGCCACGATTATTTCTGCAGCGATACAACTGGTGAAACCCTCCACCTTTCGTCACGCGTGGCGCTATGATCGTCGTGAAGGCGCCGCCATGCTCGGCACGGCGGCAGGCGTACTGATATTTGGTGTGGAAGTGGGTATTGCTGTCGGGGTTGCACTGTCGCTAATGACGTTAGTATGGCAATCAAGCCACCCCCATATCGCCGTAGTCGGCCGCATCGAGAATACCGAACACTTTCGTAATGTTTGCCGCCACAAAGTTGAAGTCAATAAGAACGTATTGATGCTTCGTATTGACGAAAATCTCTTCTTTGGCAACGCGGAAAGCGTTTCCAGCGAAGTACTCGCCGTCTACCGACAGCATCAAGACGCGACTGAACTGGTACTGATTATGTCGTCGGTTAGTCACATCGACGTCACCGCTATGGCAATGCTCGTAGATTTGATCGCAGCACTAAAAAGTAAAGGTGTGCGCCTGCATCTCGCGGAAGTGAAGGGGCCAGTGGAAGATCAGCTAAAAGATAGCGAGTTTTTCGAAAAACTAAGCGGCGAGATATTCATGACGGCTTTCCAGGCATTTGAGAAGTTTACGCACGTGCGGTGAAGCGGATGCACCCTCTTTTTTGGAGAAACCGATTTGCATGAAAACAATAGACATAGAAACAAAAAAGGTTCGCCTGCAAGCAGCCTCCCACAAGGCTGACGTAGCTGCCGATGCTTTAATAGGAGCTTGCCTTGCAAGCAATAGACACAGGAGAAAAGATTCGCTTGCAAGCAAGCTATTGTAAGAGAATTTAGTACTACCTTGTGGGAGCTTGCTTGCAAGCGATGGGCCTAAATAGAAAGGGCGCGCCTGCAAGCAGACTCCTACAAAGAAATTTTACTTTAGAGCAATTTTGCCACGTCTTTTTCTAACGACTCCGGCGTATCCGTCGGCGCGTAGCGCTTCACAACGTCACCGTCTTTGTTAACCAGAAACTTCGTGAAGTTCCACTTAACGGCTTTGCTACCCAATAAACCCGGCGCCGCTTGCTTCAAATGTTGATACAGCGGATGCGCATCACTGCCGTTGACGTCGATCTTGCTAAACATCTGGAAATCAACACCATAGTTCAGTTCGCAGAATTCACTGATCTGGCTCTCGTTGCCCTGCTCTTGCTTACCAAATTGATTGCACGGGAAGCCAAGAATTTGCAGGCCCTGATCTTTGTACTTTTCGTGTAGTGCTTGTAGGCCTTTGTACTGCGGCGTAAACCCGCACTTACTGGCGGTGTTCACAATTAGCAGCACTTTGCCGCGATATTGATCAAGATTCACATCTTGGCCGTTAATCGTTGGTGCGGAGAAATCATACACGCTGGTCATAGCAGATCCTTTTTAGTTCACGACGGTCATTCGATACGCGTTCTATGTGGCGCCTTTTAAAATACTCGCCACATAGAACGCCTCTCGTCGACGCGCGTCAACAGGTTCTCGCTATCGCAGCAAACAGACTACCCAGTCAGAACAAGAATCAGAGCAAGAGTCGAGACAGACATTCAGAAGGGACCGATAAGAGCCCGATCAAGAACAGCCTTTTAGGCACAAAACAGCCCCGGTCAGTTCGGAATCTTAACAATAATTTCGCTATTCCAAGTACCCGCAGGCAGTGCAATGCGGCCGAAGTTTTCATTTCCGAAGCTGATGCTGCCCACAAGGGCGGCTCCGGGGGCGCCGCCGAAAGTGGCAGACTCACCGAACTTCAGGTCATTCTTAATCGCTAAGCTCGGCAAGCCGTCGCCCGTATTCTGTCCGGAGATCAACTCAATACTGCCATCGCTCCAGGCTAGGCGGCCTCCAACATCGTGAATGCGAAAAGCCGAATCAGGGCTCGAAACTTCTGCCAGCGATACGTAAGCGTTGCCATCAAAATCGAGCAGACCGTTAAAGCCTATCGGCGCCGCGCCCGTGGCGCCGTTAACAGGCAACGGATTGAGCGTGAACAGGAATCGATTGGTCTGTAAATTCACATCCATCAGGAATATTTTAGTTATAGCGTCTGCACTTAAATCAGACAGATCACCTCCACCAAAGGTGCCGCGAAAACGATACTGCGTTAGGCTATCTGACTGCATCCAAAAGCCACCCGGCAATTCTGGATAAGCGCTATCGCCATCGGTCACACGGAAAAACATATCCCGTGTTTTCCACATGACGTCGCTGTTAATTAGGCCTACCCCATACTGGGCACCACTGTTTTGGAAGTTTGTATCGACCGCCATGAAATGGGTATTGGTTTGCCAATCGTCGCCCGCTGTCGCACGCACCGCAGCGCTGTTGCTGGACGCACGACGCCACGCATCCGGAGATTGAATCAATAACGTAATGTCGGCCATCAACCCAGTGTCGGTGGTGGCTACCGTCGCGCCATCGGCGCGACCCTGTGGGCGCAAGAAAATATCCGCATCCAGTTTGCCGAACGTGTAAAGCAAACCCCAATCGAGCGGCGTAACCGTTCCGCCTGCTGCTGGATCAATCACTTCGACGCGCCGGTTATACGCGCGCAGATGGCCATCTCGAATCAGCATCGCGAATGCGGCATCCGCACCAGCGGGACCGTCACTGCTAATGTACTCGCCGCCAGATGCCGTACAAGACGCGGCACTTGCGACACCGCTGGCAAATGAGCCCATGCACAAACCAGCAGAACCCGCGCCACCTTGCATCACATCAAAAATAATCGGCAGCGAAAACATCGGCCCTGGCGCATTGCCGAGCCGCTGCCAATCGGAGAAACGAACGTAAGTGCGATTCCCCCCCGCCTCACCCATGATCAGGGCAAAATCGCTGTCGAAATCCCATTCAGTTAGTAAATTAATACCTTGTGAGCGCACACCGGTTTGCGCGCCATCGTAATCTTGGAAGGTGTTCGGCCCGACGCTATAAGTGCCGTAACCAAACCCGCCTCCGCCAACACGCAGTAACGGATTAACCAAGCCACCCTGCCAGCCAAAACGAATCATCGAATCACGTCCAATGCGATCGAAGTCGGTTGGCGCGCCTTTAAAGGCTAAATCAAATGTAAACTCGACATCCGCAAACGGCGCGCCAATCACAATGCCGCCATTATCTATGCCGACATGCCCCAGCGCTGCCGCCTGCCCGCCCGCCGCACCGTTGGTGAAGCCCATTGAGAACACCATGTTGGCAAAACTTAGCTCAGCCGAACCGGCGTCGCCCTGACGGTAAATCCAATCACCGGATGTATTGAGATCGAACTGAGCGGTATTGTTGGCCCCGTTAAATAGACCACCACGGTTACTCCACAACAGACTACCGGCCGAAATTACCGCCAACGAACCGACTGACTGAGCGCTAGCGTTCAGTGAACCGGTATTGAAAGTATGGCTGCCAATCTCCGCACGTATCGGTGACCACGTAGATGCCAATGACAAGTAAGCATTGCCGCTAACGTCGGAACCGGCATCGATGTTCGTCGTTAATTGCAGCGGCCCGCCTTCACCACGTATCTCGATATCGTTCATGACGGTGCAGGCATGTTGGTTGGCAGTTCCGCCGCTACAGCTGCCGTTATTTAAACCACCGTCATCCGTTACCCAGTGAATGGCGTCGGCAGAAATTGGGTTGCTGCTTTCCATTTGAAACGTCAGTCCATCCCGAGCCGCGACATCAGAAAGCGCGCTATCTTCAAGTGGCTGCATCGCAAAAGCCAATGGCGGAACGACAAGCAACGTCATCGTTGCCAATCCAAGCAGCAAGCGCTTATAGGGATATTTTACGCTTAACAAAACACCGCTCCGCCGTAGCAATTGCTCACACGCGGCAAGCTAATTTTAGGATTATCGATAATCAGCCGCCCTTCCGGGCCAAGTAAACTAATCGCCGTGCCCAAATCAACATTGCCTACATCAATACGATCCGGCGGATTAATGTTAAGCAATTTGGCGCCCGGCGCGTTCAACCACCAGCCAGTGTTTGCTGTCGGCGCATAGGCACTGCTGCACCGAGGAGATTGCTGGCCGTAAGCAGGGTTACAGGAGTCGAACGCAATATTGCTCGGGGGCGGTGCCTTGCTATAGTTCGGCCAAGCAACACGCTCTCGCTGCATCGAGATGAAAAAATTCTCGGTGTCCGGTGTGAGTAGATAATGCACTTGCCGCATATCAATTTTTAGCTGGCCATAACCTTCATTGACAATGGCGCCGCCGATAGCCTGAGCCGTATGGCACGCGACATTCCACCACGCACAACCTAAATCAATAGCATTGATATTCAGTTTAGCCGCTGCCACATGCAAGGTGGTCAAACGGGTGCCACCAGCGTCAACAAAAAATGGCGTCGTGCTCGGCGTACAACCAAACTGCGATGGATTCATACGGCCAAAACATGTGTCGAGATTGACGTCGAAAATGCCAGACAATCTCGCTTTTGCACGTATTGCCGCCGACAATTCCAATGACAAGAAACCAGAAATACTATTAATACCTGAGTGACAATTCACCACACCTTGACCCGTGGTTGCGCCCGGACTACATGCACCGCCATGCTCCTGATTAATAAGGCTCGATTCATTGCCTAATCCGCCCGATCCAGATCCGGTATAATCGCGGCCAATACTCAAGGCGCCATTGATTTTCTGCCCACCAATTTTAATACCAACAACTTCTCGTTGCGTTACCGAATTATCATTTTTGATCGCCAGCTCAATATATGGACGAGTTAATTCAAAAGCACTTTCCGGTCCGTCAGGAGATGGCAAAGTACCGCTATTGTTAATACCCATGAAGCTCAAGTAATCAATATCGATATCACAGCCTGGGCCGGTTAATAAATCATTAACGCCGCCACACCCTAATTGAAACTTAGACATATTAAGGTTCAAGTCCATCTTGACGTCTAAGCCCATTCGATAGAAATCGAAATTCGCCGAACCGTCACCGGGCGCTCCTGTCAGTGAGTTTGGCGTGACATGGTCCGCCAAGAACAGGCTTCCATCCTGACCAACAATTTCACGCAATGAACTGTCTTCAAGCTCCACCATTGCCGTTGCCGACATTGACAGAAACGAAATAGCAAGACACAGCGCCCATACCGAAGCAGTTGCCGCCATGGTCGAAATCAATCGCACTTTAGCCTCTCTGCGCATTTTAGAAACCAAAGACATATGCATTTCCTTCAATTCGCGCTCGGTTAGGCGAGTTTAGCCCAGCGCTATCGGCGGCACGGAATCCGAGCACGCTACCGGTTGATGCATCGAGCTGATAACCTGGCGTCGACCCGTTATCAAACTCTAGGGCGACGCGACCAACGTTAGCGAAAAAAGTTAAGTCGTTATAAACGCCTACGCCCTTGTTGCCAGGATAGAAAATATTCAACGCCTGAGCGCCGCGTGAATCACAGCCGGGGATAAGGCAGGTTGATAAATCATTTGCGAGGAATCGTGCACTATCTTGATAACCGGTATTTACTTCAGGAAGCGTCGAACCCTCCAGGCGAATATCGTTGATCGAGAATGATCCGTAGTAATCTTTCAACATCAGCCAAATACCAGAACGATCCGCAAACTCTAGGCCAAGTCGGCAGGGATTAGGTGTGCCGCTACAACCTATTGGCGCGCCACTAACGGATACGTTGTTACGTAAGCGTAAGGTCAGCTGGATACCTGATCGACCCTCAATTGCGGCCAGTGCGTCATCATCAAGTGGCTGCATCTTTCCGCTAGAAATGGCGGCGCTAGAAGTAGCATATAAAAGAAGAACGAGGGGAAGGCGCGCCAATGAACCGCGAACGAACGCAGTTACATGTGCGATATCAGATACATTTTCTAATCGCAGCATTAGCAAGTTCCCAACTGGCAGCTTTCCATACGAATATATTGGACCAGTAAACCTTCAATCCGCGCATCGCCGATATTGACTACCCCGGTACTGTAGGCTCGGGTATTGGCTCCCGGCCCTGAAACGATCGGCCCTCCACCTGATATAACTGAACAACTACCGCCGCTTGTATTGCAATTGTAGTTTTGCGTCTGCTGCATGCTTTCGTTTTCGCCACGCTTATCGATACGAACGGGACGTTTAGCAAATGCCGAGAAATTTGCACAGCCAGCACACTTTCGAAAGAACATGCCATCGCTATCATCATCTATAGAATTGCGCGTGCCGCTACCACCAGGGTACCAATCGCCATAACGTACATAGCCATGCGATAGCCGATAATTTTGGCAAGATACGTCACTGCCTACGCATGGCGCATCCCAGTTCAATAATTCCGCACGCGCCGTTTGAAATCCACGACTGTCACCGCTGTCTAAGCTGTAGAACCTGTTATAAACATTGGCCGTTTCCGGAATCTGTGTCAGCTCTAAATAGAAGTCGCCTGTGGCGCCAACGGCACCCAGGGTTAATGCTTGGTAGTAAAGTTGGCCGAATGGAAGGTAGGCATCGACATTCAAGAAGTGCAACCCTTCTTGGCCATCAAAGACTGGCGGCGCACCGATAGCATCCGTTGCTGCCGCCCCGTTTTGTGCGACACTAAAGCGAAAGTCACCTTGTAAATGGCTGTGGTAGAACATCCCAAACGTTTCATTTCCTGCTTCGGTAAACTGAAATAACCGAAAGATACTTCCCGCTGCATTTCCTTGAATAATGGTTTGGCTTTTTAATCTATCACCCTGACCAAACGTTAGCGCGTCTGTTTCGGCGTTACGGGTTGCTCCTGATTCAATCTCACCCCAAAAAGAAAACTTGTAATCGGGCTGCTCAGTCGGCGCCAAGAATTCGTAAATGGTTTTATTGGGATTGTTCGGGTCGCTATTAATATCCGAACCATCAAACGACATGCCTGCCGGAGACCATGCACGAATAAGATAGGGGTTATCGAAAGGAGAAAACCAACTAATTTGGCCACCACGCGGACAGGCGAGTGAGCCCGCGTCACACGAAGACTCATTCCAATGACTACCACTGCCGGTCACGCCAGAAATACTGACGCCGTACCAACGTAAATCGCCGCGCCGCCAACAGTTGGTGTTACTGGCGGAACTGCCGGTACCGCTACAATCGCTGCCCGGATTATTCTGACCCACTTGTTCGAAGTAACTGGTTGGCGCCGTTAGATAACGAAAGTCATCAAACGCAATTGCCAAGCCTGCGCCAGATACGTCTGAGAGTTCCGTCTCTGTCATCGACGACATGCCCGCCAACGCCATGGGTGTCAGCAAGACCATCAGCACGAACGAGAAGATGCCTTGCGCCAACGGTTGAAGGCGAAAAAGTCTTCTGTTCGGAAATTTTGTCAGCAGAAACATGGCACGACCACTTCAAACTGAGCCTTACAACGCAGCTTGATTCTTGTTTGAGTTATTCCTTAATGATCGTATTTTGCACAACCGCCGCCCAGCGGTGACACTTGCCAGTACGCGGCATATATCGCCATTCGCGCTTGCCTCAAACCAGGCCCTTACGGCAAAAGATCCGTAAAATCAGAAGACGCGGCGACTTTATGCCGACCTTGTGGGAGCTTGCTTGCAGGCGAATGTTTTGATGCTTAGTCCCATTGCTTGCGGGCAAGCTCCAACAAGACCGTCAATCAGAAGGCGAACGCTTGTCGCCACACAAAAATTACGCAAAAAAAAGCCGCTGCTTTCGGGGGGATGAAAGCAGCGGCCAAACAGGACCGACGTCACGTCAATGCCGGTAACCTACGGAGAAACGTTTTCCTGTACAGATGTATTGTTAGTGCTGCGTACAACGCTATCTGCAACAAGCCCTTTCGGTGGAGCCTTTAGTGACGCGGCGCTTGCCACATCCTTCGACAACGACGGCATAACAATGCCACCGACTGCGCGCAGATGAGCTAATGTTGCAGGCAGCTCAATAGAGCCACTGACTTCAATGCCATCGGCAAAATCAATATCGGTCGTATTAAACTGGCGGTCGCGACTAAACAGTACGACACCCAACTGGTCGCCAGGCGCAAGCGACACAGCTATCGGCGCCAGATCAACTTGTTGATTAAAAGGCACTGGCGCTATTTGATCATCGATGATTTGCAACTTTGCTTTACCGGCACGCCGCACCACCAACCCAACGAGCACTCTTGCTTGATCATCGAGCTGCGCGGGTGTTTTTTCATCAGAAAGATTTTGCGGCGCGCCGTTCAATGCGGGGCTCTTCTTCTGCAAATAAATATTCGGCGTACCGAAGCGCTTTTCTTCTGTTGTTGCCAAGTACAGCGGAATAAACGCTGGACGTAACCCGCTGTCGCGCGGCGCGGCAAATGTTTCCGTCAACGCTGTTTCACCGCGCCAACCACGAAACCAATCACCTGTTGCTGTTAGCCAACGCCAGCTACCACTGGATGAGCCTTGTAACGTTACCGGCGCCAGCGCAATACGCTCTTGCTGCGCAGCAGTTGGCCAGCGCGCCAACGACGCGCCCCACTCTCCCGCCGACAAACAAATTGGCGGCAAGTGTTGCACCAAGTCAGCACTGGCATGGCCGTCCTCTAACTTGCTCTGCAACCACTGCACGGCAACGTCTTCCGTTGCCATCGGTTGATCCATGCAATGCAACGTTTTCTCCACATACCAAATCGGCATGGAAGGCGATCGCTGCACCATCGGTAATAAGTGGCCGCCCTCTTGAACGATAACGTTGACGTCTCGTCCGGCTTGGCGAAAACATTCACTCGCGCTCAGCGTTTGCTGCACATCGAATAACATGTCACGCAGGCCTTGAATAAGTAGTGCATCGGCGTGCGGTAGCTGACCCTTGTCACAGAAATACTTTAATGAATGATTCGCGTAATTCTGTTGGAACTCTTCACTAATCACGCCACGACGAGCCTGATGGAAACTCTCGCGCACGTCAGCGTTAAGCTTGCGGAAATTCCACCAGTCACCCATCAGGTAAAGTGTCTTGATCCATCCGCCCTTCGGTACATCATGAGGGCTCAGTGCCGTTTCTAGGTCGTACCAAGTTGTCATCGGCACCAACGCATCAATGCGCGGTTCTTGGACAGTCGCCAACATTTGCACGCCGCCGCCATATGATTCACCGACCATGCCCACACGAATATCGCCGTCCGCATCGCGCGCTAACCGACTAATATTTTTCTCTGCCCAATCCAGCAAGGTGCTGACATCACGCACCTCTAAGTCCGGATTCATGACATCGATCTCGCCGCCACTGTCGCCGTGACCACGCTGATCCCAAGTGATAAGCCAAAAGCCCTGCTGCCACAGTTGTTTAGCGATCTGACCCGACGGCAGCAAATTCTCATACATGCCAAAGCGACCATCCATGCGCTGCAAGCCAAAGCCGTGGCTATGCATAACAAGGGGAGCGGACTCGCCTGCCGCGAGGGTCGGTTGCCAAACCGTTACACCCAGCTCGACGCCATCATGGGCAACCAGCGTTACTTGATAACGTCGTGCATCGAGGGGTTCATCTACTTGAACAGGCGGCAAAGTACGGACCGCACAAGCACTCAGCAGACAGGCGCAGAGCAAATAGAGCGCCGTCAGTCGTCGGTTTGTTTTCATTATAATTCTCACCATCGTGGGCGTTAGGCGCACGAATAATGATCATGCCAACGGAATCACTATGATGGCAGCGGCGTGTCTCGTCAGTGGGGCGGCAAATATTGCCAAATGGAGGGAGCCCGATCAGCTCAGGGTCAACGCAGCGTTTGTAGGGCCGCGCTTGCGGCCCCATGAAAGCTGGAAAGAGTGGTTATTGGGCGACGGTGCCCAGCTGCTGCCTATATTGGGATGGTGTCATCCCCGTCCATATGCGGAAACGCCGTTGCAACGCCCGCACATCTGCAAAGCCAAGCAAACCCGCCACATCCGCCACACTCAATGAAGCGTCACCCAGATATTCTCGGGCCAACTGCTGTCGTTTTCCGCTAAGCGTCGATCCAGTGTGCGCGCCGACATGCCCAAGCGCCGCGCCACCTCTTCGCGCTGAGGCGCTCGTCCCGGCAGCAGGCCGCGCATTTGTCGACGCACTGAACTAAGCCAGTCGCGCTGCAGTTTTTGCTCCGCGAGCTGCTGTTCCGCCAGCTCAACCGCGAGCTGACGCTGACGAGTATCGTGAATATTAATAGGTCGCGCCAACAGCTCCGCCGACAATAGTGCAGACGACGCCGGCGCATCAAACTCGATTGGACAGCGATACAAGGCTTCCATTTGCTGGCGCATTTCACGAGGCGGAGCAGGATAGGCAAAGGTCATACGCTCAGACGCAGGGAAATCCGACGGGAACACCACACTGACGAAATTGGCGAGCAACGCAAACATATTGTCCGCAAGATGGCGGCGCAACACCGCGTTACCGCTCACCATTGTCCAGGTAGCCAACAAGCCACCGTCATCCAACTCTTCAAGCACAAATCCGTGAATCGTACCGCCGCCAAGCTCCTGAAAACGCAGGCCCAGCTGAACGCCCTCTCGCATATTCATTGAACTAAACAACAGGTTGCTCAGTGCGCCATACAAACCCGGCATTAATTGATGACCGAGATGGAAACCAAAGTATTCATCGCCACTGGCGAGCAGCATGTCCATAAAAAAGGCGTCGAAGATATCACCGGACAAACGACTGGCGGGCTGCATGGCCACATCCGGATCAACACCACGCTGGCGTAACAAATCACGCGCAGGCACGCCAAGGCGCTCGCCCGCTAGAATAAAGTGGGCGACTGCAATGCCACCTATATAGTCTTCATTGAGGCTCAAGCCCTCTGCCATTCGTTTACTCACCTGCGCCTTCTGCATGCAATATCTATCATTCCACTTTAAACAATAGCCAGTTCGGCGTTTAACTACTACACATCATACGATGACCGCAGCGTACTAGCGTTATGCTTTGTAGAATAACACTGAAACCGCTTAGGAGCCTCTGCTCCCCAATCGAGAGATTATTTTAAACTTGTGCCGCGAGCAGAAAAAGTGGCGCGATCAGCGCTGTTTTCACAGAACATGCGTACACTATGGATGAGACCCTTTCACAGCAGGACCGGCCACGCTAAGGTGACGCTAGCAGTGCGATCCGAACGTTACGACACCGCAAACGGTGATTCTTGATCGCATTCAACTAAGCGACAGAAGTAAGCAAGAAAAGTGAGCAAGAAATGGACTGGCATACACTGCTGAACAAAAGTCGCCTCGGCGACCGACCGGCAAAAGACGAAAGTGGCCGCACCGCGTTTCTACGCGATCACGACAAAATTATTTTCTCTGGCGCGTTTCGACGGCTGGCGCGTAAGACCCAAGTACACCCTCTGGCCACGAACGACCACGTCCACAACCGCCTCACTCACTCTCTAGAAGTCTCTTGTGTCGGTCGCACATTGGGCATTCGTGTTGGCGAGCGTCTTCGCTCCGAAGGACTGCTGCCAAGCGGCATCGATTCGGCAGACTTTGGCGATATCGTTCAATCTGCCTGCCTGTCCCACGACATTGGCAATCCACCTTTTGGACATACCGGTGAACGTGCCATTCGCGCCTGGTTTCGCCACCAAGGCGCCCCGTACCTTGAACAGATGACGCCCGCGCAACGATCCGATCTCACATTTTTCGAAGGCAACGCGGAAGGTTTTCGTATTTTAACGAAATCTGAATATCACCTTTACGATGATGGCATGCGTTTAACCTACGCCACACTGGCAACATTCTTGAAGTATCCGTGGCTTTCCGAAAAAGCAGCGCAAGATGACTGCGTGCGACCCGGAAAATACAGCGCCTTCTTAGCCGACGCCGAAGCTTTCAATGAAGTCTGCCGCGCAACCGGCTTGGTGCAACTTGGCCCCAATCATTACGCCCGCCATCCGCTCACGTATCTGATGGAAGCTGCCGACGATTTTTGCTATGCCATTATTGATCTCGAAGATGGCTTAGAAATGGATTTGCTCCATTGGGATGAGGTTTATGCATTGCTGTCTCCCGCCATTCCGGACAGCGACGAAGTGCGCAAGTTAATTCAATCAGATATCCGTGTTGGTCGAAAGGCGGCGTTGCTACGCGGAAAGATTATCGAAACGTTTATTGCCGCCGGTGTCGAAGCGTTCATTGAAAACTATGACGCGCTGCTGAACGGAACATTGCAAGGCGATTTAATTTCCCATTGCTCGAAAGAGGTTTATAACGTCGTCGAAAATGCGAAACAGCTGGCACGCAAGAAAGTATTCGAGCACCCACGCAAAGTCGAGCTAGAGATCGGCGCATATGAAGTGATTAGCACCTTACTGAATGGCTTAATCGAAGCCACGGTATCTTATGCCAAGGGCGACGATTCAAATTATCGCCATCAACGCATTATTGATTTAATTGGCAAGTACAGCTTCCCACCGACACTGCATGATTTGCCAGAACAAGAACGCATCTATCAATGCATTATGCGCACAGTGGATTTCCTCTCCGGCATGACCGATAACTACGCAACCTATCTGGCCAAGCAGTTCGCCGGCATGGCCGAGACGCGCTATTAGAATGCGTCATTGCTTCTTTCTCTGATCTAACGCTGATCACTTCGAGAGAATACTGCGGCCACGAAAAAGCGAAGCCTTATGGGCTCCGCTTTTTCGGACACTAACAATAATACTGGCGCGTATTGCAAACCAATAATTCCGACACCGAAGCCACCGCGACCGTGTTTTCGACTTCCTAGGGTTGATGTGTTGGCAGAGAGAAACCGACAGCTAGGTCGGCGGAGAGCATGTTAAAGATTATGGCATCGTCGGCGTCGATAGGCTGCATCTTTATCTTAGTCCATTGGCTTGCCGCGCAACGCCTTAATGCTGCCGCGCTTAGTCTTGCTGTCCATTCTGCGCTGCTGCGAACCTTTGGTCGCCTTCGTGGGACGGCGCACCTTTTGTATCACGCCAACGCTTCGAACTAATTCTTGCAGCCGTTCCAACGCATCTTCACGATTTTTTTCTTGTGTGCGGAACTGCTGCGCCTTAATCACTATCACACCATCTTTATTAAGACGTTTATCATTCAGTTTTAGTAACTGCTCTTTATAGACCGGCGGCAAGGATGACGCCTGCACATCAAAACGCAAATGAATCGCCGACGATACCTTGTTGACGTTTTGGCCTCCCGCACCTTGAGCACGAATGGCACACAACTCAATCTCGTCATCTGCGATGGAAATAGCATTAGTAATCGAAAGCATAGAACATTCCCATCGACACGCGTTTCACATTATTTCGAAGTATAATTTAGCGACTTAATACCCTACTATTGACCGCCACTCTTATGGCGTATGGCAATCAAAACTAAACGCCTGTAGCTGACTACTCGTCACCCTCAGACAACTTCAACAAATCCCGCGCGTAGGCATTCACATCAAACGACTCGCTCTTCTCCAGCGAAACCGAAATATGATACGCCAGCACGTCCGCCATCTGTTCCAGCGCGACCTCATGCTCCACGCCACTCGACGTTAGCGCCAGCATCACCAACCCCGCTTCTCGTGGATGGCCATCACTGATCTGGTTCTCGACCGCTTCAACCAATGCCTGCATGGCAAATTCATCTTCCGCTTGTTCCATTTCTTCCATAGTGACGCCCTTCTATCCTCAGTATGTGGTCAATAAAACGAATTCTAATCGATTCGTGCCGCACTTGCCTGCCCAGCTCATAATATCCTCAGCCTTTCATTCGCCGCATTTGCACATAGGCTCGCCAGAGGGCTAACAGACGAAAGTATAAATCTATCGTGCAACGCAACAAACCAAGAGCGTTATTGATGTTCTGGTTAGCGCTTAGTTTATGCATGCTGCAAAATATTCAGCAATTTTCCGAAGGGATCGCGAACGTAAAATCGACGGACGCCCCAAGGCTCACTCGCCGGGCCATATTCTATTCGATGCCCTGCGTTCTTAACGGCAGATAACACTGCATCCAGATCGTCTACCTCAATAGAGAAGTCAGGCACCGGCGTGCCCGACCCTCCTTCAGAAGCAATGCTTATTTGCACATTCATTTTTTCAGATGAACCAAAAGTTTGAATCCAGCCATGGTCCATTAGAAGTTCGAGACCAAGAATATCTCTGTAAAATTGAGCCGCTTTATCAACTTGCAAGCTAGCGATATTCGCAACGATTCGATTCACTTTCATATCATTCTCAATACAATCAAGACAGCCATAACTTAACAGCAAACATCCCATTCTATAACCTGTCTCGCTTACGCGCCGGTTAACGCGGTGATGCTGCAACATGGATTCCATCGGCAAATTCGCGCGTACCCAACGTCCATCACAACATATCGCGCTCTTTGTGCGCCCATAACAGGCGATGGCCGCCATATGTGATGGGTGTCGCAAGTTATTCCCTAATTCGCCATATCCCAATTGGCTTTGTCCGCTGCTCGCCCGAAAATACTCTCTGGCTGTCTTGATGTCGCTTAGTGTGAGACCCTCTCGACCATTCGCGGAGGTTAACGTACAAGCCGCGTCCATTATTTATCTTCACAGGGAGCTCCTAGATCATGCACACACTGCCAACCTACCCCCGTCTGCGCACGCTAACAGCGCTGCTTATGCTGGCGTTTCTGATCACCGGCTGCGGCATTAACAACATTCCCACCTATGACGAAAAGGTTAAGGCCGCTTGGTCACAGGTTGAAAATCAATATCAGCGCCGTGCGGATCTGATTCCCAACCTAGTGGAAACGGTTAAAGGCTTTGCCAGCCAAGAAAAGGAAACCCTGACCGCCGTTATTGAGGCGCGCTCCAAGGCGACGTCTATTCAGGTGGACGACAGCATTCTGAACAACCCCGAGAAGCTCAAGCAGTTTCAACAAGCGCAAGGCGAGCTGAGCAGTGCGCTGAGTCGATTGATGGTGGTCTCTGAACGTTACCCCGATCTGAAATCCAACCAGAATTTCCTCGCGCTGCAATCGCAGCTCGAAGGCACTGAAAACCGGATCGCCGTCGCACGTCGTGATTTCATTAAAGCGGTCGAAGTCTACAACACGGAAATCCGTACCTTCCCGGGCAAAATCTGGCACAGCATTCTCTACGGCGAGATGGAGCCGCGTGAGAACTTCGAAGCCACCACCGAAAATGCCGAACAGGCGCCCAAGGTGGAGTTTTAAATGCGGTTTTCTTTGCGCGCATCTATTACCGCTCTCCTTGCTCTGATCTTCTTGCCGGCATCAGCGGCTCTGGCCGCCTCCGGCCCAGCATTCCCCGAGCTTAGCGGGCGTGTGGTGGACAACGCCGAGATGCTCAGTACTGCCGCCGAAGCCCAGATCACGCAGATGCTGCAAGCCCATGAGCAAAGCACCACAGAGCAGGTCGTCGTGGTCACCGTGCCGAACCTTCAGGGCTATCCCATAGAAGACTTCGGTTATCAATTGGGGCGGCACTGGGGCATCGGTCAGAAAGACAAAGACAATGGCGCCCTGCTTATTGTTGCCAAGCAAGAGCGCAAAATTCGCATTGAAGTAGGCTATGGCCTAGAGGGTCGCCTCACCGATGCCGCGTCCTTCACTATCATCAATCAGATTATGACGCCGGCGTTCAAACAGGGTCAGTTTGAGCAGGGTATTGGCAACGGCGCAGCCACCATGGTGAAAGTACTCGGCGGCGAACCCTTGGCCGTGCCGAGCAGGAGGCCCTCCCACAGTCGCTACAAGAAAGAAGAAGTCCCCTTCGCAATAATGCTGCTACTCATCATGGTAGTCGTGGTTTTCTTCATTGGCGGCGGCCGTAACGGCGGCACTGGCGGCGGACTATTAGGTGGCGTACTGCTCGGCACAGGCCTAGGCAGCAGCGGTGGTTTTGGAGGCGGCGGCTTCGGAGGAGGTGGTTTTGGCGGCGGGGGCGGCGGCTTCGGTGGCGGCGGCGGATCCGGCGGCTGGTAACGACACGACACTCATCGACCCAACCGTCTTTCACCCATTAAAAAGCGATAACCCATGACATTATTAAACAAGCAGGAACAGGAACAAGTCGCAGCGGCCATCAGTGCCGTCGAGCGCGAAACGGACGCGGAAATGGTAACCGTGCTGACCGCCAAAGCGGATAACTACGCCTATATCCCCCTCCTCTGGGCGGGACTCATCGCACTGATCATTCCCGGCGTTATTAATTACTTTGCTGCCTGGCTGACCGTAGACACATTACTGCTCAGCCAATGGGCCGTATTTATCGTGCTCAGTCTGCTATTCCGTATTCCCGCCATCAACATGCGACTCGTGCCTAGGTCCGTGCGTTACTGGCGTGCGTCTAATCTAGCCCGGCGTCAGTTTCTAGAGCAAAACCTGCACCACACGGCAGGCCAAACCGGCATGCTGATTTTTGTTTCGGAAGCCGAGCGCTACGTTGAGATTTTGGTCGACCAAGGCATTTCCAGCAAAATCAATAACGACGTCTGGGCAGACATCATCTCGACCTTCACAAAACAGGTGAAACAAGGCAAAACATTAGAAGGCTTTCTCACTTGCATCGAAGCCTGCGGCGCACACCTAAAAACCACAGTGCCCGCCACTGGCGCGAAAAATGAATTGCCGAATCATCTGGTGATATTGTCTTAACGCGGGGACGTAGGAACGCAGGAACATAGTTGCGAACGGCAAGATGGCGCTGTGCTATAGCAGCGTCGAGGTATGCGGCCCTGCGCCGTCGTGCCAAAGACTAGCTGTCTAGGTAGCTAGTCTTTTTTCTCTATCGTTATCTCTAGCGATTTACTGTTTCCCGCGAACCACTTCTGAACATACAGGGAGCCGGCAATAGGCGCGGCGCCCTCTTCAGGCATTTCCTTATAGCGAACGCTGTTTTTAGTTTCTTTCTCGTATTCAAACATAACTACTTTCTTTGACATAAAATTTTCCCGCTCAACCTTTAAGCCACAGGCAACCATGGCGATCAAATCGTGTGCTAACAACTATTGGATGACGCTTGGGCATTCTTTCTCGGGCGCCTTTTCAAGCGCCTTTTTAAAGCCCTTCTGATAGAGCAGCCATGCCATAAGGCCTGCTGCTAGGTTGCCCGCCATTGCGCCGCTCATCAAACCGTCGAGTCCTGCTATTTTACTGCCTATCCACAATAGCGGCAGATAACACAGAAACAATCGCAAACAGGAGATTAATAAGGCTCGCATGGGCAATCCCATCGCATTGCAAACCGAGACCATCATCATGCAGAGGCCCAGCGCGCCGTAGCTAAGAGGAACTCTTAATAGATAATCTTGCAACACAGTTGAGACCGACATGTCTGTGGTCATGAGGGTGCTGATGTCGTCACAGAGCAGCAGCCAAATGAGCGCAATTGCCAGCTGCCAGATCAGAACAAATTTCACCGCAAGTTTAACCAGCTGACGAATACTGTCGAGATCACCTGCGCCCCAATAGCGGCCAATCATGGGTGGCATCGACATAGTGAGTGCAAGCACCACAACAATAGAGAAGAATTCTAAACGCGTGCCCAACCCCCATGCTGCAACGGCGGCGGTGCCGTATGCGGCAACTAAAGCAGTCGCGAACATGGCAGAGATCGAAGGCATAAGCTGGCTCAGCATCGCCGGGCCGGTAATGCTTCCTAGTTGCTTGATTGAAGGAAAAATTGAGCCACGCTCGAAATCAAACTTCAGCCAATGTAAGGATATAACTCTAGGGAAAACGACCAAGCAGCCAAGCAGAAACGAGACGATGGTGGCATACGCCGCGCCCGCAAGCCCCCAATCAAACACAAAAATGAAAAGTGGATCGAGGCCAATATTAATCAGACTGGTCACCACCATTGTGATGCCGGGCAACATGGTATTGCCGTGAGCCCGACAAAGACTGTAGCCGAAGTAAAGCATCGCACCGACCCACGCGCTGACTAGCCATGGCATCCAAAAGATCGAAAGCGTAGGCAGCAATTCCGGCTCGCCACCAAGCATATTCAATATTGGCGCACGCAAGAACCACAAGGCCAAACAGAGCAACGCAATCAATGACGCGCCAATAATAATCACCAACCCACCAAGCTGCTTTGCCCGGCCGGTATCGTTTGCGCCCAATGCCTGTGAAATCAGCGCCGTCGTGGCAATTCCTAACCCAACTTGTGACCTTTCCCCTGAGTTAGTACCACGCGCTCAATGAGATTCCAAGACTTTATGCTGCTCGCTTTGCATACTCAACAGGGGGCAGGTAATTGAGCGAACTGTGTGGCCGGACATGATTGTAGTGCTCTCGCCATAGGTCAATTTCCACTCTCGCTTCCCCCATGGTTTTAAACCATTGCCGATCAAGACATTCATTTCTAAACTTCCCGTTCAGGCTTTCGACAAACGCATTCTGCGTGGGCTTACCTGGCTGAATAAACCCAAGAGACACATGTGATTCTTTGCTCCAGAAGAACATTGCCTTGCTGGTAAATTCAGTGCCATTGTCGCAAACAATTTTCTTAGGCTTTCGGCGCTCCTCACAGAGTTGATCTAAAAAACGCGCGACCTGATGTCCACTGATCGACACCGACACTAACTGCCCGACCATTTCTCGCGAGAAGTCATCCACGACATTGAGAACGCGAAACCGTCGGCCATTTGCGAGCTGGTCAGACACAAAGTCCATCGACCAGCGCTCGTTAACTGATTGAGGGACCTCTAACGGTTGCCGCGGACGATGCAACTTCTTGCGCCTCTTGGTGCGAACCTGAAGACCTTCTTCTGTATAGATTCGGTAGGTTCTTTTGCGATTTACGACTAGGCCCTCCGCCTTGAGAAGGCCATGCAGTAAAAGATAACCATAGGCAGACTGTCCTGCGGCGAGCTCCTTAAGGCGAGCACGTAACTGTCCGTCATCACTAGGCCGAGCTTGATATCGAAACCCTGTTCGAGAAATGCCCACAAGTTTGCATGCAACCCGCTCGCTGATACGATGCTGCTCAATCAGGCATCGAGCGGCCCGCTTGCGATCTGCGGGCATTACCACTTTTTTGACAGCACATCCTTCATCGCTTCAACTTCAAGTAGCTTGTCGGCTAACAGCTTCTTAAGTTTCGAGTTCTCGGATTCCAGCTCCCGCAGACGCTTGGCCTCGTTTATCTCTAGGCCTGCGTACTTGCTGCGCCAGTTGTAGAAGGTGCCCGTGGATATACTGAGCCTGCGGCAAATGCTATCAACCTTGGCGCCAGCCTCGTGCTCTTTGATGGCGCCAATAATCTGTTCTTCTGTGTATCGCGTCTTCTTCATGGTGAGATCTCCATTGTGCTAGGTTAACTGGAAATCTCATCGAGTTCATGGCGCTAAATTTGGGGGAGAGGTCACTTGAAAACCAATAATCAATTGATAGATCGGCACCGTAAAACCGACAGCGGCTAACGGCTCAACACCTAACTGCGCAATAAAAATGCTGTCGGCCAACTGAAAGCTCATCAACGACAAAGCACCAAATAACATTGGCCATGTCATTTGAAAAAGAGAGCGGCCTAATGAGATTGTGGAGGTGGGTTCAGAGGTCATGATGGCCTTGGCTGGGTATGAACGGCAGTTTGAAAGGAAGGGCGATAGAATTCAGAGTGTATCCTAATTGTGCATGGTGCAGGCCATGATTCATGGCGTTCATACGAGCTATAAAACGCAACTCTGAATGGCTCTAAACATCATGGGTGTTCTTAGCTATTCTAGCTATTTTTTAAATGGAGTCCGTGAAATGGGATCAAAATATAGCTTGGTTACTCAACAAACATCTCCGAGAACACACTCTTAGATTTTGCCAAGCCTACATCCGTCAATACGAGCGACTTACTTTTATTCACCGGATCACCAATAAGCCCCTTCTTGTAGAGCCTATCCAAAACCGCAAAGTCGAAGCCTTTCCACGCACAGCGCTCATCATGAAGTGTGAGCTGGAGTAACGCCAAGACCACATCATCAATACGCTCTTCATCGATATTCATAAGACACTCCCACGGCTTCTGGCTCGCAACAACTCCGAACAACTCCGGACATCCACAACTTTCTATAGAATGATCACATCACCTGCAGCCAACGCCGACAAGAGGCGCGAAAGATCATGGCGTCTTTAGCTATTTGTGCAGCGATTTGTTTGCTAGACGCCTACTGCGTTATCTTCAGTTTGCCGCCCCATCCGCCTGAGGCGCACGGAATGCCTTGCTGTAGAAACCCGATGGATCGAAGCAACAAACCCGCTTTTTGCCAGACTCCAGCATTTCACAGGCATCGTTGATGCGTTTCACCCGAGTCTTGGCTTGTTTAGCTGAAACAATCCAATGAATCCAATCAATCCGAGCAACCGTTGTTGTTGCATCCCAAGTTGCTTGGGCTTCTGGCGATGCCTCAAGTGCCTTAGAGAAATCGCCTGGCACAGCCGGCTCTGGCTCTTGCTCCAATGCTGATATCTCGAACTCGGCCTCTCGACCAATTGCCGCTGCTGCGGATTCAAGCTCTCGCCCATCAATTCTCAACCAGTGACTTTTCTGGCCATCTGGCTCAAGCAAAGCCTCGAATCGATGACCATTTATTGCGACTGCCACAGTGGTTCTTCCCCTCCGCGGAAGCTTCGCGCTGGCTTCCTTGGGCAGCACCACGAAAGCCCACTCATTACCGCCATCTAGCTTCTTTGGGCGAAGGAGCTGGGCCGTAAACTGAGACGTTGTGTTTTGCTGTGTCACTCCGGTTACCACTCTGCTCCAAATGTGTTTTAGAAAGCCTAGGCACCCATAACTTTCTTCCTGAACCGCTAATTCAGATGCAAGCTAAGACTCGCAATAGATGCAAAATGTCATGGGTGTCCTTAGTTATTGTTCTTCGAAGGAGGAAACGTCATATTAAATGTCTCTTCAGCTCAAATCTAAAAAAGTCGTCTATACTTAACATAAAGTCAGAAAACTCTTCATTTCCTTCCAAATTATTAAACTCATCAAACGATAGATTCTTTAGTTGTTCCTCATTATCAAGTCGAGTAATCAAACTCACACTCAAACCATATTTAGACAACTCAATTTTATTTTTATCAGTCGTACCGTAGATATATAAATTATATTCATCATCACTAATCAAATCAAAATCACGCAGCATTACGATAAACTTATTTATCTTAAAACTAACAAAATCTTCTTCAATTTTTACTTTTACTACAGCTAGATTTATTAACTCTGAATCACTCTTTTTACTTAAATTTACATATACATTTCTTCCAAATGACGCATCATCATACGGTTCCTCTCCATAAGAGGTTCCGAAATATAGTTTTTTATTTTCAGTTTCTTTTTTTGTATTAAAATACTCAAACTGAGATACTACATTTTCTTTAAGAGACTTCTTTCTGCCTATCAAAATAAAATTCTCATAATATTTTCTGGACGTTAGATGCCGCAAACGATCTATCTCAAAATCAACAATAAAACCTGCATCAATATTATCGATAAACAAATATTCAATCTTATTCATTAGTGACGTCTCACCCCAGCCAGCCACCCCCCCCTGTTTATCTGGTCCATTTTTTCAACAAATGAAGCAACCAAGGGAGCTATATCACTATAAAAATCACTTATTCCAGACTCAATCAAATACAACTTAACTTTTTCATCTTCATTTTCAGGGTGAGTTCGAATTAACATTTCATTTTCTTTGATTAAATCTACCTTCTTGATATAATTTTCATTATTCCTTTTACTGCTTTCAAGATTATCAATATCAAAAGACTGAAGCGTTGGATTTCTCACTGAATCTAAAAAAACCCGACTCCTAAGGAGTTCAATTTTTCCCTGCATGTTTCCCTTATTACCATTATATTCCTTATCATTTAGAAAATGGACATCAGGGATCAGCAAGTCTAAGCGCCCGCTATCAGATGAAAATATTGTATTTAGTCTGTTAACCCTACCGATTAAATTCATTAAATCTTTCCCGTACAACGACCTTGTATTAAGCACAAACAAAGTATCGATAGGTAAATTCATTCCCTCCAATATTACTGAATTAGCGATAATGTACTTCAACTCTGGCAAGGTTTTGAACTTATGCTCAAGATACTCTTTTATTAAATCAGGCAGTTTTCCATGAAGATAAACAACACCATATTTCAAGTATTTAATCGCATAAAAAGCATCATGAACTTCTTTTTTAAGCACGTCCTCCATTTCAGATATTGAGTAAGATACTTCATTCTGCGGCAGCGATTCGCACAAGTCAGAGGCCAATTGCTCTATTTTTATAGGACGATAATTGTAAAGAAAATTCTTCTTCCCTGAGTTTAACTTCAAATAATCAAAAATAGATCCTTTACTTCCTAACGGATAAAACTGATTTACAAAACGATTATATTTAAAAGCATTTCCGTCATTTCTATATTCATATACTTCAGGCTCTTTAATATTAAAATCTATTATGTGTGAAGATATTTTTTGAGAATTATCAACCTTTAGATTATTCACATCATCAACCAAGGGGGATAAGTAGATAACCCGCTGATTGCGATTTTTAGATCTATTTTTTGTGATAAGTCTAGAAAGCAAAACACTTCGGCTATCATCTTTTAATAAGTTGTGAGCTTCATCAATGAAAACTGTATCAAAAAAAATATCCTCTCTTCTCAAAAATCTCAACGCTCGTTCTTGCGTAAATATCGCAATAACAGAATCCTCGTTATTGTACATCTCATCATGAATTATGATCTTTTTATTCAGATTAGCCCTTCGTATCATTTCGTACGTTTGCATAAGAAGAGATTTTGTTGGAACAACTATAACAATCTTCGCATTGTCGATATTACCTGATTGAATAGCATCGATAATAAGTGCGCTCTTTCCGAATGACGTAGGCGCAAGATAGCTTCTCTCAAGAGATTCACTCTTTAAGAAAGCCCCCCTTTGAACATATTGTTCAAGAGTTTCCGTGTAATTTTCATTTGAAAATCTATCTAACTGAATTCCGCTTAAGAAATTTTCGATATCATAATTATCAAGAAAGCCTTTTTCTAATATTGACTTGGCGACGGGGTAAAATCCAAAATTCATACAAAAATCAAAAAGGGGCTCATAATCATCAGCACTCAAGCTGTACTTTAGAATAATGTAATAAGAAATGTCTGCGTAACTCGTATAACGATTATCTTTTTCATAGTGCCGTATAAACAAAATAGCGCATGCAAGTATGTAAGTTTTTTCGTCATAGTCTAGACTCTCGCCCAAAGTTAGCTTCTTCATGACTTCATTAAACATTGGCTCTTTACCAATGTACGTTAGTGCGATCTTTTCCTTTTTAAGCATAAAATTTATCTTCCATGCAAATAGTCCAGAAATAAACTTACAGACTTTTTATTTATGCATAATATATTTATTTTTTTGTATTTATAATTCTCGACTAACTTATCAATCTCACTCTTTAGATCATTTGATTTTATTTCTTCCCAGTTGCCTTCCAAAAATATTGTCGATCCTGGCATGACATTAAAGTCTTTAATATCATAATATTGCTTATTGGTGAAACCCTCAGAAAGAAGCTTTATATTTTTTCTAATATCTTCAGCCGACCCAACATCTATGTGACTGGCGTGGTTATATGCATTATGCCAAGGATTATTTTTTACATTTCCTGATATCTTCTCTTTTAAGTCGTTATAGGATTCATTAACTTTGTTTTTGTGTGAGATGTTTTTTGTACTGGCTGTTCCCGATTTGCTTTCATATATCCATTCTTCATCGGAATATGAATAATACCCATCAAACCCTTTTTTTATTGATCCTTCTTCAAGATTTAAAAATAAAAACTCCTGCTTAAACCCCATCTCTGTCAGATAAAGATGAGCAAAAAATTCAGCTATAGCGCCCATCTCAAGAGTGGACTCTTTTTTAGACTTCAGAAAATCAATAAGCCTTTCCTTAACGAGATCAAGATTAGTTCCAGAAGCCCCTTCACATACTGAAACCAACCTTTCATCTATATAGGTTTTCAGCCTCGAATCTATTTCTTCAATATTCAACAAATGTAAATGATTTTCGTTTCCAATATCCAAGCATGCATTGTTAAAGATTTCGCTTTTAAATTCCATTTTTAGAACCCATAGATCATATTTCCAAAATCCATCAATATTCGATCAGAAAATATCATTTCTTTATCTTCAATAAGGCTGCGGCATCTACATCATAACGATACTCACCAATAGTCCCGTCTTTAATCTTCTCTACAACCGCATCCAATAACAAGACGAGATAAGGACGCCCATAACTTTCTTACTGACCACCAATCAAAACTAAGGACACCCATAACTTCCTTCAGATAAAACCACATCGCTCGGCCGCCTGAGCCGACAAGAGCCACGAAAGATTCACGGGTTCCCTGAGTTATTCTTTGGATGTCCTGCGCAACCTGTAATCCATATCTCAAAATGAATCTAGCCTCTCTTACTCCGACCTTGAGTTAATCTCCACCTGAACTTGGCACAGAGCGGTCTGAGCCTGAAGCTTATAAGAAAACGCTTTTTCTTTTCCTATCGCATAACCAATCACTCCACCCACAACAGAACCAATCACTCCAAAAATATGCAGAAGCGACAATCGGGGACACCCATAACTTTCTTCCGAGAATGCGACTCCGCCTGTCAGCTGTAACTCACAAAATCGGGAGAATGTTAAGGGTGCTGTTAGTTTCTGCTCATTCTACTATTTGATCGAGTCTAGTAACTCTCTTGCCTTTGCATCTTCCGGCTGACTTTCAAGAGAATCCAGAAGAATTTTCTTAGCCTCTTTTTTACGGCCATACGCCAAACAAATCTCTGCCTCTCCAATCGGGTTAGAAGGTTTAGCTCCAGAATCAGAGGGCCGTCGAATCATAAAAACTAGGCCTAATGCTAAAATCACGATAATTCCATAAAACAACATGCTTTCTTTAGCTCCCCGTATAGACCCAAGATCCGGAATATTTACTTGATCGATGCTAGGCCGCCTACTTCTAGTGCGCCTAATTCTGAGCAGAACCGCCTCGACGTCGTACCCATTTATTTCTTACACACACACCTTATAACGTCATTGACTGCACTCCACAAAGAAAAACCGGCCATAAGCCGGTCAATCTCTAACTTCTTTCAATTCAATATCAAAATAATATCGCCCCCCTACCTCCTTAACCTCTCATACAACCCCGACGCCCGATAAACCGGCTTACCCAAACACACCCTCAACAGTTCATCACTCGCCGCAAGCGTCAGCCTTGTTCTCGCCCGCGTAATACCCGTATACAACAACTCCCGCGTTAGTACCGGGCTGTCTTGCTCCGGCAGAATCAACAACACATGATCAAACTCGCTGCCTTGGCTTTTGTGGATGGTCATGGCCCAGGCGGGCTCAAACGCGGGTAGGCGTGTTGGGGCGATGAGTTTTATGCCGCCGTCGGCGGCGGGAAAGGCGATGCGGAGTTTGTCGCGGGTTGTGCCTTGTTCTGTGTCGTCGATGACGGCGATGCCGATGTCGCCGTTGAACAGGCGTAGGTTCCAGTCGTTATGTTTTAGCAGTACGGCTTTGCCGGGGAACCATTGGTCTGGGGCGAAGCCGTGTTGGCGTTGTAGCTGTTGTTCGAAGGCGGCGTTGAGTTGTTCGATGCCGAGTGGGCCGCGGCGAGTGGCGGCGAGGGCGCGGAATTGGCTGAACTGTTTGAGTAACGCGGCGGGCGATTCGCCGTTGGCGGCGGCATCTATTAATGGGGCGTAGTGCGCCAGCATGGTTTGCACAATGGTATTGGCGGCGGACTCGCCGTTTGATTCTTTTGCGTCGTCTGCGTTCTGGTTCGCCAACAACCATGTAAGTTCGCTGTCTGCCTGCGCGCTGTCTTCTACTTTTTTATTGCCCTGCTGATTTTGCTGTAACGCGTTGAGTGCGTCGACGTTATTGCTGCGGCAGGCGTCGGCGAGTTTGGCGATGGCGGAATCGCCGGCGAAGCGATGCACTTTTTGCAGGCGGACGACGGCGCTGTCTACCGCGCTGACGTTTTCGTCTGTGGGTAATGCCGTGCAACCCGCTTGCGCTAGGCGCCGGGCAACATCGGCGGAAAAGGTATTGGCGGCAAGGCCGCAGACATCAGCGAAGACGCTGCCCGCTTGAACGGAGGCGAGTTGGTCGCGGTCGCCGACTAAGTAAAGGGCGGTGGTTTGATCGAGTGCGTTGACGAGCTGCGCCATCAGGCCGACGTCGATCATCGAGGCTTCGTCGATGACAATGACATCGAATGGCAAGGTGCGTTGGCGCTGATAGCCGGGCTGGCCGTTCATGCCCATGGCCAGTAAGCGATGCAGGGTAACGGCTTCGTCTGGCAGTGCGGCGCGAATGTCGTCGGCGACGGACATGTGTGGCAAGGCGCTTTGCAACGCTTCGGTTAAACGCGCGGCGGCTTTGCCGGTGGGCGCGGCCATGGCGATACGCGGTAAATTTTTGCCCGCTTGCTGCGCCAATAATAGATGCAGCGACAGCATGCGCGTGACGGTCCAGGTTTTGCCGGTGCCGGGGCCGCCGGTAATCACGCCGAACTGATGCAGGGCGCAATTGAGGGCGGCGGTTTTTTGCCACGTGTCGGCATTGCCTGCACTGTTGGCATCGTCGGCAAAAATTTGTGTGCTGATGTCTGCGGCGTTTTTGGCACTGACATCGAGCGGACGACAACGGGCTTGAATCGCCTCGCTAATCTGTTGTTCGCTGCGCCAATGGCGACGCAGATATAACAAGCTGCCGTCGAGTACCAGCGGCGCGCTGGAATTCGGCGCGCCGATCGCGTGGCTTTGTAACGCTTCGATGACGTTAAGGGCAGGCACTTGCCATGGGCAATCGCGTTGATCGAACGGCTGCGTGGGTGGACGTTGTAAATCAATGCAGACATGACCGAGGCGATGCTGATAACTCAATAATGCTGTGAGCCAAACGATTTGGTTGCTGGATGCATCACTGGCGGTTTTACTATTGGTTTCAGCATTCGCTTGCGCACGATCAACCGCGAGCACACTAATGTGTTGGGCGAGTGCGACGTCGAGTGCTTCGATTTTTTTCTCGCGGACGAGCTGTTGCAGCCACTGCATTGCTTTCATTTGGGCGTTCATTGTCGCGTTAGTTGTCGCGCTCATTGATCACCTCCGAGCAAGGTGTTCCAGCGCGCGAGGGTGTCGGCGTCTGGCTTGCGTAACCACACGCCCCGCCCTGCGTTTTTTGCGTCTTTGCCGCCATCCATGCCACGCAAAAATAAATAGGCGACGCCGCCAAAATGTTGCTCGGGCTGATAATCCGGCAGGCTGTATTGCAGGTAACGATGCAAGGCCACGGCATAAAGCGCCGCTTGAATGTCATAGCGGTGTTCGGCGACAGCTTGGTCCATGGCTTGTGCGTGATAATCGCTGGGCGCTCTACCGAGCCAATTACTTTTATAGTCGACCAGCCAATAGCGGCCTTGGTAGACAAACACCAGATCGATAAAGCCGCGCAACATACCTTCGACATCGGCGAAAGTGAGCGACGGTTTTTTCAGTTCTGGGTCCAGCAGGTTGACCGATTGTTCTAACGCGCTGGCGTTGAGGTTGCCGAGCGGCAAGATAAATTCCAGTTCGGGGACAAACTGATCGCTGTTGGCGAGGGATAAGTTCGCGTCTGCTGGCTGGCTTGAAAAAGGCGAGACTAAAACGTTTTGCACCATCTTAATCAGCACCGGCAACCATTTTTCATCGAAGCCGTGATCGCTAAGTTGTTGCTGGCAGACTTTTTCAATATCCGTTAGTGCGGCGGCCCGTAAATCCAACTCTTCGAAAATCGCGTGCAAACAAATACCGGCGCGGGCGCCGCGTGGGAAGTTGGCGATATCGAGTTTGTCGTCGTCGATCTCTGGCAGGCGGGTTTCGTTAACGAAGTGCGCCGCTTGGGGTGCGTCGAGATGACGGGTTAAACCGGTGTAGCTATTGATGCGCCAATGATCAACCAGCCGTGGCAACGGCGGTGGTGGCTGCAAGGCTTCCGGCGCGCGCTGAATAGCTAGCTCGCCGCTGATCTCCGGCAAGGTGTGTGACACGGATACGGTATTAGCGGAAGCGTCGGCAAAATCTTGCGCGGCGGCGATGACCTCGTCCCAGCTGAGTTTATCTTTGCCTTCTTTCGGCGGCAGCGGCAGGAGTTTTGCTAGCGGCGATTCGGCCAGATTTTTTTCGCCTTCGACGGTGACGTAACAGCGATAGACCGAGCGCGTTAACGCCACATAAAGCAGGCGCATTTCTTCGGCGCGCTGTTCGCGCTTGGCCTGTGCTTTGGCCTCGTCGCTGGCGTTGTAATGGGCCTGTAGATTTCCATTTTCGTCATGAAACCAGGTAATGTCGCCGCCTTGTGGTTTGCCCGGCGCGGACATGCCGGTGACAAAGGCAATCGGATACTGCAAACCCTTGCTGCCGTGAATGGTAGTGATTTGCACTAGCTGATCGTCGGTTTCTAAACGCAGTTTTTGTTCGTCTGCGATCTCACCCGCGCCTTCACGCTGGCGCTGCAACCAACGGGCTAATTCGCGCGGACCGATGCCGAGGCTGTGTTGATGTTGCAGTAATTCGCATAGGTGTAAGACATCGGTTAGGCGACGCTCGCCAAACAGATCGCTCTTTAAACGTTCGAGCACGTGGTAGTGTTCAAACAAATGATAGAGCGCGGGTAAGATGCCGCGCCGACGCCACAGTGCTTGTGCGTTATAAAACGTTTCGACTACCGCAGCCCAAGCCTCTTCGTCGTGCAGTGCATGGTGCAGTTGCGCTAACGGCAGATTAAATAAACGACAAGCTAAGGCGTTGCGTAACAGGCTGCCATTTTCGGGCTCGACTAAGGCAGCGAGTAATAATTGCGTATCCGTCGCCTCTTCACTTTCCATGACGCTGTCGCGACCGGCGTATACGCAGGGCAGACTCAACACCGACAACGCATCGCGCACTTCTCGGGCTTGCGCATGACTGCGTACCAGTACGGCAATGTCGCCCGCTTGCACGCGGCGCTCGCCGATTTTTGCGTTGGCGTTGCCTAACAGGCGGCGAATTTCAGTGGCGATCCATTGCGCCTGCCACTGATGTTGGCTGGCTGCATCGCTGCGCGCGATATCGGCATCCGCGAGCGCGAAGTGCAATGCGCTGCGCTCAGTCTCGTCGCCACTAAAGGGCTCCACCTTGTCCGCAGCGTTCACTGGCTGGAATGTCAGCTTGTCGATCACAAACGGGTTGTCGCCGACGAAGCAGTGATTTACCGCCGTGACCATCGCTTGGGTAGAACGAAAGTTAGTGCCGAGATGGTATTGGCCGGCGCTATCGTCGCGGGCGCTCAGGTAGGCGTAAATATCCGCGCCACGGAAACCGTAAATGGCTTGCTTCGGATCGCCGATCATCAGCAGTGCGTTATCGTCGCTCTGACCATAAAGCGTATTGAAAATGGTGTACTGAATCGCGTCGGTGTCTTGGAATTCATCCACCATGGCGACCGGGAAACGCTGGCGCACTAATGCCAATAGCGGCGCGGCGTGTTCGGCAACAATGGCGTTGCGTGCTTCACTGAGTAAGTCGTCTGCGCTTAACTGGCCGTGCGCCGCTTTGAGTTGCGCTTCGCGTTGCAAGATATGTTCACGGGCATGTTGCAACACGGCAGGTTTTGCCTGCGCATCAGCACGGATAATCTTCGGCAGCTCGGCGTCGATTAGTGCAAAGAACGCATGCTTCGGCACCTGATCTTCTTTGCCCTTGGCAAAGCGTTCGTTAAGCCACTCTTGGGAGAAACATTCGAAGCGGATATCCGGCTTTCCGCCCATTGCCCACGCTTGAAATTCTAACGACGTTTTCTCAATGGTGGCCTTGCGGACTTTATTGCCGTGCAACACTTTACGCTCAAGGGCATCGAAGATGAGGTCGCAGGCCTGCTGACCTTGTGTCATCCAGCCTGAAAGAATATTTTCTAGCGCTTGCTGCTTGGCGTCGTTGGCGGCTAACGCCTGATCCAATGTCACGGTTGGCGTCAGCGGTGTATCGGCTTTATTGAGTAGCCCGCGTACGGCACCGTGAAGCTGCTGGGCATTGCTAAACTGGCTAACCAATAAGTGTGCGACGGCGTTATTTTGCCAAGCATGTTGGCGCCAATAATCTTGCGCGGCTTGTTCGCGCAATTCGCTGGTGCTGTCTTGCATGTCTAGATCAAAACTAATGCCCGCTTCAAAAGCGTACTGACTGAGTAAGCGTTTGCAGAAACCATGAATGGTGTAAATGGCGGCGTTGTCCATGCAGGACAAGGCGAGCTTCAAACGTTTTTTCGCCGGCGCAGGATCAATATCAGCCAGCAGCGTTGCTAAGAATTCATCTTGCTTGTCGTTGTTGAGTACATCGAGGGCTTCGCGGAGTCGTAAGCGAATCCGTCCGCGCAACTCGGCCACGGCAGCCTTGGTAAAGGTAACCACCAAAATCTTATCGACTTCTAATGGCGTGTCGCCCTCACGCAGGCCAATACCTAGCACCCAACGTAAATACAGGCCTGTGATGCTCCAGGTTTTACCGGTACCGGCACTGGCTTCAATCAGTTGCACGCCGTTGAGGGGTAGCGTTGCAATGTCTAACGGCGCTGCCGTTTTTTTAGTATTGTCGCTGTTGTGTTCAGTGCTGCCAGTTAAATTACTCATACGGCACAACCTCCGCATGTTGGCGCATCATCGACCACAGTGTTTCAGCGTATTGACGAAGATCTTTCTCGGCAGGCGCCTGATCAAATAGGCGCGCCGATGCGGGTGTCTTCTCTGCTTCCACGTAGAAGACTGTTTCTAGGTCCGCCTCATTAAGCAGCGCCCAAGCGGTATTGGGAAGATACGGCAACGGCGCTTGGATACCTTGATGATAATAGTGCAGCAGCTGCGTCAACGTATTGCGCGCTTCGTTGCTGCTGAGTGCTGGGAACTCAATGGCAAGATCCTCAAACCAACCGCGACTTTTTCGCGCGGCATCCGGTAAATCTTGCGTGTTAAGTAACAGGTGACGAAGCCATGGCAACATGATGCGCTCCGCACGAATTTGCTGTTCTTGCCACGGTGTTCTTTTCGCGTATTTCGTTTCCATTAACTTCGATGCAGACCAGAATAATAATCCTTGTTCGCTGTGATCGGGCAGATTGGCATTCAGTACTGTTTTCGCAAATGCTGTGTCCGCGAAGGTTTCGGATAAGGGTAACGTGTCCACCTGTGACGGCCAGTGCTGCTGAATACGTTCAGCAAACTGCTGCGCCGCGCCAAGTTCGTCGTGCATGCTTTGTTCGCCCGCCGGACCCGGCGGCACGCGCCCTTCTAACCACCAACGCTCAGCGATAGGCAGTTCAGTTTCGCCGTAGCGATGATTGTCCGCCTCGCCATGTAATGTTTGCGCGGCACTTTCATTTCGCAGCTGCCATTTCTCTAGGCCACTAAAGGTTTGCGGCTCATCGTCTTCGAGCTGATCGTCACGGCCGCCTAAACGAACGCGGAAGCGTTGCTGCAAAAAGACGGCGCCAGGGTTAGCCAAAAACGCGGCCAGCTCTTCGAGGGTTAACGTGGATTGTTGCTCTACGGTTGGCACACTGTTGTCTGGCTCTCCCTCCGAGTCGTCATCTTCTTGCACTTGTGCAATACGATGCCATAACGGCGACCAGCTTTGCCGCGCCGGTTGTGAGGCGGAAAAATTCTGTGCGCTAAACGGCTGCAAGCTGTGCTCGGTGAGCAAGCGTTGGGATGTGGTCGTGCTTCCCTCTATATCAACCGCAACATCTTCCTCGACATCAAACGCTCTATCGAGATAATCCATCAGATCGGCGACGACGACGGACGGCGGCAGATGTTCATTGCTGCGAATGTCGCGGCCACACCAACTTATATATAACTGCTCGCGAGCAGACAGTAGCGCTTCGAGAAACAGGTAACGATCTTCGGCGCGACGGGAACGATCGCCGACGCGCGGGTAACTCAGCGTCAGGTCGTATCCCGGCGGGTGTTCGCGATGGGGATAATCGGCTTCGTTCATACCGAGCAGACACACCACTTTGAACGGCACCGTGCGCATGGGCATCAGTGTGCAAATATTGACGGCGCCGCTTAAGAAACGTTGGCCGCCGGAAGCGCGGGAAAATTCCGCCGACAGTACATCATGCACCACGTCAATTGGCGTGCTGTCGTGCATTTTCGCCAGAGCTTGATCGTGTACAAACGTGGTTAGGGTTTGACGGATAGTTTCTAAGTCGAGCTGATCTTTGTCGTCGCCGTCGAACAGGTCGTCAAGCATGTCGGTTAACAGCTCACGCCAATCTTGCGCATTGCGCGGCCGCGACATAGAGCGGGTGTGACGACGTAAAATATCCAGCAACGCGCTGAGTTTTCCCGCCAAGGCCACTTGACCATTTTGTACGCCGGATAACGACAACACGTTTTGCCAGTGATGGGATTGGTCGCCACTGGCTACTGCAAGCAACAAACGCTGCAAACCCGCCTGCCAGGTATTTTGTTGATTGGCTGGAAAACCTAATTGGACGCGATGCTCTGCGTCTAAGCCCCAGCGAATGCCGGCGGCCCGAATCCATTCGCGCACCAGCGGCATTTCATCCAGCTCGACACCAAAACGTTTGCGCAGTGCCGGCACTTCTAATAGATCGAGTACTTCGTTGGCGGTAAAACGATTGAGGGAGGGTTTTAGCAGGGTTAAAAACGCGCGCACCATGGGCACTTCGTCGGCGAGAGTGCGATCGGCCACCGCCCACGGAATAACCGCCTGCCCCGCTTGACCAAACACCGCTTCGATTAACGGTGCATAGGGCGCTACGTCCGGCACCATCACAATCACGTCGCGCGGTTTTAATTCTGGGTCCTTGGCGAACATATCCAGCAAACGATCATGCAGCACCTGCACTTCGCGCATGGCGCTATGGCAAGAGTGCAAGGCGATATTGGCAGACGGCATTGGCCGTTTCGTACCCGCGCCACCTTTTTCCGTGCCGTCATGCAGGGTAAAAATGTCCGCCTGCACGGCGCCTAACAGAGTGTCATCATTTGGTAGTTCGAATAATTCTTCGTCTGCCTCGGCAAATTCATCCCAGTGGCCGAGCAATAGTTGAAACTGACTTTGCCCTTGCTGGCCAAGGGAGGCGAGCAAGGGGTTGCCGCTGTCGGAAAATAATTCGCTCGCGGGCTCCGCTTTCGGCGCAAGTAGCTCTTCCCGTAGCTCTGCGCGTAACTGCTCTTTTAAAATGGCGCGCTGATCACGCAGGTCCGCCCAATATTCTGGCGACGGGTTGAGCAAAAACAGATGTACGTCGATATGTTCGGCGAACGCCTGCAACACTTGCAGTAACGCGGCGGACAGATTTCCAGTAGCGAATAATACTAATCTCGGCGGCAGCGCATTCGCTTGACCATTTCTCAATAACGTTTGCCAATGCTGCACATCCATAAGCACCGAACGTTGCGCTTGATCATCGGGCAACCATTTTTGCAGTAAACGCCATAACGCAGGCTGCCATTTCTGATCTTCGGGAATGGCCACCGGCGAACGATTCTGCGCCCATGCTTGCAACCAATCTGGGCGATGCATTTGATATTGATCGTAGAGATCGGCAAGACGTAAACACAAACGATAGCGTTTTAGCGAGTCTGCATCGTTGAGATACACTTTCAGCGGCGCACAATCTGGCGCCGCAACAATTTCATCGAGTTTTTGCCACAGCACCCACGTTAACGGCGCCTTATCCCACACCGATTTTTCCGGCACCTGATCGACCAAGGTTCGATATTGTTGCCACAGCCAACGAGCCGGTAACGGAAACGAGAATCCTGCGGCAATACCTAAACGTTGTGCCAAACGAATCTGCAACCACGTGCCCATGCCTGGACTGGAAACCAAAATAGGTTGATCGCTTAATGGCGCGCCAGGATGACGAGCCAACACCAACGCTAACGCGTCGGCCAAATTTTCAAGACGGTTTGATTGATGCAGAGTGAGCATTAGAGCGCCTGATTGGTGATCGCTGGAGGCGTGAGCTGCGCCGCTTCTAAAACATCATCCGGCAATAAAATCTCGGTCGCCAACGGAAGGTGATCTGACAACTTGCAGCCGTCGAGCACTTCGGTACGCACTGCGGATAGCGAATCCGATAATAAAATATGGTCGATGTGGCGATCCGGCGCCCAACTCGGAAAGGTAAACAATCCAGTTTCCGGCGAGCGTAAAGAGAGATCGACAATCGGTGAATTCTGCAAATGATCTAAGCGACAATTGAAATCACCGAGCATGACCACATGCTTATAGCGATGCAGCTGACCAGCTAAATAATCGAGCTGAATATTGCGGTATTTTTCGCCCAACGATAAATGCACCCCGGCAACCACTAACGGCGCATCGGGGTGGCCATAGTGAGCGATGATCGCGCCACGTCCCGGTAAACCGGGCAAGCGATGATCTTCAACTTTATATGGGGTTAAGCGACTTAATAAGCCGTTACTAAATTGGCCGAGGCGGCCGAGGTTACGATTAAGTTGCTGATGGTGATAATCGAATTTGCCGAGCGCGGCCATGTGCTTAAGCTGATTGACGTTACGCGAACGCAAACTGCCGCCATCAACTTCTTGCAAGGCGACTACATCAAAGTTGCGCACCACGTTGGCCATTAGCTCAATATTTTGCAGGCTGCGCGAGTGCGCCACCAAATGTTTCCAGCTGCCAGTGATGTAATCACTGTAACGCTGGCTGCCAATGCCGGCCTGAACGTTAAACGTCAGCAACCGCAGGGTTTTCTGCGGCACGGCCACTTCGTTGTGATGGTGCTGGCTGCGCTGTTCGCCATCGCGCACAAGAGAAAAGCCCGCAGGGCGGGCTTTTAACTGAGATAGAGCCCGACGGGCACGATCTAATAACATAAGCGACTACTACTTCAATTACTTAGCCAATAGCTTACGCTCTTTCTCAACCAAAAAGTCGATAACCTTAAACGTTTCCATATCGTTTTTAAGGTTGCCGCGCAGAACCAAATACTTACCGTTTACGCCGAATGCTGGCACGCCGGTAATTTTGTATTCCCGTGACAGCGTATCCGCCTGACGTGTTTTAACTGACACACCAAAAGAGGAATACAGCTCATTAAACTCTTCGTTGCTCATACCATATTGCTTATAGAACGTAGCCAGTGCCGGTACGGTAAAGAGTGGCTCACGGTGCTTGTGAATGGCATCAAACAAAGGCTTATGAATTTTATCGGACAAGCCTTTTGCTTCAGCAACATAAAATGCGCGTGCTAAAGGCTCGCCACCTTTAATAAACAATACTGGAGTGCGCACGAAGTCGACTTGATCTGGCTTCGTTTTTAGCCAGTCTTCAACAATCGGCTCTGCGTCATAGCAATGCGGGCAGCCGTAGAAGAAAAACTCGCGCACTTCCACTTTGCTCGGATCATTAACCGCAACCGGCTTTTCGAGGAGCTGGTAATGGGTGCCTTCGGCATACTTGGCGTGGTCTTCGGCTTCGGCACAGGCTGTCATGGCAACAGCGAGGCCTGTTACGGTGAGGGCCGTGGTAAAGAAAGTCGTGAGGGCTTTAAACATCCCGGTATCTCCTTGTTGTTTTCGCGTTATATCGCTGACGGGTTCATGTTAGTACTAATCGAAACGTGTATCGCTGTCGTTCTTTGCGCATCTGTTCGAACGTGTAGTGTCGAATACCGGCAGTTCGACCGACAGGCAAATGGATAATTCCATACTTAAAGCGGTTTTTACCTTACTCAAACAAAAAAGGGCAGCCTAAGGCTACCCTTTTTTCCCGCTGATCACTGTTACTAATCTGCAACGACCGACCAGAAACCCTAACCAGCAGATATGCCGACTATTACTTGCCGAGACCTGCGATAAAGCTCGCAACAGCCTTAATTTCTGTATCAGACATCTTCGCAGCGGTGGTTTGCATCATGCCCGGTGTTTCAGCATCGCCGTCATTGGTGCGCTTCGCGGCACCGATGTCGCCACGGCCGGCGGCACGAAATGCCTTCAGCTGTGCTTCAATATACTCAGCATGCTGACCACCCAACGCTGGGAAGCCGCCGCCAACACCTTGGCCTGCTGGGCCATGGCAGCCAGAGCACGCCGCAACGCCAGACTTCATGTTGCCGCCGCGGTATAAGCGCTCGCCTGCCGCAACCCACTCTGGATCAGCCTTGCCGACTTCCACTGCCTGCTCTTCATAGAAGGCAGCGAGGTCAGCCATGTCTTGCTCAGACAGACCGCCAACTTGGCCTTTCATGATGGCGTTGTCGCGAACGCCGCTTTTAAACTCTTCCAACTGTTTAACCGTGTAGCTTGCCTGTTGGCCCGCCAGCTTCGGAAACGTCGGCGCGCCGCTGTTTCCGTCTTGGCCATGGCAGGCCGCGCAAGGCGCCGACTTGTCTTTACCAGCAGAGGCATTGCCTTCAACAGCAATGGCGGAAACGCTAAACAGCGCAGAAATCAATAATACGGTGGCTTTGCCCATCAACTTCATGATCAACCCTTACTTGGTCATGTATTCAATCAGTGCACGGAAGTCTTCATCCGAGCAATCGTTGCACATACCTTTTGGAGGCATGGCGTTAATCCCTTCACGGGCATGCTTTACCATAGTGTCCATGCCCTGCTTCATGCGTGGCTCCCAAGCGGCTTTATCGCCGGTCTTTGGAGCGCCCGCTGCACCCGTGCCATGGCAGAACGTGCACGACTGGTTGTACTTTTCTTCTACGCCTGCGTGCGCCACAGTGGCGGTGGCAGACAGCAACAAAACCGCTAAAATATTACGCATGTCACATCCCCAAAGTTGCCCCAGCATGCCGGTAGCGGGAAGAAGGAGTTTGTTAGACGTTGCTTAGACCATTAAGCAGGTTCATTAAAAACCCATTATATTTGAAGCACTTCGACCAACTGGCGGGCATTATATACCAGCGATCTACGCTGTCATACCCGTAATGAATACAAGGAAATACCGTGGCCTTACACCCAATGGAACGCCTGCTACACAGCGCGGCGTTTTTAAAGAGCGCTCAAAATATCCACCAATGCCCGCCAGACGAGGGCATGGAAGTCGCGTTTGCTGGCCGCTCTAACGCCGGAAAGTCTAGCGCTATCAATCGCTTATGCACACAAAAGACGCTCGCAAGGACATCCAAAACGCCAGGTCGCACTCAGCTGCTGAATTTTTTTGCGCTGGATGAAACGCGCCGTCTGGTCGATTTGCCTGGCTACGGCTACGCCAAAGTGAACAAAGCGCTGAAGAACCAGTGGCAAAAAGACATGGATGGCTACCTCGCTGAACGCAAGTGTTTAGCCGGTCTTGTGCTCATGATGGACATTCGCCATCCGTTGAAAGATTTCGATCAGCTCATTATCGAATGGAGCGCCGCCGCGAATATGCCCCTGCATATTCTGCTCACCAAGGCCGACAAGCTGACTTATGGCGCGGCGACATCGATCTTATTGAAAACACGGCAGACATTAAAAAATCATCCCGCACCACTGAGCCTACAATTATTTTCGGCGACTTCTGGCCGGGGCGCAGAGGAAGCTTGGGATCGACTCGGTGAATTATTCGAGTTTCCGCCGGAAGTAGAGCCGGAAGTAGAGATAAGCGAAGAACCGCCTGCAGACTCGGTTTAAGCAAACGTTACATTCGCAAGCACTACTGACAAAAAAACCATTTCGAAAGGCAAAAAAAACCCCAGCAGCGATCGGGGGAAGGATGACGCTGCTGGGGTGCTTGCCCTCCGGTTCACTGGGGGATGAACCGGAGTGTTCAGACGCTGCGAAACGGCGAGGGTTTGGGGGATCGGGGATCCGCTCCGCAGCTATACGATATGACGAACGCTACTCCACAAAGTTCCCATTGGGGAGTTCTTTTTAAAAAATATTTCAATAATCGCAACGTATTTAGTCAAGATAATGAGCACTCATTGTTTGCGCGCGCCAACCGACAAGCATGGCGGCTAGGCACAAGCAGGAACGCGACTAAATCACAGGCAAAAAAGGTTCATCGCCAATTTCCGGGCAAAGCCTGAAGGACTTTTTTCTTACGCAGCTGCTGCGCCGCGTTTGCTCGGAAAAGATCGCCTGCAAGCAGCCTCCCACAAGGTGAGCGGAAATTTGAGATGGTGCCGCGCTGTAGAGGGGGCTGTGGATTTTGAAGCGGCCCTTTTTTAGGTTCATCGCGGATTTCTGGGAAAAGCCTGAAGGACCTTTTTCTTATGCGGCTGCTGCGCTGCGTTTGCTCGGGAAAGGTCGCCTGCAAGCAGCCTCCCACAAGGTGAGTAGAAATTTGAGATGGTGCCGCGCTGCAAGGGGTCCTGTGGCTTTTGAAGTGGCCCTTTTTTAGGTTCATCGCGGATTTCTGGGAAAAGCCTGAAGGACCTTTTTCTTATGCGGCTGCTGCGCTGCGTTTGCTCGGGAAGGGTCGCCTGCATGCAGCCTCCCACAAGGTGAGCAGAAATTTGAGATGGTGCCGCGTTGTAGAGGGGCCTGTGGCTTTTGAAGCGGCCTTTTTAGGTTCGTCGCGGATGTCCGGGAAAAGCCTGAAGGATCTTTTTCTTATGCGGCTGCTGCGCTGCGTTTGCTCGGGAAAGATCGCCTGCAAGCAGC
>TARA_R110002073_G_scaffold336542_1_pt1 | contig 79849 bp, 88 predicted proteins | sample TARA_R110002073 | Tara Oceans TARA_R110002073 (sample SAMEA4397174) | marine metagenome | biome: Polar Biome; feature: [DCM] deep chlorophyll maximum layer (ENVO:01000326); material: water (ENVO:00002006), including particulate matter (ENVO:01000060) such as... | depth 40 m
AGTTTATCACCTCTAATTAGGTGGCCAAATTTAGTGTGCCACTACAACGCTGATCAATTCAAGAGCAAGCGTCATACGCCCCTTATGACCATCCTTTAACACAGCCATACGCCCGAACGATGACGCTCGCGTGATCATCACGTCGACACAGAAAAGAATTAGGAGAAGAAAAACGAATGTAGCTAAAAGAGCATCTATGAAGCCGAACGGCTCTAAAAGACTAATCCAACAACCAAATGATTGTTGCAAATCGGCCGGTCACACCTTCATGCCGAAACGAGTAGAACAAATCAGCGCGGCAATGCGTGCATAGATCGCCACCGCTAATTGACGTCACACCCGCCGCCAGCAGCCGTTGTCGCGCCAAAACACCTAGATCCATGCGCCAATGACCCGGGCCATCTGCAGAAAATCCGGAGGCGGCGCTCTGACTGTGACGAACAAAAGCCTCTCTAACGGTGTCATCGACCTGATAACAACGACAACAAATCGCTGGGCCAAGCCAAGCATGAATATCCGCCGTCGTACCGGCCAAGGCCGTCACACCGTTTTCTAGCACGCCGTCTAACAGACCGCGCCAGCCGGCGTGTAAAGCACCGACGGCACTACCATCGTTACGTGCAATAAGAACCGGTAAACAGTCCGCGGTGAGCACCGCGCACGGCTGCCCCGTCTCACGCGTCACCGCACCGTCCGCTTCCGGCAAGGTTTGCGCCTCTTCACTCGGCGCAGTGATAACGCGATTACCATGGACCTGCGTCAACCACACTGGCGAATGTGCACCGATCGCGGCACTCACCTGCTCACGTGCCGCCAACACTCTCTGCCGATCATCCTCGCAATTCAGACCAAGATTAAAACCCTGCCACGGCGGCGGTGATAAATCGCCGCGCCGCGTCGTAACACGCGCTTGTACGCGAGGATGTGGACACCAATCAGACTCATCACCCGCAGCATCAATCGCTTGCGGCGTGAACCAATTCTTGGCGAGCAACCCCTCGGCGCGCACACTCATATCTCTTCTTCGTCACTCTTAAGGTCTGCCCGCATTTCCGCAATTAACGCTTTCATGTCATCCGGCAGCTCGCACTCAAACTCCTGATACTCTCCCGAAACAGGGTGTATTAAACCGAGTTTGCGCGCATGCAACGCTTGTCGAGGAAACGATTGAATCGCTTGGCGGAGCGCTTCGGTAGCACCAGCCGGAAACTTTGGCCGACCGCCATACGCCGGATCACCCACCAAGGGGTAACGCTTGTGCGCCATGTGAACGCGAATTTGATGGGTGCGACCAGTCTCCAGCAACACCTTCACCCGAGTGTGCCCCCGGAATCGCTCTTGCAAGCGATAGTGCGTCACCGCGCGTTTACCGGTGGTGATCACTGCTTGGCGCTTCCGGTCGGTCGGATGACGACCAATCGGCGCGTCAACCTTACCACCACCCGTCATCACACCCACCACGATCGCTTCATACTCTCTATACAGCGACTTGTCTTGCAGCTGATCAACCAACGAGGCGTGCGCCTCTAAGGTTTTTGCCACGACCATCAAGCCAGTAGTGTCTTTATCCAGTCTGTGCACAATCCCGGCACGTGGCATATTAGCCAAGCACGGCGCATGGTGCAGCAGCCCATTAAGCAACGTACCTGCCGCATGACCGGCCGCAGGATGCACCACCAAGCCGGTCGGTTTGTTGATCACCAACAGAGCATCGTCTTCATAAACAATCGGCAGCTCCATCGGCTCCGGGGCATCGTCAACCTCTTGCTCCAGCTCCGCATCCAGCGTCAGCACCTCATTTCCGGTCAGTCTCTGCTTTACCTTGCCGGCAGCGCCATCCACAGTCAGCTCACCGCTTTTAATCCACGTCTGCAGTCTTGAACGCGAATATGTGGAAAATAACTCGGCCGCAACCTGATCCAAACGTTGCCCTGCGAACTCGGGACCAACATCTGCCGATAGCTGAATTTTTTCTGATAAACCTTGTCTCATGGATACCCTGTGCCAGCCTATGGTTAAATAGCGGCCCTATTGTAGCGCCGATAAAAGAGAATCATGCGATATTTCATTTTTTTTATAGCCCTCATCGCCATCAGCGGATGCGCCAATCGCGGTAAAGACAACCGCGAGATGACCGAGACTAAGCACTATAAAGAGGCCTACGAGCTGCTCGAGAAGAAAAGCTATCTCAGCGCGATCGACGAGCTAGAGGAGCTAGAGGCACGCTTTCCATACGGTGATTATACCGAACAAACTCAGTTAGACCTGATCTATGCGCGCTTTAAAGCATTGGACTACCCTGAATCCGTCGCCCAAGCCGACCGCTTTATTCGCAGCTACCCAACCCACGAACAGCTCGATTACGCGCTCTACATGAAGGCGCTGGGCAACTTTTACATGGACCTCGGCCTATTTGACCGTATCTCCAAGACCGACAAAGCCGCGCGTGACCTCGACGCGATGCGCAATGCCTTCCAAGACTTTGACGAGCTCATTCAGCGCTTCCCCGAGAGCCCTTATGCTGCCGATAGCCGCCAAAGAATGGTACATATTCGCAACTTGCTTGCCGAACAAGAACTACGGGCGGCAAACTACTACGCCCGCCGCCGCGCCTTTATTGCCTCCGCAAACCGTGCTCAGTTTGTCGTTCGTCATTTTCAAGAGTCCCCAGCGGTCCCAGAAGCACTGGCCATTTTGAGCAAAAGTTATGAAGAACTAGAACAACCCGAACTGGCTGCCAAAAGTTTGGCGATGTTAAGCAGCAACTGGCCTGATTCAGAGTTCTTCGACAAACAAGGCGAGATCGATCTTGAATGGTGGCCCAGCGCTCAGCGTAAATGGCTAAGCCTGATTACTTTTGACCTGCTAAGGTGATCGATTAGAGCAACCTACTTGAGCAAAACACTCAGCAAAAAGATAAAAAAGGCCGATAATTAATCGGCCTTTTTTATGGTTCATCGCGGATTTCCGGGAAAAGCCCGAAAGACCTTTTCTTACGCTGCTGCGCTGCATTTGCTCGGGAAAGATCGCCTGCAAGCAGCCTCCCACAAGGTGAGCAGAAATTTGAGATGGTGCCGCGCTGTAGAGGGTCCTGTGGGAGGCTGCTTGCAGGCGAGTCTTGGGGGGGCGCTTGCAGGGCGAGCCTTGCAGGAGCCAATTCTGCTGCCGAATTCATTTGAGTGTTTTGATGATTCATCGGGCTTTTCCCGGAAATCCGCGATGAACCTTTTTTATTAAGAGGACCCAATGGCTAGTCGCCAGGACGCCAGCCATTGGTAATCGGATAACGTCTATCCTTACCAAATGCGCGACGACTCACTCGTGGCCCCACCGCTGCCTGCCGACGCTTGTACTCGTTTCGATCAACCAACCGCACAATGCGATAAACCGTTTCTCGATTAAAGCCCGCACGAATAACCGCCTCAGCGCTGTAATCCTGCTCAACGTACAGCTCCAAGATCGCATCCAACTCGTCGTAGTCTGGCAAGGAATCTTGGTCTACCTGATCTGGCGCCAACTCGGCTGACGGGGGGCGATCAATAACCCGCTGCGGAATCAACGCGTAACCCGCCGCTTGGTTGCGATACACGCACAATCGATACACCCATGTTTTTGGCACATCCTTGAGCACATCAAAGCCGCCAGCCATATCACCGTAGAGCGTCGAATAGCCCACAGCCACTTCGCTTTTATTGCCGGTAGTAAGTACCAGCGAGCCCATCTTATTCGACAGCGCCATTAATAAAGTGCCACGACAACGAGCCTGCAGGTTCTGCTCAGTAACACCCGTTTCGGTGCCAGCAAACGCATCAGTGAGCGTTTCCATAAACCCTTCAAATGCTGGCGCAATCGGCAGCACTCGGTAAGCGACGTTCAAATTACGCGCTTCGGCTTCCGCATCCTCTAGACTCATCGCCGCGGTATAACGATACGGCATCATGACTGCTTCGACTTTTTCTGCACCCAATGCATCAACTGCAATCGCTAATGTCAGCGCCGAATCAATGCCACCAGATAAACCAAGCAACGCACCGGAAAAACCATTCTTAGAAACGTAATCCCGCACCGCCAGCACCAACGCTTGATATACCGCCTCTTCATTCTCCGGTACCGGCAAGCGCTCGCCACGCAACTGCACCACTTGCGCACCAGCACCGTTCGGCGTCAACGCGACATCGACCGGCACTAGCGCCTCATTAAAGCTGCAACCTTGAACTACCACCTCGCCCTGCGCATTAACCGCCATTGAGGCGCCGTCGAACACCAGCTCATCCTGTCCGCCCACCATATTGCAATACAAAATGGGCAGCCCCGTATCCGCGGCTCTCGTCGCCAGCTGCTCAATACGCTCAGCATGCTTATCACGACGATATGGCGACGCATTCAAATTGACCAACAACTGCGCACCCGCCTGAGCCGCCATACGCGCAGGCTCCGCGTGCCAAATATCTTCACAAATGGTCAAGCCTAATTTGATGCCGTCACACTCAATCACGCAGGCACTATCTCCTGCATGGAAATAGCGCACTTCATCAAAGACACGGTAATTGGGCAGGCACTGTTTAAAATACTCTTGCGGCGAGCAACCCGGCCGCAAGTAGCCGGCCACGTTTACCCGACGGCCATTACGAATCGCCGGATAGCCAAGCACCACAGGCACCGTCACGTCCACGGCCAACGCCGTCAACGCATCCTGTATCCGGCTGTTGAGGCTCGGCCGCAACAGCAAATCTTCCGGCGGATAACCGGTTAGAGCTAATTCAGGAAATACCACCAACGTTGCGTCTAACCGGGCGACGGCCTCACGACAAAACGTTATGATCTTGGCTGTATTGGCTTCTATATCGCCAACGAGGAAGTTTCCCTGAGCGAGAACAATGCGCACGAATTTCGCTCCATTCACCTTTTCATTTCTGGAACAGGGATTGTACTCTCTAGCGACGACAATTCGGAGACTGTAATGGGGATTATCAGACTAGTATTACTTGCCGCCGCCATTTGGCTTGCATGGCGATTAATTAAGCAAACCTTTTTGTCCAGCAAACCGCAAAACGGGAACAGCGATACCCCCTCCCGTGATGACAACACGCCTGAAGCAATGCTGCGCTGTGATCAATGCGGCGTGCATACACCATCGAGCCAGGCATTTAACGTCAAAGGACACCACTTCTGCTGCGCCGAGCATCAACAGCTGTGGCTAGACCACCATGAACGCGATGAGCAATGAACTATCCTAAGCCAACTCTCGCACGTCAAAGCCTATGGACCCCTGCTCGGGTCTATGACACCTACCGTGCACTATTGGCATTTTCTCTGGTCGCCATTTTTCTATTGACCTGGCCACAGCCCCTAATAGGGCAAAGCAATCCCAAGCTTTACCTCAGCACGGCAATCACCTATTTCATCATTACTGTTCTCTCCGCTGCGTTACGGCAACGTATCAACACACTCCTACGTAGCTGGACGCCTTTACTACCGTTCTTGGCCGACGTGCTTTTCGTCACCACGCTCATTCATGCCAGCGGCGGCATTGAAAGTAACCTCGGGATTCTACTAGTCGTATCTGTCGCAGCAGCAAGCATTATTGTAATTGGCCGCGGCGGACTCTTCATTGCTGCACTGGCAACCATTTCAATCATGTTCGAACAGTTCTGGTTTAGCCTCCAGGTTCGCGGCGGCAACCCTTTTCAACTCACCGAGCCAGCATTACTCGGTATTGCTTTTTTCGTTACCTCCGTCATTATTCAACAAATTAGCATTCGCCTCGCTCATAGCGAGGAGATCGCCGAACAGCGCAGGCAAGCGATTCATCAGCTTGAGGCCATCAATAAACAAATTGTTGAGCGCATGCGCACCGGCATCATCGTACTGGACCCGCAATTTAACGTATTGCTTGCGAACCCTGCCGCCGACTTACTCTTTGAAAACGCGGCGCGACTGACAGGGACCGTCGCGCCAGCGCAACTCAAGGATCTCTATTACTTGTGGCGCGCCAACCCGGCACAACATCGCCCCTCGGCACAGTTCACTGCGACAGGCCCCAAAGTCATGGTGCGCTTCGCCAATCTCTACCTAGAGCCTGCGCCTTTAACTCTCGTATTCCTCGAGGACCAGCGCCACTTGGCCCAAGAAGCACAACAACTCAAGCTATCATCGCTAGGGCGATTATCCGCCACCATTGCCCACGAAATTCGAAACCCACTAAGCGCGATTAACCATGCTGCCGGCCTGCTCGCTGACGGCGAACAAAATGCTGAAGATCAACGATTACTCGAAATAATCCAAGCCCACGTTTCTCGGGTAAACAGTATTATTGATGACGTACTCAATCTTTCGCGCCGTCAATCTTCAGCTGCGCAACGCTACCCTTTACGAAAATCCACTCAGCGCCTAATGGAAGCGCTGGAGTCACATCAGCTAAACAGTGCTCACGTGGCTGTCCGCGAAGACAGCCCTTCGCTAGAAGTACGTTTCGACCCAGATCAACTCGACCAAGTTCTATTTAACCTTGTCAGCAATGCATTCAAACACGGCGGCGACGACGTGCGCGTTGAACTCCTTAGCGGGATTGATAAACGCAACGGTTTGCCATGGCTTAGAGTTAAAGATAACGGCACCGGAATTGACGACACAGCAACACAGAATTTATTTGAACCATTTTTCACCACTTCACGTCAGGGCACCGGTCTAGGACTTTTTGTTTGTCGCGAACTGTGTGAAGCTAACCAAGCAAGACTTGACTATGAGCCAACGACATCAGGAACCACTTTTGTGATTACCTTTGCTCATCCCGACAGGATGTTTCAGTAATGAAAAATCAAACACAGCAGCGTGTACTTGTTATTGATGACGAAGCCGACTTGCGCGAACTACTCGTCATCACTCTTGGTCGAATGAAGGTTAACGCCGTCGCTGTCGGGACGGTAAAGGAGGCAAAGCAAGCCCTCTCTGATGGCAATTTCAATCTATGTTTAACAGATATGAACTTGCCTGACGGAGACGGCCTCGAGATCGTTCGCCATATTAATCAGCACTTTCCTGATCTGCCGGTCGCCGTTATTACCGCCTACGGAAACATGGAAATCGCTACCGCAGCATTAAAAGATGGCGCCTTTGATTTTCTGGCTAAACCCGTTTCACTAGACCGACTGCGCCAGCTTATCGATGACGGCATCGGCATTGGCGAGCAAACCGCGTCGCCGATGTCATCCAGTGAGTTGACGGGTAGCTCCGCTGCTATGAAAACATTGCGTGAAAAAATCGAGAAGCTCGCTCGCAGCCAAGCGCCGGTTTATATCAGCGGGGAATCCGGTAGCGGCAAAGAGCGAGTTGCACGCCTCATCCACGGCCTTGGTGCCCGTCGTGAGCGCCCATTCGTACCGGTAAATTGCGGGGCCATTCCATCAGAACTCATGGAAAGTGAATTTTTTGGACATCGCAAAGGCAGCTTTACTGGTGCTTTTGAAGACAGAAAAGGCTTATTTCGCGAGGCTGACGGCGGCACGCTTTTTCTCGACGAAGTTGCAGATCTGCCTCTGCACATGCAAGTCAAATTACTCCGCGCCATTCAAGAAAAGTCTGTGCGCCCTGTCGGCGACTCACGCGAACATTCCGTTAACATTCGCATACTCAGCGCAACCCACAAAGAGCTGCCCACTGAAGTTGCAGAAGGTCGTTTCCGGCAAGATTTGTTTTACCGCATTAACGTTATCCAAGCAGCCGTTCCCTCGCTCCGCGAGCGGCCGGAAGACATCCCCAACCTCATTTCTTTGCTGATTGGGAAGCTCTGTGAACAATGGCAAATGCCAGAACCCAATATTAGTGCCGCCGCACAAGACGCCTTACAGCGCTACGCTTTCCCGGGCAATGTACGTGAACTCGAAAATATTTTGGAGCGGGCACTCACGCTGGCAGACGGCAGCGCAATAGACATTCAGCATCTGCAATTACCGGATAACCGTGCTTCGGCAAGCCATGGACGAACATCTAATGGCGAACCAAGACGCCCGGATGACCTGCCGCTGGAGGACTATCTGCAAGATATTGAACGGGAAGAGATTCTCTCCGCCTTAGAAGTCACTCACTGGAACCGTACTGCCGCCGCCAAACGTCTCGGCATGACATTTCGCTCCCTGCGTTATCGTTTACAAAAACTATCGCTAGACCCCGGCGATGAAAACGAATAAAACGACGGATCTAGATCTGTGGCCTCTCCACTGATACGCTGCGCCACTAGTCTTGCACTCCCCGGCGCAGCGACCAAGCCATTACGATAGTGGCCGCTACTTAGCCACACTCTCTCACTTCCTGAAAAATAATCAATTAACGGTACGTCTCGCCGATGCCCTGGCCGAACGCCCGTCCACTGTGCCACGGGCAAATACTCCTTCAACGCCGGCAACAATCTCTGACCAAGCGCCACCAGTGTATCTGCCGCGAGCACACTGGGACGCATATCGGAAATACCTTCTTGATGCGTCGAGCCTACCAAGATGTGCCCGTCACGACGCGGGATTAAATACCCTTCATCCGTCAAAATGATATGCTTAAGCAACCCCTGAGGCGCTCGGTATAACAGCATTTCACCCTTCGCCGGAAATACATCCTGCATCACATGCTTGAGACAAACATCCGCCGCAAGCGATCGACTAAGTAGAGACGATGACCACCATCCTGCCGCTACAAGCAACTGGTCGCACGTCACACGATCGGAGCCAATATGAACCGTCACACCATCATTGCCTGCGTAAAACTGATCAACCTCAGCATGAAGTAGCGGTATTCCTCGAGCAGCCATTAACGTCGCCAACCCTTTCATAAGCCGGCCGTTACGTATACTGCCGATATCTGGCAGCCAGTAACCCGCGCCTTGAGAAGACTCCTTCGTAGCATATTCGTACCCGAACTTTTTTGCCCATTCGGCAACCTGCCTCTCCTTGTCAGCACAGACCGCAAACAATCCACTGACGGTTATCTCTGGATCAACACCACCCGCCTCAATGATTCTTTGAGCCCAACACTGATAGTTTTCATTCACATCCACGCATAATGCATTGGCGCCTGCGCTATAACGCCACGGAAACAGCGGCGACAAAATGCCGCCGCCAGCCCAAGACGCTGGGGGGCGACGAGGGGCAGCATCGTATACGACCACCATAGCGCCACGCGCCTGCAACTCAAGTGCAGACAACATACCGATGACGCCCCCTCCAACAACCAGCACATCTGCCACAAACATCCCCCCCCTTCGCTGACAGTAGTAGCAACAGTTTACCTGCATCTCAGCACGGTTTCAGTCTCTAGACTTGACCACTCAAACTCGCCGGAGAAAGACTTTTATGCGTTCCCCAAACGCTAGTAACCAAAATAGTATTCAAGCTAAAGATAAACAGACAGGCATTACGCTAATAGAGGCCTTGTGCGTTGTCGCAATCCTCGTCATCTTGGTTCAAGCATCTAGCGTCATGCTTCGCGACTTCCTGCCGAAGCAAAAGCTTATCAGTCGAGCCAACAATCTTATCGGCCTCATCTATCTCGCTAGAGAGCAAGCGGCAGGAAACGCACCCACTCTACTGTGTGCTATTGATAGCGATTGTAATGAATTTACCGTCGCAGCCGGCCTTGAACTTATCCGCGACAGCAATGGCAATTTCAGTAAAGATGGGAATGAAGAGGTACTAAGGGAGTTTAGATTACCGGAAGGAATGACTATCGAATGGCGGAGCTTTCGCAAAAAACCATGGTTACGCTTTGATAGCGACGCCCGCGCTTGGTATCAGAACGGGCATTATTTATTGTGCATGAACAATTATGGGTTAAAGGTGATCGTAACACGCATAGGACGACCAAGGGTGGCGAAGGGCGGCGTGTCAGCAACCCTTTGCACAACAACTTAATCCCCCCTTTTTTAGACCCGCTATTTATGTTTCCACGACTGCGCAGGGTCTGTCAGCGAACATGTCGATGCACCCTGAACAAAACACGTCTGCCCCTCGCTATTTAAAACCAAAATACCGTCGCCCGCTTGATTGCCCTTAGGCGTTGCAGTGAGCGTATAGGCCTGATCCCCCACAGTATTGTCAACAACAACAGCAACATCATACAAAGTGTGCCCCGTAAAGGCTGAACCCAAGGTTGCAAAGTTCGTATCAATATCTTTGTATGAAAAATGCTGCGCTCGCCAATGCTCAGCTGTCACCGTAAAGTCTTGCATGTCTGCCTGCATAGACGCACGGTTTCCCTTTTGAATCTGACTGGTATACGCGGGGTAGGCAACAGCCGCCAATATCGAAATAATGACAATAACAATCATTAACTCGATTAACGTGAAGCCAGTTTGCGTCCGCTGTTTCATGTGTCTTTCCTTTCATTGTTCATTATTACCCTGCGCCCATCGGCGCAAGGTAGCATTATCAAGGGGTAACATCTTGGCCAGCCGCATCATCTAGCGCGGTATCTGCCTGCCCCGAGCTTTCCACTTCGTACCAACGTGTGCGCTGCGTTGTACCAACGTCTAAGCAGCCGCCTGTAATAGCCTGCGTACCAACAATAACAACTGATCCTGCTGCGCAGCTACCGCTACCGCTACCGCTACCGCTACCGCTACCGCTACCGCCGCCACCTGGCGCAATGGCATCAGGGTGCACCAACACTTGCGGCTGAGGAGGCAAACCCGGCAAGCTCAGCTCTTTATAAAGAGACGTCTCACCGTCAACTACCGTCCCATCACCTAGGTTTGCTTGATACAAACGCGAACCACCAATATTCGCCGCGCAAGTATCCGCATTAGTAATACTGTTGCCATCAGGCAGATAAGTTGTCCACAAAATACGGTTATTAATAATCGCCGCCGCTGATATCACTTTTTCTCCAGGCTCTGTCAATGTGTAATACCAGCCGCTTCCTTTCACATCATTGCTTACTGCAATGTCCGTTAAACTAGACAGCAAAATCGGTGCAGGTGGCGTGTAGCCTGTAGGGTCTGGTTTTAACGCCGTCAGTACATCGACATCATCAATTACAAACAAACGATCATTGGTTAGCCTATCCGTAGGATGCGCACGATAGCCAGAGCCAATAACCACGTGCACGACATCGACGCCATTTCTCTCACCCAACGCAGGCACCGGCGGAGCAAAGAAACGGCGGTCATTTGAAATACCTGCTGAGACACTACTCCCCATTTTTGCCAACGTTACAACCCGATAGGCAAGGTCGGACACCCCTGTGCTGCTTTCGTTAAAGTCCGCGCGAAACACCTGCCCCGCTAAATCCGTGGCATAGAGATGGTCCATTACACCATCAAAGTTGATATCGACTACCGATATTTGCGACGGTATAGACCACTTCATATCAGCATGGACTACATCTGCGCTTGAGGTTGATACAGACCACAACTTAGCGCCGGTATAAGCATTCACAACATATATAGCGTTACCGATCGCATCGCCTGCACTAACAACACCGGCAACATCGTGGTCATCAGGGCTATAACCGCCACCGAAGACCAGCACAGGAATCTTCGTTCCCCCTATTTTCACCTGCGTCAACGTCGGCTTAGACCATGTTTGGCCCAACTCAGGAAACTCGCTATTACCACCCTGAATACTCCACATCAGCTTCGGAGCGGTACGATCCGTAACGTCAAGCGCGTAATAATGATTACCGCCACGACGCTGGCCAACGTATAAGTACACGTGCTCAACTCCATTTCCATCGGTATCACTGCGCCGCCATACTGTCACACCACCATCGAGGCCGTAGGTAGAACGCGCATAATCAGGAGGAGACAAAGCCTCGTCCTTTTCTCGGTCAGCCGTTTTCGCCAACTCTTCCGCCATCATAAACGAGAACAACTCCTTACCATCTGAAGTGTCTACCGCGTGTAGCATGCCATCGTTTGCCGCGACGAAAATTGTATTGTCCTGCAGGGCCGGATTGGATGCAGCCGCTTCAGCAGAAGAGCCAGAGAAACCATAGTTCACTAACACAGGCTCCGAATGCAGCGGATCTCCCCAGCTCGTCATCAAGTAATCAAATAAGCCCTGACGATCCTGAGTTGTCGCGGAACCAGGCAGCCCCAGCGCTGTTTTAACGACGGAGTTATAAGTACTAAACAGCGTTGGCGTTTGTCCAGCCACACTAGACGTAGCGCTAGCACTACCTCGCGGACCAGGGCTAGCCAGCGACACAAACAACTTTCTATTCGCCAACTCACCCCGAGCCCCGCCTTGATCCGCTGCAGGCCCGTCTGGTGTAGAGCCCCAAAAACTGTCAGCCCCTTCTCTGAAAAATCCCGTAGCGCGCACTACTGCTGGCTGGCTATCCTCCCCAACAATAGCAGGCCCTCCTGGCGCCAAGTAATTAAGCCGATAGCGCTTAACATTGCCTTCCCAAAAATTATTGGTATCAGGCTTAAATACCCCATAATAAAGTTGATCAAGATGCTGGAAGCGGTTCAACTGGTTCACCGCCACACCTGGAGCAGCCAAAGACCCGTTCTCAACCGTTACACCATTAATGATAGAGCTAAACGCGCTTTGCAGCCCTTCCGCGTCATTCGCCCCAACGGAGCGCCCCCCCCCAGCATCGCTAACTGACTTCATAGCGGCCAACGAGTTAGTCCCGAGATAAAAGCCAACAGTATGCGTTATAATACTTCGATCAAGGCCTACCTGAGCTTTTACCTTATCTCGATCCTTACTCCACGCGGCCAGCTGAGCCATACAAGAAAAGCTCGCCGTAAAGGCTGTGCTGTCATTACCACTATCAACATTAGTACAGGTATTCGAGTTACTCGTTGCATTAATATCCGTGAGCGCCTCCACCCTCTGGTCCGCGTATGCATCACTGTTCGGGTCACCATCTGTCATCAGCACAATATTATTCGACGCACATTCTTCACTTGCTGCCGCAATAGGGGATCTATACGCGCCCCCCGTTTTAGTATCAGGATGGCTTGAGCTACCGAAGTAAACCGAGTTGCCCGTCATATAACTGACCATTTCGGTATGCGCTTCCGCCATTGGCGTACCACCACCGGGCTGTAACCCATTTACCAGTTCTTCAAGTTTATCGCGCACAAGCGGAACAAACCGAGACATATCCGCACTCGCAATTTCCAGCCTTAGTGATGCGCCATTTGCGCCGCCACCATCAACTGTGCCAATACGAAAATTACGATTGCCCGCATCTGTCGCCTCAAGAATAAACATTAGCGAACCGTTACGACTCCACCCTCCATCACTCAACATGTCTCTCACAAGTGCTGTGACATCAACATCGTAGAAGCCTTGGAAGTCGGCTGTAGTGGCTGACAGCGTGACCTGCTTCGTCGTGCTAACAACCGTTCGCCGACTTATATCGTAGTCGTTACTCCTAATTCCGTCGGCATCACCCGCTACGCCGGTAACCTTAATATTCACCGTGCCGCTAGTAATTTTTTCAGAGTTGTAATAGCCACAGCCATCAACATTTCTCAACTGCAGGCAAGCGGCTATCCGCTGAAAACGAAGCGTTGCGCTCTTTACAACATCAGGTTTTAACTCGGAAGCACGTGCATCAAAATTCACCTCAACAAAACGATATGCTCCAAGGCTGTCATCATCCAGTTCAGAATAACTAGAGTTCCTATAAACATCTTCATCTTGCTGATCAGCATCATCGTTACTCGACTCGATGCCATGCACGATTCCACCCTTGCAGCTAAGGCTATTTTCATAACCCACATCACTAGGGTTCAGTGTTACAAGAGGCACCACCGGCTCCCATTCAACCACTAATCGAGCGGTCGAATAATTGTTCGCATTATTCGGAATTCCGTCATAGCTATTCACTGACCGATTACGTGTATCGAGCACATCAACGCTCTCTAAGCGCAGCGCAATGTCGCTGCCGCCACACCATGTAGCATCAGTCATCGCGCGCGCAACGACCCTGGTTACGTCAATTTTCTGAAGGCTTCCATTGGCCCAAGAATTAGTGGCCAGCACACTCGTGTTGCCTAGCACACCAATATCCACCCAGCTACGCGTCACAGGAGGCCGCACTGCAAAGTTATCCAGTTGCTCACCAACCTCATAATCGACATTCATCAACAACTCATCACTGCTCGCGCCCGCAGCCTGAACGACTAACGTCGCGCCCGTAACCTTCGCATGACGAGGAATATTAATATCTCGGAAAATAAAGCCGCTTTGCCCGCCTGCAACACCACCATTGGGTAGCGCAACACTGTTGCCCGTAGTTGAAAGGTCGCCGGGATTGCTACCAACCTGAACCGCATCATCCAACGTACTGCCGACAGGCATATTAATTGTGGTATCCGATGTCGTCTCATTCAAACCTCGGACAGGGTACAAGATGTACCCACCATCTCCCCCGTTAAGCCGACCAAGGCCCATGCGAACGTTACCGCCCAAGCTTGCCATTAACCCAGAGAACGCTTTCTTCAACTGATTCATCCGGACTTTCTCCGGATCGCCACAGCTACTAGTGCCAGAACACCAAGCCATCGAACCTGACGTATCCAGCATCATCAAAATATTAGACGAGCCGGATTGATTTGCGGCCGTAAAATAAATCTCCGTATCTTCTGCGTACGCAGGGGACCCACAAAACATCAGAAAAATGCACAGTATCGTAAAATCTCTCAATCTTTTAATGGGTAACATGACAGTCCCCTCCCAAATGAAAATCATTGTTCTCGAATAATATTTTTCGCAACACATTACGGCAGAAAATATAAACACATTAAATTTCTGGTTCAGTTGTCAATTGCTGAATAGTGTATTCCTGAACATTAAACCGATTAATATTGAGCACCGGTACAGCTCCTTTAGCGGCACTAAGAAAATCGTAATAACGCACCGTTGTACCGCTAGTACTACCAATCCCACTGCCTTTGACTGCACGGCCGCCTGGCTTGACAACAGTGCGAGACTCCGCCTTGGTCAGCTCGCGACTATCTGCATAGTCACCGCTCCCACAGGCGCGTTGCTCATAGGCACCTGACACCGTCACACAACGGTCTACGACTGCAGGATTTCCTGTAATCATTCGCTCAACCGATATCGCGATCACATGCCCCGGCGTTGTAGCGGGCACCGTCGTTGCCTCATCATAAATCGCCGCAAGAGCGGTTTCTGCAGACTGGAACGCCATCGCAGACGCCTGAGCACTAGTGGCCACCTTTGCGCCAAACAAACTTGTGCGCATAGCAGCAATACCAATCACCGAAATGATCACCAGAATCATCAACGCGATAACCAACGCAACACCAGACTGCCGAGGCCTCCCTGCAACCCCCCTCATGGAAAGCTGCTCTAAATTGTAAACAGAAGACATTAGATTTTTCTCCAATCAAAATTTCGCGCTTTAACTGTGGTCGTAAAAAGCCTTCTTAATTTGGATTCTGTGAGCTCCGTACCACCGGTTAACGTTTGATCCAGAACTACATACGTTTCAGGATCACCAAGCTCAGGCATAGGCTCATCTGAGCGAATCAACAGCCCCACCTTCATTGCAACAACCACACTTGTTCCGATCGATGATGCCTTCACATAACGTGTGGCAAAAGCAGACTGGTCTTCACTTGTATCAATTCCATACAGCACCTGAAAGCTGTCTACACCCGATAATATCTCCAGCCCGGTTGTTCCAGCATTCACACTGCCCATGCAAAACAAATCTCCGTTATTGACCCAATATGTATTCACAATAAATACATCAGGCGCCGCTATATCACCCTCACAATCAACGTTGCCGTACAGACCACTGTAATAACTAAATGTTAGTCGGTCGTTACCCGCGCCTCCGTCGACACTAGCCGCATATGTCACCCCACCAACGGTGGCATCCACCTGCATGACGCCAGCTACTGCACCTGGGGTTTCAACGGGATTGCCTGAGCTATCAACCAAAACAAAACCCATCTTGTAGATATCGCGAACAATATAGTCGAGAGTAAAACGCCCCTGCTCTTGGACTTCCATCATCGTTTGCTGCAGGCTGAATGTGCGCTGATTAATGGTTAGCAACTGAATCGCCGCTGCGATTACCAGCGTGCCAAGCGCCATCGCCACCATCAACTCCAGTAAACTGAAACCACGTATATGTGCAGTTTTCACGGCAGCACCTCCAACATAACGCAGTCATCTATGGACGGATCGCACGCCGCGGGAGTCGCGTCATTCCAAGCCACAACAACACATGTCAGCGAGTCGCAGGCAGTCGTCGACACATGTCCATTGGGCAGCAAAGACCACGCCAGCCATCGAGACTGTAAAATATCCCATGCTGCAATTTGCGCCTGTGTACACACCGCGTTAATGCAAGTGTCCCAGCCGCTCGGCTTGCTTTTAGTCATATCGCTTTGATCCCAGCCACCGGGAGACTGATAAAGGGCTCGTGCCGTCGCACCTGGATTTACACTAATCCGCTCCACAACACTTTGAGCAATCGCCGCGGCCTGCGTACGAAAATGGCTTTGATTGGCGCTATCAAGCGCCCTTAGTTGAAGCCCCGCATAGCCTAGAATGCCGATACTCATCACCAACAACGCGACGAGCACTTCGATCATGCCAGCACCGTGCTGACTATTGCTTTCGATTGAAATAATAGAAGTACCACTCATCTCAGCAACTCCACTTTTCAGTATTCAAGCGACCGAGGCGGTCAATCGTGATTTGCCGTCCTGTTTCACCGGGGCGTACATCGCAAACCGTAAAGGTTGCCGTACTAGTAACAATCCCCGAGGGGTTGAAGGTGACACTGGTAAGACCACTACTCGTCTCAACCACTTGCACACCTGGGTGCGGCAAAAACTCTTGGTCTCTCTCCTTTGAGGCCCCTGTAACCGGTACAACAGTGTCGTAATCAATTACCCAGCCATCGGCCCAGTCATTCGCTGTCCCCAAAGGCTTCACCACAACCACGGAGCGCAGGCTAATAGCCATCGCCCGCGCGCTGTTTAACGCCAGACCGAGATCAGAGGAAGCTGCTCGAAGATTAGCGTTAGCGGCAGATTCCCGAAACGAAGGGACCGCTAAACTAAGTAAAACAGCCAAAATCACGATCGAAATCATAAGTTCAACTATAGTAAAGCCCTGATCGTAACGGCGCCGCACCCCCGTCAAACCTTGCCGGAGCGCAGCGTTAGCTATATTTTCTTGATTCTGACACGCTCCAGTTAAAGCACTTGAGGCCAGAAAGGCTTCATTGAAAAAAGAGCTTGAGGCTGTTTGGCTTGTTGCTTTCACGAAAGATATCCTTCCTTCTTGCCGCATATTTTTGCTATCGGTTACATCATTAATAACTAGACTAACAAGCTACAAAAAGCGGGCAATGCAAAGAAGACAGGCGGGAGGATCGCGCCCGTGAGCGGCGCAAGACACTGAATTAACGAGGGAATGTTCGTAGTTACTCTGTGACAGAGGTCATACTTTACCACTAGACATTAAGGAAACTTAACGCAAACCCTTCGGCATTGAGAAACGAATATTCTCCTCTCGACCCGGAACTTCAACCGGCATCTCGCCACCGAGTTCGCGCAAGCGATCAAGCACTTGGCTGACCAGCTCTTCTGGAGCGCTCGCCCCAGCCGTAACGCCTACAATAGACGCGCGCTCTAGCCAAGCAGGCTGTATTTCTTCAGGGCAATCGACAAGATAGCTTTTCGCACCACAGCGCTCCGCCAACTCGCGCAATCTATTCGAGTTGGAACTATTCGCGCTGCCCACGACAAGCACGAGATCCGTTTCCAGCGCCAACTGACGCACCGCATCCTGGCGATTGGTGGTCGCATAACAAATATCTTCTTTGCGCGGACCGAGAATCGCGGGAAATTTTACCCTAAGCGCTTCGATGATTTTTGCCGTGTCATCAACAGAAAGCGTCGTCTGGGTGACGAACGCCAACCGCTCAGGATCCTTGACTTCGAGCGCAGCGACACCCGCTTCGTCTTCTACAAGGTAAATATCGCCGCCAGCACTTCGGTCATACTGCCCCATAGTGCCCTCAACTTCGGGATGTCCCTGGTGGCCAATCAGCACCGCCTCACGGCCCTCGCGGCTGTAGCTAATAACTTCCATGTGTACCTTTGTTACCAGCGGGCAAGTCGCATCAAACACTTTTAACTCTCTGCGTTGCGCCTCGTCTTGCACTAGGCGCGCAACACCGTGAGCTGAAAAAATGACAATCGCGTCATCCGGAATTTCATCTAGCTCTTCAACAAACACCGCCCCACGCTGCTTTAAGTCATCGACAACAAAGCGGTTGTGGACGACTTCATGGCGTACATATACCGGCGGCCCAAATGTTTCCAGCGCGCGATTAACGATTTCAATTGCACGATCGACACCAGCACAAAAGCCGCGGGGATTAGCGAGACGAATTTCCATGAAATACCAACCTAACGCTGTCTGTACGACAAAATATCGCGGCCAAACTCACAAAACGCATTCGCCACTAACGAATACTGAGCGGCTGCTCCGACACATCGTGCTGAACCTCGAGAATCTCTACCTCGAACGTCAACTCACGACCCGCTAACGGGTGATTAAAGTCCACCTTAACCCACTCGCCTTCTTCATCCTTAACTTCGCCAACACCATCTTCATCGTCATTCTTAACAATCACGCCAGGCAGCTCCGCACCGGATGCGTCTTTAAAACTGACTACTGCACCTTCGCTTAACACCATGTCCGGCGCAAATTCGTGGCGACGAAAGTGCTGGATGTTATCGGGGTTGTGATCGCCGAAACCTTGCTCTGCAGCGATAAAAACACTGCGCTTATCGCCAGCCTTCAAACCATTCAGTGCTTTCTCAAACCCAGGCAGCAAGCTTTCATCCCCCCAAACAAACGTTGCCGGCGCCTTACTAAATGTTGAGTCCAACTCCGTACCATCCATCAGTCGGACAGCAAAATGCATTGTCACACGCATCTGCGGGCCAACCCGTAACACAGCCGCGTCACTCATCGTTTTTCTTTCCTGCAAACAACATGTCGACAATCAGCAAGATGGCACCCAGCGTGATCGCACTATCCGCTAAATTAAACGCGGGAAAATGGTACGCCTCCCAATAAAAATCGAGGAAATCGACAACATGGCCGAGCATCACTCGGTCATATAAATTGCCTAACGCACCGCCAATAATTAGTGCCAATGAACAGGCCACTATTTTCTCACCCTTGAGTCGCAGCAACCATACCAGCATGATCAGCACCGCAATCGCCGCAACCGCCGTGAAAAAATAACGCTGCCAGCCACCAGCATCGGCAAGAAAACTAAACGCCGCCCCAGGGTTATACGCCAAGGTCAAATTAAAGTAAGGCAACACCGGTACAAATTCACCGTACTCCAATCCACTCTGAGCTAAATTTTTGGTCCAAAGATCTAGCCCGACAACAACAAGACTTAGTAACAACCACAGCGCGTTATGCATCTTACTCTGCACGACCGCCTCAGAACTCACCGCAGCACGTTTACGCATAACGACGCACTTCTCCTGCACCATCCACATTGACGACACAGCGATCGCACAACTCCGGGTGGATCGCGTTTTGACCGACATCATCGCGATGATGCCAGCAGCGCGCGCACTTTGTTTTCTCCGATGCACTAATAAGCACTTTAAGCCCTTCTACGCTGGTCGCCGCCAAATCAGCAGGCGCCTGCGCCAGCGGCTTCAACGCTGCGGTTGAGGTAATTGTCACAAAACGCAGCTCATCGCCAAGATGAGTCAGCAGCGCGTTAACCTCATCTGAAACAAACAGCACTGCATCAGCAGCCAAGTTAGCGCGCACGACTTTATTGTTACGGGCATCTTCAATCGCCTTGTTCACGCCTTGCTTCACCGCCAACACTTGATCCCAAAACTCACGCCCTAATTCTGCGTTCGCCGGAATTTCAAATAAGCCTTGATACCACTCTTCTAGAAACACCGACTCGCCGCGCTCTCCGGGCAAGTGCTGCCAAATTTCTTCCGCTGTAAACGAAAGAATCGGCGCCATCCAGCGCGACATTGCTTCAGAAATATGCCACAAGGCCGTTTGGCACGATCTACGTGCCAAGGAATCTTTCTGCGTCGTGTACTGGCGATCCTTAATAATATCGAGGTAAAAACCACCTAAGTCGTCTGAGCAAAAGTGATGCAATTTCTGATAGACCTGATGAAAATGATAACCCTCATACAGTTCCGTGATCTCCGCCTGCAGTTGTGCTGCGCGATCAACCACCCATCGATCTAGCGCCAACATATCCTCTGGCTCAACCGCATTCTCTGCCGGCACAAATTCATTCAAGTTCGATAACAAAAAGCGTGCGGTATTGCGAATGCGGCGATAAGAATCGGCCATTTGTTTCAGGATATTCTTCGAAACACTCATCTCACCGCGATAATCTGTGCCCGACACCCATAGACGCAAGATGTCTGCGCCCAAATCGTTGGTCACTTCCTGCGGCGCAATGACATTACCCATAGACTTGGACATCTTTCTGCCCTGCTCGTCTACGGTAAAGCCGTGAGTGAGAACTGTCTTATACGGCGCAGCATTGCGCACACCAAGACTGGTTAACAATGATGACTGGAACCAGCCGCGATGTTGATCGGAACCTTCGAGATACAAATCTGCCGGCACAGATAGCGCGGGGTTTTGATCCAGCACACAGTAATGGGTGACACCCGAATCAAACCACACATCGAGCGTATCCGTTACCTTGCTGTATTGTGCTGCGTCGTCGCCAAGCAACTCGTACGCATCAAGCTCAAACCAAGCATCAATGCCCTGCTCTTCAACACGCTGCGCCACTTTTTCAATCAGCGCAGGCGTATCCGGATGCAGCTCAGCGGTTTCACGATGGACAAACAACGCGATGGGTACACCCCAGGTACGTTGACGCGAAATACACCAATCAGGACGCCCCTTTACCATGCCATCAATGCGTGCCTTGCCCCACTCCGGAAGCCACTGCACCTCTTCAATCGTTTCCATAGCGCGCTTGTGTAGGCCCGCCACATCCATGCTGATAAACCACTGAGCCGTCGCACGAAAAATAAGCGGCGTTTTATGGCGCCAGCAATGTGGGAAGCTGTGTTCGATAACGCTACTTGCGACCAATTTATTCAACGATTGTAACGTTTCGATAACCACCGGATTGGCTTTGCTCACGTGCATGCCACCAACGTACGGCAAGCCATCGCGGAACACACCGCTATCGAGCACGGGATTATCGACTTCTAGGCCATATAGCTTGCCCACTACAAAATCTTCTTGGCCATGCCCTGGCGCAGTATGCACACAACCTGTGCCAGCATCGGTAGTTACATGCTCACCAAGAATCACCGGCACTTCTCGCTCTAAGAACGGATGCGCCAACATCATGTTTTCCAAGAGCGCGCCTTTAAACGCCGTTGACGTAGTCGCATCCGTCAGACCCGCGCGCTCGACAACCGTTTCCCATAACGCGTCCGCAACCACCAGCTCAACCGAAACACCTTCGCGTTGTGCATTAACAACGACGTAATCAAGTTCGGCATTTAAGGCAACAGCTTGGTTGGCAGGCAACGTCCATGGCGTGGTTGTCCAGATCACGACAGAGGGAGCAACAACTTCAACGCCTGTGCGTACCGTGAAATCAGACGGGTGCAAAACAGAAAAAGCGACGTCAACGGATGGCGACTTCTTGTCATAATATTCAACTTCTGCTTCAGCCAATGCCGACGCACAATCTAAACACCAATGCACAGGCTTAAAGCCTTTAGTGACATGACCGTTATCGATCACCTTGCCTAGCGCACGAATAATATTTGCTTCAAAGGCAAAATCCATCGTTAAGTACGGATTGTTCCAATCAGCAAAAATACCTAAGCGAATAAAATCTTTTTTCTGCCCTTCAACCTGACGCGCCGCGTATTTACGGCATTCATCACGAAAAGTCTTCGCATCCACTTTTTGGCCAGGCTTTCCAACCTTCTGCTCGACCTTATGTTCGATCGGCAAACCATGGCAATCCCAACCGGGCACGTACGGCGCATCAAAGCCGCTCAGCGTACGTGATTTAACAATCATATCCTTAAGGATTTTATTGACCGCATGACCGATATGAATGTCGCCGTTTGCATACGGAGGGCCATCATGCAAAATAAACTTCTTGCGGCCGGAAAACTTTTCACGGATTTTTTGATACAGCTCTTTCTTCTGCCAATGCTCGATCATCGCAGGCTCTTTTTGTGCGAGGCCTGCTTTCATTGGAAAGCCCGTTTCCGGAAGATTTAGAGTTGCTTTGTAATCAGTGGTCATAAGAAAGATTCAATCTTTGTGGATGCCAAAAAATGTTCTGGCGTGATCGATGTCTTGCTGAATCGCAACTTTAAGCGCGTCCAGCCCGTCAAATTTCTGTTCTTCTCTCTGAAACTGGAGAAACTCCACTTCCAAATACTGTCCGTATAAATCGCCGTTATAGTCGAGCAGGTGAACCTCAAGACGATTATCCGTTCCGTTAACCGTCGGGCGAGTACCGACATTAGCCACACCTGGGGCCTGACTTAATCCCGCGCCACTCACTCGCACGCTATAAACACCGGCAACCGGCGACTGCACATGGCGCATAGCCAGATTCGCGGTAGGCGTATTGAGTTGCCTACCCAACTTAGCGCCGTGACGAACCCTGCCGCTAATGCGATAAGGGCGGCCCAACAAAGCTTGCGCTTGAGCAAGATCACCTTGCTGCAGCACCGCACGAATACGGGTGCTCGACACACGCTCATCATCGCGGGCACAGGTTGGAGTATCCGTCACAGCAAAGCCATGAGTTTGGCCGGCACGCTGTAAATAAGTGAAATCACCTTCACGGCCCGCACCAAAACGAAAGTCGTCACCAACCACCAAATGCTCGACGCCCAAGCCATCAACCAAGATACGCTGCACAAAGTGCTCAGCACTCTGACAACGAAACGCGTCGTCAAAGCGACAACACAGCACCTGATCGACGCCAGCCGCTGCCAACGCGCGCACCTTATCACGCAACGTCATCAGCCGTGGAGGCGCCGTATCCGGCGCGAAAAACTCCTGCGGCTGCGGCTCAAACAACATCACTGCAGATTTTAGGTTACGAGCCTCTGCCAGCTCCAACACCTGCTCAAGAATACGCTGATGCCCACGGTGCACACCGTCGAAGTTACCAATGGTGGCAACACAACCGCGGTGCCGCGGGCGCAAATTGTGTAATCCACGAATCAGTTCCATTCTTTACTCAGCAGCCGTTACGCAACGCACCTCGCTCAACCCTACTTGCTCCCTGTTTAGACTCAAATAGGGGCTCAACGGTTAGCGCGTTTTAGATTAGAGCGAACACCTGTTAAAGGTGAGCGCAGGATTATAAGGGTCAACGACGTAAGTGACGAGGCCTCAAGCCAAGCAGCAGCAGACAAATAAAGTAGCAACCCGCACCCGATGCTACGAGCACAGCGAGCCACCCGGCCCGCTCAAGCGCCGCTCCCGCATCCATCCCGATCCCCACGCTACCTAGATAGCGTTGCAGCCACCAGAGCAGCCCGGCCATTGCCGACGCCGAGACCAGCAAGCGCGCTAGCAATAGCGGCCAACCAGGCGCCGGCCGATAGACGCCTGCCTTGCGCAGGCCTTGATAGAGCAGCACGGCATTCAACCACGCCGATAACGACGTCGCGAGCGCAAGCCCAGCATGGTAGAAATGCCACACCAGCATCAGGTTAAACGCCATGTTAGCGACCATCGCAATAATACCAATACGCACCGGCGTACGCGTATCCTGACGGGCAAAATAGCCCGGCGCCAATACCTTTATTAGCATGAAGGCGACCAGCCCTACGCTGTAGGCCATTAGAGACTGTGACGCCCGCAACACATCATTGCCGCTGAACTCACCATACTGAAACAGCGTTGATAATAAGGGGGACGCAATCACCGCCAAGGCGACGGCCGCAGGCACACCAACCAATAGCACCAATCGCAACGCCCAATCCAGCGTCTGCGAAAATGCTTCTGGCGTTGCGGCCGCATGCTTCTTTGACAGGCTCGGCAAAATAACCGTACCGATCGCAATCGCAAAAATGCCTAAGGGCAGCTCGACCAAGCGATCCGAATAATACAGCCATGTCACGCTGCCCGTTTCCAAAAGCGACGCCAACACCGTATCCAGCAATAAATTAATCTGGCTCACCGATACACCAAAAATCGCCGGCGCCATTAGCGCCAAAATGCGCCGCACACCGGGATCCTGCCACGCCATGGTTGGCTTCGGCAGCAGGCCGAGTTGGGCCAAGAAGGGTAGCTGAAACGTGAGCTGCACCACCCCTGCCGCCAAGACGCCCCACGCCAACGCGACCGCCATGCGCCCTTCGGCAAACATCGGCGCAAGCAGCAATGCCGCACCAATTAGGCAGATATTCAACAGCACGGGGGTGAACGCCGGCACCGCAAAACGATTCCACGTATTCAGGATGGCGCCAGAAAAGGCCGTTAGCGCAATAAAAAATAAATACGGAAAGGTCAGCCGCAGCATCTCAACGGCCAACGCGCGCTTGGCGGGGTCATCGCCAAAGCCCGGCGCAAACAGTGTAATCAGCACCGGCGCGCCAACTACACCAACCATCGTCACCAACAGCAGTGCCACCCCCAGTGTGCCCGCAACGCGATTTATCAGCGCTTGCACGGCGCCCGCAACACCATTGTTTTTGTACTCGGAGAGAACCGGTATAAAGGCCTGATTAAACGCGCCCTCAGCAAATAAACGGCGCAAAAAGTTCGGTATACGGAAAGCAACAAAGAAGGCATCAGTACCCGCTGACGCGCCAAGCAGTCGGGCTAGCACGACATCGCGCGCCAACCCCAGAACACGAGACAGCAACGTCATCACACTCACTACCGCAGTAGACGCAACCAGCCCACCCTGCCTTTTCGGCGCGGCCGCAGGTGCCGCCACCTCAGCCTCTTCCCGCGCGCCAACCGAGTCCTGTTCCGACTTATCGTTTTGCTGACTCATTGACCTTTGACTACCTTTTTGTCATTCACGTCCGCACTACCACCCTCAATATTAAGTCTCTGACGAGATTAAGGCGCCAGCCCCCACGCACACGCTGGAGCCACGCTCCTAGCCAGCTCGGAAGGGTAGCGAAAGCACGGCACCTCCGCCATGCTTTCACACCGAGAACGGCCACGAATCAAGCGCTTAGCCCTGCCTTAACGCTCCATTGATCGAGAGCCTCAATTAATAGACCGTCAAACTGCGAAAAACACCCCCTTTTACGGCCTGATTCACCTTGACAATCAGAGGTCCCATCGGCATAGTTGCGGGCCTTTCGGGCAGGAGCTCTATGTGCTCCCGTCCTAATCGACTAAATTCATGCATGACTTATTACCAAGTCATGGATTAACCAGATACAGGAGCAGGACCTTGGCTAACTCACCGCAAGCGCGCAAACGTGCTCGTCAATCGGAGAAGCGTCGTCAGCACAACGGAGCAATGCGTTCCACTGTGCGGACTTACCTGAAAAAGGTAGACGCGGCCATTGCGGCCGGTGACCAGCAAGCTGCCAACCAAGCATACACGGTTGCAGTCTCGGTCCTGGACAAAGCTACCCGCAAAGGCAAATTCCATGTGAATAAAGCTGCTCGCTTAAAGAGCCGCATCAACACAAGAATTAAAGCATTGGGCGCAGCAGCCTAACCTACGCTTTAGTTTGGAACATGCTTGGCGAACCATAAAAAAACCGGCAACTATGCCGGTTTTTTTATGCCTGCCACTTTTACACCCTGTTGACACAGCCCCCGAAAGGAGCCCTCCAAGAACCCGTTTTGCTCTCTGCGGCAAACTGCCACATCGGCATTCGCGACATTCATCGCTATGCTGCGCGCCGACGGATAATCGCCCTGCACGCCAAGAAAGAAATCAAGCAAAGAACTTCAAACCAACGCACCCGCAGAAAGCGACCTCACTATGAACATTCGAACTCAACTTCACCGCCAGAGCTTACGCGCACACCGCAGTGTCATCTGGATCGCAGCATTTGCACTACTAAGCTTTTGTCTTTCCGGTTTACTCCACCCTCTAATGACGTGGACCGGCCCACGAGCGGCCACATACATTCCGCCCCAATCAAACTTTAGCCCCGCCGAGCTAAACAGCGTGCCACGCATTCTCAAAGAAAACCAAATCGAGGCAGCTCACCTCATCAAACTGGTCCCCTCTGCTCAGGGCAACCTATTGCAAGTCACCACCTCGACAATGCAACCAAGACGCTACTTTTCTCTCAGCAACTACCAAGAACTACCGCTACAGGATGAACAGCAAGCACGTTGGCTGGCCAGCTATTACAGCGGTCGTAGCACCAATGAAATAGCCAACGTATCACTACAAACTGAATTTGATGATGCCTACCCTTGGGTCAATCGCTTACTACCTGTTTATCGCGTTCAATTTCTCGATAGCACTAGCGATACAACTAATGGCGATGGCAACGGCGCCTTAACGCTCTACCTTTATACCGAACTAAACGCACTCGCGGGCATGACCAACACCTGGCGCACATCGCTACAACGAGCCTTTGCTTGGTTACACACATGGAGTTGGCTCGATAATATTAACGCCGTTCGCGTTATCTTTATGCTATCGCTACTTGCCAGCCTCGGCATCATGACACTGGCAGGTATTACACTTCTTGTCGCCGCCCGGAAACGAAAAATTCAATCAACAGTACGACGCTGGCATCGCCGCACTGGCGGGCTAGTCAGCTTGCCACTGCTCGCCTTTATCTCAAGCGGCAGCTGGCACCTTATTCAGTATGCCGACGCCGCGGACAAACAAGCCCTGCAAACCGTACCCGCCTTTTCTTTATCGACGCTCATTAACCCCTCAGAAGAAGAGGACGAATGGATAGACAAAAGCAAACAGGATAACGCCGGCGGTCCCACGCTACCGAACGCCAACAGCATTTCCTTAATTCTCGGACCGGAGAAAAAGCTCTACTATCGACTCGGGTTACCGCAAGAAAAACGTTCGCCTTCTTCAGCCAAAACTCATGACCACCATATCGCGGGCATCAGCACAGAACGCCCCGCTATTTACATTGATGCGATTACCCACGAGAAGGCCCCACTTACAGATGAAATACTGGTGAGCTATCTCGCCAACGCCAACCACAGCAGCGCGAGACAAGCCGCACCAATCCACACACAAAAACTAGACTCATTCGGCAACGGCTACGACTTTCGCAACAAACGACTGCCCGTATGGCGACTCGATTACGCCAGCGGAGAAAGTATTTTTATGGACCCCGTCACGGGAATGCGCGTAGAAACGATCCAGCAATCCGCGCGCGCGGAAAGCTGGGTGTTTTCAAATTTACACAAATGGAATGGATTAACGCCGATCAGCGGACGAGGCATCCGCGATTTGCTGATGGTGTTATGTATCACACTCATCGTCGGCCTCATGCTTGGAGGAATCTGGCTACGACTAACAGCCAAGTCATAACCCACAGAAAATGAGTTATGCCAACATAAGCCTTACACCACCACCATATTGTCGCGATGAATTAATTCTTTTTCATTCATATAGCCAAGGACAGCCTGAATGTCGCTACTTTTGCATCCGGCAATTTTTACGGCTTCCGCTGCGTCGTAGTTTGCCAAGCCGCAAGCGATACGTTGGCCCTGCTTATCTTCACAGGCAACCATCTCGCCACGAAAAAATTCGCCGCTCACCGATACAACACCCACCGGCAACAAGCTGGCGCCGGTATCACGTAAGCGTGCCGCCGCACCGTCATCCAACACCAGCGTTCCGCGCATCTGCAAATGCCCCGCAAGCCACTGCTTCCGCGCATTAATCGGCGACGTATCCGGCAACAGCAATGTCCCAGGGTTTTCGCCACGGGCCAACTGCCGCAATACATCCGCACTGGCACCCGAGCAAATATTGGTGCGCGCACCACTGCGTGCCGCCAGCTCCGCCGCACGCACCTTGGTAATCATGCCGCCACGCCCCAAGCCACTACCAGAGCCCCCAGCCACTTCATACAAATGAGGATCAGACGCTTGCGCCTCTTTAATCATTGGTGCCGACGCATCTTTACGCGGATCACGCTCATACAAACCTTGCTGGTCCGTCAAAATAACCAAACGATCCGCAACGACTAAATTGGCGACCAGCGCCGCCAACGTATCGTTATCACCGAATCGAATTTCATCCGTCACAACGGTATCGTTCTCGTTCACAATCGGCACAACGTTTAAGCCAATCAATGTCTCGAGTGTCGAGCGCGCATTGAGATAACGTTTGCGATCAGACAGGTCATCATGGGTTAGCAAAATCTGCGCGGTGCGCAATCCGTGCGTTTGAAAACGCGACTCCCACGCATGAATCAAGCCCATCTGGCCAACGGCAGCCGCCGCCTGCAAGGCATGCACGGAATCGGGCCGAGACGACCAACCCAAGCGCGTCATGCCTTCCGCAACAGCGCCAGACGAAACAATCACAACCTCGATGCCGGCCTGCTTAAGCTCAACAATGCGATCAACCCAACTTTGCATTAACGCACAGTCGAGCCCCTGACCATTATTGGTCAACAAAGCACTGCCAATCTTAATTACCCAGCGGCTGTTACGCGCCATATTCATTCCGCGATCATTTGATCATTAATTGTCTTACGCTTGAATCACACTGCTTCTAAAGCCATTACTGCTCGTAAATGATATCCATATCGTGATCGTCGTCATCATCAAATTCATCGTCACCGAAATCGTCGCCCTCTACGGTCTTGCCGGCTTCACGATTCTTACGAGACTGCTCTTTCAGCGCTTGTACTTTTTCGCGCGCTTCTTTTTCTAAACGGCTACGCAACTCCTGCTGCTGCTCTCCGTACGCTTCATCTTCTTGCTCACGTAAACGCCGCTCTTCAATCGCATTCATCAAAGCAAACACTAAATCCTGACAGCCATCACCGGTGGCCGCCGAAATAATAAACACGGGGCCAGCCCACTGCAGACGCTCAACAATATCCTGACAAATCTCGTCGCGTTCTTCATCCAGCACAAGGTCTAGCTTATTTAGCACCAACCAGCGCTCTTGCTCAGACAGGGCCGACGAAAATTTTTCTAGCTCACCCGCGATGGCGACGGCACTAGCAACCGGGTCAGATTCATCCAGCGGCGCAACATCCAACACGTGCAATAATAAACGCGTGCGCGCCAAATGCTTAAGAAAACGAACCCCTAACCCAGCACCCTCCGCAGCACCTTCAATCAAACCCGGAATATCTGCCATCACGAAACTGCGGTAACGATCCGCTTTCACCACACCCAAGTTAGGCACGAGAGTCGTAAACGGATAATCGGCTACCTTAGGCTTTGCCGAAGACACCGTACGAATCAGCGTACTCTTACCGGCATTGGGCATGCCAAGCAGACCAACATCCGCCAATACTTTTAGCTCTAAACGTAAAGCACGCGACTCACCCGGCGTACCTTTCGTGGTTTGCCGTGGCGAGCGATTGGTGCTGCTTTTAAAATGCGTATTGCCCAAACCGCCTCGACCGCCTCTGGCCAACATGATCGATTCGCCATCGCGGGTCATGTCCGCCAGCACTTCCTCGGTATCAACATCAATCACTGTCGTGCCCACCGGCACGCGCAGCACTACGTCCTCAGAAGACTTCCCCGAAGCCTGTCGACTTTTACCTGCGTCACCGGTGTGCGCACGAAATATACGGTCATAGCGATAATCAATCAGCGTATTAATATTGCTGTCCGCTTCGACAAAAACTGAGCCACCAGAACCGCCGTCGCCGCCATTCGGTCCGCCATACTCAATATACTTCTCGCGCCGGAAGCTCATGCAGCCATCCCCGCCCTTACCGGCGTGAATTTCAATAAATGCTTCGTCGACAAATTTCATTTTCGTCTGCCTGATCAATTGAACCGGAGGCCTAAAAATTGACTCCGTTAATAACCGCTAGTTTAGCGGGATTTCGAGCTAGGTTTAGCAATAAAAAAGCCCCGCGGGCGAACCGGCGGGGCTTTTTTTGATTCAAAGAGAATCAGGCAACCGGTTCAATAGTCACGAACCTACGGCTATGCGGCCCTTTCACTTCAAATTTAACACGACCTTCTGCCTTAGCGAAGATAGTGTGGTCACGACCGATGCCAGTGTTGCTGCCGGAATGAAACTGCGTTCCGCGCTGACGAATAATGATTTCGCCCGCTTTAACCAACTGACCGCCATAGCGCTTTACACCAAGGCGTTTACTTTCTGAATCGCGACCGTTACGAGTACTACCCGCGGCTTTTTTATGTGCCATTGTTCAAATCCTCCGTTAATCCGCCAATCAGGCCTTAATGCCAGTAATTCTTACCGCGGTGAACCACTGACGGTGGCCCTGCTGCTTGCGGTAATGCTTCCGGCGGCGGAACTTAATAATACGAATCTTATCGTGACGACCTTGCTCAAGCACTTCAGCGGTAACGGTTGCACCGCTAACGCGTGGCTGACCAACAGTGATGTTCTCGCCATCAGCAATCATTAATACTTCGTCGAAGCTAACGCTTTCGCCGGTAGCTGTTTCCAGCTTTTCAATTTTCAGTACATCGCCTTCTTCTACGCGGTACTGCTTACCACCGGTTTTAATTACTGCGTACATCTGAAACATCCTCAATATATAAGTCCCCAATGGCGGACAAACCACGTTCTTAACGAACAGGTGCCTCTTGGCTGGCCACGGCGACGAGTCAGGGCCGCGAATTCTAAGGGATTCAGCGCCGCTGGACAACTATTGATCGCTGCTATTTTACCCGGCGCCGAAGAGGTGGCAGCAGGGGCAATTGGCGCCGCGGCCGAAGAAGCCTCTTTATCGCCGCGCTACCCCCTGCAAAATGATCACTCTGGCGCCTAACCGGCAACGATATGCGCCATTTCCCTGCGCTCGCTTGACTCAACGGGGCCGACTGTTAGCATTGCCGCCAACTTACGTCGGAAGCCTCCATGGATTTCAAATCTATCTATTCAGTCGTTGCTGACGACTTCGAAGCTGTTAATCGCTTTATCGCCGAACATCTCGACTCCAGCGTCCCGCTAGTGCGCGAAGTCGGTGAATACATCGTCAGCTCCGGCGGCAAACGCCTGCGCCCGCTGGTTTCGGTATTAAGCGCTCGCGCCTGTGGCTACCACGGCAACCGCCACGTGGACGTTGCCGCCATTATCGAGTTTCTACATACCGCAACGCTGCTGCACGACGATGTCGTAGACGAATCCAGCCTGCGCCGTGGCCGTCCAACAGTTAACGCTGTGTGGGGTAACGCCGCCAGCGTCTTGGTGGGTGACTTCCTAATATCCAGGGCTTTCCAACTCGTGGTCGCTGTTGGCAACCCCCATCTACTCAACATTCTCGCCGATAGCACCAATATCATTTCCGAAGGCGAAGTACTGCAGCTACTCAACTGCCGCGACCCCAATACAGATGAAGAGCGCTATATGCGCGTCATTCACCATAAAACTGCAAAGATGTTTGAATCCGCTGCTGAAACGGGCTCCGTACTCGGCGAAGCAGGCGACAATCTAGCGCTGCGACAAGCGATGGCCGCCTATGGTCGACATCTCGGCATAGCCTTCCAGCTTATCGATGATGTGCTCGACTATATTGGCGACGCCGATGAACTCGGCAAGAACGTCGGCGACGACCTCGCCGAAGGAAAGCCGACGCTACCGCTCATTTACACTATTCGCGAAGGCTCCGCCGAACAGGCCGCCATGATTAAAGATGCCATTCGCACCGGCGGCCTCGACAACTTGCCATCGATTATCGACACCGTTAAACAGTCCGGCGGACTTGAGTACACGATCAACAAAGCACGTGAACACACCCAACTTGCGATCGAGTCGCTTGCTCCAGTACCCGCGTCAGCGTACAAGGAAGCCCTGACAAACCTTGCCAAGGAAGCAGTTAGCCGTAACTTTTAGCGCTGCCCCGTTCGGTTCAGCGCCCACCTTCAACTAACTCATCACGTTAGGAGATTTTTACTATGACGCTTACGCGCATTCTATTTGCTACCGCCATTCTATTCACTCTACAAGCTTGCGCGCTCAGCCCGCAGATGGTCGAGCTCAAGCCCACCGCCGACGTGACCACACGCAACCTCGGCAACAACAAACCGATCATTGTGTCCGGCACGGATCAGCGTGACGCCGAAGCATTTGGAACCCGCGGCGGCATTTATGGCAACACCAGCCTGATACGCCCCGCCAACGACGTCACCCAAGGCATTATTTCCGCCACGCAAAAAGGCCTGCAATCACAAGGATTCAACGCCTACACACCCGTAGAGGGCGCGACAACGATTGACGTGCGCTTAAAAGAGTTAAGCTACGTCCCGGAAAAAGGCTCAGTGGTAAACTCTGTTGAGGTAAAAGCCATCATTGAAGCCGCCGCGCGCAATGCCGCTGGAGACGAATATATTGGCACTTATCGCGCCGGAAATGTTTACCAACAGCCGCTCACACCAAGCGCAGAACGTAACGAAACCATGATTAACGAAGTGCTGAACCGCGCCCTAAATCAAATGCTTATTGATCCTAAGCTACTGAATTTTGCTGCTGCGCAGTAACAATCCGCCGCGTTCTTTGCCCCGCAATGGGCGCGGCAAGTAATATAAAAAAGGGTGTCACACAAGTGACACCCTTTTTTATATTTACCTCATTGCAACCCAGCATACTCCGTAACCCCCAAACATTAAGCCCTCTCAACGAGACCCCGCAGTCTCACCGTCTAAGTTCTAATCCGGTCAGGAGCACGCCTAAACGGTGCCACCGTAGACGGATCATGGCTTTCATGCCACGCCTGACGCGCCTGCCAAATTTTTCGATAGCGATAAAACGGTACAGTTGGATAAAGATGGTGGACAAGATGATAGTTTTGCCAGCATAACAAGGGCGTTAGCAACCATTCAAAACCCGCACGTAAATGCGTCGCCTGATAGGGCGCATCGGCATGTTCGACATCATGCGGCCAATGGGGAAGATACATAAACACAGCGGCAATCAACCACGCCATCAAACGTGACGGAATAAACCACAGGAAAATTACTTCCATAGGATAAAAATAGCCAATAAAAAACGCTAAAGACCAGACCCAAATGGTATCGCGCACAGGGCTACCGACATCAAAGTCGTTAAAGTATTCTTTGCGGCGGAGATAGAAAATAAGATAATAAAAGTCCCACAAAAACCATATCCAAAGCATTTTAAACGGTGCTGTCATTGTCCAATGATCGGGATCACGCTCAGGATCATTGGCAAAACGGTGGTGCTGCATGTGCATAACACGAAGCAAGCGACCGTTTGAGAAAGGGACAATTGGCAGCAAAATAAACCACATAAAGAAATCATTTAGCCGATTGCTTTGCGTCATCGATCGATGAATTGCGTCATGAATAGGGCTAAACAAGTAATACATCGCCACGCAGTTCATCACACAAGCGCCCCATAACGGCATAGATCCGGCCAACACCAGCACCCAACTAGCGTAAATTGCCGCCAAGCACGCCAACATCAACATAATCGTTGGCCACGCGTACATAGGGCGGGCACGTAGGCGCCGAAATGCTTCTGGTAATTCAATCTCACTCGCCACAGACCTTCTCCGTTTTAGACCCACGTGTTTCCACTAAGAGCATCAAGGCCATTACAAGCAGCCTGACCGGACAACATACCAATACAGCAGCCAATCGCCGACAAGGTCATTGTCCGCTCGCAATCATCCGAAGGCACGAGACAGAAGAGGGAATATGTAATGTTGCTGCACAGAGATCCCTACAATCCCGCTGCTCAGACCAACCAATGACCGTGCTCAACCGTCATTAGCCGGTATGATCCACACGCCATACGTGATACAAACATAGTCATATGTCTCATGACTCTTGTCTCATGACCCTGCGGCAGAAAACATGACCGAACACTCCGATATCGCCCCGCGCTGCCAGCGCGCCTTTCTCTCTCTACTGGAACAGCAGCCCTTCAGCGCCCTGCGCATGGCTGACGTCGCCAAACTGGCTGGCACCTCTAGGCCAACGCTTTACCGTCACTTTCACAGCAAAGAACAATTGTTTCGCGCTTCAGTAGACGGGCTATTCGATCAGTTCTACGACCAAGCGGAACCCTATTTAGAACAGTTCGAAGACAGCCTTTCATTAGTGGTGAATTTTCTCGCCTCCAGCGTTGCGTTTCAGCAGCGCGCGCTCATTCAAACACTACTCAGCAGCGGCGCAGATGATCTTTTTATCAGCCAGTTACGTAAATACTTTGCTAGGCTCCTAGGCACACTGTTACGACAAAAAAACATCAAGCCTTTGCGCCAGTCAGATGTCGACATCATCACATCAATGCTAGCGGGAGCCTGTTTCTACTGCCTGAAAGAGTGGGAGAAGCACGGCATGCAGCAACCTCCCAAGCAAATAGCCAAGGTACTCGCCCATCTTTTTAATGGACAACTACTTTCACTTATTGAAATCGATAAGAGCGAAAAAAAACCATTGCCATAGCAGAAACAACCGCACATAAAAAAGCCCTGCTCAGCAGGGCTTTTTTATGTGCGGTTGCAAATCTAACATCAGCTAAATGAACTAAAATCCGGTTTGCGCTTTTCCATAAACGCCGACATTGCCTCTTTCGCTTCCGGCGAAGACAATCGCTGAAAAAATAAATCACCTTCAACCTGCATGTGCGACTTCAATTGATCGAGATAGGGCGCTTTAAGCAACTGCTTCGTCATGCGCACCGCCGCTGCCGGCTGGGCAGCCAACTGGAGTGCCTTCTCGCGGGCCAGTAAAAGATACTCTGCGTCCTCTGCCAATTGATTGGCGATGCCTAACCTGACCGCCTCTTCACCACTAATGGTTGTACCAAGCAGCAACAATTCCGCAGCACGCTGGTGCCCCATAATCATCGGCAGCAACATACTCGACGCCGCTTCAGGGCAAAGCCCTAGACTGGCAAATGGCATTTGTAGTTTTGCCGAGCGAGCAACGTAAACCAGATCACAATGCAGCAACATCGTCGTACCGACACCTACTGCAGCGCCATTCACAGCCGCAACAACAGGCTTTTTCATTTCAACCAGCTGACGCAAAAAACACATCACCGGCGCTTCACGCCCTTCAGGTGGATTGCTTAAAAAATCCACCATGTCATTTCCCGCAGTAAAGCAATCCGCCGTACCAGTAATTAACACAACGCGTGTTGCCGGCGTCTGCTCTGCCGTGACCAGCGCCGCATTCATTGCCGCGTACATGGCGTGGGTCAGGGCATTCTTTCGATCGGGGCGCTGAATGGAAATCTCCATCACTCCGCCACTTTTACTCACCTGAATTAGCTCAGACTCTGACATTACTTACATTCTCCAAAAAGTGGCCCATGCACTCACTCATCATCACGCTGGGTAACAACTGTTATCGCATCGTCTAATGCGCTCGCATGGACTAAAATAGGGCGGCAACATACAGAGCAATCCTCGTAATAAGACTGTTCAGGCACAGAGCCGTCTATCAACAGCTCAATCAGTTCACCGCAATAAGGACAACTAACCTTTGCACTCTCAAGCACAACGGTAACTCAAACGCTGGCGCATCTCGCTCAGCCAGCTCGGCTCCTCGCCTTCAGAGTAAGGCTCAACCACACCATTACCCCAGACGGGACCAGGCCAACACGGATCCGCTTCATGGCGCGCGATAACGTGTATGTGCAGCTGCGGAACCACATTACCTAACGCTCCAATATTCATTTTGAACGCACCCGTCAGCGCCTGCAGGTTCAGCGCACAACGATTAACCAAATCAAGCAGATCATGCTGCAACGACGACTCAAGCTCATGCCACTCACGCACACCCTCTCGCTTCGGCACGATCACTACCCAAGCAAAACGCTGATCATTCATCCAGCGAATCCAGCAGTCGGGCGTTTCTCCCAAAGAGTGAGTATCTGCTGCCAACCGTGAGTGCAACTCAGCCACCTGCGGCTCCCATCATGCCCGCAGGTCCAAGCAGTGATATGCCGCCATCTAACGCAACAACCTGGCCCGTCAAATAGGCCGTAAGCGGGCTTACCATTACTGTCGCCATCTGCGCCATTTCCTTCACGCTAGCAAAACGGTTGAGTGGCAATAAACGTTTAATATTGTCGCCCTGCCCAGCGGAAACCAGATCGCCGCCCACCGTGCCCTCGACAAAACCGGGCGACAAAGCATTGATGCGGACGCCTTTACGGCCCCATTCCAATGACAAGGTTTTAATTAACATATCAACACCTGCTTTTGCCGCACATACATGCGACTGCATTGGCATCGCCATTTGCGACTGCGGCGCGGTAATCGCCAAGCAACGCACATTGCTTTCCGCAAAGTGCGCAGAAGCTGCCTTCAAGGTATGGAAAGTACCTTTTAGATCGATATCCACCACCGAGGAAAAACCATTACTACTAATCTTATCAAACGGCGCCATAAAATTACCCGCTGCGCCAGCCACCACCAAGGTGTAAGGGCCATACGCCTTAGCGCCCTGCTCGGCCGCCGCAGACATCGCCTCAAGATCACGAACATCGGCGGAGATGCCCATCGCTTCACCGCCCGCTTTACGAATCAACTCGCATGTCTCATCGAGCTTCTCTTGACGGCGACCTACGATAACAACCTTGGCGCCATGCGCCGCAAACATCTGCGCTATCCCTTGGTTAATACCACTACCCGCGCCTGTAATAAACGCCACGTCACCTGAAAATAAGCTTTCAGACAACCAATCACTCCGCATATTTTTCTCTGTCACGCTTTTCTCCGTCACGAAAGTCTCCCTTATATATAATTAACGACGATAATCCGATGGACTTTTTTTCGTCCAGCGTCGAAACGCGCGGGCGAAATTTGACGCATCTGAATAGCCTAACTGAATCGCAATTTCATCAACGGTATGATCCGTTTGTGTAAGAAACTCCACTGCCAACCCTTTACGAAGATCATCAAGAATGCGCTGATAACTCGTACCGAGTTGCTGCAGCTTTCTTTTTAATGTGCGCGAAGACATGTGCAAGTCTGATGCACTCTCCTCAACACTGGGAAACCGCCCCGCTTCACTTAAAATAATCCGACGCACTTGCCCAAGCAATTTTGGCGGAGACTTAATCGACGCCAGCTCTTGTTCGCATTGCGCCGCCGCCATATCGGCAAGACGCGGATCTGCAAAACGCAACTTCTGCTCCAACCGCTCAGCGGGGAAGCGCATCTGATGGTAAGCACAATCAAAAAGTACTTCGACCGGCATAATCGGTCGCATACGGGCAAAGTATTCCGGCTCAGGAAATGCGAAACGCAGCTCGCCGTCCAAGTAACTCTCGCCAAGAAGATGAGAACCAATAAAGTGCAAACTACTGAAGAAACTTTCGATCATAAATGGCGCGATATCATTGAGTGCAACCATCTCATCAATCTGGACAACAGCCGTATCTCCCTCAGTAAATAAATGCAGCTCCACCAAGGTGCCTCGTGTGCGCATATACTTAACGGAAAGCTCCAAGGCATCCCTTAACGTCTCACTGCTCATGGCGGCATAACCAAGAAAGCCGTGAGAAGACAATCTCAACGTTGCCCCAAACTCCCAGCCCAGCCAAGGCGCATTGGTTAACGTCAACGCGCGACTCACTGCCTGCTCATAAATATGCATGGGCAACCGCGCACTCGGGTTACGCCAATCCGTTGGCGTAAGCAACTCCAGGCCCGACAGAAACTGTTCTTCCGTCACACCGTATTTGCCAACCATCTTAATAAGCATGGGCAAGTACTCTGCTGACACGGAATACTCATCTGGATTCATTTTTAGAATTGTCATGACTCTCTAACACTCCAACGGGCGATCACTTCTGCGGTGAGCGCCACTTCAACTACGGGTATCACGCGCCATTGCGCCCCGCACAGCCAAGCGTCGCAAAAAGACCGATGGCTCAAAATGACTGAGCTTGACGATAACCATTCCCGCCTCAAGGCGCAAGCGCAATGTCCAAGACACCGCGAACCCTCAGTGCGGCAGTGGAGACATAAATTGTCAGTATTCAGCAGAATTTGCTCCACAGATCGGAACCGTCAAAACACAAAAAAATTAAATCCTTTATATATCAAACAATTACAATACTGGCACGACTGGCACAGATATCGCTTTTAGTAGGATGTTGTTAACTAGATCACACTAGGAGTGCGCAATGGGACAGATCATTCAGCTAGCCGAAGTTGCACCAAAGACAGCCCTGGAAAGAATCAACCGCCTCACGGGCCTTGATTTTGACCGGTGCCCAGAGTCACTTCTCTGCGCAATGGAGAAAGACGATGAACCCGAAGAGATTGAAGAAATTGATGATGCTGATTACGCGCTGCCTTCCGGCGGAGCACTCGGTAGGTAGACGTCAGTACGCCGAGCCCAGAATGCGGAATGGTGCGCAAAGAAACGCCGACACGAAGGCCGGCGAAAGTACATTATTAGGGGCAGTAGGCAAAGGCCACTTACAGGCTAATAGTTTGAAATGAGCTTGTGCTCTTTTTGCACGGCACTGCCACGGCGCTGAACGAATAGCTCATCGACATTAAAACGCATACCCTCATCAGAAAGCTGTAAGACGACATGCATACGCGCCACATCGCCGGTAATTCGAGTGCGGACCAATCCAGACATCAGTGCACTACCATCACCGTCTACCGCCGTTCTATCGACCATCGAGGTGTGCTCCCCGGCCTCATCTTCGTACACCAGCACTAACGCTAGGTCACCGCTAGCACCAGAAACGCGAATCCAAGAGGCAACGTTCAACTCCACCTCCCACACTTTAAGGCGTGGAGGGCGATTCTCTTCCCAAATACGGGCCGGCACACTGGCTATCACGTTTTTAATCATATGGGCATCAACTCATTAAAAAACACTAGTCCGCAGTCTACGTTGATATAGCTAGCGCCTGCCGTGCGCCATGTCGCCCTCATACCCTGAAGCAGTTCACACAAGGGCACATAAGCCCCCAAAAGGTTTGCCTGTATTATTGTCCAACACTGATCACTCCAAGCAGCGCCTCAGTCGCTATCCTTCACGCTGATGGGCATTCGCGCGAGACGACCCTGTCTTTTACTTCACTTTTTTTCACTTTGAGGATATACCCATGGGCGAACTGAAAAATTTGCGCACACAGCAAGAGCAATTACTTAGCCGCGCCAAAGCGCTGAGCAACAAACTGTATCTGGCTGGCCTCGGTGCCGTCACCAAGGCCGAAAACACCTCCAACGACCTGCTTGACCAGTACGTTGCTTCTGGCAGCGCTGCGCTTGGCGAAAAAGCTGAAGGCAAGCCAACAGCCGTACTAGCAAGCCGTGGCGCACTAGAAGCCGCCAAAGAGCTAATCGAAACTGCGCCACAGAAGCGTAAAGCTCTGTATGAAAAGCTCGTTGCCGCCGGCAGCGAACAGCGTGGCGAGAAAGCGGAAGACACGAACGAATTCGTCCTAGCCGGCCTTGGTGCTGTTCTGACTGCTCGTAGCGAAGGCGAGAAGTTTTTTAACGAGCTGGTTACAACCGGTGGAAAGCGCGCCTAACCACTACGCACGTTTTAGAACACTCTTTTGAGGGGGCCGCCAGGCCCCCTTTTTTTGTATTTGGCTCGTCCAACCATTGACCTCACCGCTCGACCGCAGCAAATTGAACCTTACTCTTTCATCCTCGCAACGTAACGATCGGCCACAGCCCTCCGCCAGCGTTCTTCGAGCAACAATAATAATGGGCAACAGATCATCCGATGAGTGATAAGCGCGACAAAAAACTAGCCAAAGCATCCACACCAACCAGCCGCTTAATGCGACTTACTGGCATGACAACCAGTATCGCAACAAAAGTCGCTGGCCATCAGGTCAAGAAGCTCTTTCAGAATGAGCAAGCCATCGCCCGTGACAGAGAAAAACTGATGCGCGATGTTGGCCGCCAGGTTGCTAGCACACTGGGCGAAATGAAAGGCGCGGTCATGAAAGTCGGCCAAATTGCATCACAGATGCAAGACCTCTTGCCCGAGGAAATCGCCGAAGCGCTAACTGTTTTGCAAAAGGCCTCGGCGCCGATGCCCTTTTCAATAATACGCCGACAACTTAAACATCAGCTTGGCGACGATCCAGCCAATCTCTTTAAAACATTCGACGAAGTACCTTTTGCGGCAGCCTCCATTGGCCAAGTCCACAAAGCAACCACGCTGGACGGAAGAGAGGTGGTGGTAAAGGTGCAGTACCCTGCCGTCAAAAGCTCCATCGACTCGGACATGCGCCAACTACGTAGAATATTGCGGCTCGGCGCGCTATTTAAAGTGGATGAGAAAACACTCGATGCCATTTTTAAGGAAATAAAGGAGCAGCTCGACGAAGAGCTAGACTACAAAAAAGAAGCGCAGAATATTGTTCGCTTTCGAGAATTCCACCGCAATGATAAGTGGCTAATTATTCCGGAAGTTGTCGATGAACTTAGCGCAGATCAAGTGCTAACGCTTATCTACGAGCCAGGGGATGACCTCGATACGATTGCAAACAACACAGCTTACAGCCAAGAAACGTGCAACCTTATTGGCGAGCATCTGTTTGATGCCATTCGCCGCCAGATGTTTGAGCTACAAGAAATCCATTGCGACCCACACCCAGGGAACTTCGCCTTTCGTCCAGACGGAACTCTAATCATGTATGACTTCGGCGCCACAAAACGTGTCGCCAGCGAAGACTTAGCGTCACTCAAAACACTGATGAGGGCCGCCTATGAGAGCGATTACCGCGCGATTGATCTCGCCCTGCTGCAGCTCGACGTGCGCAAAGAAAACAGTCCTGAAATCGAAGATGATTTCTATCAAACATGGATAGAATTACTAATACCACCATTTGCAAAAGAGCCATTCAATTTCGAAACATCGAGACTGCATATTGATCTTATGAAGGAAACACGAAAAACCCCATGGCGCTACCTTGAATCCTTCCAGCCATCGCCTCGAACGTTATTAATCAATCGTATTTTTGGTGGGCACTATTGGACACTTGTTAAACTTGGCGTAAATACGTCATTCCGTGAAAATGTGGAGCTTACACTGCACGAGTAAGCTCGCAAAAAGCAGATTTTGGATTGCGTGGAAGCGGCCGCCGCTCACGCCTTTCGTATCTCGACAGGCACACCGTTTAAGACTGCCATCCCTGTAAGCATCTCGACGCTCTGGGTGCCGATAACATCATTGACGCTGACGCCAGCATGACGCTGGGCAACCGCCAGACGAACGCCCTTACGACCATGTCCCCAGCCATGGGGAATGCTCACAACACCAGGCATTACATCATCAGTAATGTTCACTGGCAGACAGATAGTCCCTGCATCACTGCTAACAGAAACCAACTCCCCATCGGAGACCGCCAACCGCTCAGCGTCTGCGGGATTCAGCATGGCATCACATCGCGTCTTACCTTTTACCAAACGACGACTGTTATGCATCCACGAATTATTGCTGCGCACATGGCGACGACCAATCAGAAAAAAGGAATCCGCTTTCAATGGCTGCAAATCATTCAACGCATTGAGGCCGGAAAGATAAAGATCAGGACATACATCAATACGCCGATTTTTTGTAAATAGGCGTTCAGGTAAAGAGGGCGAGAGCGGCCCAAGATCAATGCCATGCGGCGCCCCTCTAACGCGCTTTAACGATAATCTTTCGCGCTGCCGAAGCGGTTCCGCGACGGCATCACCCGCCGGAAAATATTTTGCCAACCGGCGCCCCACTACCGGCGCCTTCGACAACAACTTTCCAATGCGACTGGATGCTGCACTCATCTGCCCGTAAGGGCCAAAGCGCAACAGTAAATCAATCAGGCCAGTATCCCCCACCGTACGCATGACAGCCTCACTTGCCTTGGCGCGCCAAGACGGCATGCCTTTCGCCTCATGCAAACGTCGTGTTAATTCCAGCATGATCTGCCAATCGTGGCGTGCACCAGCAACCGGAGCAAACAGCGCAGGGGAAAACTTAATGGTGTTGTGAACAGCCAAACCATGGAACACCGGGTCAAATTGAGCGTGCTCCAAGTGCCCGGTCGGCGGCAAAATAATATCCGCGTGACGCGTGGTTTCGTTAATATACAAATCGATACAGACGATAAAATCTAATTGCGTTAACGCCTTATCTAAACGATTACCGTCTGGACAAGAAAGCACCGGGTTGCCGGCATGGGTAAGCAGCGCTTTAACTTGCCCCTCACCCGGCTCCAACATTTCATCCGCCAGTGTGGTGACCGGAAACTCACCGCCGAATTCCGGCAAATCGCGCACCCTAGAGCGGTAGCGATTGAAGCCACCACGATGGCCGCCACGGGCGGTAAACGCGACCATATCTGCGGCCGGCGCGGGAAACATCAGCCCTCCTTCGCGATCAAGATTACCGGTCACGATATTCAGCGCGTACACAAGCCATGCGGCAACACTACTGTATTGCGACGTACTCGTGCCGACACGACAGTAAGCTACCGCACTTTTCGCGTCCGCAAATTCAATGCTGATCCGCCGAATCGTATCGGCATCCAGACCGCACAGCGGCGCCGCTCTCTCCGGCGTCCATGGCATAACGTGCTCCGCCAGCACATCGAGATTATCAATCAGTGGTGATTGCGCTGACGTAACGGCTTTTTTCTGGTCAAAAATAACATTGAGCATTGCCAGCAAAAGCACCGCATCACGTCCCGGCTGAATAAAATAATGGCTGTCAGCAACCGCCGCTGTTTCTGTCCGGCGCGGATCGATAACCACCAGCTTGCCTCCGCGCTGTCGCAACGCCTTGAGGCGTCCACGCATATCCGGCGCAGTCATAAGGCTGCCATTCGACGCCATCGGGTTCGCGCCGATCACAAAAAAATGGTCCGTCCGATCAATATCCGGGACCGGCAGCAATAACTGATGACCAAATAATTTCAGGCTCGCCAACATCTGTGGCAACTGGTCGACCGACGTGGCGCTATAGCGATTGCGCGTCCCCAGAGCCTGCAATAACGGTAGCAACGTAAACATGGCGCCATGGTTGTGCACCGTCGGGTTGCCCGCGTACATCGCCACCGCATTACGGCCGTGCTTCGCCTGAACCTCTGCCAGCCGCAGCGCCGTTGTCGAAAGCGCCTCATCCCAGCTAATTTCCTGCCAACCTTTGTCGGTACGCCGAACCGGCAAGCGCAACCGGTCAGGGTCAGAATGTAAATCCTGCAAAGCAACGGCCTTGGGGCAGATATGACCACGGCTTAACGGATCATTCTGATCGCCACGAATAGCGACAACCTGGTCCGCCTCATATTCTATTTCAAGCCCACACATGGCCTCACACAAATTGCAGGTGCGGTAATGTAGCTGACTCGTCATAGCACTATCCCCAATCTCGTTATTTTTCGCGCGAACCAGTGTGCAACACGCAGCGACTCAGGCACAACAATAGAACATGTCCGACGGAACCACCCAGATCCTCCTCCGCTGTACGCGGCCACACCACAGCAGGCGGCACAGGAAGAGGTTGTTCATCCGCCCCAGTATCGTACACTGGAGGCTAGCGAGCCTCTGAATAATTAACGAATAATGACAAAATACAGAACGCTTACATCACTGAATGTTAGGCACTTCAGCATCTTGCTAATCGCCGTACTTGCGGCGCTACCTTTGCTGTCATCGTGCTCTCAGGAAAATCTTGAGCCGAGCCCTCACAAGCCCGGCCCTCAGGTACAGCTGCGCGCAACGGTTTCCTCAATTGAAGATCGCAGCAACACCCTCACTGCCAGTGACGCACTCTCGACACTCCTCTCAGGCAGCAACCCTAAGATGACTAACAGCGACAATACGTCGCTGGGATTTCAACAAAACCCTTTCTGGTTCTTATTACGTATCAACAATAGCGGCCCTGAAGCAGAACGCTTTCTCATAGCAGGGCGCCCCCATACCGATTACCTCGACCTCTATTTGTATAATGAAAAACTTGAACCCATCGCTACTGACCATCAGGGCGACAGGCTGCGCTGGCACGAACGAGCCATGGACGACAACGAACCAGTGTTCCCGTTGGTCTTGCCTGCGGAACAAACCGCGTTTGTCTTACTGAAAGTCAAAACAACCGGTGCGCTTGAACTACCCATCACGCTTGTTGATCGCAACGGCTACACCTCTTACAAGCTATCACGGCATATTTTTTCAGGTCTGTATTTTGGCGCTATCTTGGCAATGTGCCTATTTAACTTACTACTCTTTATCGCCATCCGAGACCGTAGCTACCTCTTGTACGTACTCTATCTCGCCGCATTAATGACATTCCTACTGACACGCTCAAGCATTGCCTTTCAGTTTCTCTGGCCGCAACACCCATGGTTCAATGACACCGTTCGTGTCAGCGTATCACTCGCAGCCGAAGGGCTCGCCGTTTTGTTTGCCGCCGCGTTTCTGCAGCTTCGCCACGCCCGCCGACGCTTGAACGCGTTAATGCAATCATTGGGATTCACCTTGATCGTGCTTGCCATTCTTTCTTGGCTATTCGAACCAGAGCACACTCTTCGTTTCGCCACTATTGCCGTTATCTTTATCGCACCCGCATTACTGGTTCCGACAATCCTTCGTATTCGAGACGGATTCAAACCCGCACAGTATTTTCTGCTCGCGTTCACGCCTATCGCAGCACTCGCGCCTTTGTTCGTTTTAAAAACGTTCGCACTCATTGAAAGTAATTGGCTACTGGATCATGCGTTTGAAATTGGTAGCACACTTGAAGCCTGGCTACTGTCTTTCGCATTAGCGTACCGCTTAACGATGCTAAAGGCCGAGAATGATCGCATACAGGCTGAAGCCAACATTCAGCTCGAGCAACGGGTCCACGAAAGAACCGAAGCGCTTAACAATGCGCTCAACGCACGCTCAGAATTTCTCGCCGTCATGAGTCATGAAATTAGAACGCCGCTAAACGGCATGCTCGGCACCCTCGACATGCTCAAAGACTCCCATATGGATGCAGAGCAGCGCCGCAAGGTCCAAATCATCGAGCAGTCGGGCAACACGCTAGTAGAGCTGATTAATGACATACTCGACTATTCTCGAATCGATGCGGGCAAGCTACCAATTGACGACGAGCAATTTAATTTACCCGGCCTCATTCGCGAATCGGTCGCACTATTCGAAAACCGTGCGCGCATTAACGGCAACGAACTTCGCACAATTCTGGACGATAATTTGGGCCTACTCTGTCATGCAGACCCCATTCGTCTTCGACAAATTCTCGTTAACCTCGTCAGCAATGCGGTTAAGTTTACAGAAGGCGGAGTCGTTTCAATTGATGTGAAACGGGACCCGCACAACCATGCCTATGTTTTATTCGAAATTCGCGATCAGGGCATCGGCATTAGCCGCTCGCAGATGTCGCACTTGTTCGAATTATTTCAGCAAGGAGATGGCTCAACGCGCAGACGATACGGCGGCACCGGCCTCGGCCTCGCCATCAGTCGGCAACTGGTAGAGTTAATGGGTGGCGAGATCGGCGTCGAAAGTGAAAAGGGGCGAGGATCGCTCTTCTGGTTTCGACTACCGCTACCAGAAGTATCACGAGACGAACGCCGAGCTCAGCAAAAAGAAGAGATGGAATTGGATGAGCACACGCCGCAAATAAGGCTGCTCATTGTCGACGACAATCACGTCAACTTGTTAGTCGCACAAGGCCTAGCAAAGAAGCTTGGTCATGAAGTAGAGGTTGCCGAAACCGGCCCCGAAGCGCTTGCCGTATTATTGAATGACAGCCGGCCGTTCGACTTGATTTTTATGGACTGCGAGATGCCGGAAATGGATGGCTTCGAAACATCGCGAGAAATTATTCGACTACAAAACGAAGGGAAGATTGATCACATCCCGATCATCGCCCTGACTGCACACGCGGTGCCGGACAAAATCAGATTGTGTCACGAAGCGGGGATGGTCAGCCATATTGCCAAGCCCATCAATAGCAGCAAGCTGGATCGCAATATACGCTCAGTATTAAAAAGCGGGAACAACGACTCGAGCTTCGACTCGGATGACAATGCACCCGAGTCGGCGAAGCAACAAGATCTGTAAACATAAGCGGGAGTTAATGCAGGATAGTATTTTCGGCTAACTGTACCGAGGGGTAATCGAGAGATTCATCAATCAATAAATCTTCGTCGTGCGAAACAACATCAAAACGCGCCGAGGTAACCTCGCCTTCGATCAAGTCCGGAATCGCGTCTAAAAACGCGTCAACATGCTCAGAAGCAAAGTGCGTTTCCAGCGCCGTCAGGCCACTCCATTGCTGCCAAATCACAATCGTTTCAGGTGCATCCGCCAAGATATACACCTCGTAGGCAATGCAGCCCTGCTCGCCACGAGACTGTGCCGCCAGCCCCTGAATAAGCTTCAGCGCCTCTTCCTGATAGGAGGTCTTCACAGGTATTGAACCCTTGACGATGATCATAGTGCTCCCGTAGCGACGAATGGAGGGCGCGTATTCTAGCACACCCCAACCCATTCAGCCTCTCCATCCTGAGCAACGGCTAATCGAGAGAGCTCAAAAACGTCACATTGTCCGTTAAGGGGGAGCGCCCCACGCGGGTTTTATTCGCCGCCACCTCCGCGTCCTCGTAACCAAAACTAATGCCACAAAGAATGCCCGTCGTCTCTGGCTCAGAGAAGATCTCACGTACGTCGTCTGGGTAATAGCGCATGCTGCCCTGCGCACAACTGCTGATGCCATAAGCCGTCATCGCCAACATCAGTGACTGGATATACATACCAACGTCTAACGCGACGGTCACGCCAAAGGTTTTTTCCATACCGATAAAGGCAACATGTGGCGCGTCGAAGAGCTCGAAGTTACGTAAAGTCGCCTTCATACGCCCGACGCGGTCGTCACGAGCTATGCCCATGTTGCCGTACAGCTCCGCGGCGCAGGCCACCTGCCGCTCGCGGTAAACACCGGCAAAGCTGGGCATATGCTCAAAGTCTGGATTGACCATGACACCGTTTGTGGCCTTTTCGGTCATGCGCCGCCTCATCTCGTCCCGCACTTCGCCAGAAGCCACAAAAACACGCCACGGCTGAACATTACAGTTACTTGGAGCCAGATGGGCCAACGAAAAAATTTCCTCCATCAGACCCTGATCTACCGGCTGACTGCTAAACCCGCGCACAGAACGGCGCTCTCGCAAAGCTTGCTCTAGGGACATCGACGCTGCAGACATTGCCACTCCTTAAAATATTCGATTCGTGCGCCACTCGGCAGTGACCAGGGGAAGAGCGAACTATCATGCCAGCTAACAAGGAGATAGCGATGACAAAATTCAAAACGCTACTGATCGGAACGGTCATAGGCCTGTTTTTTGGCCTTTGGGGAGGGGTCAATATTGGTAAAGGCAAGCCGCTTTACAGCAACCCTTTCTCTTCTGCGTCCGTTTCTGAGCAGCTAAAAGGCGCAAGTAAAACAGCGCTTCGTCAGTCCGGCGAAGCACTAGAAAAAGCAGGCGAGTCCATCAAAAACAGCGCACAAGACGAAAGTAAGCACTAACATTACGCCGCCGAACGGCAACTAGCCGACCACCTAAATCAGGCCGCAAACTGCCCCTGCTCGGCCATCGCCATGGCCTGACAGACCTCTTCTATAGCCGCCGGCGCCGCAGCCGTGCGTGCGTTACCCGCGGTAAGGCCATATTGCGCCGCACAATGAGAGCACAGAACCATATAAGACTCTTCATCGGGGCGCTCCACATCAACCTGCTCGGCGACAACCCAGCCGTCATGCTTCGCCTGTTGACCTATATCGTGGTAATAATCCAAACCAATCGGCCGATTCGGCTCAAAGTCGAACGTTTTCGGGCAGCTTTGGCAGTTTAGCCACATGTCATACAAGGCCGCAGCGTCATAGATATCTCGGGGATCGAAAGCCATGTGATGTCTCCACTCTCAAATATCAATAGGTTACGAGACATACTTAAAGTAAAGTTACCTTCCGATCAACCTTAATTTAACCTATTTATCCAATTTATTCATAAAGTTAGACTGTGTTCATAATAAATCACTTCAACTTAATGCTTTCGGCGTAATGTCCCCACCAAGCTGGGCTCCCGCAGCCAACGCTCGGCCCCCGAGAAACACCATCGTCACCTCCACCACAGCACGCTCTACTGATGCCGCTCTTGCCGCGGGCGAAAGCTCCAGCGCCACCATGCCAAACCCAAACACCACCGCCACCGCCGCCTCTGACGCAGCGCGATAATCCATATCAGGCAGGTTGCGATAAGCCGACACAGCCCGGGCGTCCTCTTCTAGCTCCTCACGAAAGAGCTGGATCTCGCGGTGAATACGGCGTCGGTAGCGCACCGAATTGCCCATGCGCTGCTGGATTAATAAACGAAACTCCGCTTCATACTCTGATAAATAACGAAAAAAACGCTCAACTAAGTCGCGGACGCCTGCAGATGGGTCGTTCACAATCAATTCCTTACGACCCTGGCGCATCACCTCGCGCAGACGAAAACAGGCGAGATCCGTTAACGCCAGCCCCAAGCCATCCATATCCGGAAAATGGTTATACAGGGACGGCGGCGCCAAACCCGCTTCACGGGCAACCTCACGCAAACCTAACCCATCTACCCCCCTCCCTCCCGCCAACAAGCGCAGCGCAGCATCAAGAATGCGCTGTCGAGTTTCCGCCTTACGCTGAGCACGCGTTACCGTCATGACACCACCAAACATACAGTTGTAAGTTGCAATACTATACTCACAGACAGACCACCTTGCCATCCGCCAATGTATAAATGTTAAAAACCGGAGATTCTTGACAATAGGCTAAAGAATGTCGTAAATTTCAACTCACACTTGTTAGTCATTAATGGCAAGTGGCTAGCGCTGCACCATCATAACGATGCAACGGCCAAAGATTGCGTTACAGTAATAGCCTGCAGCATCGCGACTCACAATAAACGGGAATGCCTCCGCCGCTGGCGAGGCGCTTCAAAACGGAAGTTAAAAAGAGGTCGTCCATGAATTACTTTGTCACTGGTGCCACCGGCTTTATCGGCAGATTCCTTATCACCCGCCTGCTCGCGCGCCCTGAATCACGTATTTTCGCCCTGATCAGACCTGGCTCCGAATACAAGCTCGACGCAATGCGTAAACGCCTCAATGTCGAGGAAGACCGCCTAATTGCTATTAATGGCGATCTCACCAAAAAGCTTCTCGGCATCAGCAAACGTGACCGAGACGACCTGAAAGGCAACATTCAGCATTTCTTCCACCTCGCGGCGATATACGACCTAGAAGCCGATGAGAACCAACAGCGCTACACCAATATCGAAGGCACGCGACACGCGCTAAAGCTCGCCGGCGAATTAAGCGCCGACTGCTTCCATCACGTCAGCTCCATCGCCGCCGCCGGCTTATTCGACGGCACCTTTTACGAAGACATGTTCGAAGAAGCTGGCGAGCTGGCAAACGCTTACCTGCAAACAAAACATGAGTCTGAGGCGCTGGTACGCAAAGAAAGCCCTGTTCCCTTTCGCGTCTACCGCCCATCAATGGTGGTAGGTGATGCCGAAAGCGGTGAGATGGACAAGGTAGATGGCCCTTATTATTTCTTTAAGCTGTTACAAAAGCTTGGCGACTTGCTGCCACCTTGGATTCCGCTGATCGGCATAGACGGTGGCCACTTCAACATCGTGCCGGTTAATTTTGTTGCGGACGCACTCGACCATATTGCGCACCTGCCCGACCGAGACGGTGAATGCTTCCATCTAACCGCTGACAAACACTATGGCGTTGGCGAAGTAATGAATATTTTTGCCGCCGTAGCAGACGCACCGAAAATGCCAGTGCGGCTCGACACGGCGCTCTTTAACGCCGTTCCGAGCATGTTAAAAAAAGGCGTGTCCAATCTCACTCCTGCGCGCTTTTTACTCAGCCAAGCGCTTGATGGTCTGGATATCCCAGAGGGCGCACTGCGCTTTCTAACGTACCCAACGCAGTTTGATAATTCTCATGCGAAAGCAGCACTCGAAGGTTCTGGCATTGAAGCCCCAGACTTGGAGTCTTACGCGCAAATTCTATGGGACTACTGGGCCAACCACCTGGACCCTGAGCGCGATGAGCGCGAAGACGAAGATGAGCCATCGCAAACGTTAGAAAATAGCGTCACAGGCAAGATCGTGCTCATCACCGGCGCCACTTCAGGCATCGGTAAAGCCGCCGCAATCAAACTCGCGCGCGCTGGCGCAACCGTACTCGCTGTTGCGAGAACCAAAGAAAAGCTGGAGCAAACACTGCACGAAATTGAGCAGCTCGGCGGTAAGGCGCAAGCCTATAGCTGCGACGTCTCTCATCTTGACGATGTTGATCGCTTGGTCGAACAGGTGCTCGCAGATCATGGCCGAATCGACGTACTGGTGAACAATGCTGGCCGCTCGATTCGTCGTTCGGTTATGCACACCTTTGATCGCTTCCACGATTTTGAACGCACCATGCAGTTAAACTACTTCGGCGCACTGCGATTGATCATGGGCTTCTTGCCCGCAATGGCCGAAAACGCCGATGGGCATATCATCAATATTTCGTCTATTGGTGTGCTCACCAACGCGCCACGATTCTCTGCGTATGTTGCATCAAAAGCAGCGCTCGACGCCTTCACTCGTTGCGCGTCCTCCGAACTAGCCCATCAAGGCGTACGCTTCACCACCATTAACATGCCACTGGTGCGCACGCCGATGATTGCACCGACAAAGATCTATAATCACGTGCCAACCATTAGCCCCACTCAGGCTGCAGATATGATCTGCGATGCTATCGTACGTCGCCCCAAACGCGTTGCCACCAGCCTCGGTATCGTCGGGCAGGTAATGCACTTCTTAACCCCAAAGATTACTGAAACCATTATGAATACCGGCTACAAGATCTTCGCAGATTCCTCCGCCGCACTGGGTGGGCAGGAAAAAACACCGAAGAAAATTAGCCGTGAACAAGCGGCGTTTTCACGCCTATTCAAGGGCATTCACTGGTAAGCCCTGTTCTGCGGGAGCCTTTAGAGGCTCCCGCAGTCTTTCTCCCACGTCTCCGGCTTCGCGCCGCTCCATATCCCCCTAACGCCTAATGCTATGCCCTAGGCGCCAACGCTACATCCGCAACGCAAATTCGCGCTATGCTGTCAGCACTTTACGCATGCATAACCACACGTCGATAACAGCGCATGCCTCGGAGAATGTCATGTCCCGCACGACCGGATTGAAAAACGTTAAGTTCGCACCACACGCCAAACGCATGGCCCTCGCCCTTGGCTGGCGACTGCGCGCAACGGTGACGCCAAATCTCGCACTCGAGCAACGCGTAAAGAACAAAACAATTCTGATTACCGGCGCAAGCTCCGGCATAGGGGCGCAAAGCGCTCGACGACTGGCCGCTGCAGGCGCACGTGTCGTAGTGACAGCCCGCTCACTCGACAAGCTCAATGACTTAGTCCAAGACATCAATGCCCATGGCGGTGAAGCAATCGCGTTGCGTTGCGATATTTCTGATCTGGATGATTGCGACCGCCTGAGCAATCAGCTTATTGCCCAAGCAATTCACATCGATATTTTAATCAACAATGCTGGACGCTCCATCCGTCGCTCCGCCGTAAACTCGACAGATAGATTCCATGATTATCAGCGCACCATGCAGCTTAATTACTTCGGCGCTATCCGCATCGCGTTAAACTTGATCCCATCGATGATTCGTCAAGGCGGCGGGCACATCATCAATATCTCAACCCTTGGCGTGCAAACAGGTGTACCAAGATTCAGCGCTTACCTCGGTTCGAAGTTCGCGCTAGAAGGCTGGACGATGGCAGTGCAAAACGAGCTATCCCATCACGGCATCGACTTCTCCATTATCAACTACCCCTTGGTTCGCACCCCAATGATCGCCCCCACCAAGGCTTACGATCACGCGCCAGCGTTATCCCAAGAGGCAGCGGTCGCATGGATGTGTGACGCGATCATTCGCCGCCCTAAACGCTTAGTTTCGGCATCCGGGGTCGTCGCTCAAGCTCTGTATCAGCTGCTGCCCAAAACCACTGAAATGGCCGTCAACATTGCCTATCAATTGGTTCCCGAAACCTTCGCCAAAATCACCGTACTTGACGATGAGCGCCGCGCTCGCCAGCGCATACCCGGCAAACAAACCTGAATCACGCGTATTCTCAAGACGAAAAGCCCGTCGATAATGGCAGAGGAGAACGACGGGCAGCACTTATCCAGCCCACTCCCAAAAGCACGACGCATAACCCTCGCCGCCCACCTCCTAACTAAAGGCAACGCCCTAAAACCACGCCTGTCCGCCACTTTTAGGTCTTTGTCAGACAGCGCTTTGTGATACACCTCACAACTGCATACTCTCGTTAATCTAAGTGGTATCTTTATCCAGTCTATGACGTGCGCACGCGGAACTACCCCGCTTAAAGGCGTCAAAGGCTCTCTGGCAAGGCTGCCGCGCAAAGCGCGCTATTCAGTCAAACAGATGTGCAGCAAAGGAAGGCACCGTGGCGACAGGTTTTAGAGAAAAACTCGGCAATGTCGGTCGTAACGTCAGCGACGGCCTTAGCCCCTATTTGCCAGAATACTTCCCTGTTGCATGGAAGCTAGGGCTATCTATCTCTGCCATGATTGTTGTCGGCATGGCGGTACTCGGCAGCGTCATCCTAAACAGTCAACTCGAGCGCATGCAGGCCCAGGCCGACAAATTCGGCGCGACGATCGCTACGCAACTTGCCGACACCGTACGCGAACCGCTCCTCGCCGAAGATCAGTTTAATCTCAAAATTCTACTCAGCAATTTGGTGCGCAGTGACACCCTGCGCGGCGCCGCAATTTTTGACCGCGACGGGCAACTCGCTCACCTTGCTGGCGAATCCCCCGAACGAGTCCTTATTACCAGTGACAGCAAAAAAATGCGCTGGAACGGCTCTGACGGCCCACTCAGCACCTATTATGTGCCCATTCAGGTACAGGAGATGACCGCTGGCTATGCGGCCGTCACACTATCGGGCAAAGGTATTCGCGACGCGCTAACGCAGGCGCGAGAAACCATTTTCACCGCGACCCTCATCATGGGCTGCATTGCCATTATCGTGGCCTTCTTTGTTAGCCGCCGCCTCTCTCGCCCGATTCATAACCTACTCAGCGCAGCCAGCGCCATGAGTTCTGGCGACTTGAATTACCAAATAGACGAACGCCGCAACGACGAAATTGGCAAACTGATTACGGCTTACAACAGCATGGCGCGCGGGCTGTTAGAAAAAGGCCAGGTGGAAAAAGTACTGTCTCGCTTTGTCAGCCCGTCCGTCGCTCGAAATATGATGTCCGACCTCGATCAAATTTCTCTCGGCGGCAGAGAAGTTCAGGGCAGCGTTATTTTTGCCGACATCGTCGGCTTTACACGCTTATCAGAAAACATGGCGCCCGATGCCGTGGCTGAATTACTCAACGGGTACTTTGACGCCATCAGTATTGCCGCAACGTTCTATCGCGGCACCATCGATAAATATATGGGCGACTGCGCAATGATTGTGTTTGGCGTCCCTGAAGAAGATTCCGAGCATTTATTTCATAGCATCTCGTGCGGCGTCATGATTCAACGTCTTATTCGGCGCCTCAATCTATATCGCGCCAGCAGAGGTCTCACCACCGTTGAGTTTCGCATTGGCATCAATGCTGGCAGCATGCTTGCCGGCAACTTAGGCTCACGAGATCGCATGCAATATACCGTCGTAGGCGATGCCGTAAACTTAGCCTCTCGACTATCCAATATGGCTAACGCAGGCGATGTGATGCTGCCGGAAGCTCTCGTTCTGCATGCCAATATTCGCTCACGCATACGCGCCCGCCAATCCGGCGCCATGCGTGTTCGAGGAAAATCCGAACCGTTAATGACCTACATTGTCGAAGGTTTGCACGCACATTCCGAAGTATTAATGGAACAACGGATCGCCCAGTTCCTTGACGAGCTCATGGAAGAACCCTTACGCCTTAAAAATGCGTAAGCAATAATAGAGGCTTAACTACAGCCCGCATCACTCATAAAAATTCACTAAAATAGCATCGAGAATAAAAAAATAATGCGGAAAGTTACGTTTAGTTTCCTTCTACTTTTTATGTTTCTGAGCGGCTGTGCTCGGCTAACACTCATGACTTCCAGCGACATTACAACCAACTTCGCTCAGGCGCGCGAATCCGAAAACTTCAATCTAGCTTGGTATTACCTTAACAATATCAAAGAGTCCAATGCCGAGTACGAGCACATCACCAATCAACGCGACGCGCTAAGCAAACAAACAGAAGCGTTTGAAGACACCAGCATTTCTCATGCACAGAAACTCGCTAGCGCAGGACGGTGGCAAGAAGCATTCGAGACATTAGCCGCGGCGCAACAAAAGTGGCGCAACAGCGAAAAACTGAATGCTGCAGAACAGGGCTTACGAACTCGGGAAACGTTACTTTTTAACCGTTTGCGCACCAACCTTCTTGTCGATGAGGCGCGCTGGCTTACAGCTGAACAAAATACTCTCACCGAAATAGGCACATTAGAACGAGAAGACGCTCTCGCACTTACCGCCGCGCTAAATGAGCGAAAATCTGCGTTAATTATTACGTTAAATGAACTGGGCGAATCGTTTGCAAAAAGTGAAGACTGGGTAAGAACTCGTGATCTACTCAGCGCATCACGCGCGCTGTCCGGAAACGCAGAAATACCGGCTTCTCTTGCTACCGCACAACGCCACCTAGCCAACGAACAGAATCGGCATAAGCGAGTACAAGAAAAGCAGATTCAGAACAAAGCTCTATCGCTGCTCGACAACTACGAAACCAGCCTCTCTTTAGCAGATCTATTAAATGCGCGAGAATACATAAGCCAAAATAATCGCTCTGGCCAACTAGACCAGCACGCTGCGCGCCTAGAAGCGATCTGCCAGAAACGCTTCAACCAAGGCCTCAACGATGGCGACGCCCTTTATACCCAGGGCCGATACCAGGAAGCCCTGCAAGCATGGCAGAACATTCGTGATATATATCCAGGCGACGCCGAACTTGATAAAAAAATGGAGAGAGCTACTCGCGTCATCAGCAACCTTAAAGCCCTATCGAGCTAGCACTCACTCTTCGATATTAGATCGCATAAAAAAACCGGCAACAGCCGGTTTTTTTATGCGATCTATCATTCTACTGCCTACATAAAATACCAAGCCGCGGCACCCGCCAGCGCGAGCACAACAATAACAACAAATGCAGTCGCTACTCCTGAGCCACCACCGGACGACGCCACAACGGTCGGCGAAGGCGTTGGCTGAGGACGCGCCTTAGGACTCGGCGGCGCCACAGCTGGTTTGCCCGCAGGCCCAGCAGCCGTGACCGCTGGACGAAACTGAGTGCTATCAACATCGGCCTCGGCCTGAACGACAGGCTCTGGCGCCTCGACCTGAAACACCAACGTATCGAACCGAATTTCATCTCCTGATGAAACAACCGAGTCGTCAACTTTTTTGCGATTCACATAGGTACCGTTTGAAGAACCAAGATCTTTAACGTGTAGCTTACCGCTCTGAAAGTACAACTCAGCATGTTGCCGCGAAACATGGGTACCTGGAATGATAATGTCGCAATTTTGAGAGCGTCCCAGAACAGCGCGTCCAGAGGCAGGAATGGCAAAAGTTTGCCCAGCCACATTGCCGGTTTTCGCCCTGAGCAACCATCCCGTTGGGACACCGCCAACGCCTTTCGCCGAGTTCAGGCCCTGCAACGCAGGAGTCATTGCCGTCCCTTCATCTGCGGCAGGCTTAACCTGAAGCTGCTCCTTGGGATCAACGAGCTTTACCTCAGAGCGATGAATGCTAATCACGTCATTGGCCCGCAACTGCGTTCTCGCTTTGATCTGCTTGCCATTGACGAAAGTACCGTTAATGCTGCCGGCATCCGTGAGGAAAACACGATCATCGTCCTCTACCCGCAATTCCGCGTGAAAACCGCTAATTCCCTCTTCATCGATGACAATGTCGTTCGATTTATCACGACCAATCGAATAGCGAGAATCCACCAGCCAAATGGCCGCCTTTTTTAGATCCTTAAATTGCAACTTCAACATGACGCCAATTACTCCCTCTGGACGCCTGCCGTATCAGGCAGAGTTCGTCACAACACCCTAAGGCCCCAAAACTCAAATTCTCAATATAAGAGACAAATTGCGAGATGTGAACCCGTCTTATCTCGCCACAGCAAATAACAGCACCCAAACCATCATTCGCCAATCAATGCCGCATCTTCTTCCTCGGCACGATCCTGCTGCTCATAATGCTTATCGTGATATTCCTGCAAATCTTCAGGGACCGCCTCTCGACCACGGAAAAGGTTCTCGACCTTCGCGGGCAATGGCCTCTTAACGATACGCTCCAAGTCACCGCGCTTATTCACTTCAAACTGTAGCGCCGTAATACCCAGATAGTTTTTCCGAGTCATTTCAACAAGACGCTTATTGTCCGCCAGAATAGTGGGGCGCAAAAACACCATTAAGTTTTGCTTAGAACGGGATTTTTTAGTCGAGCGAAACAAAACGCCAAGAATAGGGATGTCGCCAAGCAAAGGCACCTTACTCACTGAATCTCGGATGTCATCACGAATCAATCCACCCAAAACAATCGTTTCCCCATCATCAGCAAGAACTGTCGTTTGGATTTTCCGTTTTGTTGTCACGATATCAACAGGCTGTGTCGTGCTACTGGTAATCGTGTCTTTAACGCTAGAGGTTTCCTGTTCCAGTTCAAGACGAATCGATGAATGGCCTGCAAGATGTGGCGTCACTTTTAAGGTAAGGCCAACGTCTTCCCGTTGAATCGTTGTAAATGGATTCGAAACACCCGCGCCCGTACTTGTACTTTGGCCTGTCACAAACGGAACATTTTCACCCACAATAATCGACGCTTCTTGATTGTCTAGCGTCAAGATACTCGGTGTAGAGAGCAGGTTCGCCGCAGTCGTCGAGGCCAACGCCTGCATAATGACGCCCCACTTAAGATCACCATTAGCATCCGTCTCACCGCCACCGATGGTAATACCATCACCAAGACCGCCTGTTGCAGAGGGGTCATTAGCCAGAATTGCGTTGAGGATGCCGTTCACGCTAACACCAACGTTGCTAAAGTTAACGCCCGCTACACCATCCTTCTCATTACCGGTCGCATACTGAAAGCCGAGCTGATTGCCATTATCACCTGTAATTTCAACGATCGCCGCCTCGATCAGGATTTGTGCGCGCCGAACGTCGAGCTGACTGATAACAGACTTAATTTCCGTCATCTGTGCAGGCTCTGCTCTAATGACCAAAGCGTTGAGAGACTCATCTGCTTGAATCGACACCTTGCCGCCGGTCGCTGTTGCTCCCTTCTCTCCGGACTTACTTTCCGTCGCCCCATCAGTAAACGTTTTCAGCAGCTCAGACATCATCTTCGCGTCCGCATGTGACAAGCGCACAACTTGAACCGAACCCGTCTGATTCTGCGGCACATCAAGTTCTTGTATTAAAGAACTAATCCGGTCACGCGCATCACGGTCACCACGAATAATAAGCCGATTCGTTCGTTCGTCCGCCACGAGCGTCACACTAGAGGGCTGGTCTTTTCGGCGCCCGCCTTTCTCAGGCGTCAGCGTTTCCAGCAACTTAACCAAGTCACCAACCCAAGCATGTTCGAGCTGCACCACTTCCACTTCACGATTCTCTGCATTATCGAGGTGAGAAATGATGGCCTCTATACGGCGAATGTTATCCGTATGATCGCTGATGATAAGTGCATTCGCAGAGCTCACGGCCGCCAGATGACCATACTGCGGAACCAGTGGACGCAACACCGGAACTAGCTCATCCACCGGCGTATTTTCAATAGGAATCACGCGTGTAATGAGCTCTTCACCATTCGCGCTTTTTGACTGAACAAGCGGCAAATTACTTTGCTTTGCCACCGTATTATTGACGATTTTAACGACATTGCCAGACTGCACTGCAGCGTAACCATGCACCTGTAGCACCGACAGGAACAGCTCATAAACTTCGTCAGAACTGAGCGCCTTTTTCGAAATCACCGTGACGTCGCGTGAACGTACTCGCGGATCAATCACGAAGTTCTTCCCCGTCATTTCGGCAACTTGACTAATAAACGCTTGAATGTCCGCATTGCGAATATTCACAGTCCACGTTTTCCCGTCCGCTGAAGGCGTCATCGGCTGGTCTGCCGCAACAGAAACGCTCGCCAGCATTAATGCCGCGGCGAGTACTATTGCTTGTCTTATTTGTCTTATATTCATTCGCCACATTCCCTAAGGCGGATAATTAACGGTAAACCGCTGCGCACCACGTTGCACAACAATAGAAGCAGCTCCCGTATTTCGGAACTCCTGCAACGCCGCGATATCCGCTTCTTCATTACCTACATCATGACCATTGACCGACACTAACACATCACCGCTGCGCAGACCGACCACCTGCAACACCTGCGCCGGAGCGCTTGATCCAATTGCATAACCACCACTATCAGACGGCGTTAACCCAAGTCGACTGATAATCATATTTCGTTGCTCAACCAGATCCTCTCCCCCATCTTCGGACTGATTGGAGAGGCGATCTTGTGACTCACTCGAAGTACGCAGAGAGGAGGATTCAGAGACTTGCGCCACCTCTCCACTCAACTCAATTTCTTTCATCCGCAGCGCTTCACGCTGTCCCATGCGCAAGAGAATAACGCGATCGCCGTAAATTTCTTCCAACGTCGCGTTTCCCGGCACCTTATCGCCTGGGTGATAAAGATCGCCATCCTTACCTTGCTCGGAGATAATCGCACTACCAAGCCCTGCCTCGACGTTCTCAAATACACCCAGCAATTCAAGGCGCAAGCGCGTCTCAGGCGCCTCAGCAACACGAGCCTGCTCGACGGCCAACGGCCCAAACAGCTCCCAGCTACGAACATGTTCTTCACTACGCTGCATGCTTGTTGCTGAATCAGCAGAATCTGTCGAGGCCTGCAAAACGACCATGTTTCTATCCAACGCAACAGGATCTGTCGGACCAGACACAAACAACCAAAAAGTACTCGCCAGCATCCAGGCCAGCCAGACCAGCAACACCAGCATCAACGCACTACGGATGCGCTGCTGCCATGGCTCGCTGAGTTGAAACTGTTTTGCTGTTGCCATCGCTGCTCGAAATCCCACCCAATAACGTTCTATTTATTATTCCGGCCAAAGCGGCAGGCTCGTCTCGAAGACTACATCATCAGCGCTACCGCCCTGTGACAGCCCAAGACGCACTGCCCAAGCTCTGTATACCGTCAGCGCGCCAATATTATTATCAATTTTGGCCGTCGCCATCATCGTACTCGCGTCATCTTCAATGACGACTTCCGGCCCAAGCGGCTGCTGCTTAATAACGCCGCGCAAAGGGGGAACAACAACGGCGTCATCCCGACGCCACTTAGCATCCCCACCAGTGTAGGCGAGGCTACCGCTAGCGTCTGTTATGTGTTTGTCGCGAAAGGTAAACGACACACTCTTGGCGAGAATCGTTCCCCCAAGCTGCAAGTCTGGCTGAAATTGTCTAAGCATTGGCGCAGAAAGTGACACATCCAGCTCTCGCACCAGTAGCGTCTCCGCCGACGCAGCGGCCCAGCCACTAGACGGCACGGCCCCCAGCGTTCTAAACGCAACGCCCGGATAACCCTCGCGCCAATCGAGCTGCCACGACAGCGTGCCGGACAACTGCTTCCACGCCAATGACGCCTTCCCATTCCATACACTGCCCTGCGCCGCGCTGAACTGCAGCGGCTGCCCGGCAAGATGGACAGGCGGCAGTGACCCAACCAGCAACGCAGCTGGAAGGGTGCAAACAAGAAAAACCACCAGACTAATCAGGAAGGTGCTGATTAGCCATCGCTTAGCTAGCATCTAGGCCTTTAAAACGGGATGTCGTCGTCAAAGTCATCCGCAGCCGGTGCTGGCGCCGAGTAACCGCTGCTTTGCCCCTGATTTTGAGCTGGCGCTGAAGCACTCGCGCCTTGATCTCGACCTCGATCGTAGCCCCCACCTGAACCAGAGCTAGCATCACCACGACCGTCTAGCATCTGCATCTGATCCGCAACAATTTCGGTGCTATAACGGTCCTGTCCGTCTTGGCCCTGCCACTTACGCGTACGCAGGCTGCCCTCAACATAAACCTTGCTGCCTTTTTTAAGGTACTCGCCGGCGATCTCGCCCAGCTTGTTAAAAAAGACCACTCTGTGCCATTCGGTACGCTCTTGCATCTGTCCGGAATTCTTATCCTTCCAGCTCTCACTCGTCGCCAAACGAATGTTCGTTACCGCGCCACCGCTGGGCATAAATTTCGTTTCCGGATCAGCCCCAAGATTACCAATCAGAATTACTTTATTGACACCACGCGCCATGCCTATCACTCCGTTGTTACGTTCCATCGGGCGGCCATTGTGGCAGGTTTATTCAACCCGCGCGACGCCTCCCAGCGTTTGTTTTAGTCGGTCTTCGTCCATTAAAGCAGGGTCTAGCTTGATTATTGCGATGTGATCCTCCGCGACGATTAAGCCCTCTACAACCCCCTCTAGGGCCAGCACGCCTTCCAGCCAGCGATCTGCGACGGGGCCCGTTTCCGTCAGCACTAACACTCGGCTTTCCAGCCGCCGCAGCTCACGAAACGAGCAGGCGACAATCGCCCAGATAACAAGCAAGCCTGCGCACACCCAAAAAGCGCCACGCGGACCGCTATAGCCAAGCATAAAACCACCCAACTGGCCGCCGATAAACACGCCCATAAACTGACTGGTGGAATACACCCCCATTGCCGCACCACGCGTTCCCGCAGGAACTGCCCGCCCCACCAGCGAGGGCAGTAACGCCTCGAGCAAATTAAACGCCGTGAAAAACGCCAGTAGCGCCACGACATACCACCACAACTGGCCCGGTGCAGCAGCCAACATGACCTCTGCCAGTATCAGCAACGCTATGCCCGCCACCATTACCGGCCGAACAGCGCGCCGCTCAGCATAAATAATCAACGGCACCATTAACGCCACGCCACCGACCATAACACCGAGATACAACATGCTATGAGATGGCAGAGCAAGGCCTGCAGTCTCTTTAAGCACTAAAGGCAGCACGACAAAGGTCGCCGTCATAACCAGATGAAGAGAGAAAATGCTCATGTTGAGACGACTTAAATCAGGATGAATCAATAGCCGCCGCAAGCTCAAAGGAGATCGCATAGCCGCTCGAGAGTGCCTCGCTCGAACAGCCGGCACCCATCGCAACGTCACCCCAAAAGCGACTACCCCCATCACCGTCGTTGTCCAAAACAGCCCTGACAAACCCAGTGACTTCGCCATCAGCGGACCTAAAATAAGCGCCAACACGAAAGTGCCACCAACCGACATCCCTATCAGCGCCATGGCCCTCGTACGCCGCGTGTCGGACACCGAGTCACTGATAAGCGCCATCACAACACTAGCGATGGCCCCTGCTCCCTGCAGGGCGCGCCCCAGAATCACGCCATAAATGTGATCCGACAACGCAGCCACCGCGCCGCCGGCAATAAAGAACAACAGCCCCACCAAGATGAGGGGACGACGACCAAATCTATCCGACAGCATACCAAACGGAATTTGCAACAATGCCTGCATCAGCCCGTAAGCGCCGATGGCCGTACCTATAAGAAAGGGGGTCGATCCAGCGAGCGTGTCGCCATACAGCGTAAAGACCGGGAGCAGCAAGAAAAGGCCGAACATCCGCAGGGCGAAAACGGAGGAAAGCGCCGCGGTAATCCGAAATTCTGCCTTATGCAGCGATGCGGCGGGTGATGTACTACTCATTTCGAGACCCGTAACGAGGAAAGCGGGCCAGTGTAGCAGAATACCTCGACAACGCCCGCCCCTATTGATGTATGCTCTGGCCTCGGCAAATTGAACCAGCACTGAACTGGTGATAAATTCCCATATATTCAGTGTTTTTTCGTAGCGCTTAGCTTAGATTGGGACTGCACTGGCACTGATCTCGCACTGAGACGGCGCCCCAAATGGAAGGCCAGATGACTATATTCAACAAACAACAACAAGTTTTCGTCGTCGGGGGGCAACACCTCCAAAACTCATTGCTCGCTGAATTTCTAGGCAAGCAGAATGTGCCTGCTACTGCAGTAAAACTCCCAGAAGAAGCGGAGCTCGGCCAGCTCGCTGACTGCGAACAATCATTGTTTCTCATTGACTTTAATACTGTCGACATCAACGCCATCATCACCTACCTAATGGATGCCGACCAACGTGTCGATGGCGATTTATTGATCGGCGTATTCAATGTAGACCTAGAAGATTCGCTGTCCCGTCTTGCCGGCTTGCCGATGGTCAATGGCGGCTTCCTGCATGACTGCCCACAAGAACAACTTCTGAAAGGCGTTCGCGCGATGTTCGAAAGCGAGCTATGGCTGCCGCGCAAGGTTCTACAGCAATATCTCATGAAATCCCGCGGTTTCAATAAGACCTTTGCCCGCAGCGAAGTCACGCTGACGGATCGTGAAGTTGAAGTGCTTAAGGTCCTAGCTACCGGCGCAAAAAACTCTGAAATTGCCAAAACGTTAAGCCTTAGCCCGCACACGATCAAAACGCACATCTATAATATTTTTAAGAAAATTAACGCCTCCAACCGTTTGCAAGCCGTCAACTGGGCACAAGAAAACCTCTAACCGCCAGTGACAACCCAATAAAAAGGCCGGTTACTCCGGCCTTTTTATTGGGTGCTGCTTCGCTGCGACAATCCGCGAAACATTCGCAACGATAGTCCCGTCTCAATCTTTGCCGTATACTACGCTGTTCATTTAGACAGTACTCTCTTGGCGAAGATGCATGGATACGATTCTGGTACGGGGTGCTCGCACCCATAATCTCAAAAACATCGACATTGATATACCGCGAGATAAGCTCGTGGTCATCACGGGGCTTTCCGGCTCCGGAAAGTCATCGCTCGCATTCGATACGCTTTATGCGGAAGGCCAGCGCCGCTACGTTGAGTCACTCTCTACCTACGCCCGACAGTTCTTATCGATGATGGAAAAGCCCGATGTCGATCACATCGAGGGCCTAAGCCCGGCTATTTCGATTGAGCAGAAATCTACCAGCCATAACCCGCGCTCGACCGTCGGCACAATTACCGAAATTTATGACTACTTACGGCTGCTATACGCCCGAGCTGGCGAACCACGCTGCCCCACGCATGACGCCCCACTAGCCGCGCAAACCATTAGCCAAATGGTCGACCAAGTTCTCGCCTTACCAGAAGGCGAAAAGCTGATGCTGCTGGCGCCGGTTGTGCGCGAAAAAAAAGGCGAGCATCTAGCCCTGTTCGATGAATTAAGGGCGCGCGGTTTTATTAGGGCACGCATTAACGGCAGAGTGCATGAGCTCGACGACACTCCTGAGCTGGACAAGAAAAAGAAACACACCATCGAAGTCGTTGTCGATCGATTTAAGGTCCGCGCCGATTTGCAAAATAGATTAGCAGAGTCCTTTGAGACTGCCTTAAACCTAGCCGACGACATTGCCATCATTGCGCCAATGGACGGAAGCGGCAGTGAAACTATTTTCTCTGCTCGTTTCGCCTGCCCGCATTGCGGCTACTCCATTCCAGAGCTTGAACCAAGACTATTCTCCTTCAACAATCCTGCAGGCGCTTGCCCAAGCTGTGACGGACTTGGTGTAAAACAGTTTTTCGATGAAGACAAAGTCATCGTATCCACCACCCTTTCTTTATCAGAGGGTGCTATCCGCGGCTGGGACCGACGCAACGTTTATTACTTCCAAATGCTCACGTCGCTTTCCGAGCAGCTCGATTTCGACATGGACCAGCCATTTGAAGCGCTCAACACAAAAGCACAGCACAACATCCTCTACGGAACCGGCAAAGATATCGTTGAGTTTAGATATCTCAACGACCGCGGCGACATCGTTAAACGCAACCATCCGTTTGAAGGCATTATCCCCAACATGGAACGTCGCTACCGCGAAACCGAGTCAGACGCTGTTCGCGAAGATCTTTCAAACTACCTCAGCACGTCGTCTTGCCCTGGGTGCAAAGGGTCTCGTTTACGCGAATCTGCAAGGCATGTGTATATAGACGAAGTCACATTACCCGAAATTGTGAGAATGCCCGTAGGTAAAGCCTGCGACTATTACGGCACCCTTAAGTTAAAAGGGCATCGTGGCACCGTCGCGGACAAAATTCTCAAGGAGATTCGAGAACGCCTTCAGTTTCTCGTCAACGTCGGCCTCGACTACCTATCACTAGAACGCAATGCCGACACTCTATCGGGAGGGGAGGCCCAGCGTATTAGGCTGGCTTCACAAATAGGCGCTGGTCTCGTTGGCGTGATGTACGTTTTAGACGAGCCCTCTATTGGTTTGCATCAACGTGACAACGAGCGTTTATTGGCTACGCTGACGCGGCTACGCGACTTAGGCAACACTGTGATTGTGGTGGAGCACGACGAAGACGCAATCCGCATGGCCGACCATGTTATTGATATCGGCCCAGGCGCTGGCGTACATGGCGGAGAAATTATTGCCCAAGGCACGGCAGCTGACATTATTAACCAACCGCGCTCAGTCACCGGTGACTACCTATCCGGTCGCCAATCTATAAAAATACCCGCGCAGCGAACGCCCGTCTCGAAAAAATGGCTGACCCTAGAAGGTGCAACGGGCAACAACTTAAAAGATGTTACTTTAAGAATCCCTGTTGGCCTCCTTACATGTGTGACTGGCGTTTCAGGTTCAGGGAAATCGACCCTAATTAACGCAACCCTGTACCCTATTGCAGCAACGCAGCTCAATGGCGCTACCGTATTAAAGGCGTCCGCACACCAAGCAGTAACTGGCATGGATCACTTCGACAAAGTTATCGATATTGATCAAAGCCCAATCGGTCGAACCCCGCGCTCTAATCCTGCGACCTATACAGGGCTATTCACCCCGATTCGCGACCTCTTTGCAGCAACGCAAGAAGCACGCGCACGCGGCTACAAAACTGGAAGATTTAGTTTCAACGTAAAAGGCGGCCGCTGCGAAGCATGCCAAGGCGATGGCGTCATCAAAGTAGAAATGCACTTTTTACCCGACGTATATGTCCCATGCGAAGTCTGCGTCGGCAAACGCTACAACCGCGAAACACTTGAGGTTTTATACAAAGGCAAGAATATTTACGAAGTACTCAAGATGACGGTTGAAGATTCACGCGAATTTTTTGATGCTGTCCCCGCTCTCGCGCGAAAACTACAGACATTGATTGATGTCGGCCTCAGCTACATTACCCTTGGCCAGGCAGCTACCACCTTGTCTGGAGGCGAGGCGCAGCGCGTAAAGCTGGCCCGCGAACTATCAAAACGCGATACCGGCAGGACGCTATACATTCTCGACGAACCGACAACAGGCCTGCACTTCCACGACATACAGCAGTTACTAACCGTGCTATTTAGACTGCGGGACCACGGCAACACCATCGTTGTGATTGAGCACAACCTTGATGTTGTCAAAACAGCCGACTGGATTATTGACCTAGGTCCAGAAGGCGGTGACGGCGGCGGAAATATAATCGCCGAAGGTACACCGGAGACCGTGGCGTTAGTTGAAGGGAGTCATACGGCTAGATTCTTAAAGCCTATGCTTCAATAGCAACACAAAGAACGCTTGCAGGAGGGGCGCCCCCTCCTCAAAGGTTTGTAAATTGCGGAAAACCTGACAGGCACAAAAAAGCCGAGCAATAAGCTCGGCTTTTTTGTGCTGCCTATATCGACACTATTCAGCGTCGGCAGGAGCCGCTGTTGCTGCGCGATCAACCAACTCGACATAAGCCATAGGAGCTTTATCGCCAGTCCGGAAACCGTTCTTTAGAACGCGAACGTAGCCACCAGGACGATTCTTCGAGCGTGGACCAATATCAGTAAATAACTTACCAACGATTGCCTCTGATCGAGTGCGCGCGAACGCCAAACGGCGGTTTGCGACTGTATCGTTTTTCGCAAGAGTAATCAGTGGCTCTACAAAACCACGTAGCTCTTTTGCTTTTGGCAAGGTTGTCTTAATTGCTTCGTGCTCAAGCAGCGACACAACCATGTTACGAAACATAGCCTGACGGTGAGCGCTGTTGCGGTTAAATTTACGGCCGCTTTTGCGATGACGCATGGTTCTATTCCTTCGCTTGAGGGCGCCAACAGGCGCCCGCTACACAATCAAATTAACGCAGACGGGTATTCAGGCGATCATCATCGCGCAGACTGGCTGGTGGCCAGCTTTCTAGACGCATGCCTAAGGACAAGCCCTTAGAAGCCAATACATCTTTGATTTCCGTCAGCGACTTCTTGCCCAAATTAGGCGTTTTCAGCAGCTCAACTTCAGTACGCTGAACTAGATCGCCGATATAATAAATATTCTCTGCTTTCAAACAGTTAGCCGAACGAACCGTCAACTCAAGATCATCAACCGGACGCAGAAGAATTGGATCTACTTCTTCGCGCTGTTCCTTTTTCTCAGGCTTGCGCTCTTGCTCAAGATCAACAAACACCGCTATCTGCTGCTGCAAAATCGTTGCGGCGCGGCGAATAGCTTCTTCAGGATCAATGGTGCCGTCAGTCTCAAGATCAATAACCAACTTGTCCAAGTCAGTGCGCTGCTCTACTCGAGCCGCTTCTACAACGTAGGCCACTCGGCGCACAGGGCTAAAGCTCGCATCTAACTGAAGCTTGCCAATACCACGAGTTTCGTCTTCATCAGTATGCCTAGAGTCTGCAGCAACATAGCCTCGGCCTTTCTTGACCGTCAGCTTCATGCGAAGCTCAGTGCTACCGTTGATGGTGCAGATAACGTGATCAGGGTTTACGATTTCAACGCTATGATCACGCTGAATATCGCCTGCCGTCACCGCTCCAGCGCCCTTCTTAACCAGTTCAAGCGTTGCTTCTTCGCGATCTTCCATGCGCAAAGCGACGCCTTTCAAGTTCAAAAGGATGTTAATCACATCTTCCTGCACACCCTCGATAGACGAGTACTCGTGCTGAACACCATCGATTTCCACTTCCGTGATTGCACAACCAGGCATGCTGGATAGCAAAATACGACGCAGAGAGGTGCCCAAGGTATGACCAAAGCCACGCTCTAGCGGCTCCAGAATAACTTTTGCCTGAGTTGGGCTGATAGCATTGACCGCGATCGCACGCGGAGTCAGAAAATCGTTCACAGCGGTCATAGAATTCCCTCGGGCAAGCCTTACTTGGAGTAAAGTTCGACGATCAGGTTCTCATTAATCTCAGACGGCAAATCGGTACGCTCTGGCTGAGACTTGTAAGTTCCTTCAAGCTTTTTATCGTCGACTTCAATCCACGATGCGAATCCACGTTGCTGAGCCAATTCCATTGCACTCTTAACACGCAGCTGGTTTTTTGACTTCTCGCGAACGGAAATAATGTCGCCTAACTGAACTTGATATGACGCGACGTTAACCGAAAGCCCGTTCACGAGGATCGCGCGATGGCTAACTAACTGACGCGCTTCGGAGCGCGTTGCGCCGAAGCCCATACGATAAACAACGTTGTCCAGACGGCTTTCAAGCAACTGCAACAAAATCTCACCAGTTGCACCGCGTGAACGAGATGCTTTCTGGTAATATCCGCGAAACTGCTTTTCAAGAACACCGTACATACGGCGGACTTTTTGCTTCTCACGAAGCTGAACACCGTAGTCGGACAGACGACCAGGGCGACGACCAGCCGCAGCTGCTCCCGGAACCTGATCAGCTTTACATTTCGAATCTAAAGGGCGAATACCGCTCTTCAGGAACAGGTCAGTACCTTCTCGACGGGAAAGCCTGCACTTGGGGCCTAGATATCTTGCCATGCTCTATAACTCCCGTTACACGCGACGCTTTTTCGGCGGACGACAGCCGTTATGGGGGATCGGCGTAACATCTTCAATGCTAGTGATTTTATAACCGCAGGCATTGAGTGCACGCACTGATGATTCACGACCTGGGCCAGGACCTTTAACACGAACCTCTAGATTCTTAAGCCCGTAATCCTTCGCCGCGTTTCCAGCATTCTCGGCCGCTACCTGAGCAGCGAACGGGGTGCTTTTACGTGAACCACGAAAGCCTGCACCACCCGAGGTCGCCCAAGACAACACATTGCCTTGGCGATCAGAGATGGTAATGATCGTGTTATTAAAGGACGCGTGTACGTGGGCAATACCATCTGCCACGGTCCTAGTTACTTTTTTCCGACGTGCGCCGCTGTCTTTCTTCGCCATGATACGTGCCTACCTGAAATCAGGACTTATTTGCGAATCGGTTTCCGCGGTCCCTTACGGGTCCGGGCATTAGTCTTAGTACGCTGTCCGCGTACCGGCAAACCGCGACGGTGACGGATGCCCCGGAATGTACCGAGATCCATCAACCGCTTGATATTCATGCTAACTTCCCGGCGCAGGTCACCTTCAACCGCCATCTTTGCGATCTCATTACGCAAAGCGTCGAGTTGTTCTTCGGACAGCTCGCGTACTTTGGTACTTGGCGTAATGCCAGTCGCAACGCACAGCTTCTTCGCTGTAGTGTTGCCAATACCAAAGATATACGTCAGTGAAATCACTGCGTGCTTATTGTCCGGAATGTTTACGCCTGCAATACGGGCCATCCGAAAATCTCCGATTAAAACGATACGTGACAGACTGTCTGCACCAAAGGGCGGCAGATACTAGCGCCTGACACGATGAATTTCAACTAAACTTCTGATACACAACGAAATTGCGTATCAGCCCTGACGCTGCTTATGCCGTGGCTCAGCTGCGCAGATCACCATCACACGCCCATTACGACGAACGACCTTACAATTACGGCATACCTTCTTGACGGAAGCCTGGACTTTCATAGCACTCGCCTCTTCACTTAATTAGCGCACCAAACCGCTTGCGCCGTAACCTTTTAGATTGGCCTTCTTCATCATCTTTTCATACTGAGTCGACATCAGGTGCGCGTTAACTTGCGACCAGAAATCCATCACGACCACAACTACGATAAGCAGCGACGTTCCACCAAGATAAAAAGGCACATTCCAGACTGCCTGCAAACCTACTGGAAGCAGACACACCAACGTCATATATACAGCACCGATAAGTGTTAACCGACCCATCACCGTATCAACATAACGTGCAGTTTGTTCACCTGGACGAATACCCGGGACATATGCGCCGGACTTCTTCAGGTTGTCTGCTACATCCTTTGGGTTGAACACCAACGCCGTGTAGAAGTAGCAGAAAAATACAATACCAAACGTAAACAACAGTACATAAAGAGGCGTACCAGGCTGCAGTGCATCGGTAACACTTTGCATCGCCCGACTAAATGCTGATGAATCCGCGGATGAGCTAAACCAACTACTAATCGACGCAGGAAACAGCAAAATTGAGCTCGCAAAAATTGCAGGAATAACACCGGCCATATTAACCTTAAGAGGCAAATGGCTTTGTTGTGCAGCATAAACACGCTTGCCTTCCTGACGACGCGCATAATTAACCGTTATGCGACGCTGACCACGCTCGACCCAAACCACTCCAAAAATCACACCGATCGCTATTGCTAAAACTAGAAGCATAACAATCAAGCTAATTTCGCCTTGGCGAGCCGACTCAAAAAGCTGCACAACTGCGGTCGGTAGACCTGCAACGATACCGGCAAAAATAAGCATCGATATACCGTTACCGATACCACGTTCAGTTATTTGTTCGCCGAGCCACATTAAAAACATCGTGCCCGTAACCAGAGTCGTTATCGCCACAAAATAGTACGACGCTATTTGCATAGCCATGGCTCCCTCAGGAACCAAAGTAACGCCCTGCCCTAGAAGTCCCGCGGCCATACCAAAAGACTGTATAAGCGCCAGACCCAATGTTAAATATCTCGTATATTGCGTAATCTTGCGACGACCTTGCTCGCCTTCTTTACGCAATTGTTCCAAAGAAGGCACTACGGCGGTCATCAGCTGAATGACGATACTCGCAGAGATATACGGCATAATTCCCAGAGCAAAAATACTCATTCGCTCAAGATTGCCGCCGGAAAACATATTAAACATTCCGAGAATTGTGTCTTCTGTGCCGCTAAACATTTCTGCAAGCCGCTCAGGATGTATTCCCGGAACAGGTATGTGCGAACCCGCGCGGAACACGAGCAGCGCGCCCAGCAAAAAGCCGATGCGGCGCCACAACTCTTTTAATCCGGATGTATCAACATTCGCATTGCCGGAGTTCATTGTTTGTGCGCGGGTTTTCGCCATAACCTGTATTATTCCTCGACCTTGCCGCCAGCCTGCTCAACCGCAGCGCGAGCACCTTTAGTGATCATCAAACCACTAACAGTCACTGCGCGACTAATTTCGCCGCTGAGAACAATCTTCGCTCGGCGCATGTCGTTACGGATAACGTTCGCTGCCTTCAAAGAAGCCAAGTTGATAATGTCGCCGTCAACCTTCGCGAGCTCCGCCAGCCTAACTTCAGCCGTTACAGCTGCCAAACGGGAGGTGAAACCGAATTTAGGCAAACGACGCTGAAGGGGCATTTGGCCGCCTTCAAAGCCTGGCTTAACTGAGCCGCCGCTACGAGACTTTTGGCCTTTAACGCCACGCCCGCCGGTTTTACCTAGTCCGCTACCGATACCGCGACCGCGACGCTTTGCCGCCGGACGGGAACCGCCTGCTGGTTTTAAATCATTGAGACGCATGCTTTATGCTCCCTCTACCTGCAACATGTATGAGACTTTATTAATCATCCCACGCACGGACGCAGTATCTTCAACTTCGACAGTATGGCCGATGCGACGAAGGCCCAAGCCTTTAACGCACGCCTTGTGTGCTTGCAAGCGACCGTTGACGCTCTTGGTCAGGGTTACTTTGATCATATTCGCCGCCATCTTCTACTTCCGGTCGGTTGCGGGATCAACCCGTGATTTCTTCCACTGACTTGCCGCGCTTAGCAGCAATAGATTCCGGCGATGTCATGCTACGCAAACCTTCATAGGTCGCTCGCACTACGTTAACCGGATTCGTGGATCCATAACATTTTGCCAATACGTTTTGCACGCCGGCCACTTCCAGCACCGCACGCATCGCACCACCAGCAATAACACCAGTACCGTCTGACGCAGGCTGCATGTAAACCTTGGAGGCTCCATGACGCGCACGAATTGGGTGCTGAATAGTCGTACCTTTCAGCTCGACCTGAATCATATTGCGACGCGCAGCTTCGAGAGCTTTCTGAATCGCTGCTGGCACTTCTCGCGCCTTGCCTCGACCGAAACCTACCCGACCCTTGCCGTCACCTACTACGGTCAGCGCGGTAAATGCGAAGATTCGGCCGCCTTTAACAACCTTGGCCACCCGGTTCACTTGAACCAGCTTCTCCACCAGACCTTCGTTGGGATCAACTTTCGCCATAACCCGTACCCTTAGAATTCAAGTCCGTTTTCGCGCGCGGCATCAGCCAGCGCCTTAACCCGGCCGTGATAACGAAAGCCGGAACGATCAAATGCTACTTTTTCGACGCCAGCGGCCTTAGCACGCTCAGCAATCAACTTACCTACGGCAGCCGCAGCATCTACATTACCTGTTGCACTACCACGCAAATCTTTTTCCACCGTCGAGGCGGCCGCTAGGATCTGAGCACCACTTGGCGCAATGATCTGTGCGTAGATATGACGCGGAGTACGGTTCACGCAAAGACGGTTTTCGCCCAACTCACGGATCTTAATCCGGGTGCGCTTTGCCCTGCGAGTACGCTGAACTTTTTTGTCTGTCATCGCTTCATTCTCAACGGTTATTTCTTCTTGGCTTCTTTCCGGCGAACCTGCTCGCCGGCGTATCGAACGCCCTTACCTTTGTATGGCTCTGGCGGACGGTATGCACGCACATTGGCTGCAACCTGACCGACCAGCTGCTTATCGACACCCTTAATCAGCACTTCTGTCTGAGTCGGTGTTTCGGCAGTAATTCCCTCTGGAAGCTCATACGCTACCGGGTGAGAAAACCCAAGCGTCAAGTTAAGCACTTTTCCAGCGGCCTGCGCCCGATAACCAACGCCTACAAGCTCCAACTTCTGCTCATAACCCTCTGACACTCCGGTGACCATATTACTCACCAGTGAGCGCATTGTGCCTGCGAGCGCCCAAGCTTTCTGGGACTGCTCACGCGGAAGAACTTTAATGACGCCGTCTTCCTGCGAAAGCTCAACCAACGCATGCACTTCTAACTCTAAACTGCCTTTCGCACCCTTTACGGTAAGCGCCTGGCCGTCGACTTTGATCTCAACGCCCTTAGGCAGTTGTATCGGACTTTTAGCTACTCTAGACATTTTTGCACCCTGCCTTTTATCAGGACACTTCGCAAAGCAGCTCGCCGCCAACTTTGGCTTGGCGTGCTGCGCGATCAGTCATGATGCCCTGGTTGGTGGACACAACCATAATGCCCAGACCACCCTTTACTTTCGGGATAGCGTTAGACGCCTTGTAAATGCGCAGACCAGGGGATGAAACCCGCTTGATATGCTCAATTACTGCCTTCCCTTCGAAATACTTCAATTCGATAGTCAGGGTAGGCTTCTTATCATCACTCACTACGAAAGAGCCAACATAGCCTTCGTCCTGCAAAACCTTGGCAACAGCTGCCTTAGATTTGGACGCTGGCATTGCAACGTTAGTCTTCTTCGCCATTTGAGCGTTACGAATACGGGTAAACATATCCGCTAGGGTATCTTGCATGCTCATGCTGCTATCGCTCCGCTAAACCTTGATTACCAGCTGGCTTTAACCAGACCAGGAACATCACCACGCATTGCTGCTTCACGCAGCTTGTTTCGGCCAAGCCCAAACTTGCGGTATACACCATGCGGACGACCAGTCAAACGACAGCGATTACGCTGACGAGTGCGAGCAGAATCGCGAGGCATCTTTTGCAACTGAATCTGCGCATCCCACTTAGTCTCTGCATCAGCATTAGGATCTTTCATCACTGCGCGCAACGCATCGCGCTTAGCACTGTGACGAGACACAAGCTTCGCTCGCTTCTTTTCCCGCATTATCATTGAGATCTTTGCCATGACTCTCAGCCCTTCATCGGGAAGTTGAAGGCGCGCAACAGCGCCCGTGCCTGGTCGTCAGTTTTAGCTGTGGTCGTGATAGTTATATCAAGACCACGCAACTTATCGACCTTATCAAACTCAATCTCTGGAAATACGATCTGCTCGCTCAACCCCATGGAGTAGTTTCCGCGTCCATCAAAAGACTTGGAACTTAAACCACGGAAGTCGCGGATACGTGGCACAGCCACAGAAACCAGACGCTCCAAAAATTCATACATATGGCTTTGACGCAACGTCACTTTGACGCCAATCGGCCAGCCTTCACGTATCTTAAAACCCGCCACAGAGCGACGTGCTTTGGTTACGACAGGCCGCTGACCGGCAATGCGGGTCATATCAGCGACCGCGCCGTCAATTGCTTTACGATCTTGGGAGGCCTCACCAACACCCATGTTAAGGGTAATTTTGGTTATACGCGGCACTTCCATTACGTTATCCAGGCCTAGCTCTTTTTGGAGCTTAGGTACGATTTCTTTATCGTAAACCTGTTTAAAATTGCTCATGGCTCACTAACCTCAGGCGTCCAGCGCTTCGCCATTAGATTTGAAGAAGCGGACTTTCTTTTCACCCTCAACACGGAAACCAACGCGGTCCGCCTTTTGGGTTTTAGGGTTCCAGATCGCCACATTCGTGTGGTGAATTCCAGATACCTGCTCAACTATACCGCCCTGAACACCACGCTGCGGGTTAGCGCGAACGTGCTTCTTGACAATATTGACACCAGATACAAGTAGACGGCCGTTATCGAGAACTTTCTCAACTTTGCCGCGCTTACCTTTATCTTTGCCTGCGGTTACGATGACTTCGTCATCACGCTTAATCTTTAACATGCCCTTACCCGCCTCTATAAAACTTCAGGTGCTAGGGAGATGATCTTCATGAACTGCTCAGTGCGCAGTTCACGCGTCACTGGTCCGAAGATCCGGGTACCGACTGGTGCCTTGTTGTTGTTCAAAAGCACTGCCGCGTTCTCATCGAAACGAATCAACGAGCCATCCGGGCGACGAACACCATGGCGGGTACGTACCACCACTGCATTCATCACGTCACCCTTTTTTACTTTGGCGCGTGGAATCGCTTCCTTAACAGTGACCTTGATGATGTCACCAATGCCAGCATAACGGCGCTTGGATCCACCCAGTACTTTAATGCACTGAACTCGACGGGCGCCGCTGTTATCGGCCACTTCGAGCATCGATTCGGTCTGTATCATCGCTTATCTCTCCAGCTCTGCCTAAGGCAGCTTTAGCAACGCTCGCCTCAAGCCACAGGGGCCTGTTCCAAAACGCTAACCAACATCCAGGTTTTGCGCTTGGAAAGAGGACGACACTCCTCAACGGTGACTACGTCACCCTCGCGGCACTGATTAGTTTCATCGTGCGCCGTCAATTTACTAGAACGGCGCAGGAACTTTCCGTAAACCGGGTGCTTAACCTTGCGCTCAACCATCACAATAATGGTTTTGTCGCCTTTGTTAGACACGACTTTACCAGTTACGGTCCGACGCAGTTTTTGCTTCGCCTCTACCATATCAGTTGCCCTGCTTCTCTATCAGAAGGGTTTTGACGCGAGCTATGTCGCGGCGCACCTGTCCGATTTCATGGGTACGGGAAAGCTGTCCAGATGCCTTTTTCATGCGCATCTTAAACTGCTGCTCCAACAGGCTTAACTGCTCCTGCTTAAGCTCGTCGACGCTCTTATTTCTCAGCTCGCTCGCTTTCATCGCTTACATCACCGTCCGAATTACGACACGGGTATCAAGCGGCAACTTAGCCGCGGCAAGACGAAACGCTTCACGCGCCACCTCTTCACTGACACCTTCCATCTCATAAAGCATCTTGCCTGGCTGAATCTCTGCCACCCAGTACTCAACACTACCTTTACCCTTACCCATACGTACTTCGAGTGGCTTTTTAGAGATCGGTTTGTCCGGAAAAACACGGATCCAGATCTTACCACCACGTTTTACGTGACGAGTCATGGCGCGACGCGCTGCTTCAATCTGCCGAGCGGTCAAACGTCCGCGACTAGTAGATTGAAGACCAATAGTGCCGAAAGACACCTTACTACCACGCTGCGCCAGGCCACGGTTACGGCCCTTAAACTGCTTACGGAATTTCGTGCGCTTAGGTTGCAACATTTTTTTCGCTACCCCTTAGCTACGGCCGCCGCGCTTTTTCGGCGCGTTCTTGCCAGCCTTTTCTTCCTGCTGAACCTGCTCCATACCACCGAGCACCTCACCACGGAAAATCCAAACTTTAATACCGATTGTGCCGTATGTCGTTTCTGCACGAACACTAGCGTAATCAATATCTGCGCGAAGAGTGTGCAACGGCACGCGGCCTTCGCGATACCATTCAGTACGTGCAATCTCAGCACCACCCAGGCGACCGGACAATTGAATCCGAATACCCTCAGCACCTGCGCGCAATGAATTCTGCACCGCACGCTTCATCGCACGACGAAACATAACGCGCCGCTCGATTTGACTGCCGACGTTATCAGCAACCAGACGCGCATCAAGGTCAGGCTTACGCACCTCCTCGATATTAATATGCACCGGCGCACCCATTCTCTGGGCAACTTCACGACGCAAGCGCTCGACATCTTCGCCTTTCTTACCGATCACAATGCCTGGACGCGCAGTGCTAATCGTAAGACGCACATTGCCACTCGGACGCTCAATCTTGATCCGGCTTACCGAGGCACTCTTCAAACGCTTGAAAAGGTAGTCGCGCACTTCCAGGTCAGTGACCAAATAATCGGCATAGTGCTTCGGGCTCGCGTACCACAAGGAGTTGTGCTCCTTTACGATACCCAGACGAATACCGATTGGATGTACTTTCTGACCCATCGGGTTACTCCCCTTCTGCTACCTTGACGGTAATGTGGCAAGTACGCTTAGTGATGCGATCCGCGCGACCTTTCGCTCGCGGCTTGATACGCTTCAAAGACATACCCTCATCAACGAAAACGGAAGACACTTTAAGTTCGTCAACATCCGCACCGTCATTGTTTTCTGCGTTCGCAATAGCGGACTCAAGCACTTTCTTGACGATAGTCGCTGCTTTTTTTGGCGAGAATGCCAAAATATTCAACGCATCTTCAACTTTCTGGCCACGAATCTGGTCAACAACCAGTCGTGCCTTCTGTGCCGAGATCCTTGCCCCGCGCAGGCGGGCTGCAATTTCAGTCGCCATGGCTCGCTACCTTACCTTCTGGCCTTTTTGTCCACCACGTGTCCGCGATACGTACGCGTCACGGCGAACTCGCCCAACTTGTGGCCTACCATGTGTTCAGTAACAAGTACTGGCACATGCTGTCGGCCGTTGTGTACCGCTATCGTCAGGCTAACCATTTCTGGAATAACCATTGAACGGCGAGACCAGGTTTTGATCGGCTTGCGCGAATTTGCTTCCGCCGCCTCTTCCACCTTTTTAAGAAGGTGGTGGTCAATAAAAGGACCTTTTTTCAGTGAACGTGGCACAGCGTCAACCTCTCTATATTACTTACGACGATCACGAATGATCATCTTGGTGGTGCGCTTATTGGTTCGTGTCTTGTAACCCTTGGTAGGAACACCCCAAGGAGTAACAGGATTACGACCACCGGACGTACGACCCTCACCACCACCATGCGGGTGATCTACTGGGTTCATGGCAACACCACGAACCGTTGGGCGAACGCCACGCCAGCGAGTTGCACCAGCCTTACCCAGCGAACGAAGACTATGCTCGCCGTTTGACACTTCACCAAGCGTCGCTCGACACTCAGCATGAACTTTTCGCATTTCGCCTGAGCGCAAGCGCAACGTCACATACTGACCATCTTTCGCCAGCAACTGCACCGATGCCCCAGCAGAACGAGCAACCTGCCCGCCCTTGCCCGGCTTAAGCTCTACATTATGAATAGTAGAGCCCAGCGGAATATTTCTCAGCGGCAACGCATTACCAATTTTAATTGGCGCATCAGAACCTGACTGAAGCTTGTCACCGGACTTAACACCCTTCGGCGCTAGAATGTACCGGCGCTCGCCATCCATATACTTAACCAGCGCAATATGCGCGGTACGGTTAGGATCGTACTCGAGACGCTCGACCTCACCGATAATTCCGTCCTTATTGCGACGAAAATCAACGATGCGATATTTTTGCTTGTGCCCACCGCCAATATGACGAGTAGTAATGCGGCCATTATTATTTCGGCCACCATTTTTTGACTTATGCTCTACCAGCGGCGCATAAGGGTCACCCTTATGCAGATCCGAGCTAACCACCTTGACTACAAAACGGCGGCCCGGAGATGTAGGCTTACACTTAACAATCGCCACAATAGCTCTCCTTTACTCTGCCACAGCCTGGAAGTCGATATCCTGCCCTGCTTCCAGAGCAACATACGCTTTCTTCCAATCGTTTCGCTTGCCAGCAGTACGACCAAACAACTTAGCCTTACCCTTAACATTCAAGGTGCGCACAGACTTAACCTTGACACCAAAAAGCTCTTCCACAGCCCTGCGGACCTCTAGCTTTGTCGCGTCACCGGCAATCCGAAACACAAACTGATTAGCCTTATCTGCCACTACCGTTGCCTTCTCAGAAATATGAGGAGAAAGCAGAATCTGAAAAATACGCTCCTTGTTCATGCTAGCGCCTCCTCCAGCTTCTTAAGTGCAGATACAGTAATCAGTACGTTCTCGAAACCGATCAAACTAACCGGATCGACCGCATGAGTGTCACAAACTTCTACTCGAGGCAAATTGCGGGCCGACAAGAACAAATTCTCATCCACCACATCACTAACGATCAGCACATTGCTCAAGTTCAATTCTTTAAGCTTAGCAGCCAGAACCTTTGTCTTAGGATCAGCGACAACAAACTCATCGACAACCACCAAGCGCTCCTGACGAACCAGCTCCGACAAAATGCAACGCATAGCCCCACGATACATTTTGCGATTCAGTTTCTGCGAGTGATCAGCCGGCACCGCCGCAAACGTTGTACCGCCGCCGCGCCACAATGGGCTGCGAATCGTACCAGCACGAGCTCGGCCCGTACCTTTCTGATTCCACGGCTTCTTGCCGCCACCACTAACCTGGGAACGAGTCTTCTGAGCCCGAGAACCCTGACGCGCACCAGCTAGATACGCCGTTACAACCTGATGGACCAACGGCTCATTAAACTCTCTGCCGAAAGCAACTTCAGACACCGTAACGGTTCCTCCAGAGGCAGTATTGAGATTCATCCTCTATTCCTCGCTCAGGCCTTGGCTTTTACTGCAGGGCGCACGATCAAATCAGAGCCAGGAGCTCCAGGGACCGCACCCTTAATCAGCAAAAGGTTCTTTTCGGCATCAACACGAACAACCTCTAGGTTTTGAACAGTTACGCGCTCAGCCCCCATGTGTCCCGCCATTTTCTTGCCCTTGAAAACTCGACCAGGGCTCTGGTTCTGACCAATAGAACCCGGAGCACGGTGCGACAACGAGTTACCGTGCGTCGCATCTTGCATCTTAAAGTTCCAACGCTTGATCACACCCGCAAAGCCTTTGCCCTTTGACGTACCTGTTACGTCTACAATCTGGCCAGCCTCAAAAATTCCGACTGTAATTTCGCCGCCCGCTGCGAGCTCGCCAGCAGCCGCACGAAATTCGCGCACTGTCCGACCCGCTGCAACACCAGCCTTAGCAAAATGCCCAGACTGAGGCTTTGTTACACGAGTCGCCCGACGCTCACCCACAGTAACCTGCACCGCTTCGTAACCGTCCGTCTCGCTTGTTTTAATCTGGGTCACACGGTTCGGCGTCACTTCAACTACGGTTACCGGTATGCTGGCACCATTTTCTGTGAACACGCGAGTCATTCCGCATTTACGACCGACCACACCAATAGCCATTGTCTACCTCTTCACAACCCGTCACGGGGGCAACCCGTGCGCTGTTATCCCAGGCTGATCTGTACGTCCACACCAGCAGCTAGATCCAATTTCATCAAAGCATCTACAGTTTTATCTGTAGGCTCAACGATATCGACCATGCGCTTGTGGGTGCGAATTTCGTACTGATCTCGCGCATCTTTATTAACGTGCGGAGACACCAGCACGGTAAACCGCTCTTTGCGGGTTGGCAGAGGAATCGGCCCCTGCACCTGGGCACCCGTTCGCTTAGCGGTGTCCACAATCTCTTGAGCTGACTGATCAATCAAACGATGATCAAAGGCCTTGAGACGAATACGAATTCTCTGGTTAGCCATAGCTAACAAACTCCGAACTTGTTGCGGCCATACTTCAGATGGCAAAAAACCCACCCTGCCTACTCATTCGAGGCGGGAGGTCTGCGTTCAAGCCCGGGAACAATGCCCCGGTTGGCTCCCTCTCTTAGCCTTAGTGGCCTTGAGAGGGCGCGAAGTATATGGAAGAAATCCGATTAGGGCAATGCCTTAATCGGATTATTTTCCAATTACTCGAAAATCTTTGCTACAACACCCGCACCAACAGTCCGGCCGC